>Ga0307518_10000070_pt1 | contig 69305 bp, 94 predicted proteins | sample 25_EM_MG_FD_203889 | JGI IMG/M metagenome (GOLD analysis project Ga0307518, IMG submission 203889) | Populus trichocarpa ectomycorrhiza microbial communities from riparian zone in the Pacific Northwest, United States - 25_EM | ecosystem: Host-associated > Plants > Roots > Unclassified | place...
TTTTATTGACAATGATGATTTCAAATTTTAATGGCATTAAAATGTGAAAATAAAATTTAAAACTATCATTTGACATTTTCAATGCACTATAAATGGCGGGAAAATGTCGAAATCCCCGGTGTGTGACCAGAACCTGCATTCCCAATGGGCCTTTCGCCAGATCCTTCTTGATTACATAAATGTAAGTACACAATTCATGTGTTCAATACAGCTAAACCAGCGGCATCAAGTACTGAGTGTCAGAGTCCTACTACAGCCATAACTATTTACTGGATGTCCAACACGTCCGAATATGACAGAGTCGAGTCCAAGACATGTAAGTTGCAACTTCGGGCTGGTCATGCCATCACATAGAGCATTGACGGTAGTGCGCCGTAACTGCAGACGAAACAACAAACGGTATCGGAGACCTTGCAATTAATTTGCTGCACCTGTAACAAAAGTGCGAGTTGCATCCTGGCGTCACACACTGGACATGGCCCCGCCAATTGGCTCATCAGTCACCTGGTCTCGACCTGTGAATGTGGTCTATGGAAAACTCACCGTCATATGGTTGCACCCCCCCGTCTTCTGAACAGGCGTCTTGCATCCTGCGCCGATCGAGACTTTTCAGCTACACCGTCGCGATCCAGTAAACACCCCACGTACTCGGGCAGTGCTTCCAACCCATCTGTTTCACTAGGTGTTTCAACTCCGACGAGCCATCGCACGTATGCTTGGGTCCATTCGAACTGATCTCTTGTTGGCAGTTTTTGCACCAGGTATGATGACAGCCCGGGAAAGGACACGTCATCTTGTCGAGATGATCGTAGTCGCTCTTGTCCACAAATGCAAACTGGCTGCACCTGGTCCATGACATTAATGTCAGTACTGTATCGCGGTTATCCGTCGGCGCACACTCACTTGCGACAGTGTACCTGGATGGACAACTGTGCCATCTCCAACTCTGCCCAGACCGCATACTGCTCCTCCGTCACATCCAAACGCTGCACGAACGCACCCGAAAACTCTGGAAAGGGGGCTTTGTTAATACATAGCTTATCTCAGGGACCAATCCGGAAACCACATACGCGAGGGGTTCGCGTTCTTCCGATCGGCCATGCACAATGGGCAAAATACGGGAAACCGCCGTTCATTAATCTTGGCGCAAACGTGTCCTGTGATGCAGGATATACACAACCAGTGTTGGCATGGGTCGAGATGAATGCCCAGCATCACCGGCACGTTCTCGAAGCAGACTCCGCATTCGATTTCCTCGTCTCCATCGCCGTCGCCGTCCTTGCCCTCATTCTCATCGCTATCGGAGTCCTCGACCAAGGTAAGCGATGTATCCGAAAGGTTATCAAAGAAGAATATTCGCGCATGCCTCTTCGTCTGCTCGTACGGTATGAAGCTCGCTGCCCGGGCAAGGAATGACCGAGGGACCGAAGGCGCTCTCGAAGGACCTGCCATTCCCCGATCGCCGCTTTGCCTGTGTCTTTGCGATCTACTTGATTGCCCGGCGTATTCCTGGTCTCTGCTGGACGACGCACCCGAGATCTGTGTACCTTCATGACGTGTCGGCGGCGGTGCCGCATCAACCCAAGACCTCAGCAGCGCCATACTCTCCGCGACTCCGACCCTTACCCCCTCTTTGAAAGCGTTCGCAGGTGCGACGGGCGAAAGCATATGGATCGCACAACTCGCCGTCAGTTGTGCCTGCCACTGCAAGTCACGCGACAGGAGACGGTTGTCGATGGGCAGTATCCCTGACATGCGACCGACCGTCTCTTCGAAGGAGGTATTTAGAACGAGGCTGAGGTCGGGTGTGGGGCGTTGATGGGCTGGTAGGTCCATGACGAGGAAGACGTTCGTTGCCCACGTAGGAATTTTCATGCACAACGTAATGTTTGACGCACGACTGATGATCATTGCTGTCGCAGTTTTGCAGCTCTGCATCTCCCTATTCGAAAAGTCATGTTCAGGAGCGACCTACCATGGCGTTAGAGTCTGCCGTACCGGAGAGCCAGCTTGAGCTGCATGACGCTGGGCGGACCATATTTGGTCTTGTCAAGTCTGAAGCTGTTCTTGAACACAGGTAGGTGATATAATTCTGTAATGTCGAGTTGCGCGTCACTTGACCATTGGTCGCAAATCGAGACCACATCCTAGAATGATACGCTCAGAAGCCAAGCCTACTCCGGCACATATGCATACGACTGCCTACCTCGATAAAATTGTGTTCTGCAATACTTGCGAAGAAGGTGTCTATGCGCCCTTTAGCTGCTCGTTCTTTCTGAAACGTTGCTCTTGCAAAGTTCAGTGCAAAAAGTGCACGAGCAGTTGTGTTTCTTCCAACGGGACCGTTTAAGTCAGTATAAAGGATGATCCGCTCTTTTCCCGAAAGAACATCGCTGCTGAACCCAGTAGCACCAGGTGTTTGGGAATGAAAGACTCGCATGGAATACGAGGACAAGAAAGCACACGAACGCTGGAGGACATGTTGTAGGGTGTTTCAGTCAGCTTAGCGCCGTCCGTCAATGAAGGAGACGTGCGATTGCGGCGTGGCTAAAATGGAATCGTGGTACGAATGGAACTGGTTCATCGTACTAGCGGAACATACTACAGCTTTTCTACACCAAGCCACAACACATGAGGGTTTCCCCTTTCGGGTGCCTCGAGGTAACATGTCTGCTAAAAACCTACAGATAACCATTGCAGCGACCAACGACATGCGTAAAGTGCCGCTGGTAAATGCACTAGCATCTTGGATCGTGCAACCGCTAGTCCATTGATGCACGAAGTCGCATGAAGTTTACCAAATACGACAAGTAGCAAAATGTGCTGACTTTCCGGCCGCAATCTCGCTGGGGACAGCTGTCCTATTAATTGTGGCACCACACGCATAACAGAAATGGGTGTTGCACCCTGGCGCAATGCACTGTAGGTAGTGGTAAGAGGAAGCCGAAAACGTGTTTCATTTCGAGGCTCACGGACAAGTGATTGCAGCCACTCAGCTTGTGAATAGGGGTCTTGCAATCTAGCCAAGTCAGTCAAACATTATGCGTGTCAGATGATAAGTTGGGCGCACTTGGGCAGAATTTCCATCCTTGTTCTTGTACGAGATGTTCGAGTTCTTTCGATCCGTCACATGAATGTTCGGGGCCGCCACGCTCCACCGTCTGCTGACACTTTCTGCACCACACATGGTCACAGCCAAGGACAGGGCACTGCATAAGCTCTGTTGCTTCTATATCGTGTCTGTCGACGAACGCGGATTGATTGCATCTGAGCATCGTGGACATCAGTTTCTGACCAAGTAGATTAGCATAAAACCTCAACTTGCGACAGTCTACCAAGATTGAGAACTGGGCCATTTCCATCTCGACCCACGTCTTGTATTGCTCCTCCGAGACACCAAGAAGCTGCACAAGCTGTCCGGTAATCACTAATAGTAGTCATATCGTTGCTCGAACGGAAACGACAGAGAGGGGTTACATACTGCTGGGATTCCGATTCTTGTGGTCTGCCATACAGACTGGACAAAGCACTGGGAAGCGATGTTCATCGATCTTGGAACACACGTGGCCGCGTGCACAATCTCTACAGATTTCATGACCGCACGCATCGATGCATACAGCATCGTCCTCAGGAAAGTCATCCAAGCAGACACTACAATGGCACTGGCGCTGAGCAGTTTTGAGAAGTGCACCCCTCTGCGCGGTGAGCTCGCGATCTTCGAGATCGAAGCTTCGTTGAAGCTGAAGCGCGAGAATGAAATTGGGATCATCGTTCTCGGGAAGGGAGGTGATACCAAGATCAGTGCGCTTCGTGGATGACTGTGGGTGATGGATGCGAGTAGATGGTCGGGAAACTTCCCTGTTCGAAAACTTGGATGCAACACGACTCTGCTGTTCGATGGATCTCTGGGTGGCCTTTTCTTTCTCTTCTTGCAAGGTTCGCTGCAGCTCGGCCATCCCTTTCTCCAAGGTTTGGTTCCTGGAAAGGAGATGGCTGTGGTTGCGTTTCAACTCTGCACGTTCCGCTTGCAGCATCAGGAGGACTAGGCTGGAATGAAGGAGAGAACCCTCCGAGTCGCCAGCTGACCGAGGTACAAACACATAGCTAATGCAGTTTGAAAGTAGCCGGGATTGCCAGTGAAGATTGCTATTCTGAAGCCGCGGTGTGATGGAGGGCATCAAGACACAAAGGCGCTGTATTATCTGTTCGATTGATTTGCTGAACGTCATAACTATCCCATTAAGGCGGTCTGGTGAAGGGCGAGTGTTAAAGACGACAAAGACATCGTTTCCAGGTTCGAAGAGCTTCAAGCACACTATACTATCAGAACCACGGACAATTATGACTGCAGTCGATGACTTTGTGGGCTGCATTTCTCTAAAAAAAGTCGTATCCACCCATTCGTAAAGACAGGCTACAAACTGAAGTGCAACTCACTGTAGGATTGCGCGAAAGTGCTGTGCACTGGGTTGACCATATTTTGTGGACACCTGTTTGAGCGATCTCTCAAATATGGGCACTTGGTATATGTCTTCGAAATCAAGATGAAGCGTTTCGCGCCACCTGCGGCAGATATCCAGTGATTCCTATACAAGCCAGCATTCGCCGAATATCTCGATCGGATAGATCATACTCTGCAGACTGAAAACGAACCTCGATTGTCTGGCTGGAGATGAGTTTAGGAACGACATCTGTCCATATTGACCCTTTGGAATTCAACACGATAGCAAATGCAATTCGTGAAAAATTCAGTGCTGCAAGGTTGCAGACGGTAAGATTGTTCCGAGGAATGATAGAAGTACTAGGGAACGCGATTGTGTGCTCCCTTCCGAGTTTCATATCAGCCATAAGCTGGGCAATGTTTAGTATCTCCGAGTCGGTAGTCATCTGAGCTGGTAAACGACGGGGTTTGGTAGTCGAGTAACAACGTGCCTCCTGTGTGTTTGTGCGAGGGCGATTGGTACTGCGGGCCGCAGGCCCGCAATGGTCCGAGACCCCCGGACCACAGGTAAAACGGAGGGACTCTGCCAAGGGAGTACTACACAATCTCTCCTAACATGTGGCAATACTCACTGACGATCCATGTTTCACCTCACTGGTCCTATCTACAACGCACGATCAACATGTTAGTGGTGTCCTCCTTCCGCGAATTCCCTCATAACAGCCTTGTCTCTGCCGTCACTTATTTTGTGACGCCCATTGCAATTTGTTTGACACTGACATGCCAGTGGAGCTGCCCGACACACGATCACAATAGCAGATTTTCATCGCTATCGGAGTCCTCGATCAAGGTAAGTGATGTATCAGAAAGATTATCAAGGAAGCATACCTCTTCGTCTGCTCGTACAATATGAAGCTCTCTGCCCAGGCCAGGAATGACCGAGGGCTCGAAGACGCTCTCGAAGGACCTGCCACTGTCCGATCACCGCTTCATCGATCTACAAGTTGGTCGCCCGATGTACTCTTGGTCTCTGCTAGACGATGCACCCGAGGTCTGTGCGCCTTCATAACGCCTCGGCGGTGCTGCATCAACCCAAGACCTAAGCAACGTCATACTCTCCGCAACTCAGGTGACAGGTACTTACACCCTCCTCGAAAGAGTTTGCAGGTGCGACCCGTGAAAGCATGTTGATCGCACAACTCGTTGTCTATTGTGCCTATCATTGCAACCTGGTCACGCGATGGGAGACGGTTGTCGATGTGCAGTATCCCTGACATGCGGCCGACCGTCTCTTCGAAGGAGGTGGTGAACACAGGGAGGTGATATAGTTCTGTAATGTCTTGGAGTTGCGCGTCACTCGACCACGTCCTAGAATGATACCCTTAGAAGCCCACTCCAGCGCATATGCATATGGCTGTCTACCTCGATAAAACTGTGTTCTGCAATACTTGCGAAGAAGGTGTCTAGGCTATGCGTCCTTTACTATCTGCTCTCGTTCTTTCTGAAATGTCACTCTTGCAAAGTTCAGCGCAAGAAGTGAACAAGCAGTCGGGTTTCTTCCAACGGGACTGTGTAAGTCAGCAAAAGGGATGATACTCTTTTCCTGCCAAAAGAACGTCGCTGGTGAACCCAGTATACAGAAAAACAGGTATGTTTTTAACTATTAGAGTGTCAAAAACCCGTCAAAAATCTTAAATATAGTATAGTGACATACACAGAGCTGTCGAAGCACAAAATATGAGCTGACTTTTGTGTTTTGTCTACAAGCCAACCTCTGAGCACCTTTAGAGGAACAATGTCCTGGCGTTGTGACCGTGGTCGATGGACTCACAACAGAGCCGTGCAAAATCCTCATTGCGATGGTGCTGCAAAAATGAATCGAAGATCTCTGGTGTGCCACCCTCTATCACTCAGTGTAAGTCAGCAAACTTGCCAGTAAGTCAGTCGTATCTTTCTGGAATTGCTCGAACAGCTCTAACAACATGTCTGATAGTATACAGTTACCATAGCTTTCTGCGTTGATATGGCTGAGTCCTCAGCACGTCGTCGAGGTGGCTGTCCAGGTGATCACAGGTTGCTTGCACTTGCTATTCGATACTCCTGAACTGATGATGATCCAGACTAGACCATTGTCTTTTGTAGTGCCAGTACCGATTTGGGGATCGGACAGCTTGGAAGATGAAACATTGAACGCTGGAAAACATGTTGTAGGGTGTCTCAGTAAGCTGAGCGCCGTCTGTCAATGAAGCAGACGTGCGATTGCGGCGTATCGTGGTACGAATGGAAGTAATTCATGGTAGCGGCACATATACTACAGCCTTTCCATACAGCTACATAGCGACATTACAATACATGAGGTTCCTTTCGAGCCGCATCAACACGTCTGCTAGTAAAAACCTACAACTGACCATAGCAGCGACAAGCTGTGGCACCACACCCATAACAGAAACGAGTGTTGCACCCTGGCGCAGTGCACTGGGGAGTAGCTCAATAGTGGTAAGAGGACGTCGCCAAAGACGTATTTCATTTCGAGGCTCACCGACATCGAATTGCAGCCACTCAGCTTCTGGATAGGGGTCTTGCAATCTAGCCAGGTCAGTCAAACATTACTATGTGTGTAGACGACGAATTGGCGCACTTGGACAGAATTTCCATCCTTGTTCTTGTACAAGATGTTCGAGTTCTTTCGTTCCATCACAAGAATGCTCGGGGCCGCCACGCTCCACGGTCTGCTGACACTTTCTGCACCACACGTGGTCACAGCCAAGGACAGGGCACTGCATCAGCTCTGTCGCTTCTATATCGTGCCTATCAACGAAAGCGGATTGATTGCACCTAACCATCATGGACTGATCAGTTTCCGACAGTGGATTAGCAAAAAAAACCTTTACTTGCGACACTCTACCAAGATTGAGAACCGGGCCATTTCCATCTCGACCCACGTCTTGTATTGTTCCTCCGAGACACCAAGAAGCTGCACAAGCTGTCCGGTAATCACTAATAGTAGTCATGTCGTTGCTTGAACGGAAGCGATAGTGAGTGGTCACATACTGCTAGGATTCCGATTCTTGTGGTCTGCCATGCAGACTGGGCAAAATACCGGGTAGCGATGCTCATCGATCTTGGAACACACGTGGCCGCGAGCACAATCTCTACAGATTTCATGACCGCACGCATCGATGCGTACAGCATCGTCCTCAGGGAAGTCGTCCAAGCAGACACTACAGTGGCACTGGCGCTGAGCAGTTTTGAGAAGTGCACCCCTCTGCGCGGTGAGCTCGCGATCTTCGAGATCGAAGCTTCGTTGAAGCTGAAGCGCGAAAATGAAATTGGGATCATCGTTCTCGGGAGGGGAGGTGACACCAAGATCAGCACGCTTCGTGAATGACTGTGGGTGATGGATGCGAGTAGATGATGGTCGGGAAACTTCCTTGTTTGAAGACTTGGATGCAACACGACTCTGCTGTTCGATGGATCTCTGGGTGGCCTTTTCCTTCTCTTCTTGAAAGGATCGCTGCAGCTCGGTCATCCTTTTCTCCAAGTTTTGGTTCCTGGAAAGGAGGTGACTGTGGTTGCGTTTCAATTCTGCGCGTTCCGCTTGCAGCATAAGAAGGACTAGGCTGGAATGGAGGAGAGAGCCTTCCGAGTCGCCAGCTGATCGAGGTACAAACGTATAGCTAACGCAGTTTGAAATAAACCTGGATTGCCAGTGAAGATTGCTATTCTGAAGCTCCGGTGTGACGGAGAGCATCAAGACACAAAGGCGCTGTATTGTCTGTTCGATTGATTTGCTGAATGTCATGGCTATCCCATTAAGGTGGTCTGGTGAAGGGCGAGTGTTAAAGATGACAAAGACATCGTTTCCAGGTTCGAAGAGCTTCAAGCACACTATGCTGTCGGAACCACGGACAACTATGACTGCAGTCGGTGACTTTGTGAGCTGCATTTCTCTGAAAAAGTCGTATCCACCCATTCGTAAAGACAGGCTAAAAACAGAAGTGCAACTCACTGTAGGACTGCGCGAAAGTGCTGTGCACTGGGTTGACCATATTTCGTAGACACCTGTTTGAGTGATCTCTCAAACATGGGCACTTGGTATATGTCGTCGAAATCGAGATGAAGCGTTTCGCGCCACTTGCGGCAGATATCCAGTGATTCCTATACAAGCCAGCAGTCGCCGAATATCTCGATCGGATAGATACGCTGGACTGCGGAGTGCAAACGAACCTCGATTGTCTGGCTGGAGATGAGTTTAGGAACGACATCTGTCCATATTGACCCTTTGGAATTCAACACGATAGCAAATGCAATTCGTGAAAAATTCAGTGCTGCAAGGTTGCAGACGGTAAGGCTGTTCCGAGGGAGTGTAGAAGTATTAGGGAACGCGATTGTGTGCTCCCTTCCGAGTTTCATATCAGCCATAAACTGGGCAATGTTTGGTTTCTCGGTAGCCATCTGAGCTGGTAAAAGCGGGGGCCCCTTGGTAGACGAGTGTTCCTGTACAACAACCGTCAACGTGCTCCTGGTGTGTTTGTGTCTAGTGCGGGCCGCAACGATCCGACCGCGCCACACCTATGGAAAACCGCCCCGGTCCTGGACTTCTAGCCACCGAACGAACTCCCTCGAGATTTGAACACGTCTCGCGTTGTCTCTGCCGTCAATTGGTCGCCTGGAGGCTGGCATACTGGGAGTTGAGAGCAGCCACAAGAAAGCTTCCGGATAAATAAACAAAAACAGAAGGTTCGCGGCTTGTTGGCACTTAAGCCATCCCCTCAACGTGTAACACCAGAGATGGGGCCAAAGAAGTCGACGCACCGCAACGCCAGCAGTGGGCCATCTAGCAAGGTATGTGACTCCCACAGCACACAAGGGGGTATCTAATGTCGTTCCAGCCTATGACCCGGGCCGTCGTGAAACGACTGGCGGAGGCATCAGCTAACCCTACCGCTTCGGTGGGGAACGAAGGATCTTCACCACTTTCTTCAGTGCCATCTTCCACAGTGGAGATCAATAACCCCATGGACCTGGAGTACGTTGAAGATGACTTTGAAGAGGGAGAACACAAAAAAATGGATGAGATGATTCCCAAGTTATTTGCCGCCTTGACTCCCGAATACTCGGACGAACTCTTACCCCACGTCCTTTATCACATTTCTAAGCATTCGGGAGGTCGCCTGCACCCAAAATATCACCTTCTTGAGGAATGCGAAATCATCATAAAGAGCGAGCCCGGGCTCCGAAATCTGTTATTAGAGGGCTCGAAGCGTGGTTATAAGTCTGTGCGGCTTTTGAGTAAGGACTTGTCTGTATCCGGTGATTGTACATCTAACGCCCCATTGTAGAGCTACTTCGACCAGGTGAGTATCAATCCAAGATCTCGTGGAAATCATATTAATATTGGGATTTTGAAGCGCCCACTTTCAAGCATGACAAGGACGACTCAGGCGGTGAGCTTCCTTTTTAATTTCAGACATCTTATTTACATTTTATTTAACTAGCTACTGAAAATGCGTGGAAAGGGGATTATCGTGGGGACGGCGCAAAGCTTCTCTGGACTCATATAGGAGAATGCTACAACATGCTTCCGACCGACCCAAATCGTTGTTATTATGCGAAATATTGTGCCATTGTTCAATCTTCGGGAATGGGCAAATCTCGCGCTGTCGATGAAATGAGTAAATCCCACTTCGTGATCCCTGTTAACCTACGGAGAAATAACTCAACCGGTATTTCTGCTTATTCATTCCTGTGTTTCCTTTTAATGCTCAATGTTCTCAACCCCAGGATATCCTCCTCCAGACGGTGCAGTATATGAGTATCTCTCTAGGAGTGGGTCACCAAGAGACGCTTTCTTTCGGAGCTGCTCATTCCTCCACGGGTTATTTGTTCAGACCGCTGCTGTCCTGAAGGATATGCAGGAACCTAGGGCCGAGAATTTTTGGAAGTACATGAATGGAGGCATGGTGCTCAGAGCCCATGGTGCACACCGGAAGGAATTCTATGACGCCGTTGAAACCCTTGCTACGGTATGAAACGCCACGTGTTGAATTCCTCTTAGCTTACGTGACATATAAGGGCTTTTATTCCACCTATTTGGAGTATTTTCTTCCTGACAAGCTTCCATCGGATAGCGAAATGGATGGCAAATTGCGCAGCCCAGATTTTCCGTTGTGTAAGCCGCTCGAAGAGCTGTGCAAGGTCCTTGAAAATGAGCCGGTATCTGAATCGCTTCATGAGCCAGCCCGTAAGCGAAGAAAATTGGATTCGGAATCTCAAGAATTCAAGTATCCTTTGGCGGTCCTCGCATTCGATGAAGTCCATACGTTGACAGAGTTACGGGACAATGCTTCATGGTCATGCTTCATTGAAATGCGTCGTGCGATACGAGGACTTCATAAATTACCCCTATTCACACTCTTTCTTTCGACTTCGGGCACGTTGTTTGGGATCACCCCTAGCCCAGGACGTGACCTCTCAACCAGAATGTTCCTCGAAGGAGAAGTTATGACACCATTCTGTGAGCTCGGTTTTGACATGTTTGCGAATCGCTTAGACTTCAACAACCCGGTCAAGCTTTCACAAGTTACTTCCGATGAGCACTTAATATCATATGGTCGACCTCTGTATGTATTACACAAATGCCCACTTTGTTCGACTCCAGCTAACCTTTACCCTAGATTCCCTCTTATAAATCAGAAACAAGACGAAACAATATTCACCTTCGCAGCCCAGAAGCTGTTGTGTAGCTCTGCAAATCTCAGTCGAGGTACTCAACCTCTCTCAGAGGCACAAATGCTCGCGTGTCTTGCTGCACGAATTCCTATCGAATTCCTCTCTACTGCGTATGCCTCGCAAGTATCAGACTTAGAGAAGGAGCAAGTCCATTCCCACATGCGGGTTGTTCTCAAGGTTGACCGTAACCTTGAGACACTAGCCACTACGTCGCCTTCCGAGCCGGTGCTTTCAGAGGCAGCATACTATGTGATGGCTATCCAACCGCAGTTCAGCCCTCCTCAGGTATTGCAGACCATTCTAAATGGGTTTGCAGTGAACAAAGGCGAGCTGGGAGAATTAATAGTGGCACTACTCTTCACTATGGCGCGCGACAAGGCGGTGGGACTCCCTGATGATTGTGCCCGACCTTGCAACAACCAGAGGTGGTGCAGCCTCACTGGACTGCTAACATCCCTCTTTCGCACACCCTTTACTACCTCCAAAGGATGGCACTTCACAGCAGAGGGCCCAAATCAAACTGAGTTCACCCTCGCTGACATCTTCAAAGACAGTAAGGTCTACTTCAACCATTTCATCGAAGTTCACGAACACGCGGTCATTCATGTCAAGTACCTTGTGCGCTTGATGGCCCGAGGTGCTGCTGTTCTATGCGCGAATGGACAGCATGCCGTCGACGGCATCATCCCCTTTTTGTTAGAAGGTGATGAAATAAGACCGGACAACATTGGCATTATCATGTTTCAAGTCAAGAATGATGCACGCTATTCCAGTAACCCAGACTGGCAACTTTTCCTTGCTATGGACCCTTTCTCCCTCAAAATTCTAGAACCATCTACCAAGGTTCCTATCATCCGAATAGTATTCGCACTTGCTGCGCAAACTTCCAGCTTTACACTTGTGGACTATGAGAAAAAAGAAGATCCAAAAGGGAAAGGGAAAGAAAAAGAAAAAGCTCGCCCCAGCCTTGGTATGGAACAAAGTTACACCACGTATGATTTTTGGGTTTCCGGCCTCTCCCCAGAGTTCCTGGTTCCAGTTGGGAATGAACAGAGTGTTTGGAACAGCCTGTTGCAAACATGTTCTCCCTGGCGAAGGCTGTACTCTGATGAATTAATACCTTTTACGACACAACGTAGGTCAATGAACCCTGGGGTTGCAGTTGACGATAAGTTTTGGGAGAATTGGTGCTTTCTGTAGTGTATTATTATTTTATGTATGCAGCTTTGTTACCTTGCCAAGGGTTCTCTTACTTTCCGTTACTTCTCCTTGCTTGCAAGTAGTATTTGCCTGCAGTGCAGGAGACCCTTACCCACAGGTACAGGTAGTCTTGTTCCCAACATCGAGCTCAGCATCACAAGTACACTCATGGTAAATTAGGCTTTCCTTTTTCATTGGATACCACCATCTACGGTATCCTTTGTAGATACATTAATTACGGTAACACTACTGGCTATGTGGATGTAATGACGCCATTATTGAGCATTTCCCCCCCAGCCCTTCTACTTGCAGGTCATTGTTGCCGTGGCTCATCTTCAATGTGCCGTGCACAGCTGGGCATGGTGGCATGGCGACTTGTCATTGTCATCGTTAATGTATCAGGTGCGCCAGCTTGAATGTTCGCTGCCATCATTGTTGGATATGCCAGGTGGGAGGGCGTGAATTTCGTCCTGTCCGACCGTCGCTCAGCGAAGGGAACATACCCAGTATTGAAGATCTTGACAATGATAGTTGAGGCACCGTGTACGATCGAGTGCATCGGGACATTAGTGACGGGCGGTAGCATCAAATTCGTAGATGCGAAGTTGATCATCAAAGAAGGCTGTGAAGACGCTAACGTGGTAGCGGCAACGTCAGACAAAGACTTACCTGGTATACTGGCAAGACAGACGGTGGGGTGGTTGTCGTCGCGTTGGCGGTGATAGTTGGCATTGACGAAGTTGGCATCGTTGTTATCGCCTGTGGTGAAGATGAGAACGGTATGGTCAACGTTCGTGGTAACCAACGTTTGTGGTCGTGGTCATGCTTCGCAGCGTTGTGGTTGCGATGGTGATTATTACGTTGTCGCATTGGACGCCATCGTCGTCGGCGTTGGTGACCGGTGTAAGCACCCTCGTAGCCGTGGTGGTGGTGAACGAGTGGCAGTGGCAAACGAATGGGAAAGGTAGTGGCTGTGATGAACAAAGGCGGTCCGACGTAGTAGTGAAAGAACGGTGGTGGTCGTGATGCATGAAAGCGGTCGTGGTAGTGAGGGTGACAGATCCGTCAGCAGAGAAGCCTACGAACACAGGCCAGGATGAAAAGGGCTTACATACCAAGCACTGAATACCTCAATGGTGGAGAACCGAGAACGTTGACAACGAATGTGTCGGACGCGAGCACACAAGCGGTGAAGTATCAGTGCCAACAGGCAGTAGCATCGGCACAGATGGGACAATAATCCTACACAAAGGTGCACCACACGAGACACGAGATGAACGACAGGACCTGCGAGCGACACCGCGGAGGGCTGCCAATGGAGGGTGAGCCATGCGGGTGCGAGCAGGAGGTGGCGGACTCAAGTATTGTGATTGGCAGAGAGCAAGAGTAGAACTTACTGCAAGTACGATTTCTTTCCTTCCAAAGCTTGTTCGTTTGCTTTCCAAGGGTTCTGGAATCTATATTGAGGCCAGTGCTGAAAACATCGAGTGTAATCTGGGTGAGAATGTGATGACAAAACTTCAAATAGTGTACCTATCTCAGAACCCTTGTCAAGCTCCCGACAAGGCATACATATAATAATAATACGCTACAAGGAAAGGTCGCACCAATTCTCCCAAAACTCACTGTTAATTCCAGTTCCGGGGTTCATGAACCTACGATGTGTCGTACAAAGATTCAAGCGATCAGAGTACATCCTTTCCCAGGCATAAGACGTCTGCAAGAGGCCGTCCCAAGCACTCGGGTCGTCCCCAACTGGAACCAAGACCTTTGGGGAGAGGCCGGAAACCCAAAAATCATACGTGGTGTAACCTCCCTTGGTCGTAGGCCCCACGTGCGAAAGGCTAGGTCGACCTTTCTTGGCTGTATAATCCACGCATGCAAGGCTGGGCGTTTTTGCACCAAGAGCGAAAACGATTCGGATGATGGGAACGTTGGAAAGGGACCCTAGGATTCCGAGGGAGTAAGGGTCCATAGCGTGGAAGAGATGCAACTGCGGGGAGTTGGAATATTTTTCATCATTCGTGACTTGAAACATGATAACCCCGATATTATCCGCTCTTATTTCATCGCCTTTCAACAAAAAGGGGATGATGCCGTCGACAGCAAGCTGACCACTTGCGCATAGGACCGCAGCGCCTCGAGCCATCAAACGCATCAGGTATTCGACATGAATGAGCGCTTGCTGATGAACTTTGACGAAATGCGTGAAGTAGACCTTACTGTCTGTGAATGCGTCGGCGAGGGATGACTCGGTTTGATCTAGGCCGTCTGCTGTGAAGTGCCATCCTTTGGAGGTAACAACGCTAACGTGATCACTAGAGGCAGCAGAGGGTGTGCAAAAGAGGGACGTCAGCAGTTCAGTGAGGCTGCACCACCGCTGGTCGTCAGGAGGCCGACCAAAGTCATCAGCGGGTCCTACCGCCTCATCGCGCGCCATGGTGAAAAGTAGTGCCACTATCAATTCTCCTACCTCGCCTCTGTCCACTTCAAACCCGTTTAGAATAGCCTGCAATGCCTCGGGAGGGTTGAACTGGCGCGGTTGGGTAGTCATCACAAAGTATGCCGCCTCTGAAAGTACTGGTTCAGAAGGTGACATAGTGACCATGGTCTCAAGGCTATGATCGACCTTGAGAACGACCCGCAAGTGGTGATAGACTTGCTCCATCTCCAAGTCTGATACTTGCGAGGCATGCATAGCAGAGATAAATTCGATTGGGATTCGATGAGCAAGACACCCAAGCTTTTGCGCGTCTGTGAGAGCTTGAACGCCGTATGGAATGCCACCCAATAGCTTCATGGCTGCAAAGCGAAAGCATGTGTCCGTATTTACATGCCGGTAACGCAGAGCGAATCTAAACCAAAGGTTAACTAGAGTCGAACAGAGTGAGTATTTAGTACACACAAAGGTCGACCATATGATGTTAAGTGCTCCTCAGATGTAACTTGCGAAAGCTTGACCGTTTTGTTGAAGTCTAAGCGATTCGCAAACGTGTCGAAACCGAGCTCACAGAATGGCATAACTTGCCCTACGGGAGGGGTGCCCCTAAACATGGCGCCAGAGGATGAAAGAAAGAGTGTAAAGAGGGGTGAGCCAAAACTAAGTCCCCGTATTGCACGACGCATCTCGCCAAGGCAAGACCATGAACCCTTGTCTCGTGGCTCTGTCAGGGTATGAGCTTCATCGAATGCGAGGACGACCAAAGGATGCTCAGATGCTTGGGATTCGGGACTTGATCTTCTTCGCTTATTCGGTGGCTCCTGAGCTGGCAGTTCAGGTACTGACTCATCTTCAAGGGCTTTGCACAGCTCTTCGAACGGCTTACGCAACGGAAAGGCACTGTTAAACCTGTCATCCAAAATGCTCTCTGGTGGACTCCAAGAATGAAACCATTTCGAATACATGGAATGACACCTCTTGCACGTCTCGTAAGTTAGAAGGAATCCAACAAGTTGCGTTTCATACCAGAGCAAATGTTTCAACAGCGCAATAGAATTTCTTCCGATGTGGACCATGGCCATCGCAATCCATGCCCTCATTCATATGCTTCCAAAACTTCTCGGCGGTAGGTTCCTTGATATCCTTTAGGACATCAGCCGTCTGAACAAATAACCCATGGAGGAATGAGCAGCTCCGAAGCAAGGCGTCTCTTTGTGTCGTACTCCCGGTGAGGTAAATATGTGCTGGACCGTCTGTAGGAGGGTACCCTGGAGTTGAGAGCATTCAGCATTGAAGGGAAACACAAAAATGATTAAGGAGCCATACCGTTTGAGGTATGTTCCCGTAGGTTAACAGGGATCACGAAGTGGGATTTGCTCATTTCATCGACAGCGCGAGATTTACCCATTCCAGAAGATTGGATAATGGCAGAGTATTTCTCATTAAAACGCATGTTGAAGCATTCTCGTATATGAGCCCAGAGAAGGTTTGCACCCTCCCCAACATACTCCTCTTCCCAAACGCTTTGAATCGCTAGTCATGTAAAGAAATGAATAAAATGTCTGAAATTAAAAATACACCTTACCCCTCTTAACCTCATCCTCACTTTTCCGAAGCAGTTCTACAATGGGGGCGTTAGATGTGCAACAACTGGATAAAGACAAATCCTTACTTAAAAGCCGCACAGACTTATAACCATGCTCGGAGCCACGTAATAACAGATTTCGGAGCCCGGGCTTGCTCTGTATGATGTCTTCGCATTCATCGTAACATTTTTCGAGCAGGCGACCTTCCGACTGCGTAATAATTTCGGTGAGGACGTGAAGTAAGACACGGTCCGATTGTTTGGGAGTTCGTGCGAATGGAAAGATCTCACGAATCTCCTCATCCAGTTTTTCGTGTTCTCCCTCTTCAAAGTCGTCTTCAACGTACTCCAGGTCTGTGGGTTTATCGATCTCCATGGTGGTGGATACTAGGGTTTCCAATCTCTGGCACCCCTAATCTCGGTCATTTCCTTTTTTGGAATCCAGCCTCGCGGACTCCCATTGACGCCCATTGGACACGCGTCCGCCGCACCCTATTTGAGCTGGCCTGCATCCATCCGACTCCCCTCACTCTCAGACTCGTTCCAAGGTAATTCCTCGTCTCCCTCGTCTTCTTCCTGCTCTCTTATGTGCCCACCCCCGTCCGCAGATTCTCGCCATGAGCCGCGGGGCACATGAGAGAATACTTTCGCAACTGGCCGCCTCTCCCAACGAGCTCGCGTCGGGCATTGCCCAATGCATCGAGGCCCTCCGCCTCGTCTCAGCCCTTCCTAGGGCCTACCCACTTATGGTCGAATACGCCGCCAACCCCAAATCGCCCACCATCAAGGCGTTCGGACGGGCACAGCTCGCCAGATTACCGCTTCGCGTGGGTCACCACTCCCTGCTATATGGCGATACGCCGTGGTACTAATCAGCTCTTCGACGGCAATCGTCCTATCGCAGTCTGTGACCGCTATCATTAAAGGCTCCATGGGTCTCCATGACAACGTGCGTGTTGTCTCCGCAACTTTCTACCGCGAAGACGGATCCATAGATCCATCCCGTGTCCTCCTCGACGACGACTCTTGGAAAGAACTGGTCCCGTATGTCCACACCCTCCACTTAGAGGACGATCGTCCTGCGTTTGTTCCGGGAACCTCCACGCCAAATAAAGGAGGACTCAACACGGGCGCGTCTGCTTTCGTGCCGAGCTCCAGCTCCATTTCAATCAGGACATTGGAGGGCACTCAGGTCAGCCTGCAGAACCTCCGAAACCTGTACTCCCCGAATTGTGAGTTTATTTTATGCTTTTCGGGCCTTTTGTGGTATGTTAACCACGTGTCAGCACCGCCACCATCATCACCGTTTGCTATGTTGGACAACCACTCTGTTTGAGTAATTTTAGTCGATGGAGCTACAACATCTAGGCAGGAAAGTAGGGACATACACGACAAAAATGTACCAATCGAAAACGACAGCATGTACATAACAAAACAAGGACGGTGGCGAAAGATGAATACTGAGACATACTACAATCAAGTATCTACAGAACGAAGACAAGCTGCAGGCCTAGGAATCCACAGATCAAACAGACGACATCGCTGCTTCAAACTTGGCATACACCGATGCTAAAGAAAATCACCTCAGTCTGTAACGTGGCAGCGAGACACTACTAGCAAACGTACCATGCAGCTGGAACTGCCCATTGGGCATAGCGCTAAATACAGAAACTAGCTTACCTAAAGCCCGCACAATGTCAGCTTCCCCCTGACCAGCGCCTAAACCGGGGGGAAACGGCGATCCTGGGTTCGTAGAATAGATCGGCTGTCCCCGAACACGAAGGCGCGTAAGCTCTTCGTGTAATACAAAAAAGATGGCTCCAAAAGACGCCTGTCATGATTCGTCATCGTCACATCCGATGAGTAAGTATTATCTGAGCCTCATCGTGAAACTCACTATGCACATCGGATTCACCACCGCAAGGTCGTACAGCCCGTTGAGGCTTTGAACCGCACGCATAGCACTGTCGACACATCTCCTGTGAGACGTCGCGTTCGATGACATAAACGGGCGGTGAAGGGTGATCTGGGCAAGCGCAACAAGGTTTATCGTGAGGAGCAGCTGTCGCACAGAGGGTAGATTCCCGATGCCCGGTGAAACTGCAAGCGTTGTGGAATGCGGAAGTCCTGCGAAGAAGTTCTGCAACAAATGGTCCAATGAGTTCAACCGGTTCCGAAAATCAGGTGTCTGGGAGATCTGGGCATCTGGAGGGTGGTACACTGTTAGCAGGTGGCAATTTACGTTGGACCTGCTCACCTCGGGAATGCAAGGCAGCAAGAGACTGTGCCTCCCCAAGGAGAGCGCTCGCTCTCGCCTGTAGACCAGGCGCAGTCACTAGCTGGGGGTTGAAGTTCGGAGTAGACAAAAAGAGAGCAACCGTATCTCCGTAAGCAACGTTCTGGCCTGTATGGTCGAGGTCCTGAAATACACAATGAATGGAGCATCCAGACATAAGTAATGAACACCACACACATTTGATCCTGGCCAAGGTACGGTGATTCTCACCGCAGTGGCGACCACCGGCGGCCCGGGATGGATCATTTCCAAGAACTTGACCAGGGAATATACCGTCCACCACGCGCCCGTACGCTCCTGTTCTTCGACCGCGTCTGAAGGCCGGGGAAGGCGAGGATGGCAATTCGCTATGAAGTTAAATAGCCCGGGAGTAGGTCCATCACTCGACCGCATATGGAGCCCGAGTCCAACGGCCACCGCGATCGCTCCATTGGCATGGCACTGAGCGACGGGCGTCTGGTACACGCGGTGAAAGTAGTACGCGAGGAGAACTTGAACTTGTAAGATCTGCATGTAGTACTGTGGGCCGAGCCTCGGATTGACGGCCGAAAACGACTCAGCGAGGGATTGCAGCGCGCGCGAGAGTAAAACGGACTCCGATGGGGAGGAAGATAACACTTGCTGCGCTGAGCTACCGGGTGTCTGGGCCAAGTGCGAAGAAAACAGGGCTAGAGTGTCCCGTAGCGCAGGGATGATATTCTCAGGGTGTGCACGCAGTCGCCCAAGGTTAAGAAATACTCCCAAATCGATTGTGTAGAGGGATATGGCATCTATTCTGTAACGAATACCTTTGTCAGAGCGTTGATAAACGGCTTTTGTGTGAACAAGGTACGTACGCGTGCAAGATACCTCCAGAGGTTTCCTCTTGTGGCACTCGAGGGACCTGATCGAAGCCGAGACCGGAGGCATAGTTGCTGGATCCGAACGTCGCTGTCACCAAAATTAGCCCCGAGACTGGGGAAAATTAAGGTTGTCTAAACCCACATAGTAGAAGATTTGCACTTGCACTTGCAGGGGGCGACTGTGGTCTCTGCATGTAAGGGTCATGCAGGGTGAGCGACGGGGTCGTAGTATCCGGGTTCTCAAGCTCCTGAAGGCGAGCTTGCAGGCGGGCAATATCTTCTTCTAAAGCCAATGTACGCGGGCGACGACTTCCATCCGTGTATTCGCAATCCATCGCTCTGTCGCCCCGGATACATTGTGTGCATGTCGGTCGAGCACCGTCGCACCGCTGGTTTCGGGAACGGTCAGCGTGAGATTGGGGGGGAACCAAAAATAAGAAGCTTTACTACATACCATCTTCCTACGGCTACATACTCGGACGGACGCGGTCAGGGTCTCGGTCACCAAAGTCCAGTCCCAAGGAAGTGGCTCACCGACAAGAAATGCAAGCTTTTCCTCGCTGCAGAGGCAGGCTTAGTGTGCCCCCAGATGGGTCGGATGCTGAGCCGCTCATGTTTGGTTAAATGATTGACTTCGATCTCGATACGTTGTAAAGTTGAATGTCCCTCCGATCGTCGGTCGTCGAGGCTATTATATACCGTGTACGCGTAGCCATCCTATAATATAAGAAAATTGATTGCATCCCAGAGCCACTGCACGGCAAGGTATTCTTCCGAGGTTGACATGCTGACATAGGGGTACACATAACATGGCCTGCGTCACCGGAAATGAGGGCTCCGTGGTTTCTACGACTAGTCGAGCATCGATGAATCTGACAAAGAAGCTGAGTAGATGGTGATCCGACGCGTATCAGAGCAGGATGAACTGCCTTTGTCATCCAGGGGGAGATGTTGCAGCTAGTAGCTGCAGGACCTGACGAGGCTGTCCAGGAAAACTGCTATATTCGGAAAAGAAAGACGTGTTTACTCCCGCCACATGATGGCTTACACTTCGATTATGTATGTTCGAAGAGATGGGGGCCGACTGAGAATTGGGGACAGTTCTTACCTGCGTGGTCGTCCTCGAAATAGACTGATGCCGGATCGACAAGGCCTCACTCGTATCTGTTTTTTGGCCTCGGCCCCATGCACCGGCAATTTGAAGATTTTCCGGTCGTCTATAGTGCATTGAAAACGATAAATGATAGTTTTATGTAAATTTTACTCCCATTGAAGCTTAAAATTATTGTTGTGATTCAAATTTTAAGGGCATTAAAATGTGAAAGTAAAATTTAAAACTATTATTTGTGATTTTCAACGCACTGGTATAGACCACCAGAAAATCTTGAAATCACCCGTGTGTATCGTCTTCGGGATACATACTATCGAAATTTGCCGCTTACCTCGGTCGCTTGTCCGTCGCAGTGTTGTCTGTGTCGAATGCGAGCTACCAGTCGCAGTGTCGCACCATCAAGAACTATGCAGCACCGTCTCTGATCGCAGATAGTACTGCCTTTTTTTTTTTTTAGCTTTGCAGCCTCACGTGGCTAGGTTGGCAGCAACGATTCGAAAGGCGTGGGGTCGCGATGTGGAAGCGCTGCTATATTCCAATACCCACCTTCCGGTGTAAGTACCTCCGGTATTCTGGACTTCTCAGAAGGTGCGACGAATGATCATGTGGTACGAGTACCTGTATCAAAGACTCAAACTTATCGATTTCAAGTCGAGTGTGGGCATACTAATCCGTATGTATGATTGTCGGCAATCAACCACCCTCGGAGGTGCTTCTCCCGGATATAGCTTTCCCAAAACGAAACGATACGGTACTATGGTGGTGCACCGATAATAGATGACCGTCGCGAAATATGTGTATCCGACTCACTCGCGGTAACTGCATCATATCCATCATGTGCATGAACCCGACGTCGTGTTCTTCCAGCAGGAAGCCACACCAAACGCGCATTTACGACCGCTGTATGCCTTGAAATGCACAATGTCGCGTGGCTGCCTGGGGGTGCTGGCCTATTGACCACCCCCGTGCCTCGTGTTCACGGAGCTCAAGGCTGTAACGGTGCGCACTAGTCTGGAGCTCATTGCGTACGTCTTCCCAAATGCACCGCTGCTGTGCTTTGTAAGTGCTTACTCCCACCACCTTCAACACTTCCGTCATAAACATCACCGTGTTTGTCATTCCACGTCAAGCAAAGCGTCTTCGTCAGCCTGCTAAACCATGTCCGAATACCCTGACTTGAACTATTCACCGCCAAACTCAAGGGGTGACATTCGAATCGACACGAGCTTCACCCACCCACACAGTATTGGCCGGGACTTCCTTGGAGAGTCCTCTCGAGATCGATACTCCCGCCAAGGCTCGCAGACGCAACCGCGCGGCGCACGAGACGTCACCGGTGTACGAGACGTCACATGGATATCGACCTCCCACTCTCAGATCCCCTCCGTCCATACTCCACAGACGCCGCGGTACATACCTCCGCCTGCATTTCAGCAGGTGCGAACGCCTACACCTGTGCTGCCCCGGTCTGCACCGACCTTGTCGGACTCAGAGGTGGATTACTTTAACGTGACTGTGGAGGAGGGGCATGACGAATGTGAGCATGAAGGTCATGGGTACGGGTTTAGCGAGGTAGCGCCAGCCTACCCCCATGTCAAGCATGAAAAGAGGAATCTAGTAGGGGGGTTTGTCAGTGGGTTGAGGCGGCTCCCCAAGGTGATGTCGAGGAGTCGGTTAAAGGATCATGGAAAGCTGGGACGGCCAGGGCCGCCGAGTGCCGCAAGTACCGCAGATACTGGCAGGGCAACCTTGGGGCGGTACCAGCCCCCTTTGGAACCTATTCCAAAGGCAGACTCGGACGACATTCCAGACGTCGAACGGCTCGAGTCCCCTGCCCGGGTTGCGTCTGACTCCCCGCAGCGCTTGATTCTCTCTGCAGACGAGAACTCCTATGACCAGGACCGTAGTCAATCGTCAGGTGTTCTTTCTTCAGGCGAGCCTCGAACACATTCCGACATCAACACATCCATCTCCAGTCAGGGCTTTGGGCAGAACATATCTGATCCCATTGCGATCTCCACTCCTATACTTGCAGAACCACGTCCATCTGCAGACTTTGCAAAGATGGAGCCACCACCTCGGCCCCCTCCGGAAGAATCCGTTGCTTCACAGCTCGCTCGGATACGCAGGTTTTTCCGTGATCTGAATGGTCTTCCCTGGATTGCCCCCAGAGATATTTCAGAGGCGTATGTCCCTGGGCAGTCACCCTCCCGACGGAGATACAGCCGGCAAACACAGCCCAAACCGCCCGTATCATGGTATATGCCGCGCAACAATCGTCCCCTCGACCTCCTCGCGGGTCCCTCGACGACGGGACTTCTCCCGTCACACCAGTCCCCCCAACAACCGCCGCCTCAGACACCTCAGTTCGTTCTTGGATCGAACGCAAACCTCTTTTTTGCGCATCACCCTCCCGGGGGAGGTGGGGGAGGAAGCGGAAGTGGAGGTTCGCGTTCGCCAACACACGAGGGTCCACTTTCTACCGATAGTCACGGAAGCCAGGGCCCGCCCGGCGGGGTATGGGGCCCTGCGTACGTTGCGACACCTTTGTTCGTTTATCCGTCTGGTCTGCCGCAACCGGGCACCAACGCCTCGGGAGGGAGTCATACTAATGGCATTAATGGGGTGCCAGACACCCAGATGCCCCGTCCTGTTTACTTGGTAGCTTCGTCGCCACCACAGTTCATGGACCAAGGGCAGGCTTCGCGGACATTCGCACCGCAGCATCCTTCTGGGCTGCGGACAGCAGTTATGTGATATCCTGTCTCTCCTTTGAGATGGAGGTGTGTGGCGTGCTCTTTAGTAACCATGGTCTCGGTGTTCATAAGTGTCGACCTCTGCAATCAGCTCCGATCTCAAAAAAAGAAAATACAGTCAGCCATTTTATTTCTCTGAGATTATTAGACTGGGAGGTTTGATACCTGCATGATTTCTGAACATGGTCTGGAGGATAAGGGTTGTGTGATTGCCCTACAATATGTTATACCTACTCTTATTACGTAATCCAATCTTGGTGTGGGTGGAACAAGTTGACCACCGCACTGAACAGGCTTTCTCGCTGACATGTTCGACTCATTGAAGCGTTATGTGTACGACCGGCGACTCGGGTTGCTTGATGCTACCCTAACTATGGGAACTACATATGCAGCCACTGCATACATGCGTGCAAGATTGGAAGATATGAAGGAGAATGTCGTGAGGCAAAAGATGGCAAAAGAAAGGTCAGCTCCCCATTTCAGATCTAGTTGTGCACATTTTTCCACACGGAAAGGGATGGCTGACGACTCTGGTGCTGGTGTGAATATCCAGTCTGCGGCGACGCTTTCAGGCGACTCACGACGATGCCTGCTATACAACCATGGCCCTCATACCCACCCTCGCCACTCAGATTCTTGAAGAGATGGACGTCGAGGCACTCACGAAAGAGCTCCAGTCACTTTCCGGTGCTTCAAGCGCACGCTCACCTCCCCGTCCACCTCCACCAGTACAGTATTTGCAGCCGGCGTCGGATACAAGTTCAGTCTCAGATGCACAATCGGAAGCTGGGTCCGTATCCTTGTCATCTTACTCTGGCTCAGGGCATGAGGGAGATCGTGCATCTGCATTTAGTTCCGGAAGCTGGGTCGAGCATATGTCCTCTTCACAAAGTTCTCATGCTCCACGGAACCTGTTCGCATCATCCGGAAGCCAGCTTTCCGATTCAACCATATCCACTAGTTCTTCTTTCAGTCAAAATACCCACTCCGATGCTGGTTCTGCCTCGTCCTCGAGTAAGAAGAAGAAAGCGGAGTTGTGGAAGGAGGTAAAGAATCTGAGTAGGCACCTCTTTTTTTGATTGTCGCGTTAATGTCATTAATCGCGTCCTAGCGCTAACACGCGCATTGACGACGCTTTATACGACTACACTACTTAGCCTTCTGACCACGGTACAAGTCACCCTCCTTGCTCGGTGTCGGTACATTGCCTCGGTCCAAGCATCGGAGCGTGCTGAGCGTGCGCATGACCAGATGCTCCGGCTCTCCCTTACTAGTATTCTCGCAAGGGAAGCGATCGCGAAGGTCGTCGATATCGAAGCACTGTGTCCGAAGTGGCTGACAGAAGAGGAGGGCGTGGACGATGAAGACGTGAAAGAAGATGTGTCTGAAGTAACACAAATGCGATATTTAACCTTGTCTTGGTGGATACTGCATGTAGGATGGAAAGATGTCGCCGCTAGGGTCAGGGGTGCAGTGGAGAGTGTATTCGACAGGTGAGTGTCTTTTTTGTGTTCAAAAGCACCTCGGCAAATATGGCACTATGCGGAGACTTCATATATGCAACACCCGTCCAGACAATTGTTGTTCGTATAGAACCGCCACGTAGCACAAATGTACACGGTGTCATGCATTTCTGTTGTCTTTGCATGGTACCATGGGTTGGCTATTCCTTTTGTGCCTTTGTTGCCGTTCATGATCAATCGTGCTGACCAAGCCCTACCGCGTTCATGTACGAAGCGTGTCGCTTCGAGCAAAACTTTCGTGTTCAGAATTACATGAACTCATCCTCGATGTGCGAAGACATGTGGAACTGGTTGGGGTACGAGAACATCCTCATCCTAGGTACGGTGTTTGCTGCACTGCCATCGGAATATGTTCTGCTCACCATGACTTCCCTTTTGTTATGCATTGACTCAGGTTCATGTCGTCGCTCCTTCCTCCAACACCTGAAACGACCGCACATGTCTTGGCACGAGGAGGGGCACTCCCTATGCCTACCTTAGAACCTCACCGCGACCGTACAAAAATCGACGGAAAGAAGCCAGCGCAAGCTGATACATCAGACTCAATAGACGTTCAGAATGGTACTTCACCTGCAACAGCAATTGACATAACGAGCCCAAGACCCCGGGTGATTGATATCTCTTCTCCTGCACAAGAAGACTCCCACCAAGGATCGGTACTACTGAGTTCGCTGGAGTCGGACCCCCGGTTTATGTCTTTACTTGCAGAAACGCAAGCCTACCTCTCTGGGCCAAATTTTGCGTACGCGCTCACGTGTGCACTAGACCGTGCTACGGGTGTGCTGATAGACGGCTTACGTGCACGTGTGTTCGTGAACGCCGGAAGTGCTGTCAATGCTGCCGAAGGGGATGCAAGCGAGCACCGCGATAGACAGGAAACTAGTGGAGTTATTAATGACGCTGAGGCGCCTGAGGAGTTGAAGATCCGACTTGTGGGTTTACTTCCCGGTCTCGCGCGGTGGAGCCAGCTCGCTCTGAATTCGACACCCAACGAACTCGTCGATGTGGGTCCCCCATTATTGTTCTACAGTAACCTTTCCTGACTTTTCATGGCTTTGTATCCTGTGTAGAACATCATGGCGGTCCGGGAAGTATCTGCGCTGGAGGCTATCCTCATCTCTGATTATCAAGACCGTTATCCCCCGATTGCATGAGTATTTTTCAATGCATTTGTACTCTTCAATCATGTATTGTGATGGTAGTTGTGTGGTCAGGGGTATCGTAGGGCTTGTAACTTTGTTATTCAACGTCCAAACCTTCAAAATATTTGCTAACGCAGTATCAGTCCCGCTATTCACGACTCGGCCTCTATCACATAAGTCGAGTTGTTGGTTCTGCACTGGATGGCGCTGCTAAGGTTTGCCTGTTTCATAGTTATTTTGTGCTACTTATCACTTGCTGCAAACTGGAGTTTTTTTATGCCAATGGTACAGTCAGGATATCATACAACGAACCAAGCCGAGTTACATGCATACACGGTAACAGCATCAAAGTGTGTACCTAAATTTCTCTTCGTTAAACAGTTCACTGCAGCTCCTGCCGGAAATCTCCTCCACATGTCTTTCAAGCTCATCTTTGCGAGCGTTCAGCCGCATATATGCTAGCGCTACGATAGGAATAACTAGCATTCCCATCACTATGAACATGATTTCAATCCCGACTGTATGGCAGATGAGACTGTAATCATGAAGATATGAATTGATTGACACACATCCCAGAATATAGCGTGGTGCATCTTGCGTACGGAAAATATTCGACGCAATCGCTCCCCCAAAGTTACCCATGGTAATCACTAGTGCCATGCCTACCGCACGTTTGTATTTTCCTTCGAGGTTGTTCGCAGCCCTTCAAGTCAAGAATAGCATTGGACGATTGTTGTAGCACACCGAGTCTCTGATCGTGACCCACCATATTATAGGACCTGTCCCTGCGGTATAGCCCCCAACCACACACCAGAACGTCCCAAAGTATTTGACACCAGATGGAGCGTCAGTAATGTTAATGATATATCCGATGAGATTAATTAACTGCGCAGCGAATATGAATGGTGAGCGCAACTTCTTCTTATCGGAGAAGTATGCAAAGACCCCAAGGACCATGACTAGGTATGTTGTCAAAGTGATAGTCTGAGACCGATGACAAGCGACTCACCAGCGAGTACGTATGGTGGAACAGTAAGCAGTTGACTTGTCGACGTGCTGTACCCAAAGCTTCCAGTGGTCAGTATGGACAGCAGGACCAATGTTCTAGGCATACTCGTTTATAATAGTCCTATAACGTAGTGAGTTATTAATTCGCGCGTCTGAGCCTGCTAGTAGGCTCACGGAAGAAAGTATGTAATTCCATATACTTCATCTCCGTTAGAATCGATCCACAAGTTGTTGCCAAAATGGCTCACAGGGGACCAATGCCGACATTTGTATAAGAGACAATGCCCATACCTGTGCACCGAGGTCAGTCAACCTCTATAAGATAGACTAACTACACACCTGCCAGTCCGTAAATGCAGCTCGTATTTGTGCGCTCATGTCACCTCTGTTGTCAACTTGCGAAAATTCTGCAGTGTGAAATCATAGTCATGCAAGTTGAATGTGTCAAAGTGCAGATCGATAGTTACCGCGTCGCTGAATGATGAGTTGTTTCTCTTCTGGTGTCAGGAATTTCGCGGAGGAGGGGTAATCCACCATCACTATGTTGCTGGTGTCAGGACTGTTTCGTTCGCAGGGGACTAGCATACCAGATATTGCAATGAAGCCTACTAGGACTGTGACCAAGCCCTCAAGAATCTGAGCAAATCTTCGGTATGTGAGTTGGCCCGACGGAGGCCCGGATGACATACAAAGATCCAGGACCAGCCTTGAAGCCCTCCAGTCCCGTGCATAAAATCAATACCGTACGCCAGCAGGCCTGAGAATGCACCTTCAAGCTAGAAGGTGAGTACCATGCTGAACTGGCACGATTATTTGGTTTGGAGTCACCTGAAGACGTGGCTGCTCCGAGGAAGATGGCAAAGCGGCGCTGCAACATATACTTCGGATACCACATTGTAAGGCTCAACGATGCATATCAGGAGAAAAAGAGGCGACCAGTCGGAGCAACGCTCACTAGTATGCAACTCCTGGATAAAAGCCACTTTCTGCGATCCCGAGACAAAAGCGCACAGCAGCTAATTGAGGGTATCTGCAGCTCCGTGAGAAAAGGTGGTGCAGGTCCTGCATCAATGCTCACGTCTTTACAAAGCCCATGAGTGTCCTTGGCCCCAGGTTGGTGAGTTAGCGGAGTAACAAGAGGGTTCCACGTACATAACAATACCCCAGAGGATCTGCCAGCCGCAAAGGATGAACTGCAGCAACTGACCTAACGGAGAAAAGTCTTACCATGATCCCAGCGAGCCATCTTTGGTGCATTTCAACAGGCCATTCTGAGAAGGTGAAGGTGCCTACTCACTTAGATGGAGAAACAAACTGGATGATAATGCTTGTGATGTCAGGACAGTTATCAAGCTATCTGTCATGAAACATACTTGCATGGGGACTCAAAGATCGCAAAGGACTGGAAAATAGGTGGGTATACTGCGCTTGGGGTGGACAGCGACTCACTATGAAAAAAACAGTCTGTGAAGATGACGATAGTCACAGAAAGGAAGATTCCATCAGTCTTCGAACCCACCAAAGCAATATTGTATTGATTCCCGGTAAGGTCGAGCTGCGTCGTCAATCCAGCGAGCTTAGCATTTCCTAAGAAAATGATTAGAATCTATACTGAGATATAGCATGCGACTCCCGATTCTCACCAATATTCCCTGTGAATCCCAAATGTAGGTGATCATCCTTCGAGGATGACAGACCATAGACTTACCGCGGTCCATGAAACAAAGCAAGTACATCAGAGCTATCATGGGCATGAGTCGGAGATCGACTTTGCGCCATAAACGAGATTCTTGCTTGCGGTCAAACACAACGCAAGGAAGTGGGACTCCAAGGGGTGGGTCATACCCTTCCTCAGGTTTACTGTCAGCAATCTCGTGCTGGCATTTATCAATGTATGGCCCATTCCCTGGAAGCGGCAATTGGGACATGGGTGAAGAAGGGAGACACCTTGCGCGAGCATGGATGTCAGTTTAAAAGCCGTTCAGCAGATAACAGTTCCCCTTCTAATCACCGATGGAGGAGCTAACCATTAGCGCAATATGCCTAGGCTATGCACTCTAACTTCGGATAACCAAATAGGCTCATCCTCAAAGTTACAAGTTACTGAGGCGACTACTGTCGTCCGAGATCAAAGACTGTGTAGTGGTGGAAATCATCTTGGGTTCGTGGTCGTGGCCATGGTGGGCGCTGGTGATGATGGGGTACTTCCGTGATGATCTCGGTGTTGGTACAGTGCTTTACACTAAAAGGCAGCACCTCTGGGCTGGGCTCATTTTTGGTCCAAATGCCCTTAAATAAAAATTTTGATAGGAAATATAGGTTGAATTAGTGTAAACCTGCATTTTCAAAATTGACCCCTGATTATGTAATCGTTCACTTTTGAGACCAAAAAAAATTGTGTATTGATGGTCATTTATTACAAAGCTAAAGGCCCATTAGCATGTCACAGCTCTGTAGATATGGCTTGCTTGAAGCCAGGCAGGCTTAAGTTGTGCTAAGCTACCAAGTCAGTTGCTATGTCATGACATCATGTATTAAGTCAAATAACTATGAGTGTATCCAGGTGTACAAATGGTACTAAATAAAGAGACAGGCAAGATCACTGTCATTGCTAGTGGTCATTGTGTCATTGGGCATCCTACCCACAGGTATGTCACAATCATCATTGTGCCACTGTGGCACGGGCTGGCCACCTGTATCATGTTGTCATTGTCGCATTGGTGGTGATAATCGGCGCTGGTAATAGCGGTCGTGATCGCAGTCGGTGTGACTTGATCCTAGGTGTGGTTAATGATACCGTGGCCACGGCCGACGGTAACTATATGAACCACAACAGCGGAGGTAAACATGCTGAAAGGAACCTTTCTCCCAACACATTGAGCAGTACATTGTTCATTACGTTCCCATCGGTTGATTCAGTCGAACGCGCTGGGAGGCAGTGCATGACGCATACAGCTGAAACTGAACAACAAGTCTTATCTATCTCCCACGATCTGGTCTCGCCAGTCTACCAGAAGATAATGCACTTGTTGAGATAGAGCTGACTCGTGACACGAAGAAGAGTTACATTAATGATAAGTACATGTCGAAGGCACCTGCATCAGAAGATCAATTAACATAAGAAATTTTAGGGTAACAAGATGAACACACTAGTGTTGGCAAAAGAGGATCAAGCAGATGACAGGGATTGCTACTAATAAGATGGTGAGTGTTTGTACCGACCACGGGAACGAGCAGTATGGCGATGACATAGTTTTCGGAAGTAGGAGGATATGATACCTCGTCATGTCGATATGAATTCGTCTCAGTCAAACGCTCACTATCCATTGACAGTAATGTTTCCTTCAAATCCGGTGTGGTAGCTATCGAGACCGAACGAAAAGTTAAGCTGAGTCTACGGACGATACTCACCACAGTTCGCCCCCACACAAATATGCTCCGCATGGTTCCAGATCAGCAGAAAGGAGTGCGAGCGCGACAGTCTTGCAATACATATCAGTTGCAGATCTCAAGAAGGACGAAGCGGAAGAGGGCAGTAAAGTTGTCGGCTTCAGGTCAACGGTTACGACTTATCGGAGTTTGAAACCTAGTTTTGTGTTTTAATTATTCACACGATCCCGTTGCTCAGGATGCATACCTGAACTGATATACTGATTGCCAGCATCCGTCATGGCCAACTGCAGGACATTGTACAAAATTTTTATTCGGACATGTACTATACTATCATACTAGTCACCCTTTTTATTGTAACACCATCAAAGTGTGTACCTAAATTTCTCTTCATTGTTAAACACTTCACTGTTTCCCCTAGCGCCAGAGGTTTGCTCTACGCGTCGCTCAAGCTCATCTTTGCGAGCGTTCAGCCGCATATACGTTAGCACAACGATGGGAACAACTAGCATTCCCATCACTATGAACATGATTTCAATCCCGACTGTAAGTCAGATGAGTCTGTAATCGTGGAGATATGGATTGATTGACACACATCCCAGAATGTAGCGTGGTGCATCCTGCGTACGGAAAATATTCGACGCAATCGCTCCTCCAAAGTTACCAATGGTAAGCACAAGTGCCATGCCCACCGCGCGTTTGTATTTTCCTTCGAGGTTGTTCGCAGCCCTTCAAGTCAAGAATAGTGTTGGATGATTGTTTATGGCACCCTTTCTACTCGTGACTCACCAGATTATAGGACCTATCGCTGCGGTATAGCTCCCAGCTACACACCAGAACGTCCCAAAATATTTGATGCCGGATGAAACATCAGTAATGTTAATGATATATCCGATGAGGGCAATTAACTGCGCAGTGAGTATGAATGGTGAGCGCAACTTCTTCTTATCGGAAAAGTATGCAAAGACCCCAAGGACCATGACTAGGTAAGTTGTCAAAGCGATATTTTGAGACCGATGACAAGCAACTCACCAGCGAGTACATATGGTGGAACAGTAAGCAGTTGACTTGTCGACGTGCTGTACCCAAAGCTTCCAGTAGTCAGTATAGACAATAGACCAATGTGCTAAGCATACTTGTTTATAATAGTCCTGTCAGGTAGTGAGTTATTAATCCGCGCACCTGAGCTGCTAGGGGGGCTCACGGAAGAAAGTATGTAATTCCATATACTTCATCTCGGTCAGAATCAATCCACAAGCTGTTGCCAAAATGGCTCACAGGGTGTCGCTGTCGACATCTGTATAAAGGACAACGCCCATACCTTCGCAGAGAAGTTATTTAACTTCTGTCAGATTGACTAAACACACACCTGCCAGTCCGTAAATGCAGCTCGTATTTGTGCGCCAATGTCACCGCCCTTGTCAACTTGCGAAAATTCTGCAGCATAAAATCATAGTCAGACGACTTGAATGTGGTGAAAGTGTGGACAGAGAGTTACCGCGTCGCTGAATGATGAGCTGTTTCTCTTCTGGTGTCAGGAATTTCGCGGAGGAAGGATAATCCACCATCACTATGTTGCTAGTCTCAAGACCGTTCCATTCGCTGGGAACTAGTAGCATACCAAATATTGCAATGAAGCCCACTAGGACTGTGACCAAGCCCTCAAGAATCTGAGCAAATCTTCGGTATGTAAGTTGGCCCGACGGAGGCCCGGATGACATACAAAGATCCAAGACCAGCCTTGAAGCCCTCCAGTCCCGTGCATGAAATCAATACCATACGCCAGCAGGCCTGAGAATGCACCTTCAAGCCAGAATGTGAGTACGATGAACTGGAATGGTTACTGGGGGTGGAGTTACCTGAAGATGTGGCCGCTCCGAGGAAGATGGCAAAGCGGCGCTGCAACATGTACTTCGGATACCACATTGTAAGGCTCAATGATGTATATTGATGTATATCAGGAGAAAAAGAGGCGACAAGTCGGAGGAACGCTCACTAGTATGCAATTCCTGGATAAAAGCCACTTTCTGCGACCCCGAGACAAAAGCGCACAGCAGTCAATTGAGGATATCTGCAGCTCCATGAACCAAGGTGGTGCAACCTTGCATCAATGCTCACGTCTTTACAAAGCCCATGAGTGTCCTTGACCCCAGGTTGGTGAATTAGCGGAGGAACAAGAGGGTTTCACGTACATAACAATACCCCAGAGGATCTGCCAGTCGCCAAGGATGAGCCGCAGCAACTGACCTAACGGAGAGAAGACTTACCATGATCCCAGCGAGCCATCTTTGGTACATTTCAACAAGCCATTCTGAGAAGGTGAAGGCGCCTACTCACTTAGATGGAGAAACAAATTGGATCACGATGCTTGTGATATCAGGACAGTTATCATAGCTATCTGACATGAAACATACTTGCATGGGGACTCAAAGATCGCAAAGGACTGAAAAATAGGTGGGTGGGTATATTGCGCTTGCGATGGACAGTGACTCACTATGAAAAAAACAGTCTGTAAAGATGATAGTCACAGAAAGGAAGACTCCATCAGTCTTCGAACCCACCAAAGCAATATTGTATTGATTCCCTGTAAGGTCGAGCTGCGTGGTCAATCCAGCGAGCTTAGCATTTCCTAAGAAAATGACTAGAATCTATACTGAGATATAGCATGCGACTCCCGATTCTCACCAATATTCCCTGCGAATCCCAAATGTAGGTGATCATCCCTCCAAGGATGATAGATCATAGACTTACCGCGGTCCATGAAACAAAGCAAGTACATCAGAGCTATCATGGGCATGAGTCGGAGATCGACTTTGCGCCATAAACGAGACTCTTGCTTGGAGTCAAACACAACACAAGGAAGTGGGACTGCAAGGGGTGAGTCATACCCTTCCTCGTGCTTATCAGCAATCTCATGCTGACATTCGTCAATGTATGGCCCTTTCCCTGTCATCGGTTGTTGGGACATGGGTAGGGAGGAGATACCTTGCACGAGCGACAACAAGCCATTTATTCAATGCCGGTTCCTCGCTCTAATTACCGTTCTGGGAAGCTAACCATCAGCGCAGTCGAACCCATACACAGGCTATGCATACTGTGTGGCTTTGATTGCGGCAGACCCACTTGATCTGAGATTTGAATTAGTGGCCTGCGTGATTCTAACTACATAATAAGCCATGGGCGAATAATTTGGTATGTACCCGACATCGGGACAGCGGCAATTGAATTCAATGCCACTCCGTAAGCTCAACCAAGTTAGAGTTGCTGAAGTAGTCAAGGGAAGTTAGTGGGGCACTCTTGAATGTTTGAACTCGTACCCAGGTCCCCCACCATCCTCGAGTTTTCCCACGCTCTAGTGGTTGAAAAAGCAGCAGACCTCCTGCCTTTACAACTTAAGTGTCGTCTTGCAGTCGACAGCCCCCATCGCCGCTGTTCTGTCCTACAACACTGCAACACTTCCATCACCGACTCAACACGTTGCTCACACGGGCAACGTTTACCCGTATGTCTTCCCGATATTGACACGGTAGGCTGGATGTTTTCATCTGTCAATTGCTGTGGGGTGGTACTCAGCCATGTCAATAGCCAACCATGAGTCTCCTCTCCTAGCAAGGCTGTCCTCATCAAACCGACCCCTCCTTCAACATTTCCCTTCAGTGTTCATTGGTTACACTTTCTTGAGGGATATCCATTCTCTTTTTACAGCCTTGCCTGAATCCTTACACCAAAACCTTACTATGCCACCACAAAACCACCTACAAATAAGGCTGACCTACGAATCTACGTCCAACAACTCTTTAGCTGCACTTTCTAACACCTCCTATGGCCTTCTGGCACCGTGTCTTAGCATGTCTGTTCGCTTGTAAGTGGTATATAAATGTGGAATTCTCTCTCAACTTTCAAGGGAAGTTAGTACCGATTAGTAATTAGTAATAGTAATAAAGCCACCCTCTTTGCAGGGGAAGCTTAATGGTATACATGACTGAGTATATGCCACTGGCAAGTACACTATGCACCTCACCGTTACCACGAACTCTGAAGTTTAACTGTTCACGGTATCGCACTGCATGTCTATTCTTTTGAATTCCTATTCACGTCCTAGTACATACGTAGATGAATTCCATGCACATCCTCTTTCCATCATTGTGCCACCTGGTGTACGAGATACCAACTTAACTTGACGGTACGCACGTGGTGCTTAGACAGCATATATGTCAGTGGCTGAGGCGACTTTGTCATCCTCTTCACCTTCTTCACGAGCAAAGCCATTAAGCCGATGGTAGGTATACGCCGTAACGACAGTCACCAGCATCCCTACACCTGAGAACCCTATCTCGATGGCATCTGGAATGTAGCCATTAACATCGTGTCTGTAAGACTGAATGGAAAAGGACAACTCACGTCCGTGCATATATCGTGGCTGGTCTTTGGTAAGGAAGATGTTGGACGCGATGATCCCCCCAAAATTTCCTATGCACCCTTGCAGTGCCAGGCCGACCGCACGTTTATACCTCCCATTGATGTTGTTCGCGAGCCTAATTTGCAGGTGGTCCCGATTCATGTTGTAGTCGTTCAAATAGACAAGAAAGCATACTCACCAACCGATCGAACAAGGTACGCCTGTGTAACTTCCAATGACGCAGAGGAATGCACCGAAATACTTGACGCCCGAAGGAGAACTCGAAATTTGAATAACATACCCGACAAGAGTGGTAAATTGTAGAACAAATATGAAAAGTGAGCGTATCTTCATCTTGTCAGATACATGCGAAACAGAAACCATGCTAATTGCTTATGAGAAAGTTAGCTCTATTAGTTTTGGGTTGCATCGCAATGTGTACTAACTCGCGGCTACATAGATGGGAACAGTTAGTAATTGACTGATGGGGATGCTATACCCAAAGCTTTGGACATTGGATCAATATAAGTGACGTCCAAGGCCAATTAGTATACCTGTTCAATATTGTCCTAAGTATTTGTCAGTGGATTGATTATCTTCTGTGGGAGATCGTCTCTTACGGTAAGAAGAATGTGATGCCATATGCTATCCACTTATTGAGACCATTATTCCATCGGCTCAACCAAATTTCTGACCTGGCGTCATGAAAGACATTAACACGAAACCCAATGCCCATACCTAAGCAAGGAACACTGTGATTAAAATAATTTATGATAATACAAAGTGTCTTGCCTGCCAGTCCGCAAAAGCCAACAAAATACGATGGATAATAGTGCCCTCTTCCTCGTCATTGATGTTAAGGGCTACATAACAATGCTAGGGGTAACCAGCCTGGAATATCTGAAACCACTAAGGAGCAGACATACCTCTCTGTTCTTTTACAAACTGCTTCTCTTCAGCACTGAGGAACTTTGCTGTCGAAGGGTAATCCACCAGAACTGCAGGGGATCAAAAGTTGGAGAAGAAAGCATACATGACAATGCACCTAATGCCCCTAGGATACTGGTCAACGATGTTGCGAGGCCTTCGAAAATCTAATCCAACAGCCTCGGACCACAGGCTTTCTTGGAGAAGCTGCACACTCACGAAGATCCATGACCAGCCTTGGAGGCCGCCTGTTTTATTCATGAAACCGATGCCATAAGCCAGAAGACCAGAAAATGCCCCTTCATGATATATGTAAGATAAGTGAGAAATACATGCATAGATAGGATGGCACACCTGCTGCAGCTGCCGCGCCAGTGAATAGAGCTATGCGATAGATCAACTTATACTTAGGATACCACATAGAAAGACTGGGGGAGTGGGTGAGTAGTGTTTAGAGTCCGTGAAGTGGTGCACGGACAAAAAGCTGACTCCAGGGAAGAAACCTGCTTCCAATATTCCAAGGCAAAAACGGACAGCAGCCAATTGCGGATAACTTCACTCCATGAGCATGAGCATAACTAACAAATGTGAATAGGGACAGACGTCTTGACAAAGCCCATAAGCATCCTTTCGCCCACAAGGCCAATCAGTAACATAGGGACGGAAGTGCACACTCAGAATCCTACTTACATGACGAGCCCCCATAGGAACTTGTGTCGTCATTGTTATGAGACTAATCCAGTGATAATGCAAACAACTTCACCTACCATCAAGCCAGGCAGCCACCTTAGAAATAACAAAAATTAGCCGAAGTGATCATAGTCGATCTTGGCTACTACTTGCCTGGAAGGGCGCACAATCTGGATGAATAGACTGTAAAATGCTGTTATGTGTTCACCAAGGACAGAGGGAATGAGTTTCCTTACTTTGCAGGAAACTCGAAGATAGAGTATCCCTGCACAACATTGGTTGAATCATCCCGAAGTCTACAAATGGAGGCAGCTTACAATGAAAAATGTTGTCTTTGATTCCGTTTCAGTAATCAAAACTTTTAATTTGCAATCTGCCTCACCAAAGCGACGTTGAATTTACTGCCAGTGAGGTGAAGTTGGGTCATTAAACCCTCAAGTTTCGCGTTGCCTATCTACAATAAGCAAAGACTCGAGGAAAAACTCGGCACGCTTCACCGATATTTCCTATTGGAGGCATGCAGGTTTGGAGCTGGAAAGCAAGGAATTACTCACCTCGATCCATAAACGACCACAAATACATGAATGAAATGATTGGCAATAGGCGAATGTCGATCTTCTGCCACAGCTTCCGCTCTTCCTCGAGGCCAAGGATCACGTTGGGTAGATCTTGGGGCTTCGACTCGACATAATAGGGGGGTGGTTGGTCGTTCGTTTCTGGGACTGTTGGTTTGTCTGAAAGTGGGCGCATGATAGGCAATGGAAGTTCGAAGGAACTGCACGATTGCCACCCGTGACAAACCGCTCTGGTTTAAGTATTTTCCCGTGAGGAATCGTGTCACCCGTAACGAACGTTACCAACCTCATAAGGGCCGAAGCTCAGGAAGATGTAGCGTCAGCAAATAACCCCCATTTATAAATTTGACGTAGCACCACAATTCACATCGCATCTTATCGTTTCACATGCCTGCCCTCGACGTCACCTTTAACATTTAGAATTGAACATACAAGGTCATTCGGCAATCACCCAGTATGACCACGGAAAAAGATAAAGGGGAAACAGCGACGTACAATAGTATTTTGGTCCCCTTTGAACTCTGATTCAAGCTGTAAAATTTGCTCACTCACGACGCGTTGTAAGGACCTGGGCGACCAGACATAGGTAAACCATCATTAATAGCCCTATAATTTTGGGAATGGGTTAAGAATAACGACCGTCGAATGGAGAAACCAATTTACCGACCGTGATGCACACGTTGCGATGTTCGATACTTCTATATTTCCACGGTGGAGGTAGTATCAATCCCGACCAAGTTATAGCTCTCCTCGGCATACTATACCAGGAACTATAACAACAGTGAAACCTCACCGTTGCGTGGACCTCAAGTCGGGCTGCTGACTAATATTTTGGATCCCTCCTCCGATCGCAAACGGCAACACTTTGTTTACTCTGTTCTACGACCTTGAAAAAGAACTGGACACCGCGTTCCAAGAATCACTCAAGCACAAGCATTGGCACGGAGATCGAAATCGAAATAATGGTAGTCATGGACGTTCAAAAAAAGGTGACGCATTTCCAGTTGCAGTGACCTTGCAAACAAAGTGACAAGGCGACTACTACTTGTTTTCTAATGTGACCTTTCATTTTTGTTTTTGAACACACGGTGCAAACTAATAAGCAGGCAGCGACACGTCTGGAACCATGTAAATATGCTAATCAATATACTAACAGGATTCCTCGTACTGAGTTGAGCCCACTACCCGAAGGCGAACTCCGGCTGCTCTCAACTTTTCACGTGAGAGGCAGACTCTGGACAACAGATCTTTGGTTATGGGGGCAATTGCATTTTTCGTCAACACCGGCAGGATGGCGATGTCTCCAAGCGAGACGACCTCGCATCACGACTATCTCTTGCATCGATTCAGAAATGGTGCAGTGGATCACCGCAACTGCGACCAAAACATCGCAACTGATATATACACAATTACAAGCTCTCAACTGCATTCACAGGGCAGTCCCTAAACGCCTGTAATTTGGTTTTTTTAATCGCAACACAAAGATATGGACTGCATGGTGATGCAGCTTTTGCGCACGCATTAGTGTTGAAGAGTCGACGAAGAAGGCGGAGATTAACGGACAAAGTAAAATAAAGCTGTGCAGTTACCTCGGAATTCCACACTTCGATCAAGATACGCTCCAATGGACTGTTTCAATTCAGAGTGGGACCGTATGGAGGAGTGATATGATTATGAAGAGGAAACTTACTACGCTGACATACAGTCGCTTTGGTTCATTCGCAAGAGACCAATGACCAGGTGGTGGACGCTATAATGTGAACTGACAGATTATGCGTTGCATTTTGGTCTCGTCTTACCTGGTGCACAAACTGCACCACCACTCCCTTGGAACGCCTTCGCAGATGTGGCATCTGCTCCTCAAAACCAAAGTTAGGGGGACTCCATTTTTCTATAGAGGTGCCAGGTGTTCCATTGCCCACCAAGTTCGGGATTCCACATTAAACTTGCATAGTCCGTCTGATGCATGATGGATGAACCTAAGATAAACCTGGCCACCCTAGGTAGACTTCGGGCATGCGTTAAATGCATGCAGGGTGGGTCAATCTCCAAACGAGTGTTCTGATTGGGTAGCGCCTGATCTGACAGCGGTGCGAAGTACTTACATGAAACTTAGTAGCCAAGTTTGAACGGCAGTTTGAGCGCCCATATAAATGGGATCAAGCGGCGTGTTCGAGTGAAGCGCCTGTAAAACATTTCAAAGTTCCTTGGTTGATAAGAGATGAACGTGCTCATCGGATACGACAGTTACTTCGGCTCGCCCATACATACTTTCAACACGCTCCATCCTTTCGCCCGTTCTTTCTCCTCGCTGTGCCTTTGTCCATCCGCTCTGACTCCGCACACGACCGAGATTTTCAGCGAGGAGATTTGAAGTTGGGTGTAGGACGAACAGTGGCAAACCGTAAATTAGCTTAACCCATCACGTTCTTGGAGCCGTCTTGCCAAACGGGGAAAGCATACCCCAAGTTGCTCGCTATATAACCTCTCAGGGGATTTCGCTTCACCAACAACTTGGTTTCTTACCACTATGTCTGACGCTCAGCCAGTACCCACCCATCCCGTCGCACCTAGAGTAAAGGATGGGGCCAAGACACCCCACATCGGGCCCGATATCGCTGCCTACAAGGCTGCCCATTCCGAAACCGTTGGCGATGAATCAGACGAGTTTTGGGCAAAGGTTCGCATGCATCAGCGCTTATCGTATCGTGACTACTCTATAATATTGGATAGATCGCACAATCCACTTTGCACTGGGATCGTCCATTCCGCACTGTCAGAGCAGGTGGATTTGAGACGGGCGACATCGTTTGGTTCCCGGAGGGGGGCTTGAATGCATCCTACAACTGCGTTGATCGCCATGCCTTCAAGAACCCTGACAAAGTAGGTGCATCTGTCAGTCCGTATCTTACCCTCTGACCGGCCCGATTCTCCAGACAGCCATCATCTACGAAGCCGATGAGCCTGGAGAAGGATGTCTCATCACCTATGCACAACTACTTCGAGAAGTGTGCTCTATTGCGAATGTCCTCAAAAGGCTTGGCGTCAAAAAGGGCGATACAATTTCTATTTACTTGCCCATGACATGGCAATCCGTTGCCGCTTTCCTCGCCTGCGCTCGTATTGGAGCTGTACACTCTGTTGTTTTTGCTGGGTTTAGCTCTGAATCTCTCCGCGATCGCATTCTTGATTGTCAATCTCGCGTTGTTTTGACCACAGACGAAGGTCGTCGAGGTGGGAAAACGATCGCCACCAAGGCGATCGTGGATGCCGCTCTCAAAGACTGCCCAAATGTAGAACATGTACTTGTTTTCAAACGAACTGGTAATCAAGTCCCCTTCACCCAAGGAAGGGACAAATGGTTGCACGAGGAGATCGCAAAAGTCCCTACATACTGCCCACCAGAGGTCATGGCAGCAGAGGACCCCCTCTTCATTCTTTATGTAAGTAACTATTCCGTATCCCCTCATACCGCTCAACACCTCCCTTGTAAAAGACCTCTGGATCTACAGGAAAGCCAAAGGGTGTCGTGCACACCACCGGCGGATACCTACTTGGCGCGGCTTTGACCGTGAAATATGTCTTCGATGTCCACCCTGACGATAAATTTGCCTGCATGGCCGACGTCGGTTGGATTACCGGTCACACATACATCGTGTATGGCCCCCTCTGCAACGGTGTTACCACTACCGTATTCGAGTCAACACCCGTATACCCCACCCCCTCCCGCTACTGGCAGACCGTGGAGAAGCATCAGATTACCCAGTTCTACACTGCTCCTACGGCAATTCGGCTGCTACGCAGGATGGGCTCTCAACACACTGAAGGTTACGATCTCAGCACCCTCCGCGTGTTGGGCAGTGTTGGGGAGCCAATCAACCCCGAGGCTTGGCATTGGTACAATGAACACGTTGGAAAGAAAGAGTGTGCCATCGTGGACACCTTCTGGTACGAACTTTGTCCTCCATCACGTGCCCAATGAATTCACCGCTTCCAAGGCAAACTGAAACCGGATCTATTGTGGTCACGCCGTTCCCAGGTGCTATCGAGACTAAACCCGGATCGGCCACTGTTCCCTTCTTCGGAATTGAGCCCACTATCTTGGATCCTGTGACCGGAAAGGTGTGGGCGCTTTTATTTCTGCGGTGCTTCATATCGCTTATGCACGAATGAAGGTGTTAGAAGGAAATAATGTCGAGGGCGTTTTGGTTATCAAACGCCCTTGGCCTTCAATTGCTCGTAGTGTATTCAATGACCATAACAGATATCTCGATACCTACATGAGGGTACGCTCGAGATGTGATGCGGCGATTTCATTGGCTGAGCGCTGTTCTTCTAGCCGTACCCTGGGTACTTCTACACTGGCGATGGTGCCGCCCGAGACGAACATGGCTATATTTGGATCAAGGGTCGTGTTGATGGTATTGATGCGCCCTTTCGATGTGACGTGAATGGTCTCTCATTTGATACCCAGATGTGATCAACGTGGCTGGCCATCGTTTATCAACTGCAGAGATCGAATCTGCGTTGATCTTGCACAGAGGTGTCGCCGAAGCTGCAGGTCCGTACTAGTGCGACCCACCTTGCGGCAACTCGATTGCTGACATGCGCCCAGTGATCGGTACTGCAGACGAAGTCACTGGACAGGCTGTCTACGCCTTCGTTACCCTCAAACCGTGAGTTGTAGAAAATTTTGCGATCTAAAGCGGACATTAACCATTGCTGCTGCAATAGGGAGTTCGAATATGACAAGAACGACGAAACTCCACTCGCGAAGGAGCTTGTTCTCCAGGTCCGCAAAGTCATTGGACCTTTTGCAGCACCCAAGAAGGTCGTCATCGTTCCTGACCTTCCAAAGACACGCTCTGGAAAGGTATGTCACTACGATCCGGTCAGCGTACTGGCTCATTTTCCTTGTACTCTAGATCATGCGCCGTATCATGCGCAAGATTGTGGCTGGTGAAGGGGACCAGCTTGGTGATCTCAGCACCATCGCAGACCCTAGTGTTGTCGACCATATCAAGGAGAAGGTTGCCAGAACTGTTTGAAAGGGACCAACATGAATGTAGACATATTACGGTGCGTTTTGTAAAGACAAGAGTTGAGTCATGTGCACTGTATGATAGAACTCGGATCCCGTGTGGAGGCGTTGGGCGTTTACCCCGTTCTTTGTAGTCACTTGTACACATGTGTTTAATGTCGTCCAATGGAAATGATAGACTTTTCTGTGTTCTGCAGGGCTTCACACCGCCTCAGAAGGGAAGTTTGGGTAAATGGGAAGTCGATAGGTGCCCATCATGCAACAGAGCATTAATCGCGCAACGGCTCGGACATGAGGTGGAAAGTAAATACATATTTTACGTATCTGTGCATTGCCTTAAGACATGTCAACATATGTATGGAAGCTGAGGCGATACATTTGAAAACGACGACTGGTAACATCTCGTCACAATGTGAGCAAGGGAGGCCCTCGCTGCGCACCTTTCTCACCCTCTACAAGAGCAGTCCTGTTCTGGTTGATGCGCCTATAGACGAACGCCGTTGACAACGCCATCAGGAAACCCACGGCCAGAAACCCCAAGCTAATGGCGTCTAGTCGCAATTTTCGTCGAGCCAATGAAAAATAAACGACGTGACAAGCCACTCACGTCCGAATATGTACCGTGGGTTGTCCTTGGTTCGATAGATATTGGATGCAATTATTCCGCTCACACCAGACACACTGTTTTGGAATGCGAGGCCAATTGCACGTTTGCGCTTCCCTTCGAGATTGTTCGCGAGCCTGTGGTTTTTCATCTTTTTCTATCCCCGCAGTCACTGGTAGGTAAGGCTCACCAGCAAATAACAGAAGGTATAGCAGGGAATATTCCTATCCCACAGAGGTATGTTCCAAAATACTTCACCCCAGCAGAGGCGTTGGAGAGTTCGATTGCATACCCTACGAGAGCGATCGCTTGCAGGCCAACTACAAAAGGAAAACGCAGCTTCATCTTGTCCGAGAAGTGGCCAACTGCGAACATAGTTATACCTTTCAAAAGTTCAGCTGCACGCCTCGAAGGATATTAAGAAAAGCACTTTCATGCGGCTATGTATACGGGAACAGTCAACAATTGGCTGACTGGGGTACTATATCCGAACCTGCTAGGGATCAGCATGGAGAGCCACTGACGAGAACATTGCAACAGATGCTTACGTTGTCAATATTGTCCTGACGAATCTTGTTTAGTTATCTCTCTCTTAAACAGCGAGCTTGAGTCTTACGGTAAGAAAAATGCAATCCCATATCCTACACAGCGCTTGTCAGCAACTCAAGCCAACGAAGAATGAAAGCACTTGCCAGGTACCGAGAATGACATTAGTACGATGCCCAGTGCCCATACCTGAATTATTGTAGCAGTTACGTTGTTTAATTAGGAAAGGCGCCTTCCTACCTGCCAGTCCGTCAAACTCGACCACACGTGTTGAATCATTGTGCCCTCTTCTTCGTCTTGAATGTCACGAACTAGTAGTGGCAAGCAAACATGTTAGGCAAATGTGCTGCGGTAGAATATCGGTACTTACGTCGCTCCTGTTCGATGAATTTTCGTTCCTCGACACTTAGAAACCTCGCTGTTCCTGGGTAATCCACGAAAACTTTGATAACAGTAAGTGCTGCGCCGCATTCAACAGGCTGGAGAGTCTACCAATTGCCCCTATGCAAGCTGCCACAATTGTTAAAAGACCCTCAATGATCTGAACCGTTAAGTTAACATAATTTACGTGTAAACAGTTCAGGCGTACAAAAATCCACGACCATCCTCGGAGACCACCTGTATTGTTCATGAAACCAATGCCGTAAGCCAGCAGGCCAGAAAATGCACCTAAGACAGGAATGATTAGAGATGTGATCAGGCACTTTCCGCTTACTAGCTATGGTAGCCATTCCGAGGAAAATGGCCACACGATATTGTAACTTATACTTGGGGTACGATGTTGCAATATTAAAACATGAGAATAACGCACTGGTAAGCGAGCCCCGGGTAGAAACCAGCTTCTGCCAAGCCCAGACAGAAGCGGGCAGCGGCTAATTGCTGATACCTGAATTGTATCAAGCTGGGATGATTTGTCGCCAATATACGGTACAGCTTACGTTTGTACAAAACCCATAAGTGTTCTGTCCGCAAAGGGTACGGTTAGTGCAACAGACAATAACCAACCCATGACCTTACATGACAAGACCCCATGTCAACTACGTAGCTCAGTGGAGATCCCAGCACAACAACAACTGGATTACTTACCACAAGGCTCGGAAGCCACCTTCGACATTGTCATTAATATCGTCAATGTCCTAATAAATCGAGCCATTCTTACCAGGATGGACGAACATAATGAATTACGACACTGGACATCGAGGTTATATAACAGCACTGAACGCAGGCGCCAGAAAACACCTACTTGGCTGGGACCTCGAAAAGGATATATGACTACTCAACCTTAGCTGAGGTTCCGCAGATCTCGGTAGGAAAACCTTACTATGAAAAAAGTTGACTACGATAGCATCATCAGCACTCAATGATCAATCAACTATGTAGAATGATTTCATCACCAATGCGATGTTGTATCGGTTTCCAGTGAGATCAAGTTGTGTTTCCATCCCTTCCAGTTTAGCATTACCTGGTAAACACGGTGAGCAAGCACTTTACACGAAAGCAAGTTTAATGTGACCCACCGATGTTGCCTGGAAATACCTAAATTATTGGTGCAGCATTGGAAGTGGTAGCTCACGGACACACCTCGGTCCATGAAACAAAACAGATACATCAAGGACATGATTGGCATCAGTCGAAGGTCGACCTTTCGCCATAATTTTCGCGCTTGTTCGGCGGTAAACTGCACATGCTCGATTTGGGGCACCTGAGACGTGATTGAGTCTTTCATGAAAGCGCTGAACACCGACGCCTGTGGATGTTTTGGGTCTTGTGGCGATGGGGGGCACAGAAGAATTCAGGGGGAGATAGACAAAGAGGTCTTGAGGCATCTGGGTTAAATATGTCCATGATGCATGTTGCTGCGATCTCGCTGAGGGGGAGATCCGTGATGAACAAACGTTCAACTGATCCGAGTAACCTGGAGATACGGTTGAGTAGTGTTCAAATGTAGTCAAATAACGCGCCAAGTTGTCCGTTTTCCTGCTAGAAGCATTTATATCGTAAGGGTGAAAACATCAATCTCGGCCAATCAAGATGCGGGCGGGGCAATCCATTCATCGTTGTAGGGCACGGAAGTACGCAAAATAAATAAATAATTAATTCGCATGCAGGTGAGCTGCGAAAAGAAGCTATTACCTTACAAGGAAAGTCAGATTCATACTCCTGTAAGTCTCACCGCATGATGGACTGCCCACCGCCAGTTGGTTGGCATAATAATGGCAGCAATTTGCCTCAATTATGGACCACACAATGTCAACTGCAACGGACCACCCAACACTGATCTAAGGAACAAACACCTGTCAGCGAGTGTGTATCGTCATCCTCCCCCCATTGTTATCGCCGCAGGGTGACTTACTCCACTTCAATTACTATGCAGCCAAGGCCCCGTTCCTGTGCCATTTGATGGATGCATTCTCTCTACACCACGATTGCTCTTGCAACTGGGTGTGGGGCATGGTATGCAGAACGATCGAGGCAGAGTGGATCATTCGAGATCTGTCACTGTCAACATTTTGCGATTTTGATCTCCTTCAACTTTCTTAGATGACGATTATAATGCACTCGTCAATCTCGCCGTTCTTGTCAGCTCGCAAAGGCTGGGCTAGTCGTTGAGCGTGAAGAAGAATGCGACCACTTTCGTGTGCGTGCGGCCCTCGGAGCACCTTGCAACACGCGAGCTGGCATGTCTACACGTCCAACAACTGGTCCAATTATATGGGGGAGCTGCCATCCCAACTTCATCGTCCACATGAAATCGAGCCCTTTTTCGTGATGTTCCGACGGAGGAATCTCTATCGCCGTTCCGTCCTGATCGATTCCGCCAAATTCTCCTTTCTGACTTCTTCGGAAGGGTTCGCAACCTGCTTTACTGCAGACTGACCTCTCGGCTGGAGTGGGTCCATCACCATTTGCCACCAGACCCCTTGAGATTATGGATCTTCAAGTCGGTGCGTCTTAGCTACTCCTGCCCATGGAACATAGGGAGGCTAAAATTTTCTAACTGCAGGTGGTCATGATGGCGTGGTTGCTTCTCTGAGTCTCGCTAGAATAAGACAGCCAATAACCATCGCGGAAATCCTCGGCGGGATATTACTTGGTATAACTCGTTAGTGTTAATGTTCATCCCCAAGTCCCGCGTCAGGTCCCACTGACCGCACTTCAGCTGTTATGAAGTCTTCAGTTGCTGATACCTTCAAATATACCGACCCACCGTTGGAGGGCTTCCGGATGTTTTAGGAGTTGAATGGAGAACCGGTGTCGATCTCGCTGTCTGTGGTCCCATCGCGGAACATGCTGTACCCCACGCTTCCTCTCCCTACCCGTCCCAACCCAGTAGATGGTAATTTGACCAACGTAACGGCCACATCTATGGCGCATTCCCAGTCCGTTTGGGGCGTATTCGCACAAAGCAAGTCGGACGTTTCCTGTTCATTAACACTGGCGATCGCTCAGGCTGGTAGCTTGGAGCATGTCTCTCTCCCTTTCTTTGATGAGACTTGTACTCGCGTTTGTCGTGCGGCTGTGGCACAACCCCAAAATAACGGCGACCGTTGGCATTAAGTGGAGCACCCTGAGAAGGCCGTTCTAGACGGTGTGACACCAACGCCTTCTGTTCCAATTTTCCATCGGCGACCCTGAGGGATCGTACCCTTAGTATGGCATTGGTAAGTAACCTGTTCCTTCTCAGTGACATTCAGTGTGTCTTAGGCCGCTATCGACACCGTAGATAGACAACAAAGGACTCAAACCCGTCTTCAATTTGAAATAATTGGTCCAAGTACGCATCACCAGACCTCTGCGCTGACATTCTCAAGCTACTCTATACTGCCTTGTCCCGCATTGCCTTTAAATTCGGACTTCCGAACCATGCTTACTCCCTTCACGCCGCCATCCAACTGCTGTCTACCATTAAGCTCTTGAACGCTTGAACCCATAAACGGCTCCTCATCGTCACTGGCCATTCAAGAGATCTCCCCAGAAAAGTATCATCGTGAGCTCAAAGAAATCTTTAATCAGTACGGAAAAACGAGCGCAGAGGACGCCCTGTGTGCATCTTTGCGTTGTATAAATGCCCTTGTATATCCCCATATTAGTACTGATCTGGCCCCGATGTTCTCGGGGGATCTCGTCGATGGTGATAACCACTGTCATACCTCAGTTGGGTTGCTTCCTCCACGTTACCATGATACACGAGTACAAGAGAACCCTTCTCGAATCTGGTCCATCCTCCTATTCGTCCAATCTACCCAGCTACTTTCCTAAAATCCATAGCAAATACCTCGCTACAGGTCAAGGTTGGCCTCACGGCATTGCTTGCACGCCTGGTTTCTAGTATCAGTATGGAGGAGGCAGACCGCACTGCACCGCCGCTGAGGCATGCCACTGAGCTGCACGGACGGTCAAGAATCGGGAACCAGCTTACACTACTTGTTCCAAGGGCCGATGGAACTCAAGTATGGGTGCTGTCGTCGGGAAGTGGAGATCGGATCCGGATGTTGTCCCTGTGGTGACACTGACGAGAAGCCTGTCACCCTCCATGTCCTTGTTTAGTATGTTTGCGTTTTCATTTTGAAACCAACTATTGAGTGCTGAGTCTTTTAGCGATTGATACTCCATTGCAACAATATCACTACAAGTAATCCTGATAGCGTTCCTGGTAAAACTTTTTGATGTCATTGACCATCCCGCGCCGGTTTATCCAAACGGTCAGGTCAGGCCGACTACGTTAATATTAACTTCTCTTCGTTTTGTACTGATGGAGGACTTGCTGTAGATAGATTGAGGGGTAACTTGACAAAGTGCAGGACAATGGGGTCTCGAACCTCCCGGGTAGATGCCCTTCATCTCGTCAATGGCGAGAAAACAGGTGGGAGGACATGGAATGTAGGGAACAGCAGACTGTTCTGAATGTGTCTGTCGACCTATTCGGCCACAACGACGACAACGAAGATGAGGACGACCAGAAGTCTCCAGCCAACGTATCTTCCATCTGTGAAAATACTTACCAGTGAAGGGCCCCAGGCTCTAAGCTGACGAGCCCCCCAAACCCTTCGAAAGACGTCAAGGGATCATCTTATCATCTTCGACGCCTCCAATCCTGGACGTCCGGCAGAGCCCTTGGTGACAAGCTCTGCCGCTGGTGGCAGATTTGGCCTCCAGCACTGAGCAGTGGAATTTGACCTTGCCCCTCCCCCAGCCGTCTCCGAATCGCTGTACAAGTCTGCCGCCCAATCTTTAGGCCCTCGACCAGACAACAACAACCAAACTTCAACTGTCTCCTCTCCTCCCCTTTTCTCCAACCAGTCCTTCTCAGCTACAATCTTTACCGCCAGCACAGGTCGTGAAAGGCTTGCCGCTCACCACCACGGATGCTTTATCGTTGGACAAATGGTATATTGAACCCACCCGTCCTCGACGACAATGACATTGAGGCGCTCGATAAGGACGTCATAAAGTCCAAGATGGCGTGAGTATGACGAATTCAGGAATAGTCTTCGCATCTAGATGATTTATGATTTCTGGAGACTGAGATTAAACTTGACGAGACTCTTCTTGCTGACGAAGGGACTAAAGAGAGCGAAACAAGGTTGCTCAGGAACACGAGATGCACATAATAGCCTTGCGTGAGCAGGAGGAGCAGTGCAAGAAGCGGGGCACGACAGGGATCGCAAAGAGCTGGACGACGAACTCCTGCAGCGTCTCTCTCAGGTTGAGGTTTTCTACCAATGAGGCCATTTCACCAACGCTGCAGCACGTTCGGCCCAAGGAAAGCAGGCGCCCGGACGGCCTGCTGTGGCAGGTTTGGCTGGGGCCCGCATCGATACATCCACTCGTCGCTTTCACCAATAGACTTCAGCGCGTGACCTGCCGGTAACGAACTAGCACCCATACCTCAAATTGATCGGCACTAACCATTTTACTGATAGTACTCACAGCCGAAATCACATATCTTTTTTCAAGACTCCAGAGACGTTTTGTGATCTCCGAGGCCATTTAGTCAGCAATAATCGTCGAAATTCGTCTGAGTTTTCTTATGCAAACGAAACTAACCTGGTATCCGGACTACAAACAAACCTGAAATGCATACGCTGGTCAAACGGTGACCATGGGAAGTCCTTTAAGAATTTCGTGCTGCAGAGATAACGTCAAGGAGGTAAACTTGAACTGCTGAGAACACCTATGTAAACCGGTACTATAGCCGAGTGCATAATGAGTCTAGGGCAAATATTTTATCCTCCTTCAGCGCAAATCTCAAAATGGCATCATTCAAGGTGGAGATTTATATATGGGCAAGTCTGATTTCATTAACTGATTGGCATGTTGATGTTGATGAAAATGCAGCTCTCTCATTAGCTTGCACTGCACAGCAACTGTTGTGTTGTCGAGGCAGCCATATGGTATGCTTGACAGATCTCCACGAGTACGACTCCGAAAAAGCGGCGTACAGCTGTAGGTGCCTTAAATTGAGTGTGGTCGTGCCAATTGATCCCGTGATAGTGCTCTAGGATACCCTCATTCCTGTGTGGCGATCCTGTGTAATTGTCTCCATGGCGCTCTATTTTTTTATCTCTCCTTCCCGAGTTGGTGGAATTGCGGCTGAACATCATCTCTGACAATTGGCCAGGTCTGCATAAAGGAGTATTTCCTTCAAATCCAGTGCAGGCGTCGACGATAGTTGCCAACAACACATGCAGCAATATAAGCCTATCGATATCGCGGGAGTTGCACAGTGGTTCGCCACCTTCTCTTTCATCCCATCCTCCAATGTCGTTCAACGCAGAGGTTACGCTTGGTCCCGCTCTTGTAGGGACAACGGCTGCTTCGTGCCTATTTGGTTGCTCTGTGATTCAGACATATGGCTACTATAAGCGATTCCCTTCGGACTTCCCAATACTGAAATCGTTGGTGAGTGGTGGTCAGAATGCGTCCTTCTAAAAGAGTAAGTAAATCGTATTGCATAGGTTGCAGTGGTCATGTAGGAGACTTTATGCTCCATAGTTTCATATCCTTACTTTCTTTAGGCTATTGACCTTCGCACATCTTGTGTGCATTGTCTACTGGACATGGACCATGACGGTTTCTTCCTTTGGACATCCAAATGAGATCACGATATTTACCACTTCCAGATCAGTGAATGTCATTATCACACCTTTCATATGCTATTTTGTACAGGTACGACAGTATAGATTCATTCATGGATCATGACAAATGACGTTGAAATTCCACACCAGCTCTTTTTCGCGTTCCGCTTGTTCAAATTCTCTGGGAGTTGGTTGTTGGTTATCATATGTGTCGTCTTGGGTGGCACTAGCTTTGTTGGTACACTCGTCGATGCCGCACGGGCACTCAATAGGGGGTCAATGAAAGGGAACATGAATGCCCAATACTGGCTTACTGTTCTTTCCCTGGTCAGCGGTGCAATGTGCGACCTTATTATCACCGCGGGTCTCGTTTTCTATCTGCGCAAAACGCGGGCAGCGATCAAGGTATCAAGGTACGGAAATATTGTCTAGACGTTGCGGAACTTAAGGGTTCTCTGCAGGACTATCGATTTGCTTGACAAATTAACCTTATGGTCAATTGGTGAGAGCCGCATTTCCAACGTCGACGCTGTGACGGCTTATCAGTGGTACACCAGAAACTGGTCTTGTCACGAGGTAATTGACGATTCAATTTTGAGATCTGTTCTATGAATAAACCTCGCTCGCAGTATAAACGCCATCCTCGTCACCATATTTGTGAGTCGCAATGTTATAGCACACTATACATTCCTCCGAGGAACTCACCCCGACCCCTAGTTCTCGGTACAAAGGACTACCTGTGAGCACATAACCTTCACCAACAGAAGAACTCGACTTATGCCGTTCAGTTATTTGGATAGCACTGTACATGGTCTTGGCAGATGGTAAGGTTTCCTCATGCGTCTCTGTTGCACCTTACGTTGCTTTGTATTACAGTCTACACAAACGTATTTCTGGCTGCGTGAGTGTTCACAGCGCCCATGGAAGACAACCACGTTGAAGTACCGTTGACAGATTGAACAGTCGTACACCTCTCGCTGAGGACTCATGTGTTGTCAATTCAGAACCAGTGTTTACAGCCATGGTGTTGCAGGCGGCAATGTCTAATGCTAGTGTTAGTGGTCACGATGTGAGTCATACCAGGTCATGTGGGTCGCTCGTTCTCTTTGTTGACTGTGAACTGTGATTGCAGCCTGTGACATCCACAGCATCCTCCGCAAACCATAAGCCGAAAGATCAATTGGTATGGGTTAAGTGATGGGACCCAAAATGCAAGGGCAGGACATTCCAAGACTGTCCGTTCTGGAAAAAGTCGAAATATGAATATGAAGCAGGTCCTGTAAACATATGAAGGGCACAGATGTACAAATACAAATATTACAACACTGCATAAGCGTCTGAGATCGTCACGTTCGTGAACGGGTAGCTCTCGTAGTCCTGGGTTTAACAGCGTCGTCTTTTTCAACGTCCTTCGTTTTGGTAACTGTCGCACTTCTCTTCACCCGAGTCGTCTTCGGCGCTGTGTCCTGCCCAGACGTGTCATCGTCTTCTCGAGAGGGTGTGTTTTCCTTGTCTATGCCCGATTCGGAACCCGATTCCGGTAGGGATTTAGCGGCCACTGTTGAAGGTGCCCTCTTGCGTGTCGCAGCCGCAACCTTTCCACGTGTCGTGGGTGCGGGGGCCGCAGGTTTAGATGTCGAGGGCGTCGGAGCCCGCTTACGACCCGCTGATCCAGCAGCAACAGCAGCAGCAGAAGTCTCGACCTCTTCTTGTTTAACCTTCGGAACAGCTGCTCTCCTTGTCCGCTTTTTCAGCATAGGGGCATCTTCTATCTGACCAATCGAGTCAAGCGGGTCGTCATCGTCCTCGTCGACGGTTTGAACAGGTTCGCTGGGCGTTGTTCTACCCGAGGCATCCCGTGGCCCCGAGGCCGCGATACGTGTCCCTTTGCGGACTGCCCGTGTGGTCTTCGCAGGTGCGCTAGCCGCGTTCTCACCCGAAGATGGGGTAGACTTTGTGGCTGCACGTGACCTTGCTTTCGTGGGTTCACTGCGTACAGCTCGCGTCTCCGCGATAACCTCAGGAATCGGTGTGACGCGGGCACGGCTTGGAGGTCGCTTTGGCACGGTCTGTGATCGTAGGTCATAAAACACCAATGAAGAACTGGAGAGGGAACAACTTACTTCCTGATCTGCTTCAGCCTTCGTTTTCCTGGTTCCCGCAATTTTGGGTTCTGTGTTAGGTCTGGAGGGTGCCTTCACCTGCATAGATTCCAGCTGTACATCTGGTCAGAAGGCTATCTCCGTTCATAAATTTGACGTACCTCATCGTTGGCGGGTGTTGGTTTCCTGCCACGCAATAACCTCGCCTTCCGCGGTGCAGGTTCTGGTGCTTCAGTCCGGGAAGCCTTAGGGACCCCAACAGTGGGAACAGAGGTACCCACGGCTGGGCTTTCCTTAGCCAGGGTCTCGAGTTCAACTGGACATTCGGCAGGCGGCGGCTTGGAAGTACCAACATTTGCTCTCGGAGTCCGGCGACGCGTCGCGGTCGGCGCTGCAACAACTGGCATTTTTCGGGTGGTCGGTAAATCACTTTTTGCAACTGGTTTGACGACATTTGCATCAGGTATACCCGCGCGGTAGGCCGGGGGCGTTTGCATCATCTCGCCAACACCTTCGAACGTCGGTGTCGCAGTAACCTGGCCACTTCGCTCTTCCCGCAAGAACATACCGTCCATGCCGTCCATGCGAGGCGTCTCTATGTCACTGGTCACATTCTTGAAGAGATGGCGCATGCTTTGGACGGCAGGCGTAGCTGCTACGGTACCAGCTTTTGGTTGAGAGAAAAGGTGTTTGAGGGATTCGAGTTGAGGTGTTTGGGGATTCACCGATTTCCGTGTCAATGCGGGGAGAGGAAGGTCAGCCGGCGCATCTTCATCTTTCTCTTCGTTTGCCGCCACTTCTTCAGGATCAACTTCACCAGCATCCTCCTCTTCCTGGTGCACGTTCGGCATCTCCGCATCACGTCCGATATCATCATTCTCTTTATCGCTTCTGTCATCGTCCATATCTTCCTGGTCACCCATGGCGGGGGACTGCTCGGCATGTACTGCGCCCTGATCTGGCCCAAGCTCGTCATCACCACCCCAGACGGAACCAACACTTCGTCTCCTCTTCATAATTTCCACAGTCTGCTTCATCCTGTCCAAGAGGTGACGAGTATCCTCTTCCTCGCTTCCGCTCTGCTCCTCTGTATGCGTCGCAAGCTTTGTTGGTGACAGGGGCTGGGTTTTTACCGGGGAGAGGCTTTGTGTGGCTGTGGCCAACAAAGATGGCAAGCGAGCTGGTGATGTTCCGGGAGCATTGGATAATCGACGTGTACCTAGACCCGGCACTTGCCCTCCGAAATAAGGATCAGGCGTGGTCAAAGCTGACCGACGGCGCTCTCGAATAGCCTATGAATACATCGTCAATATCTGTCTCGATGCATATGCAAGACAGCATGAGGGATACCAACCTGGCGCTCCTCTTCTGTGACCTGTGACCTGCGGATTGAAACTGGAATGCTTGAACTTTGCTCTTCTTGTTTGACTTCCTCTTCCTTTGGTAAAGGTACGATGATGTCGGTGACCTTCCATTTAGGCTCAATACGAACTCTCCTGGGGCCACTAAGGCCAGGTGAAGGTGCAACTATGCCACTAAATGAGTTCCGTCCCATACCCCGTCCGACGCCAGTGATGGGGGCTACACGGTCAGCCTGAGGCGTCAGGAAGCTACCCCATGGGCGCGATACTAGGGGCACGGTTTCGTCATTTGCTACAGGATTTGTAGGGTCTGAATCTAATGCGCATTCAGGGACAGAGTCACTTGATGGCGGGAACTCTGCGTCCACGTCCATCTGTGCCTGCAGAGTTACGTTCAACTATTACTCACAATAAAGCTAGATAGCATTTACCTCGTCGTAATCTTCTTCAAGGACGATCTCTTCATCTTCATCTTTTTCTTCAGGAGCAGCGGAAGATGAGCGGAATGGCCAACCGAAGCCTTTGACCAAGCCTAGGCTCTTTCGCCATCCGCCAAACTCATCTGTGGTCTGTGGTACATGGCCATTCCCTCCTTGCTCTTCGTCCTCGTCTGTTGACTCTCGGTCTCGTTGATCTTCCTCGCTTTCTTCTGCAAAATCCTCCACCTCTTCTGCAATAAAATCCTCGACTTCTTTCTCTTCTTGTTCCTCCTCCTCTCTTTCGTTCTCTTGTTTAAAGACTGCACGCTGTGCAGATCTGATGAGAACTGCTCGATGCAGTGAAGGTCGGCCTGGTTTGCGCCGTGGAGTCTGGTACGGATTAGCACCGGTTCCTTGCGGATTGGCTGGACGACCAAATGCACCAAGACGGATGGGCGTGGGAGGAGACGGTTGTGGAGGAGGGACCTCCACTTCAACCGACTCCAGAATGACAAGGTCTTTTTCTTCTTCTACTACATGTGGGTGGTTTCCGTCGACGAGAATGATCTCCTCCTCTACTTCCTCTTCCTTGGGTGTAGTCAGCTGAGTGTTGTACTGCTGCTTGAGCGGAGACGGAGCCTTGCGCCTGAGTGGACTTTGAAGAATACGTAGATTCTCCGTTGGATCCTTGCTCGGACGGGGTGTAAATACCTCAGCGCTTTGGATCAAGGACATGCGGAGCATCTTCCTGCGTGTCCCCGGAGTCATAAGGACGTCTTTTTGCGGAGATGTGTAGAGGGCGGCACGCATTTCCTTTGGAGGGTAAGTGAAGATGAAGCGTTTCTTGTGGATTTCAATCTCGGAGTTGTTGGATATAGGGACAGTGGTGGGGAGTGCTGAATTGGAGGAAGGAAGAACTTCGCATCCGTCGACGAGGACACCACCTGATCCGAGAACTACAATAAATGCCTTGGGGCGGTTTAGTCGTCAATTCCTCGAGTGTATTGATTTGAAACGTACCTTTCTGTCTTGGAATATAAGTTTTGCATGCAAAGGACTTACAGAAGAGTAATATAGCCTGACACTGCAGGCGGGGTCTCGTCCAAATGTGACCGTATCATCGTCAATAGGAAAGGATGCAACTGAGGTGTCTGGTTCCAGCCTCTTCATGAGACGAAGTGTACCAAAGCGTCCGATTTCGCTTGGTTCCATTATGATCCTATAGAAGTTGTTAGTACAAGCAGTGAACAGGTTGCACCAGTGCTGCCCGACGAGTTGAACCCAACGACACGGTCTGTCACGTCGCGTCATGTGACACCTTCCATATATAGACTTCGTGACACAATGGAAAAGACATGTCACGCCGATAACTTTCCCGACCGTCTCATGACAATGACAGTGCAAAAAGCATCCAGCAAGGATGCAAAAAAACCAACAAGATCCGCTCTTGGGGCACCCACACAACTAGGACAATCGAGTCGAAAGGGGAAGCGGGCATGGAGGAAGAACATCGACATACAGGATGTGGAGAAGGGGATGGAGAGCCTCAGAACAGAGGAACGAGTCCTTGGGTGCGATCCCATATGTCTTTATATTTGTGTGCGTTGTAACTTGGTTGTATTCAGCTCAATACTACAGAAACAACCAGACGACCAGCTGTTCGTCATAGATACAAAGGGTGACGAAGAAGGTGAGTACTTGAATTAAGAGGTGCATCCCTTCATTCCAACGCGGAAAAACTCTCTGCAGTCCGCAAGTCATTACCGCGATTTTCAAAGGACCAGCTCATGTCAAGTAAAATAATCTCGCAACGATCTGCTGTCCCTGCAGTCATATCACACGCGACGAAACCATCCAAACATAAACTCACGCCTGCAGACAAGGAACGTCTGTTACGCATAGCGAAGAAACCACGGAAAGGACCTTTCAATGCAATCATGGACCCGACAGAATTTGGTGCAGGAAGTGCCTCCATAGACGTAACTGATGCTGTTAAAAACAGTGGCACACATGATTTGTGGACATCCACTGTAGAAGAGAGTTTACCTGACGGATTAGAGGCCGTGCGGAAGCGGACAATCAAGGTCTGTTATCATTCATACTTACAAGCCGCGATTTCGGACTTGCGTTACTCACGAAGCTTTTTAGAAACCTGAGACTAGCCATCCACGAGATGCCATCGACGTCCCTGCAGTCCCTGTTCCTCCTCAAGGAGCCTCATATAACCCACCAGTACAAGCGCACGAACAACTGCTGCTAGAAGCCTACCAAATAGAGAAACGGAAACAAGAAGAGGCCGACAGACTTGCGGAATATCGCGAGCAGATCGACGGGGCTCAGCAGAACTCGCTAGGTTGCATAGTAGATGGTGTACCTCCTGGGATGACCGTGGATGAAATTCTAGAGGACGTAGACGAACCAGCACCCACTGATCATGCGGTAGTTCCGCCAAGAGCTTCAGCCCGAAAAACGAAGCAGCAACGCACCCGTATACTGAAGCAAAAAGCGGAGGTGAGTCATTTCGTGCAAACTTGCTGTTCGGAACTACTCATGACGCTTTATTGAAAGAAACAAGCATTGGCTGACAGAGCTCTACGAAAACGGATCCTGCATTCGATAACATTAGCAAAATCAATGAAGTCAGAAGTCGATAAGGCTCTCAAGGCTCGCGAGCAGGCTCGACTTGCACGACAGTTGACTATAAGGCTGAGACTGCGGAAAGGATTGGCTGGTCGACGATTCGGGAAACACAAAGTTCCTGAGAGCCACATCGACGTCCAGGTGGGCGAGGACTTGGCAGAGAATCTGAGAACGCTCAAGGTGGGTACAACCATTGTCTATTCGGGTCCAAGTTACTAAACTCTCTTTACAAGCCGGAGGGCAACTTGTTTCGAGATCGTTTCGTGAGTTTGCAGCAGCGAGCGCTGATCGAACCTCGTGCTCCCGTGCTGTAAGTATGATTCTACATAACCTCCGGGTATGTATCTGACGAAAGTTGATACAGGCCTACAAAACGAAGAATAAAACCAATACTATACGAGAAGCATGCATACAAACGGTTTGAGTGAGACCTCTAGGCCAATGTATTCTGTCTGCATTTACCACTACAACGGAAAGAGCAAACATGCCTTGCCCCTCCACTTTAGACCCAATCCAGGTGCAAAGATCGACCCGTGAGTGTTTGCGTAAGGTGAGTCAGTTGTGCATTTCTTGCGCAGAGCATCAAGTGGCCCGAAGCTCGAAGTGCACTCAAATTTGACAAGTATGTTTTATTCACACGCTGGTGTGTGCGTCGTCAGGATCTCAACAGTGAATGGTTACAACTGTGGTTGTTGGAATTCACGCTTGCAGCCTGCAAGACACATACCTCAGGACATTCATGGTTGTGTACCAAAGTTGCTATACATGATCATTGATAACCCCCTCAGCTAATCTCCCCCAGTGCAGCCTCCAATCCTTGTAGTCTGTTCACTTTTGGATCCTTGACGACCAAATCAGCTTGCTGCCTGCATCAGGATAGCTGTTCAAATACATCAGAGACATTGTGACGAGGAAACGTACAAACGCATCCGCAAGAGCAGCTTCCGATTCATACTCTGGATCTGTGAGGCTGTCTTCATCGCATGGGTGAACAACTCTGCACGGTGATCCGTCTTTTTAGCGACCAGGATCTAATGAATGGCATCAGCAATGTTCGCCAGGATTTCAGGCGCCTGAATGCACGTCGGAAAATGCGCGAAACTTCACCTTGTTCTGGCTGTCCACCCTCCCCATGATTCTCCCTCCCTGGATAAGCCCTACAACCTCTCGCTCGAGGTCGTCGACCGTCCAGCCAAAGGCGGCTGCCATGCGGCTGAGACGGATTGTCTCGAAGGGTTCAAAGTACAGTATTACGGCGACATTCCGAATCAACCGCGTTAGCTCGGGTACATGTGGAGCGAGGTGGATATCGATGTAGTGCCTGGTCTGGATGCAGTGCGTAATGGGGTGCGCCGGAATGAATCGATGCATAGTCGGGTTAGGCGGTTAAAACGACAACAACGGTGAATAGCTGAATGGATACAGCAAAGGGTACGTACCGAATATCGTGCAAGGAGCTCGAGTACAGTTTTGAAGTCGCTTGAGAGATATGCCTGAACCAGGTCACGTACGTATGGTTCCTGTTCGATGTACGTTGCAAAGACCGTGTGCACAAGTGTGCTCGATTTGACAGTGGACCGTGAGAGGGTTGCTAGCGCACAAAGGGTCCCGTAGATCGCAATGTCGCTTGGTGCGACGAGCTGTATACAGGAATATGTGCATGTATGCAGTTCATCAGATCCTCGTCGCACACGTCCCACCCCACATAAGGGGTATCAACGGCGCCGATTAGACACTCACCTTTCCAATCCAGTCACCCAGTTGGTCGGTAGGACCCAGCCTCAAGAACGCAGTAGCAGCTTTGTCGTATGCACCGGTACCAAGATGCGATAGTGCAAGTGCAAAGTCGAGCTTGGTTTGTACTTGCTCGCGGTCAGATGTGGACTTTGTTCTAGACGGCTGTTGTTGGGATTGAGTGGGAGTTATCGCTGTAGCATTGTTGCCTTGGGCAGTGGCGACGGCAGTTGCGGCCACGGATTCGAGTGCTCCTTCAGCTTTGTAGACGTATGACGGGATGTGTGCGTAGTTTCGTTGCTCGATAGCAAGCTATTTTCGGTTGGAGGAACATTGTTCAGTTGACGAGCACACGTAACAGAGAATGAAACAAACGCACTTCTAGCACAGACAGACACATGTCAAGGACGTGTTGGCTCGTAGAACAGAACTCTCTGGACTTCGTATAGTGCCTCAATGCTAGTGCATACTCTCCCGTAGAGCGGAAAAAATCTCCAAGATCCCGGTGGCCCATCTACGCCGACGCCGACCACCGCACACAAAGGCGACGCGCTTTGTCATTCGAGAATATATATCGATCTGATAGCGTAGAAAACTCACCCGAATGCTCTCCTTTATCATGTTGTTCGTGTAAGTTTTCAGTTCAACTTCGAGTTTTGTCCGCTCCGCTACGTTCTGCTTCGTCACTTCCTCGAGCCACGGCACATCCACCTGGACGGCATCCCCTACAGGCAAAAGGCCCGCGGCTACGCCTGCTGGGGATGAAGCGACGGCTTCGTATGCGGATATCACCGACGAAACGAGAGAGGGGTCACGTAGACGGGAGATGTGAGCAAGCGCATGCTGCAGAGCCTGCTGTGCGATCGACGGACAAGTCGATATTATGACGATCAATCTGTCAACAGTTGTTCTTCCTTTTGATCTGGATCGTTTGTCATGACGCATTTGAGGAGGAAGACCGTGCTCACCATTGTAAGAAGCAATGTAGGCATCGAGATCAAAGGGATGGTCATCGTCGACAAGTTGCGCGGGCCGCCCTTTTTGTTGTGGTTGTGGGAGTGACTGAGATGCTTGTTCGTCTACGAGATCGATCTCCATGACGGGGATGAGTCGTGTTAATTAGATTGTACACCGTAGTAGGCTAGTAGTCGAGAGTCAACTTGCTGATTAGTAATAGATGATTTCTTGAATGTAAACTATGTGTGACGGCTGCCCTGGCTGTCCGTCGTGTCAGACCTCCGGCTAATAGATACCCTTTTCCTTGTCTGTGATTATCGCGATATGGACTGTGATTATACCTTAGAGGCTCGTGATTCTATGTAGTCGTCTATATAAACTATCGTCCATACGCCCTGTGTACTTAGGATTCTCTTTCCTGAAATCACTATCTTGTAAAGCGGTGATTACTCGAGCTTGAAGCCTACAAAGTGTGCCGACAACACAAGACTAGCTATCTTCGTGCTGGCGCCACACTATGTCTACTAATAATCATAGTAATCATAGTAATAGTACTACTTGAGACGTTTTAAGGGACATATGAGGGGTCGGCGGTGTACGTGTTCCCGTATACCCTGACCCACACGGGTTGCCCTGCGGTTCCCTAGTATACAGCTGTTACTTGGCCAGACAAGCAAGGCTGCTGAGCCAAATGTCAAAGTACCTGGCAGCCTGCCAGAGGGTGGTGGACAGCCGTTACTTGGCCAGACAGATGAAACGGGCAACCGCCGCTGAAATGTCGAAGTACCTGCCAGTCCTGGCTAGCCAAAGGGACAGCTTGGTCAACCAGCCAGCCAAATGTCGAAGTACAAGCGGACTGCTGCACTTGTACTTTGAAATTGGGCTGGCTGGCCAAGCTGTCCACTAGTACCTTAGTATACATACAGCTGTTACTTGGCCAGACAGCTGAAACAGGCAACCGCCGCTGAGCCGTGAGTCAAAGTACTTGCCAGTCTTGGCTAGCCAAATTTGGGACAGCCTGGTCAACCAGCCAGCCAAATGTCGAAGTACGAGCGGACTGCCAACTTTGGTACTAGTAGCACTTGTACTTGTCCAGCTGGCCTTGTCAAAGCCATGCATGAGAATGAGACTAGATTGGCTGATGCAAATTGAGAGTTTGCCGCTTATATAATATGCAGTGGCTTACATACACAGCAGAATATCTTCGTCCATAGCATCTGCACTCTCAAGTTCAATGTGTCCGAGTAATCCTCTGCGTGATACAATCGTCTCCTGTGACGCTGCGCCGGCAATCGCTGCACGATATCTGAAAAGTACTTTGACATTTGGCTGGCCAAGCTGTCTACTTTAATCGGAACGTGTACCTTGTGGCCAGCCAATTTAATGTCAGCTGCCAACTTCTGCAGCGGCGTGGGAACTAGGTCAGCTTTAAAAACCTCCTCTGTACTGAAATGATCTTGGAGACGCCCCCCACATCCCGAGAATAAACGAATTACACCTCTAACCCATCTTATGCCTCTAACCCATCTGTCGACATTCCCGCAGTTCTACCACTTCAAGGTACTTCAAAGATCAATTCCACGCACAACTTAGGAATGGTTTTGTCCTTGGACGCTGATTTAACTCTTGCTTTACACAATGCCGATCCACTTCCTCCAAGACTCCAACGTTACAACACCCACTGAATCTAATGTATTAATTCACGTGTTCATTGACGATCTACTGGAGATTACCATACAAAAGTATCGCACCCAACGTTCAATACTAGTTGTTTTCAAGAATCGAAATGTGTGAGCTTTGGCGCTCAGGAACATGGTTCGCGTTTGTCAGCACTTCCTGTGGGCCCACGCCAATTTGACTCCACCCCGATTGGGTGCTGGTGCATGTTCAGCTGTTACAGCGTGGACAAGATATTCGACTCAGGTGAGTCTTCTAGCTGTCTTATGGCGAAGTCAATAACCATCTGCCGCAGCAGATTAGTAACGCTTGTCTCGAGCACGACCATGAACAAGCGCTGCATGCTTACATGTGATGGAGAGCTTCCATCTGCCTCACACAAGGGCGCCAGGGACAAGCTTGGATAACGCCACCACCCAGCTTATAAAATGTAACATCTCGTTCGCAGTAACTTGGGACCTCCCCCACAACTTACCTACCTTTACCCTCGTTTCCCTGCACATCCCGTCTCCTTTTCCCTATCCTCCGTTTTTTCCTATTATTTTGTCTCCCATTCCTTTTGTGTTTTTCGTAGATAGCAAGCCATGATCATTGGACGATCACACCACGCTCCGTATGACTCCAAGGGGACCCATCCTACTCCGTTTTCCATTGTTGCTGGTGCTTTCGGACCCAGACAGAGTCCAAGCTCGACGTCAGGGTACGCATAATATCACCATCCGGTTCTGGGGACTCATATCCTTGCCTTCAAATGTAGAAATGATGTTTTGGATGTTTCACCACATATTACTCCCTACTTCACGACAAGGGGTCAGTTCCAACAACCATTGAGTGTCCCGTACGTACAAGGCTTCCTGTCGACGCCCATGTCCGTCCTGGAAACTACAAAAGATCCACTCTCGGCCATGAAATCCTTCTGGGCGACCCGTCCCCAGGCATCATCGATAATGGTAGGGTTGGCCGCTGCACATTTGTGGTCATAAGGAATACTTACCCGGTACAGCTCCGCACTGCACACCCGTTCGGTTCCCCTTTCTCAGCGGAAGTTTGTAGCCCTCCTTTGACGGCTGACCCAGTTTATCTTCCCTCTCCTATTTGTCTGACAGGACGCCAGATGGATTATGAGGTGAACAATCATGTCATAGAATTAGATTGTTGACTCAAGTATATATAGGATTTCCTCTCATCTTTTGATACCCATGCAACGTCATCCAGCGGCTCCAGCCCTCCTGTGGACCAGTCGTGCAACCAGAACAGCCCATATCTTCTTCTAGATGTCCGTAATGCCTCTGGTCAAGACGGCCGCCCAACTGCAGTGTCTTTCAACCAGACGTTCGACTCGATTCCCTTGCACGATTTCCCTTCCACCCAGGCAATGTCCACCGGCGACCCAAACCCTCTCGTTGGCCAGTCGTACGACCAGGGCTACCCACATCTTTTACCAGGTGCCCATAATGTTCCTGGTCAAGATGGACGCGAAGCAATCGTTTCGATCAACCGCACGGTTGACTCGGATCCATTTCAGGTTTCCTTCCCATCCGCAGTCGCTCAGGCAATATTATCCAGTGAGCCTCATACTCCGCCACGTGCAGGTCCGGAAGGATGTCAAATGTATTCGGAGGTGAGCAATGATGTTATTGAACTTGACCGTTGATTCAAATGTATTCCAGGGTTTTCCCCCATCCACTTCCTCGCAGATAACTACTGCAGTGAAGCTGCCCACACGTCGCAACCGCACCATGCCATGCGGTTGGGAAGACGAGTATGGGCATGCATGCGGCGTTGATATCACTTTCGACTGCCAGGATCATTTTGCCATTGCCCATGGCATCACCAAGATATCCGCACGTGTTAAGGTTACGTGTAGATGGTGTGGCTCGGGCAAGGAAGTGACAAGGGGCTGCCTCGTCCGACACATTAGAGAAGCCCACCTGCGGGTTGGGCGCCTGAAGAGAACACATACGTCCTAGTTCACCTCCTATCATATTTTTCTCTTGCTATCTTATTGATGCTCTGTACAGTTTCTTTTACACAAGACCAGCTCCTCTTGGCTGGGACCAATGTTGGATCACAGGCCCACATGATAAGAAATATAGGAATAATTGACACAAGTGTGCACTTTGACTCAAATAAGATTCTTGTACTGTATGTATCTGGCACTTTACATGGTTTTGTACTTAAATAAGTATCTCGTTAGTGAGATTTATCTTTGATACCTTGTACTTATGCTGTCAACCGTACACTATCTTTTGACATCTGTTTGTTTGTTATTAGGATATCAATGGACGCATTGGCGGGCTTTGGTGTATAAGGAACAGTCCAGGCATGCCTCCAACACTTCCATTTGACCTGAGTGCCAAGTCATTTTGATTTGAGCATCTACTATGTATGTCGAGTCTCGAGTTCTGTGACAAAACTGTTCACTGTCCGAAGTGAGTCACAGCTATTGTGTGCCTCACCTACTGACCTATTGCCCTCCTGTGCCGCAAGTAGTGAATATTAAGCACGACTGACCTGCGCAAGGCATCAAGCTACATGTTAATTTGAATTGAAGAGTCCTTCCTCGAGGTTTTCCCCTTGTCACCCGAGATGAGTCAGTGTAACCCCTCCCCCTCTCACGCACGCGGCAGGCCACCAGGGACCTTACAGTCCTGGCCGGTGGGGCATTCGGGTGCCGGGGAGGTGGTAGGTCACGGGGGCCTTAGACACATTACTTCTGGTTAGTGGAGTGTAACCGCCCCGAAGCACTATAATATGTGTTTTTTTTTTTTAATTCAGTAATGCTCAAGAAAATTGTCCGAAACGAATAACCAACCTTCCGGTGTCTTGGCTACCCCATCGAGTAAAGCCTCTGATGAGAACCGTCAGGGGACCGCAAGGAAGGTACCATCATAACGCCAAGGAAATCCTATCAGTACCATATCTGAGGGTGTCGTGAATGTCTTCAGCCGTGAGCAAGAGAAAGCTGTTCGACAAGTGGGTTGAACACCGACTGTCCATCCCTCAGCACGAGATGATCGAGAGGAGCACGCATACCGTCAGAAATGCAAGATCCATCGTGGTTGTGCGACAGAATGATGACATCCCGTGCAGGAAAAGCCCCTTGAAAGGAAAAGGCTTGGGTGCAGACTCAGACAACTGGGGAAATGTGGATTTTTTTTTTCGGATAAAGATGCCCAGGGTGTCGCGTTGGAATGTTGGAAGGTGGCCCAAGAGCGGACTCGTGCCCAGAATGGGTCATCCCGGGCGAGATTGCCACATTGCCCCATAACCAGCGTCAATACCAGGAGAACTCGCTTAGCTTCGGGCTTGCCTGAATCCGGTGACACCGACGACTGACGATCGAGTTGATCACGCTTCGATGAGGCGAGATCAACTTGCAGGAACACAGCATGGGGGGGCATTGCTTCCAGATACAATTTTGAGATATGTACTGTATACCATTGATTCCATTGATACATGGCTAGAAACAGAGTGGGAGTACTGTTCAGAGTGCAGCAAGCGAGGGAATGACGACAAGTTAGAAGGCTTCCAGTAACCCAGTAACAGATGCGGGAAGTAAAACATACTACATTATCTGGTCATTTGCCACTTGGCAACATGAGGACAGTCCTTGGGCGACCGCCAGGATTGCCTCTCCAGCTGTGGGTAGGCGTCATCAGTAGTGGCCGCGCGTCACCGTCGTGCCATTGCGGGTTGGGAGTGGGCACCGCTGTCATCGTGGTGGTGATACCAATCGCCGTCATTATTAATCCCACGGGTCATGCTGGTGGTGCTGGTGGTCTTCGTCGAGTCTCCACCATTATTGTTGTCGTGGGCCACACAGTGGGAGTGGGAGTTAGAATGGTAGTGAGGGTGATGAGATGGTCGCGGATGGTCGCGCTGAATTTACATAAAGAGAATCGACTCACACAATACAGGGGGCCAGAAACTTCCGGAGAAAAAAGAAAAAGAAAAAGAAAACATCAGTGGACACTGTGGGAGTTGAACCCACGACCTCACGCAGTCAAGATGCGAAGCGTGCGCGCTACCAACTGTGCCAAGTGCCCTGGTGATGGGCAACGACTCCAATCAAGTAATAAGCCTGTGTGCACGGAGTCTATCAGATGCTCTCGCTGTACACCCAACTGCGAGCATCGTGCTCACAGGAGGGTGACCATCATTGGGACAAGCGGTGGAAAAATATACAGGTGCGTGTACACTCCTCTGCCATCCGTCTGGCGATAGACGCTATCTATGCAGGTATTCGACGGACTACGTCATGAACATTGCATTCAACCCAAAAGACACAAATACATTCGCGTCTGCCTGTCTCGATCGCACTGTCAAAATGCGGTCTCTCAGCTCTCCACATGCCAACTTTACAATGGATGCACATGATAAGGGTGTCAATCACGTCGACTTTTGTCCTGGTCCCGATTGTCGGTATCTCGTCACTACCGGAGACGACAAGACCATCAACATCTTGGATTACCTCTCCAAAAGCTGCATACAGACTACAGTGGAGGGGCATATCAATAACCCTTCGTTTGCCGTCTTCCATCCCAATCTCCCAATCATCATTAGTGGCAGTGAGGACAGGACCATCAAGATCTGGAATAGCAACACGTACAGACTCGAGAATACCCTCAGCTATGCACTCGAACGCACCTGGTGTGTTGCATTGCATAGGGTCGCAAATGAGGTCGCTGTGGGCTTCAACGAGGGCATCGTCGTCATCAAGGTTCGTTTCCTCCTACATATCTCTCCCCAGCTCGGACGAGACGAACCAACCTACAGCATGGATCCCTCTGGCAAGCTCATCTACACCCGCAACCAACTCGTTCTCTCAGGGAACGTCCAAACCCTCGGCGACGACACTACCGCAGAAGGAAACCGGATGTCTCTCTGTCAAGGAAATCGGCATGACGGAAATATTCGCAAACGCCCTTTTTGCACAGCCCAAACGGTCGCTTCATCAGTCGTAGGAGACGGTGAATACATCATCTACACTACTTTGGCAATGGCATATCATTTGCATGGGCGGGTGATTCCAACACGTACGCCATCCTCGAAAACAAGGTCAAACTGTGCGTATATAAAAATCTCAAGGAGAGAGGTGGCGCTGACATGAAGGGGTCTGGAAGCTGGTCGATTGATGCGTTGTGTGGTGGTCCGGTTCTTGGTGCGAGGGGAAAGGGGTTCGTGGTGTTCTGGGATTGGGAGGCGGGTGAAGTCGTGAGACGGATAGATGTAGAGGGAAAAAAACGTGCGTATTTCCCCCCTTTTCAGTGTCAATGTTGCTCATGAGCTGTAGATATACTGGTCGGGAATGGGATCCCTCGTTTCTATTGCCTCTGAAGACTCGTTCTATGTTCTCCGCTTCGATCAGGATGCATATACTGCAAAAGTGGATGAGGGCGCAGACACCACGGATGAAGGTGTCGAAGAAGCTTTTGATGTCATCGCTGAAATATCAGACGGGTGAGTGCCCGCTCGTTTGCGTGTCGGTCGCCTAATGCTTGTGGACAGTGACAAGACGGCCAAATGGGTCGGTGATTGTTTCATCTATATGACTGCAAGTAACCGGATCAACTACTTTGTCGGCAACGAATCGTACACCATAAGTCCGTCCGACACCTATGTTTTCTTGTCTCTCGTCCATCCTGTTCTCTCTGTACCTTCCTCCACGGGCCATTGTACATCCTCTGCTATGCACCTGCACACATTCGCGTCTATACAAAAGCGTGGCCATCTACGCCTACTCACTTTCACTCAACGTCACCGAATATCAGACGGCAGTCCTGCGTGGTGACATGGTCGCTGCTGGGAAAATCCTCCCAATTATATCACGCGAACAGCTAAACAAAGTGGCCAGGTTTTTGGAAGCAAAAGATCTCAGAACTTGCCATGCAAATAACCACAGACCCCGACCATAAATTTGACCTTGCGCTTGCATTGGATGACCTCGATGCTGCATCAAGTGTTATAACACAGTCGATCCCTGAAACAGAGGCAGAGTCGAAGTGGAAGGCGCTGGGTGATCATGCGTTGGCTGTCTGGCGGTTCGATCTTGCCAAGGGGGCGTATGAGAAGGCAGCAGACTTAGGCTCGCTGTTGTTTCTATGGGAGATAGGACAGGACTTGAACGGGTTGCTGCTGCCGCCCGTGTGTCTCTTTCCGTACTGTCCTTTGCCACGGACGCTGCTAACGGCACTGTGCAGAGAAAGCTGGCGCGAATAATCTGGCGTTTGCTGCGTCTTTCGAGCTTGAAGATACGCGTGCGTGTGTGGATTTACTCGTCGGGCCCCAGAGGCTGCACTGTTCGCAAGGACGTATCCACCAAGGTAATGCCTTTCCTCTTTATTCAGCTCAATGGATTCTGATGCGTGTGTGTGGGTAGTGAGGTGTCACGGGCAGTGGATGCGTTGCGCACCGAGTTGCGTGTGAAACTGCTGCGTTGATTGCACATCCTGGGCTGTTTGAGGAGGGATGGGGTTTCACGTGCTCAGGGGGTGAGTGTGAGTGATGGGGGCAGTGTAAATCGACCATACATGATTCTTTTCTTCCTTCGCTTTGCTCCAAAGCCTGCACCTGCTTGAGCTTGTCTTTTTTCTTCTTCACTCTTTGAATTCGACTCCCTTGTCTCTCTTTTCTGGCCTTCAATGGCCTCTACAGGCTTGCACGCCATCAACACCGGCGACCTCATTGACCTCACCTCCACCTCACCCACAAACTTCAACTCACATGCAGCCACCACCAACGAAGCTATCCTCACCGTCCTCAATGCCCCCTTCCGTGGAGACCTACCTTACACGCGGCTCGGCACTTCCCACCTGCTCGCCATCAATCTCTTCAAGGCGCTCTCTGCCGTCAACGACGCCAGTGCGCGAGAATACAAAGAGTATTGTTATAGAGACACGAGTCCCTCGCTCGCTAGTGCACATGTGCTGCAACCCCATGTATACGAGCTCGACACCATTCTTTTGAATGTCGAGCAGAGAATGGCTCAGCGGGACCTGTATGCTATCCCATCTTCATTTATCGTGGAGACCGCCAATCACAAGATCCGTTCTGCCACCGCCCAGGACACCATTCCCACTACACAGATCATCGTGGTCGATCAGCACGGATTCCAGACCCGTGGACCGACTGAACTTGGGCAGTCATACATCCTACTGAAAGGATAATAATAAGTTGACAAATTCCCGGTGTGGGATCTGGGAATGATCAGGCTGTTCTTCTATTCAAGGTTGTGACTATTCTGTCCTCGATTGCTGAGCTTACATGGTTTGGGCAGGCAGCACCCAGTTTGACGTCTCGTATTTCCACTCAAAATCTTATAATTACATGTAGTATGTTAGGAAATTTTACTCTGTAAATTTAGGGTCCCTGTGTAATCCAGATTTTTTGTTGGTGGTGAGTTTCAGTCTGGCGGTTGCTTCATGCCTTTGCTTGCACCGGTGAAAGCGGTCGAGTCCATGTTATATAAATATATCTGGTCAGCCGTAATATCAGTTCATCTCATTTCTTCCTGTAGCGTGGTCAGCCATATCCTTGTTTCATTTCACCTTAGTCTAAGGAGCCTGGTCCGTGTGGCATAAATTTTAGGATTTATTTTAACAAGTTTTCTGAAACAATAGGGGAATTCAAAGCTGGTTTTCGCGAGCGGTTTTGGAGTCGGTTTTGGGCAGTGGTTTTCGTTTTTGTTGCCTCCAAAACCAGTGGCTGGTTTTCGCGGTGGTTTTCACTCTGGTTTTCGCAACTCGTAGTCGGACTTTTAATTCACTGTGTCAGTGCACCCGCACGATGACGGCGACGAGTATGACGCAAAATTTGCACATATATTTATCGCGGCCGCGCCGCCGCGCCGCCACGCTCACCACACCTCGCCGCGCTCACCTCACCGCACTGACCCTCCACATGTTCACCACACCTCTTAATTTTCCGCGCTGCCTGTTTTTCCCGCCGCGTTTTTCATCTTCCCGCCGCGTTTTTCATCCTTGCCGCCGCGTTTTTTCATTATCCCCGCCGCGTTTTTCATTGCGCCGTCATGTAGTGGTCTTACTGCACTGATTGCACGAAATTGAATAAAAGGTGGCTAACTAA
>Ga0307518_10000071_pt1 | contig 69070 bp, 92 predicted proteins | sample 25_EM_MG_FD_203889 | JGI IMG/M metagenome (GOLD analysis project Ga0307518, IMG submission 203889) | Populus trichocarpa ectomycorrhiza microbial communities from riparian zone in the Pacific Northwest, United States - 25_EM | ecosystem: Host-associated > Plants > Roots > Unclassified | place...
TGCCGAGATGGGTGACAGAGGTGACGGCGTGACCTGATCACCCTCCGGCCGCGGTCCCCCAGGTTCTCACGACCCCCCATACGAGGCAGTACCGCGCACCGCCACCTGCAAAAATTTCGAACTAAGTCCATATAAGTCATATCTTGTCACACCACGTCATACCAGGTAATAGCCAGTTTTCACTGGGCTTGAACACTGAACACACCAAGTCACTCAAGCAAAATTGCCCTCGTATTAATTATTCAGAGCTAACAACAGAAGATGAAATGTAGAGACTTATTCCGAATCTATAGGCAACGCCGTATCTCGTTCAAAAAGGGCCCAATCATTACTCGAAAACTTTGCTGTATTGTGAGGCGGATACCGCCCGTTGCGTCTGGCCCAGCATGGTTGCCACTTGTGCCAGCTGTCCGGTGGCGGGGCCGATCGTGGTTTCTCTTTGGCATAGGCGACGAGTCCTTGATCGTCCCCATTCAGTATACTTGATTCCCACCCTCCCTCCGAGGCTGCAGCATCGCAACACTTCACCGTCCAGTCGTTGATCCCTTCTACCCATGCCGTATCCTCGGAAGGGCACCAACCATCGGCGTCGACGGCGGTGGCGAGAGAGCCTGAGCTAGAAGTGGATGCGACGTCGTGGAGCTGTCGTCCTACGTTGGACTTCTTTGAAGGGGTGGATTGGAGTTCGTCGTTGTCGGCATCGCTCTCCTCCTCTTCACTCGCCCCCCCTTCACTCTTCTCCTCCGGCTCCTCTTGTCCCTCCTCTGCATGGTCTTGGTCTTGGTCTTGGTCATCGTTGTCTGTGTCATCGGAGGGACCAGAGCAAGGACGGGGGCGAACGACGAAGTCATCCGGCATCACTAACTTAGTCCAATGGCTATACAGTTCCACGACTGTGACGAGCCTTGAATTTGCATTATCTACACTCTTGCGAGATGCAATTTGTTTGAGAACCGGTGGTAGCCCAATATATTCAGCGACTGATATCGCAGATAGCTTTCGCCCAGCGTTAAAGACGACATATTGAGGCTGGACGTGGCTCTTGAGGGACCCGAGCGTGGCAAAAGGGTGGCGATGGGTGGAGTGCTTTGCAAGGTTGTTTGAATCCTTGAAGCGACAGATGGGTGCCTTTAACTCGGGCATAGGCAGAAGATGATAGTTGAAAATGGTATCACGTCTGAATAACTATAAACAAATGCGTCAATAGGCGAACATAAACGCCATGTGACCCGGTGCAAAGGACATACCTGGTTCACATTAGTTTGAGAACGACCCGCAAGGGCATCCGTTATGGTGACTTTTTTGAGCTTTTCCAAGTCCGAAAGCTCCGGTATGAGCATGAACATCTTTTGATCGAAAAGGAAGTGCCAATCTGATCTCACTAGTGTTGGATGAGCGTGGGGATAGAACACAAGTTGGTTACTTTCTAGTGTTACTCACGATGAATCAGGTTGCGGGTCGAATCAAGGTTGAGGTACGTGGGTAGACCCCATGCATACTCCAATTTCGTGAGCTAAAAATGGATCAGGACAGGACGTGACAGCGTGAAAGTGGCTCACCTCGGAAGGCCGCGTCGAACTGGGTATCAAGTGGCATACGTTGACCGCGTCAGCCAAGTTCGTGAGTAAACATCGACCCTTATGCGGGTCAGCTTTGGATGCCCTGTCCCTCTGTTTTGTGTCTACTGAAGACCCCCACTTCTTGCGTTTTTCTGGTGTCTCATTGTTCTTGGAGGGACGTTGCTCATTGCGCTCCGCGTTCGGATCGTAACTTGGGGACTCATCGAGAGAGCGGGGGTCTTCCTGAATGGATGGAAGAGTCATCGTCTTGACTTTTCGGCTTGGATTCCTGCGGGGAACAGGTGGGGATGGCGTTGACATTGTCAGCGATATTGGATGGTGAGGATTGGGGTATCGATTGGGAGATCACTGATCACTGACAATTTAGACCTCACCTTGGCTCCTCTTCCATCTCCGAGTCGTTTTTCAACTCCGAGTGATTGTCAGCGTCCACTTGAATCATGTCGTCTTGGACGGTGCCAGTTCAAAACGCGCGACGCCATCACATGACATGTCCACCTACACTTATGTAATCAGCTTCCTTTCAGTTGTATCCCTTTCTTGGCTGTTTCTTCGTCCCTCTGCGGGCTGACGAGGTATCTACATTTGTTTCCCATCCTCGTACTCGCAATCACACAGGATTGACAGCACGGTATTTTGCTAATTTAGTATCACCCTTCCACATGAATCCACGAGAGGCATGGACGAATCAACAACAGATGACGATAATGCATCTCAGACGATTGAAGATGACCCGCAAATACCCGCACCTGCACTCGTTCAATCTCACCCAGCAGTTCCACCGCCACCTCCCGGTGCACAGATCCAGGCTGCTCCACTCGAAAGACCGAACTACAGACTGCGACATACACTCAGGGGACATACCCAGTCCGTATCCGCAGTCAAGTTTAGTCCTGATGGGACCCTTCTCGCTTCTTGTGGTTTGTCTCCCCTTTGACGCTATGCTTGGGTTTCTTGTACATATGGCTCACGTCTTGTGTGACACACGCAGCTGCGGACAATGTTGTCAAAATATGGTGGCCTCTCACAGGAGAAATAATCCGCAACCTCAGTGGGCACACAAAAGGTCTCTCAGACATCTCATGGTCGAGCGATGGGACATACCTGGCTTCCGCATCGGACGATACGAGTATACGAATATGGAACGTCGAAACTGTACGTTCGGCTCTACTACCCATGTATAGCACATGGAAATGATCGGTGTGCCCCTCAGGGCTTGACAACAAAACATCTACGGGGACGTACAAGTTTCGTGTTCTGCGTCAACTACAACACTGCGTCGACCTTATTAGTCTCCGGTGGACGCGAAGGCGACGTGCGTATATGGAACATCGCCAGAGGTGCATTTTCATGTGGTCTTCCCTTGGGATCGAGAATGCTCATGGTTACAGGAAAATGCATTAAAACATTCAATGCCCATCTCGACTACGTCACTGCCGTGCCCTCCAATCGCGACGCATCCCTGATCATGTCGTGCTCTCTTGATAGGCTAATGTACGTCCCTTTAGGCCTTATCCATCCCCTGTCGTAGAACCTGCGATAACCGTGTGCAGACGGATATGGAACACAAACGACAGCGCAATGTCTCAAGACCTTTGCAGAGGGACACAACGCTGTATGGTGTGCCCCGTTCTTCCTCCACGTCACGCTGATAGACCCCGCCCAACCACAAATCCTAGCCAACATGTCCAGTTTTCTCCCAACTTAAAATACATTCTGTCGACTGCCCACGACAGCGCGATCGAGCTGTGGGACTACCACACTTCGCGTTGCCTCAAGACATACATTGGGCCACCGCAACGAGAAATGTTGCATCGCTGCCTGTTTCAGTGTCACAGGAAGAAAATGGATTGTCTGTGGGTAGTGAAGATAATAAGGTGTACATTCGGGATTTGCAGAGTAAAGAAGTTGTGCAAATGAATAAATCCCCCGTACATTTTTGTACTGCAGCGCGATGGTGCGAGTGATGGCAGATTTCCCCCTGCCGGCCTGGCCGTAAAGCCAGAAGATCCGCGGCACATGAAATGGTTGGGATCGTTAATCCAATCAATGATTTCTTTCAGAATTTCCACCCTCGTTCCATCCATCCATTTCTTTCTTGTATCAACCCCCGCCGCCATCTGCATACACCACACCATCTAGACTCAGATCCTCGAGGATATCGAGGATACGATGTACGTTGACGTGCGTGTCGCGTATGGCACGATCGCGGAATTCTTGCATCTGCAGGGGCCACTGTGACCCACCCAGAAGTCACGTCAGATCCATCTGACCTGCCAGCTGGTAGTATCGCAAACACCAGAGGTACATGAATGCCTACTGTCGAGCGCGTCTCCAATTTCTCTTTTCTGATACTGATATCTCTGAGGTCGTTGCCTCGGCGGTGCCTGTTCATCGTCCCGGAACAATGAACGCCGCTCGTGATCCCTCCGTCTTTCTGTTGTCATTATTCATACGTATACTCCTGTGCAACTGCTTCAACAGCAGTGGCTGCATCTCGCCTTCTGTATTTCTTCATTTCTGCATTACATCATGATGTCCTTTAACCAGACCCGTTATACATATTGTTGCTCCGAATTGAACTAGTGTGAAGGGCAGCTACCGTGACATATGAATCCTCCCAAGAGCCTCCTCCGGTGGAGCACAGAGGGCCAGGGGTGATGCTGAAATCCGCACATAGCACAACAACTGCTGTTTGCAAATAACCTCGGAAGAGCCTCCCTTGCGCGATGGATGACAGTGGGCCACGCCCAACCCTGACGAAATATCCAGGCGTGATCACGATAACCCGCTGGGAGGGTTGAAAATGAGGGTCCGAAAGCGCACGCATCTATATCAGGAACTTGGTGAGGATGACGCCGAGGGAGGGAGTCTTTCAGATAGGTTTCGCCCTACAAAGAAACCCTATCTGAAGACCGTGGGAACCTCCTAAAACTGGTGCCTAAGGTGTTGGATGACTTGTTTAATTTAATAATTAATAATTGACCCCTGCCTAATCAACGATCCAAGTGGTCGAGGAGCCAGACACAATGTGACACTACATATGAAGTGCTCGGTCACGAAACTGTACCATGATGACATGCATACTCATGTATTATGCCATAGGCTAGTGTGCAATAGCAATGGTTATCGCACCAGTCCTAGGAAATAAGGGTTGCGCCTGGTCGGAAAGTTTTTTCGTTAACCACATCTTTCCAAGGTTAGAACATTGACTCTACCTGCAATAACCGTGAAACGAGCAATCAAGATATGTAGTACGATAATTTACGCTGCCAATGCTAGGAACATGGCAACTTTGCCATGGCCGAACCCCTGAAGACTTATACTTAAAAGTCAGGAGTGACAGTGCACTTGGTACCGAGCAGGGAAAACCCAATCGCTAACAGTCGGCGTTTGGAAACCCCCGCTTTGAGGAAGCCGGCGCCGCCACGTCAGGCCGGCCATCAGTGGAAAGGAAAATTACGAAGGAGTCATTTGGACTCAGGGTAGTGTACATGGTAAGCATATCGGTATTATGCATCTCATCCTAAAGGTTAGTAGAAGTCGGAAGCTTTGCGTACGGGCCTACGGCGTATTGAAAACACCCCGATCATAGTCCATGGTATATTCTTCGTGGTCAGGATAAGGTTGAAATGGTGGCTGTCCTAAATCTCGCAAGAGTGTCAGGCAGGGCGAGCAATTGTGATAATCCAGGTTTCCTTTTCCGTCACAGGCTGTGCAGTGTGTTGAAAGCCAGGTGACGGGGCCACTGACAGGACACTCACCAGCATCCTGATTTTAGATCACGGTGCATTCGTAAACACTGTACGATATGGCAAGCGATATATGAAAGGATGATTTGAAAGCGTTCTTTGGAGAAGGGAAGTAAGGCAAGAAAATTTTATTTATATTCCCACGAGTATGGACTCAACCATATGGACATCATGCCAGCACATGCAGTGCAACGTCCAGTCATTCACAGTATCAGGAGAAGTGATAACTACCAAACAACGTAGCATCGCTATGCACTGGCAGCGATACGATGTGGCTGCTCAATCAGATGGCTGACCCAGAATTATCTGACACCCGAACTGGTGACTTCAGCCATCTTTAGTCGACCTTCGACTCGCAGACTCTCGCCAGCTCGGGATTTCAGATCAACCGATTATTCATATTATGGCAAGCTTTCCAATCGCATTTCCAATTTGGCCTTGATCCAGACGCTGCTGGCACTTTCAAATAGCTATTACAAGAGGGTGCCACCATTTTCCATCAGCTGGCCTGCTAGACTAGCATGTCGCACCAGCCGTCTTTTTGGTGTTCGTGCTGTGTAAAATGCATGAGCGGTGTCGGAATCATACTTGGCGGGCGCTGCAGAAGCAACACAGGACTCGAGACCGCCAAAAGTAGAGGGAGCTAGTTTTGTCATTTGATCATTGTTGCTGTGTTCCTAAGTCCTATGTGTACGTTATTCCCCTGATTGATCACGGGAGCTAATTTGGCACCGACTCGGTATAAGAGTCGCCAGACATCAACCTCCGCTTGCCATCCACTCTCAGGTACACAAGATTCCTCCCACATCCATATAAATCTCGACCTGTTTCTCCAATCGTCTCGCATTAACCCCATCCCTCCACTTTTGGCTTACTACCATGTCTACAACCCACTCAAACAACACGCTAGGAAGCCCACCGACAGCACAACATCATGAACACAGAGGACATCACTGCCCAGTCGTTGGCGAAGGTCATGATTACTGTCATCCTCACAAGGGTGACGCTCGATCGCCTTGTCCCGCACTGAACGCCCTTGCTAATCACGGCTACCTGTAAGTAGCAATACGTTCCTTCAGAGTACCCCTGTTCTCAATACGTTCCTTGTCAGACCCCGTGATGGAAAAGACCTGTCTGCTTTCGATCTTATTCGCGCTCTCAGGGAGGGATACAGTCTATCCTATCCCTTGGCTTTTATCTTGGCCTTCGGGGCTGTGCTTATCCTTGGCCAGTATCGCAGGATATCTCTGGCCGATTTGGCAAGGCACAACCTCATCGAACACGATGCATCCCTCTTCCATCGCGATGCCAGGGAAGGCGATGAATATGCGCCCAGATGCCCAGACAACAGCCTGTTGAAGCACGTCATTCTCCAGGGCGGCCATTATATACCCGGGCGCATCACTTTGCTGGATGTTGCAAACATTCGGGTGAAGCGAGAAATCGCGACACCCCTGAACAGTGTGCATGCAGAAATTGCGCGCGGTGAGATGGCTATTGCCATCGGTGTCCTGGGTGGTCGGAAGGCCGCAACAGAAGGACTCGAGCTTAGTGCACTGAGGCAGTGGGCGAAGTACGAGCGTCTCCCTGACGGCTGGAAACCTGACCACACCCAAGGCCTCTACAGGACCTACAAGATGGCTAAGGTCATCCGCGACAGGATGGGCGAGCTGAAGTCCGGGAAGGTGGAGAATATTTTGGATAACGAGAGCTATAGAGATGCGCCGAATACACCTGCGCCACAAGCAGAACCTTCTGACTCGGTGAACCCCAATTAAAGGGAATCATTTCGTTGCCCTCATATTCCGGGACACTGTTCTGCTTGCATTCCGTTGCTTCATTTTAACTAACCTTATGACATCAGCTTATGCGTTTCAGTTATACATAGTACATTTTCTTGGTTATTTCTAATTTTGTACTGGTAATTTAGGTTCCTGTAGACATCGGCAGTAGTCACGATACCGATGTAAAGCGTCATACCCCATGGAACTTCACGTTTTCTTGCATCATTGATTCTGACGTGTTGTCGCTAGCTTCAAGATCATCCCCGATTGGTTCTTGATAAGTTGGGCGGGATATCTAACTTTACTGACCTTCAAGAGGCTCGTTCAAAGTGATCCACTAATACACCTTTCCATCGTCATCACCATCGCGATTATCTCCAGCTACCACAAGCTTCCAACAGTGGATCGTATTCCACATCAAATCGGAGGAAGGGTAAAAACTCTACATATGATAGCATGCCGAATAATGGCCCGGATCAACTACTAGTATGATGTCTGAGCAGACTTCCAAGACTGAATTGAGACTGAAGTGTCGAGTTGGCAGCATGTGCACTGGATGCTCTTCAACCTGCCAGGAGGTAAGTTTAGACCTTCCACGTACTAGAAAATTCATCGTTTCTTCGACAACCATTTTTTTCGTTTTCGATCCTGTTTGCTACAGCCCTCGCCCAAACGAAGCAAGCTGCTTGTACCAGGTTCTTACCCACGCTCCGTAAGTCACGGAGGAACTGAGTGCTGCGTATCTGCCAGTTCCACAATCTCGGGTCGACAGCGTCTGTCATGGACCTCCAATTGTGTACAATGGCCAGTGGAGCGTGGGCAATACATGGTATCATTTCTTTTTATATCAGGGGAATCATTTATTGTCGATTTGAAGTGACTCTGCTGAGTGTTCGCGTTGGTAAGTCCTTGCGTTATAAATTCACCTCTCTTTGAATCTTCGATAGAAATCGCTTACCTCAGATCATATACTAGTAGTCTGTCACTGCGGGCGCAGCAAAACGTCCTGCGTGTACCCACTGGTTCCCTTGGTCCTCGTCCATCATGCGTATTATCGATAGTTCGGGAGAACTACGATCTGGGGTCCGTGAGTGACTTTACGGTATCCCTTGCCATTGTTCCCCTTCTGTGTACAATGGCTGGTTCTTTTATTTATGTGAGGGGGCTGTTGATAAAACAGAAAGCACGATAATCCTCGCCGAAATAATCTGTGCTGGTTACTACCCCGGCGTTTGCAGGCCCATCTTGAAGTTGGGATATCGGAGAGACTGGTTTCTTGCATGATGCATCTAGGTACGTTTTTTTTTTCTTGCGATCACACACAGCACCTCTAACCTCTAGCGATCCTTAATTACAGGCAAGGGGAACCGAGACTATGGGTTCCTCCAGTCGCCTATGATATGTGATTCATACTGCAGACGAGTCTGATTGGTCACAAGGAGGACAATTGAATTGACTGACTCTCAGTGATCGGTTTCCTCTGCACAGTACGGGTGTTCTACGGTTTTTCGTGCCGCAATCATCCCACCACACACGAATCCCTTGACAAACGACGTTTCCCATCCCCCTTTTCAACTCGGGATTCAACTTGGTCCTCCGTATCGCATTCGGATCGAGAGTCTATGTATGCACCTGGAAACCCGATCCGAATTGTACTACGGGCCCTCGGCGACCATGGCGCCTGGACATTATTATTAATGCCCATATACTACGTGAACAAGGTGAAAATGTGCACGTTGACAATGACATGCGTACGCTTACATGCTTACAGGATGGCGGGAGGGTGGGGGTGGGGAATGAAGATAACTACATTCTACATACTAGGACCCCCCCCCCCGGCGTTCCTTGGTTGGTCACATAGTCGCCGCTAAAGGACCCACATAGTACTAGTATGTGGGCGGGGGACCTGCAGCCTGATTACCTCTTCAGCCACAGCCGCTTCCTGATTGGCATACGGCGACGAGATAAGGTAGATATGCCTCTCCCGCACAAACCATTGAGCCTTTTAACTTAAGCACGCCGGCTTCTTTGCACGGCCGTACGCTGGATAAATATATATCTGGCCGGATGGAAGTGAAAGGAATGATGGCATTGGCATTCACGAGTCACTGGCAACTGCAGGCGGGCAACTCGAGTCACAGGACCCCGGGAACTTGTACCTCAGGCTTTACGTGTCTGGCTCCAAGCTCAGATTACGGTGCGGCGGGGGAATACAGCATGATGTATGTACATATGTACTTATCACTATGCTTCATTCATCTCGCAGCTGGAGCGCTCTGTGGCGTTGATGCCGATGGCTCGGGGTATTTTTAAGTACACACTGTATGCAATTCGAGCGTCGCAGTCAGATGGGGCTTGTGGGGGGCTTTAAGGTGAAACCTTGTTTGAGCGATTGTGGCTGCATATTGCGCACGGCGCAGTGTGTTGTATGGAGGTGGTGGCCGCGTGTTATGTATATGTATTGCCATGGCGGCGGCTATGACGTGTTCAATGAACTGATATGCCTTCCAAGCGCCAGTAATTTGTCCACCCTGCTCGCCATGCGTGGGTGGACGTTGGCATGGACGTGGACATGGAACTTGACGGTCATTTAAGTGGGCAGTGGTCCATCAGGGAGGACACGCGCACCTGGGGCTCGTTCGTCCTCAGCATAGACAATATAAGTCTCGAGAGGCACGTTTGCAGAGAGATGAGTATGGTTTGGCACGCTTTCGCAGTACATATGTAATAAGGCGATGCCCTGTGGGCGGACGTAGAGCGTGGGATCATGGCAGTTCAGGCGGTACTGATGAGCTTGGGAACCCTGAGTGCGCAGTGAGGACTGGGGGATTACTGTTCGTGCGGACGAACGCGGGCCACCAAAAATAATGGTATGGGTAGGTTGGATACACGAGGGTGTGGTTCGTGGACAGGGGGGGAGGAGTTCGCGCTGGCCTAAATATGTATACCGGACCGGTAGTGATCCAACACGGATACCGCGGTTGACCTATACCTCGGAGAAGGGCCTGACACCTGGTTTCCGTGTGTATCGGGGGGAGGGTAGTAGGCTTGGATATGTAAGTTGTGCGAGTGATCGACAGGAGCACTGAGTGTATAAATCATGCTAACGGGTCCTGTTAGTGGGATTATTGCGTGGGTCGAGGGAAGATCGCATCAGTGTTGGTGTATCGGATAATCTCGAGATTGGAGTGCGTCATGGATGGACGATGATATCATCAGGGTAAGCGTGAGACAGATATACATAGAATGCAGGGAATTAAATTTGGGTGCTCACTCACCCGGTGGTGGGATCTGATGGGTGCGTGATGTGCACGTCGACTGCGATTGCGATTGCGGGGAAGGGTGGATATGATGACACGCCTCCCAGCACCGTGGGGTGAGGTGGGGTAATGAGGTGATCGCGGTGCGGGAGGGGGATGGAGTGTGCATGCAGCCAACGTCACCATCGGTTCCTGATCGCGTCGGTTGGATACGCCCGACGCTGGTCGGGGATGCACGTCCGATTCGTCAGGAGGGCGTAGCGCCCGTCGCGTTCGAGGACAAGCAAGGGTGGCCCCGGACGGCGGGCCGGGTGCCGCTGCCCGTTCGCACGTCACGGGGGCGGTGCGGGCACGCCCGGGGGGGAGAGTCGGCGCTGGCGGGGGTCGGGCGACGTGGCCGTGGGTGGTTGCAGGGCCGGGGAGATGAAAGAAGGCGAACATGTGTTTTGTGTGGCAGGCACGCCACGCCACGCCACGCCACACACGGACGGCCCAGCGAGCGCGAGGCGAGTGCATGGCGATGCAAGATGAGCGCCGACACGAGGCTGGGACGCGCCCCTCGCTGCTGGGGTCCCATCCCCGGGATCCATTGCCGCATTCGGACGCAGCGTGGTCCTGCGTCTTGCCCCGTATTTATTCGCGACGTCATCATCCCCGATGTCCGTCTCTCCCCAGACACTGCCAGCGATGGCGTCCTCGTCGCCCCCTCCTCCCCCCCCGTCCACCCCCTACTCCCAGCTCGCCGCCCTTCTCTCCGCCAGCTACCACGACAAGGAGGCCCTCCAGAAGGAGCTCCTCGCAACCCGAAAACGCCTCGAGAACGTCGAGCGACAGCTTGCTCTCCTCACAAAGTCCTCCTCGTCCCCCAACCCCACCGACCACCTCATTGCCGACCTGGAGGCCCGTGCAGAACGGGCTGAGGCCACCTACAACGAGGCAGAGGCCCGCAGACAGCTCGTCAGCGACCACTGGGACGAGTTCCATCAATATCTCGTCGCCCTCGACATTCACGCCCACCACGCAAGGGCCTCCTTTGCCCGCACCATCGCAGAGGGTGGCGGCGCCCTCGTCCTTACACCCATCCCCGCCTTGGGCCAGCATCCCCACCACCACCAGGGCTCTCTCCACACTCCCCCGTCCGCAACCAGCCCTGCCATCATGCTCGTCCCCCCATCCCACCCCCGCATACACCACAGGCACTCGTCTTCCTCCTCGTCCCTTCCTCCTCCACAAACAAACACTCCGTCATCAGCACGTGTCAGGCCTCGATCGGGCAGCTTCGACGATCAGTCCCCATATCTCTCCGCTCCTCCCTCAAAACGACACAAGACTGATCGTCTTGATTACGACAGCCATCATGTACGTCCCCTCCTTTCCCCCCGCCGAACCCTTTGATAACATCCTAGCAGCCCTCGTCTTCACGCTCCCGCCCCATCCCCACTCTTCAGCCAGCATCATCATCAGGATACCCCGCACGTTTATCACACCCTACCCATTCTCGCTCGTCATCTCGCTCATCTCAGCGCTCTCTTTCCATCGACGAAATGCTCCTAGAGGCATCCACAGACGACCCTCGCCCCCGCAACGAACCACAGTCCCCCCGTATCGTACTCGCACACCACCAGCATCCGCCATCACATCATCATCCACATCTCGGTCCATCTGCGAGGACACTCGCTGCCCCCTCCACTATAGGTCCACTAGACCAGCCCGGCGAGTTGAGGGCCTATCAGACCCACGTGTTCGCACCGCCCGTCACAGGTGCCCCTACGAAAAAGGGCAAGCTTGGCTCAGGTGTGTGTCCTGTCCCTCTCGTGGGCAAAAAAATTCTGCAACCCGTTTGCTCACGTCACAATTTCGTAGCGAATGGCTTACCGCCCTCTGCACCACCCTCAACGGCGGCTCCTCCCCAAACACCAGCGACATCCTCCCACGCACACAGCGCACCGCACCACCCCCCGCACCCTCCCCCCACTCAACTACTCGTCCCTCAAGCCCAACTCCAGCCCCCACCCCAACCGCTCTCCCAGACCCAACCACAACCCACTGTCCACCGCATGCCCAACGGTAGCTACCCACCCACCAATCCCCAGGGCCAGCGCATCTGCCGCCAGTGCGGTCTCGCAGGCCGCTACAAGGACGGGAAATGCGTCGAGAAGTGGGGTCCTGGGCCCGAGGGTCCTGGTACCGTGTGCGATAGATGCAGGAAGAAAATGAAAAGAGTCGAGAGGAGAGGCACGATCGGTGCTGCTGCTGCTGCTGCTGCTGCTCCTGGCGCGAATCCGACTCTTGCCAACATTGGTGCAGCGAACGTGCCTCAGGCAGGAGAGGGACTAAACGCGTTGACGCATGCCCATACCATGCCTGCGCGTGTCTCCAGGACCGATACCGTGCCTGCGCATGCACTCGTGAATACGAGCGGTGCGAATGGGAACGGAGGAGTCGGGCCTGGCGGGACACAGCTGATTGGATCGGGGTTTGGGCCTAAACGTGAGCGTGAGCGTGATCGCGATAGGGAACGAGAACGAGAACGGGAACGGGAACGGGAGCGCGGAGACAGAGACAGAGAACGAGACAGATACACGACTTCCCAGCCCCACCCATCTCAATCTCCCCATCCCCATCCCCATCCCCATTCCAGCCCAGCCCACTCCCATCTCCACCCGCACATGTCATATCTACACGGCCGGTCATCCCCCTCACAGCGCTCTTCGCACGGCGGACACAACACGCCACCTTTGTCGTCTACGGGTGGCCCTGGTCCATCGTCCTCGTCGGGGGGTTCAGGTGTCGTCGGCCATCGACCGGATACACACGCGATCCAGCGTCAGACTCTGGGCGGCGAAGGCCCGCTTCCATCGCCCCCACCGGCTATTGAGACCCTCCCTCCTGACGAAGAAGATCGTCCCTCAAAACCATCTGGGTCGAGCACGGCCCCCGGGTCATCCGGTGCAGCTGGCATTAGACCAGGCAAGGCTAGCATGGGACGCGCACGTGCAGGTGTCAAAGGCCGAAGACCGAGCGACGGTTCGAGCAGTGCCAGTGCAGACGGCGATCCTGATGCCGACGTTCGCGCTGATATGGATGGCGAGGGCGAGGGCGAGGGCGATCTGGATGCAGATGGTGAAGAGGACGCAGATGGCGATGGTGACGGTGACGGAGGCGTCGACGGAGATGGCGAAGATGGGGAGGCGGAGGCTGAAGCCGAGGCCAAGGGTGACGCCGATATGGATGTCGATGTCGATTCGGGCCGTTCGAATGGGCGGCGGCATCATCGCTCGCGCCGGGAACGCCGCACTGACCGTGTCGACGCCCCGGATGAGGAGGACGACCACGACCGCGAGGATGGCGAAGAAGGCGAGGAAGGCGAAAAAGACCCCGAAGACGATCTTCTCGAAGCAGTCGCTGCAGCGGACAAACGCAAAGGCGGTGCAGACCTGGGCACCCCCTCCTCCACCTCCTCCAAGGGCGACAGCGGGAACGTTGGATTATTGCCCAGAGAGATTGTGGCGAGGTTCGGCGCGCGGGGGGGTGCAGGTGTGCAGCGCGGCATGGCAGTTGGTGTGAGTGTGCAGAAAGGGTGAGTGAATGAATGAGGGGTTTGCGCCGTGCTTCGTGCTTCGTGATCGTTCTGTTCCCCCGTGGCTGTCTCTACTGACCTTGCGCACATCTGTACTTTCTCCATCCTATACCCCCCCCCTTTGCCGTTGTCTTTCACCTTCTTTGGCTTTAGGTTGTTTTTGGTTTTCTTTTGCGGTCACCTGTAGCTTTTTTTTTCTTGGGTTTTTTTCGTTGCCGATCGGTCCCCTCCCTTCTTGCTGTCTTCGTTGCCGTCTGTTTTTCTCCCCTCTTGTCGTGTTGTGTGTCACCGTTGCAGTCTACAGGTGAGAACGCTGATTTTTTTTACTGATGCATTCTAACCAATGTTTCGTATTTTGCATGGCTCAAGTTCGCTTCTTGCCTCCCCCCTTGTTCTCCGCACTGCACTCCACATTGTCGACTCATCTCACGCATGCATTTCCCTCTGTTTCATATGCAATTCTCGATATTACATCAGTATCGCATCTCATAGATTTCCTTTTCCCCGTCTCTGGCTCAGCGATCCTTCCACCAGGGCAACAATACTCCCCCTTTACCTTCCGTCTCCCAGTTGGGTCGCACCCTGGTCATCCGCCCCATCTTACTGCTGGCGAGACCTGGCATGAACTGTCGACACCGCACACACTGCAACACACAACGCAAACAAGTGCCGCTCGAAGTCCGTGTTGCGAAACAAAAACAAAAAAGCAAAGGAATTCGACTTTTTTTTTTTTCAGGAACGGACGGGCTTTTCTCTCTCTCTCTCTCTCTCCTTCAGTACGAATCAAAAAAAAAAATTGTAGCTAGCTGGTCGGTCAAGTGTGTCTGAAGCAAATTTTCCATGTTGTAGTTTTAGCCCTGTGACGAATACATAGCATCATTCGAAATCATCCATCAGCGTCGTCGTCATGACGAGTAGACTCGTGCAGAACGTTTTCCTCCAAGGCTCCATCACAAAAAAAAAAAAAAACTAAGCTATGTATGTATTCTTGTCCCTCTTTTTTTTTTTTTGATAAGCTGGTGCTTACACTGAGGCTATTCGTGATGCGCCGAGGGAGATTTGCGGTGGCGCCTGGGGTGATGATAATTATCTATAAAAAAAATCTTTCAATTTATGTCTGTTCGGTTAGTACATATGGTAATGATGAGATGGCGTGAAGTTGACTCTCACGGTGACCTTTTGTATGCAGGGATAGTTCATCGTTCAGCGTCCATACAGGTGGCTGGCTGGCTCGGCCGAAGACAAGATGGTAATCGATGTATACTTTGGGGTCTTTTCGCACGTGCGTACCTGCAGATTTGATTTCCAATACATACATCATTTTACAAACGTCATGGCAGAGTCATTGCTGCATTTTTGATGTCCCTGTCATTCAGGACTCTTCGGTTTAGCAGACCCCTCGAGTCCACTGCCAGTGCTGTCATAACCTACCACACTGTGGCAGCATGCAATCGACTGGCGTTCGAGTTTCTAGTGCCGCAGCTGTATGATACACAGGTAACTAACCCTTACTTGATGCTGCTCATCAAAGGACGTCACCCCATCAAGTGCATGAGGTTTCGAGGGCAGACGGGCCCAGGACTCTTCTCACATCCCTGATCACAATGATGACGACAATGAATTCATCGATGCAAGCTTTCTGCACGAGTCCTGGAAGACTGATTTAGCGTTGATTTTGATTTTGACTCGACACATGATCTCATCTCGGAGGGCGAGGTTTCGATTGGTCCATCCGACATGTGGATTGAAGGCGCTGCTGAACATGCCTGACAGTCCGGTTGGCATCGACGTCAGCAATAATCGATCGGTTCACACGGCGCCCTACAACCGCTGAACAGCACTATGTGCTGTGCGGTGATGCCCAGGGCCGACTCGAGAACAAAAAAAAAGTAGTCGAAACCCCACCGTGGTCCTCGAGTCTTCCATTTTCGCCGCGGGTTTCACTTCTTGTCCAGGGGTGGCGAGCGGCAGCCCTGCACGACGTCAGCGACAATGTGCACGAATTCACTCGTTCCTAGTGCTGTGTATCAAATCAGGTCGGGTTGCAAGCACGCAGGCAGGCCCAGAGTCTAGTGTCTATTTTCAAAACTTCATATTTGCAAATCGTAACGGTCACGGCCTGTAGATATGATGATGACGATGATCGGTCGTTTCATCCACTGGCAAGTTCCCCTCCCCGTGCAGCTCGCCGCATCAAGATCGGATCCGCTGAACTGAGGGGAATCAGTGCAAACCGCCGCATTCTCTGATTGGCCGGGCGGTGCGGGGGCGGAAACCGAGAATAGCGAGGCAACGGGGATCACCGTATTCGCTGCCTTCCATGCATACCGCGCGATCAACGCCTTGCGTCCGAGCCGGAGATTCGTCGCATCGTCGCGATTGCGGTGAAGGCGATTCCGTGATCGTAAGTCGACTGCGCATGCGATCTGACGTCTTGTTTCTTTGTTTGATACCAGAGCGGGAAAGGAGGAACCGATTTCGAATGTCACGAGTGCGCAGGTGTTGATATTCCGCCGGGACGACGCCTGCGCCGTGGAGAAGGCGCTGATACAGCGCAAAACCTTGTTCACGTTTACTTGAAGCTTGGGAGTATAGTTTGGACTCGCAGAAGAATTAGGAAAACTCCCATTCCTGCACATGCTTCAGACCGGGCTGATTCATCATGTCCGCCTTTCCGTTTAGGTATTGTTCTCTCTTGGCTGTTGCAGCTCCGTTTGAGTCGCCTTCTTCGCGAGCCCTCTCGATGTGGCAACCATTAGGAGGGTATGTCACAAACGTTGCACCAGTGCATCCACCTCACCTTCGTGTTTCTCTACGCCGCAGGAAGTTCTTCTGGCGGACCTTTCACGCCATTCAAAATCGCCTTATCGTTTATTCAAGTCTCCTATCAGTGTGGGTTCGGTGATCATCACCAATACGGTCGGCGTCACTAACCCGCAACGGAATTCGCTTCATTGTATGGCCACCGTAGCTTGGCGGGCACTCCACCTGCCTGCTTCCCTGCACGCGTTTTTCATTTCCTTCGATCCGCCGACAGCCGTCCATTAAATCCCCGATTCCGATCCGTACCTCCTCTTGGGGTCCCACCGCAGAGACATCGTCAGGTAGCCTTGCTGTGACCCTCCCCACGAGATCATGTCTCTTCGATACTATTTTGGCCGTATGCGCCATCTACGTCATGACTTTTGTATTTCATAACATCAGGATCAGAGTACATTGTGCCCTGAACAGTATGGGAGCACTCCCGCCGAGTAAGGCTGTGGGAATGTTCTTTTCGCAGCCTGCCAGTAGGCTTACTAGCTTCCCTTCGAATATTCCTTTGGTATTTTGGTCTCTTACTGGTTACAGGGAACATGCGCGCCGCACAAACGCTCGAGCAGCCAATCGCAACCATATCCTGCCATATCGCAATCAGATGAAATGCGCGTGTGTTTCCTTCACGTGTTCTAATACGGTGCTAATGTCGCCATATCAGCGTGTTAGATGATTTACAAGCGCACAATGGTGACGTCGACGCCTTGCGTTAGGTGCGTGTTTTGCTTCGATCGATTACGAGATCTAAATGATTAGTTTCCTTTGATGAAAGTATTGCGTCATGTTGTACTGCTTTGCGTCTGTGGCTGGTGCCTTGCTGCAGTTGTTTGCGTGTTGTGCCCACAACATGCTCGTGATCAGTACGGTGCGCTGGATGTGCTCGTTGATACCGTGTGGATGATGCTGTCTCCGCCTCCTGGTGGAAGCCTACAGAGGCGCTCTTCTTTCCAAAAATATCAGAGGTATCAGTCCTTCACCCTTCAGCTGCGCACAGGTCAAGGTCCGTCCGCCTGCAGGGTCCTGCCGTTTTACCTGGCGTGACATCATCTTTTCATTTCCTAGCTTCTAACAAGCTCCACTGGAATCGCTCAGATCTGGTATTTGATTACTATCCTCTGAAGAGCAGACTCATGCTAATGCCATGTGGCCACGAACCTATGTGCGGCCCCTCGGCCTCTTGGTCGTGCGTCTTTCACTGACACAAGGCCTTATCTATGGGACGCCGTTGTGGTCTCGGTCGAACCAATCAGGCGGTGAAACCATTGCTTTATTAATCTGACACTGATGGGCAACACTCCTACGTCGGCCCTACAGTCTCATTTGAGAGGTTGCCTTCCTTCACGAGGATTCAGCTAACACTCCATCAAAAACACGAACCGTTTGGTGAATGAAATGGTTGTGGATTCCTCAACTCATATTTCTGAAGGGCTTCCCATTATCACACTTCCACGGAGAAGAAATTGTTGGTTAACCTGCCAACTACGTTTGCCTGTCCTCAGGGATCCAGTTTCACCGACCAAGCAGTTAGGCGCACTGAAAAACGGGGAAAGTGAGTTCCTTTCTATTGAAAGCTTATAAAAAATGATGTGTTACTAGTCAACCTACTAACCTCAATATCAGGGCATGTAATTATGTAGGTTACTCCCGCGTCCCGAGAGAGACAGAGGGAATCGCACTCATTCACAACTGAACAAGCAAATTGTATATAATTTATGGGATCCTGGAGAAGTCTAACATTAGATGAAGATGCATGCTCCTGCCGACTCTTGACTGATTGATACCAAACACCTCCATCCTGTGGATCATTTGTTTTCTAATACTCGATGTCGATCCCCTCTCTACAGTCTTCACGCGCTTGATCTTCGACTCGGATAAATATTGCGAGGGCCAGCAATCTCTTAATCCCTTACCAAGAGTCGAAGCCAAGCAGCCGTTGCTGTTATGCTAGCCCTTGAATGAGTAAATTCTGAAGGTCTTGGATGGATTTCACGAATGACAAGAATGCAGGAAACTGGTCTCCTCATTCGCGCTCTGCTCCATCTCCACAAGATCACAGGCGGTAAAATCGAAACACTTACAACCACTTTCCTATCAGGTCAGATCGACAGTCATGACAATCCCGTAAATATTGTTGGCAAGAATGCACTTCCCCATTGTTTCGTGACTTCTTCATAGATTATCACATTGTACTACAATAAGTCGGCCTCGTCATGGTTGTCTCATCGAGGATGATTGCTGTGGTAGGTTATTTCCTTGTTTCCATCTTGATCTTCATCATAGGTAAATTCATGGAATATTGTCATGGAATATATGGGTGGAAAATTCGTACATGTGGTAAGAGAACATGTACCACTATTATTCCTTACTGAAATGTACAGTGTATCCTAGTTTGACACGGCTTAGGATTGTCGCAAGAGGTGATGCCTGTTGACCTTGTTGATCAGCGCAATGTCGGGAAGAGATAGATAAGGTGTAAGAGGTGTAGTGGAAAAACGACAACCTCAGCTAAGATGATCCTATCATTTGACAGTTGCAAAATCAAAACACTATATCTCGAAAATTACATACACAAGACTTCGAAAGCGATTGAAAGTGACTGTACAGGTTTCCAATGGCATGATATTATCCAAGACATTAAGCTGTTGTACCGCAAAATATAAAACAAAAGGAAGCCTATCAGAAGATCTGTAAACTGCAACCCTTAGCAGACCTATCGGGTGCTGCGGTGCCTGGATGAAATTCATCTGCTCAGGTGTCATCGTACTAATCAGGATACTTGTTGTTGAAAAAACACTGGCCCAAGAGCACATGGTAGGCGGTGGCGAGGACTGCTTGACACAACGTGAATCCCTGAATGGCTGCAACCATATATTCATGAATTTGCAAAAGGCGGTCCCTTGTCCGATCCGTGCGAGGTGTTGGCAGCCCGATTTCATTTCATCGTTCACTCGCCATGCTTGAGCCACCCAGCTGACGTCGTCTATAGCACCAGAAGTAAAACCGGAATCGTCCGGAGATGACGTCTGTCCTTCATATTAAGCACGTGGGGAAGATGGGCTGTGTCTCTGGACAGGTGCCTGTTCCAGCTTTATTCGTGTGCTTACCTGGTCCGACTCTCGCCAATTGTGTCATTACTCTCTTTGGTCGTACCCTTTTCGCAGAAATGAATGCAATGTTGATTTGAACGGCGGGGTCACGTCAAAGGTCCACCTATAGGCCAAAGTGTAAGCGTTGTCAATTCAACCATGTTTGATACACAAAGCCCATAGGCGTTGAAGACACTTAACAGTCACGAAGTAGGTATATGACGTGGCCTATGACCTGGACGCCGTCGGAAGTTCTGAGTTTGTAGTGCCCGAAATACAATGCCCCACTTTGCGTCCAGTTTGCGAGGTCAACAAGAGCAGTGAGGGAATCATGACATACTGTTCAGTGGTATGAGAGTGGGAGAACAACTTACCTTCAAACGAGAATGAATAGTCATCATCATATCTGAGATATATGAACCACTGACCAGAGGTCTGAGGACCACACTACTACTTGTGTACTCAGTCACCTGTGGTCCTGTGTTGAACTTGCAGTTCGAAGTCCGCAACTCGCCTCGATGATAGGCCTTGACCGCACCATCATCTGTCCAGTAGGACGCATGCGCGGTTGGCAAGTGTTGGTGACATGGACCATGACTCGGTCGACTGCGCACTGCTACCAAAATAACCGCCGCAGCAATTGCAATAGGCACCTTGACTGCTGTTGAAGACCATCTCGCCGTTGAGCTTCAAGACTGAAAGTTTCAACCTCCCAGCCTCCAGGAGCCAGGTGGGAGGCTTTGTGTCCTAGTGGCAATTGTTTTTGGTTGCTGCGACCTTCCAACAATAGCGCTACCTTGACCAACCGTCCAACAGGTCGGTGATTTTATTGTCCGCCCAAAGAATTCCGTGCAAGTCGTCTTGGAAACTCGGTGGGCTCCCTATAATGATCATCGTCTCAGATACAAAGCAAGAGATCGAGCACGGGACTATTGAAGGCCAAGGTGCTGGCGTATATGATAGCCAAAGCGCAGATTCTAGACCTTATATGATTAGGGAAACAATCGACGCCCCAGCATCAAATCACCCAACACCTTCTCCAGTCTTGCCTCTGTCACCACCACCACCACCACCACCATACAATCCATACCCAGGTTCCTCCAATTTACCGCTGATAAGTTCTACTGGAGCACCTGTTTATCGTCAATCGCCCCTGTCTCGTTTCTTAAAGGCATTCACCCTAGCGTTTCTGCTTTATATCTTGATCCTTGGTGCCTTTCAGAGTTCAGTGCACATGGCTTTCCGTTCGGTAAGTTCCAACACCTAGATTCAGACTTATACATTGATCATTTTGTCCAAGCACGGAGCAGTAGTGGGCGAAGTCGGTGCAGGGGACGGCGGAGTTGTGAATCAGATCAGCAGCGCAAACTGGGAAAGTTACGAGTCCAATCCAACATGGACGATGCGACCCCATTCGGGTGATGGTTATCGTCATGGCGCTCGTACAACATTCACCCTCCCTGTCGACGCTGATTCATTGTACCTGTTTGCGAGGGGGGCGTATCAGCACGGGAATGTTCGAGTATTGCAGTCAGGTACAGGCGAGAGGGGAACTGTTCATGTGGAAGTTCGGGCGGCGTATCATGAAGAACAAGCACTCTCGAGAGTGACTCTGTGCAGGCTGAAGCGCGGCTCCAATGAACACGGCATCGGGATCTACGTAAGTATTCATTCATCGCCGTTCCGTTCCGTTTCTCTTTCCGCTTCCTGCCTTCAAGAATAGTCTGCTAATGACTACATCGCAGACGCCGGTGTGGGGATGGACATTGAACCACAGAGACCAAGTGCAATTTCAAGTGACGTTCACCTTCCCTGCTTCTCCTGCTGAAACGCCATTGCATATTAAGCGCTTGGAGATGGAGACGGGCCTGTTTTCATACACTCTGGGGAACTTGTATGAGACAATGTTCTTTGATCAAATCTCAATAACGACGTCGAACTCGAACATCAAGGTCGAAGTAAGTCATCATTTCGTGCTCTCAGTACGCAAAATGCTGATGTGGTGATGTCTACACAGTCAATTACGCTTGAGCATGGGACGTTCAAATCCAGTAATGGCTACATCGCCGGTCACTACAATACATCCAGGTTACTGAAACTGGTGACCTCGAATGAACAGATCAAAGCCACGGTCTCATTGTTTAACGGGGATTCGTCAGGAACGGAGCTGGAAATGCAGACCTCCAACAGGTGTGCCTCTCTCCTGGAAAGTGCTCTCGATTATATGAATGACTTTGCATTTAGCCCCATCAAGTCGGAAGTGTCGTTGATCTCGCAGACCAATGCCGGTGGCACATTCAAAGTTTCCGCGCGCAGTTCCAACTCTCCAATTTTTCTCCAGTACACCGAGGCGCCACCCACTTCAATCCTTACCTCGAATGTCACCACATCCAACGGCGAAGCCCTCGTCAAGATGCACAGTACCTTTGAAGGTACATTTGAGGTGGTCACATCGAACGCCTCGTCTGTGCTCAAGGCCAGTCGTGGAGCAGACGGGCGGCGCGTAATCCACCAACGTAAAGTGGGTTCTAGCATTGTAGGATCGGTATCTTGGGGCGAGAGGAGACGCCTTCGTGGATCGACGTCGGTGCGGTCTAGCAATGGACGAGTCTCGCTGGAGGTGTAAAATGATAGGGGATTCCCGTGCAGTGTTTACATGACATGCTGATAGGTTTTCGCGTACAATATGTTTACCCGTTGGTCGTGCGCATTAGTGGATTGTAGGATACTATGAAGTTGTATTACAGGGTTATCGAGCACCGCTAAATTGGTATGTACTTGGTCGCCGATACCAGTGAGTATGTCGATCATAGCGTCTCTGATCCTCTGGTTTGCGGAAACTCCACGGGCCAAAGGGCGGCGAAACTGTGATGCGCTTTGAGTATTGTTTGACAATGTTCGCCCACGTCCGCGTCACGAAAGGTAGTATGCAAGAAGTTGTATCCAGGACCTACCGACGACTTTTTGGCACGACGAGAAAGCAGTTCGGGCAGCTTAGGAAAAGATCTCTGCATCATGCTGAATTGAGTAATAATAGAGCACGTACCCTAAAGACAGTGGCGATCGCCCTCATTCAACAGGGGAGCCGCAGGACAAATCGGCCGAGCATGTGCACTCCCTCCAGCGACATAACTTAGAGATGCAGAAGTAAAAGTCTTTGATGATTAGATTTTTCTTCAGTTTGTTCTTTATCCCAAGTCAAATTCACTCTCACTGGACTCAAAAGGTAATAAAATGGTTATGTAATCTATTTATCAGAAGCTTTGGAACCAAACAACACCGTTGGCGACGTAATTAGGTATTGTCATAAGGCAGAACATCCATCGACTGGCTACGCAATCAAAATGAAAACCACGACGATGCCTTCGACTTCGACCCCGGTCGCGCACAATGCTATGCCCCCGCCCTCAGCAGCCTCAACTGCGCGTTCATCGCGCGTCGCACCCCATTCACATATCAAGGGTCTTGGGCTTACACCAGAAGGGATGGCCTTACCCGACGGGTCAGGATTTGTTGGACAGACAAATGCAAGAGAAGTGAGAAACACGTCAGGTCTCCACGTTCTGTGTGTCTTACCAATCGGTTCGCCTAGGCGTGTGGTGTTGTCGTCGAGCTAGTAAAGTCGCGCAAATTCTCTGGACGCGCTTTACTCCTTGTCGGTGCACCTGGAACAGGGAAAACTGCTCTCGCACTAGCTATATCTCATGAACTAGGTGTCAAAGTGCCATTTTGTCCCATGGTTGGGTCGGAAGTTTACAGCACAGAGGTAAAGAAGACCGAAGTTCTTGCAGAAGCATTCAGAAGAGCAATAGGTATGCTGAGGAATTTTCGTATCTTTTTTTACGTTTCCATATCGCCATTTATTCCATGATTGTTTAATATGCGCGTATTTTCTAGGTTTGCGGATAAAGGAGACGAAGGAAGTCTACGAGGGTGAAGTCACGGAGCTGACTCCCGCAGAAGCTGAAAATCCGCTCAGTGGCTATGGAAAGACCGTATCGCATGTAATAGTTGGTCTGAAAACGGTCAAGGGAACAAAGCAGCTTCGACTTGATCCCACTATCTATGAAGCCATGCTAAAAGAAAAGATTGTGGTGGGCGACGTCATCTACATAGAAGCTAACACGGGCGCAGTCAAGGTACGTCTTTACTGCATGAAAGGCACCAAGTGGTTTCTAAGATTATACAGCGTGTTGGACGATCAGACGCGTATGCGTCATCGTACGACCTTGAGTCGGAGACATATGTACCTTTACCAAAAGGTGATGTCCACAAACGAAAAGAACTTGTGCAAGACGTCACATTAGGTGATCTTGATGCTGCAAATGCTCGACCGCAAGGTGGTCAGGACATCATGAGTGTCATGGGAAGCCTGATGAAAAGTGGGCGAACGGAAGTCACGGAAAAGCTTCGCAAAGAAGTGAACAAGGTTGTGAAAGGATACGTTGACCAGGGTGTAGCCGAGGTTGTACCAGGGGTCGTGTTTATCGATGAGGTGCGTGCAAATTCTTCGGATCTTGCGGTGAAAGGCAGTAACATTTGTGTTGGATAGGTGCACATGTTGGACATCGAATGCTTTACCTACCTGAATGCACTGCTTGAATCCCCGATGGCGCCAACCGTGATCCTTGCCACCAATCGGGGTAATGCTATCGTTCGAGGCACGACTGATATCGTCTCACCGCATGGGATACCCGTGGATTTGCTCGACCGGTTTGTCCCAGCATCATTTCAGAAAGAACCGGTCTCACGGGAACCAGATGTCTGATTGTCAAGACCGATGCCTACAACCGGGAGCAGATTGCTAAAGTGGTGCAGCTTCGTGCCAATATTGAAGGGCTTAAACTGGGACCAGGGGTATTAGAGCGATTGGCGGAAGAGGGGGAACGGGGATCAATGCGGTAGGCCATGAGGATTTCACTTTCCAACCTGATACTGAGCGAGATTTGTGATTCGACAGTTATGCCATCCAGTTGCTCACGCCTGCTTCCATCCTGTCCGGACTTGCCGGAAGAAATCAAATAGAAGTCGATGATATTGGGGAGATGAACGAGCTATTCCTGGATGCAAAAACCTCAGCTAGAAACATTGGCTCAGATGGTGGTTTTGATGGAGGCAGAGTGTAATGTGTCGATCCAGTGTTTTCTGTGTAGGACAAGACGTTTGTAGATCATGTTTGTACAACTATTTTCGACCGAATATACGTACTCATGGTTCTTAACCGCTTGTCTCTACCTCTACATGACATCCACGGTACATAGGCACTATCAACGGTTTGGTCATTTGTTGGTCCAATCCAGGAGTAGACTGTTGGACGTTTGGTATCTCCAAACTGGGTACCATGGTTCACGAAGTTAACCATTGATCACGAACGTGCAACGTGGTAAGCCCATTCAAATCACTCTCAGCTTAGGCCGCTTTCTTCTTTAACTCGATCGACCAGATATGTATACCGCTGAGTGGACTGTTTTCATTGATGATTCATGGTTCAACCTTGGGTGGAAGCATTCACACGTGGTGCTTCATCATAACAGATTTATCACAGTAATGTTACGCCCCCGCCACTCAGACAGTCGCTATCCGTCTTTCCCTTTTGTTGTTGGCGCATGATCATGGCCTCCTTGATGCGAAAGGTTGCTCCACACTCATTAGGTCCGGTGACATGGGGAAAGTTCATACTAACATGGACTCGGTCTATCGCTTTTTGCATCGCTGGTGTTTGACGCCACCATACTCGACAGGTCGATTCCATAGTCCGATGTCCCGTACAGCTACTCGCCAAGTGTCCAAGACAAGCAAGCATGCGCCCCTCTCAACACCCCTTCAACTGAATGTTTTCGGTCCTGTTTCAGTAGGTCAGCCACTGTCTGACCCACTGATCTTTCTTTACCTCTTTACCCTCTAACCTCGATCAAGCTTCATTCGGCGGTGAACGCCGAGGCTAGTCATACCCCTGGAAGTACATCCATTTCAGGGAGGCTCTGTCATATGCTTATCTGCAAGCCTACACTTAGGACACGTTCTATCCCATCAAATACAAGTATCTCCGCTGCCATCTTGTCACGCTCCTCAATCAGAGCAGATCGATCCTGTTGTGCACTCTCATTGAAGGCATCCACACTCCTGAGGCAGGCTGTCTCATGTTGACGGTGGCGTGACATGAAGTAGGAAGCAGTACCGTCTTTGGTCGTAGGCTGTGAGTTGCCAGTAAAATATGGTTCAGAGTCAACAATAGACCGTGTTTATTTCTAGTCTCCCCAAACTTTCCACTCCCTCACCCTCACATCACTTGTTGACCTGCTGGTAGTGTGTGGTCAGTCCTCCTCGCTGTGCGGGTTGTGTTCTTTCCGATATGTAGAACGTCAAGAACAGAGAAGAACCCTCGACGCCATCGACTTCTTACCTGTCCCTCCGTGTAATCTTCATACAAGACGAGTGTTCATTTCCAACTCCGCGACCTGAATTGGAGAGCTCCTCGTCCTAGCCTGCTTCTTTTTACCATGGCGAAATCTGAAGGGGCGTTCTGTGCCCTTCCACAGGAGTGGGCCTTTCCAAGTCCCTAAATGTCCAAGCACTAGTACCCATCACATATAAAAGTGGATCCTTTCGCACACCATGATTCTTAAAACTCCACGGCGTTTCGCTTGCCCTTTATCACGGTCCCCCCACCACCATGACGAGGCATATGCACATGCCCTACACGTTCGAGGATAGAACAGGCGACATCAAGGGTTCCGACTTTGACGACATTTACGACCGCATGTTTCTTCGCGTAGCATCTTACCCCCATGCCTCCCCGGGGCACGCAAGCACACTAGCTCTCTACGTGATGGCTCGTCGCTCAACGCGTCACAGGGATGTGCGACACCACGAGCGCCAGCCATCTGTAATTCTCGAGTTCGGTGAAGCGCATCTAGGACTGGGAACCATTCATTTCACCCAATCCCCGTCGTCCACTGTCTCGATCCCCATGAATAATTATCTTAAGAAAACAACGCTCTTCGGAGGGTGAGTTTTTCACATGGCTATCCCGACGGCCCACCTGCATCATATTGAATAGATGCTCATGCTTTTTTGGTCAGATCACTTTCGAGAAAATTCAAAGCTTCAGATGGACGTGAATACAGATGGCAATACCAGTCGGTCGATGGTCACGAGTGGACAGTGCGTTTACGCCATTCGCCCAAGGTCGCGTGTTCTGATGGCTTCATCTTCATTCCAGTGTTTGTCGGAAGAGGGTTATATTGTGGCGCACTATGACCTACGACCCCCAAACATTGCTGTATATGGTGTTTCAGGGAATACTTTCACCGTACATGAAGCCTATTCAAGCCTTTGCGTTGGTGAGTTGGGTCTTTTTGGCGTGCTTAAGTTTAATCTGACGTGATTGGGAAGACATCTTAGCAAGTTTAACAATCATGCGATATATCGCCAAGTACCGACAATAGCATTCCACGTTCGATTCAGCGTTGCGCTGGAAATTAAACTTGCTCTAAAGCGCCTTGGAGCACCACACACGGTGATCACAGATTTGATCTGCACATGCCCAATGTGGTACCCTTATATTCTGGACATTGACATTTGACGCGTTAGTCAGTGATGACCGTGTGTATACTATGTATTACCCAGCTTCACTACATAAGTATTACCTTGTCAGAAACAGTTCGCTGCTACACCTGAACGGGAAATCTCAACTCGACTCCCCAAACCTGGAATCTTGCGCCCAAATACTTCACCTGGATTGTTCGGTATTTTCGCTACAGAACGAATGCGCGAACTACGTACTCTAGTTCGGAAACGACGGCGGCGACGTGCCCAGCTACATGGATATGCCAGAACCAGATGCTCTGGAGTTCGAGAGCCTGCACTTTTTCGTCCAACTTGCGGAACAGGCTCAAGTTGGATGGCCTAGTCCCATCTGATTTCTTCCATTCTTTGGCCTGCAATAATCAGATACCCCAGAACATGGAAGAATGAATCACCCGGTATCATACCACTCGTAGAGAAAGGCCTGGATCATACCTTCCAAGTAGGTAGTCATTGCGTCTTTCTTTCACAATACACTCCGAGGATGGAATGGGGATTATTCAGGCATCTGTCGACTTGGGCGGCCTTCGTTGAACCCAGAATCGCAGCAATTCGGCATGTTGGCTTGTCCTACGACCACCGTGACCCAGCTTGTCGTCGATGGGCACTGACCATCAAGGTTTTCGAATGCAATACCTATATCCGCCGTTGCGCTGTCCTTCCCATTGTTTATACATGCGCCGTCTATACGGTAGTGGTGGCACGTGAAATGCTTGTGGAGGCAGCATGGTGTGCAGAAGCGATCGCGATTCTCGCATGTTTGGACGGGTCCTTTCGTTCCTATGATCTTACAGACGGATTAGTACAGGGAACGTTTACGTAGAGGCGACCAGGGTCAGCATCTTAGGACTCAGAATCAAAAGACTCGTACTGGATTTCTCATTGCTTACTAGTCGGCATCTGGAAAGAACTTGGGCAGTTACTCTAACTGGGGATCCAGGACATCAAGGTGCAGTACTGGAATGTACTCACGAGAATTTGTAGGGCAAAAAGGGAAGCGCGGCTTAGGGGAATTCAACGTTGGTTTCGTGAGCGGCAGTGGTTGGACTGGTTTTGGGAATCAAAATTTTCCATGTTTTGTAATTGTTTTGTGAACGCGAAAACCACGGTTTTCGATGGTAATTGTCGCGTCGGACAGCTGGGTATTCGGGATGTGACTTCCCCTAGAGCCCCATATACGTGGGATTCACAAGTGTTCAGTGGGGTTGATCCTTACATAAAGCGACCAACAAGGCAAGTGACATGTGATTGGCACGGATATTTTGTAAGAAATCACGCCACTGTCTCCCGGCCCGAAGCCAGCGCCGCCGCTGCCACCGCCAACGAGGACAACGACCGCCCTCCCTACCCCTCCAGCTCGCTCAGAAAATCTTTTCGCTCTTTCACGCACTCCATTACATGCCCCGTAACCACAACCTGGGGACGTCAACCCTCCGCAACCGCAACCGAGTCACAAACAAGACCCGTCTCAAAGTCGTCCAGGGGAACATCGATGCCGACCCCCTCGTGCTCGACGAGGACGAGGAGAAGGCCAGGATTGTCAGTACGGCTGGTGTGGACGCTGAGGACGCCAATGTGAGTCTCCTTTCTGCTCGTCGACCGTCCCCCGTGTCCTTGTTGAACTTGGCTGACGTGGCCCCCTCTGATTGGCTGCTGCCGTGGGAAATCGATTATCGATGGCTGACTCATCGCTGCGCTTTTCCCACACACAGGAGCACCACCTCCAAGCTGTGCTATCGGCCTCATCGCACCGCCCCCAGTCCGTCGGCCGGACCACCCGTGGCGCCGTCGCCGACAAGGCTGCCGCCCCTGCTGCATTCATCCCGACGCCAGATTCTACGGGCGTGGTTGACAACTATGAGGAGATCTACCGTCCCGCTCACTGGAGGCAGCCCGACGCATACGCACGATTCTCAGACACAGTCGAGGAGTCTGGTGCAAGTGCCATCATCGATGGCTTCTCCTACTTCATGGACGAACGGGACAAGCAGTGGCTCGATAGGAACAACGAGGAGGCTCGTGGAGAAGGCACCAGTGCACAAGGTGCCCTTTCAACATCCGGAACGACAACTCGCTCCGGTTTGTCACAACGCAGTGCCAAGGCGAAAGGCAAGGAACCGGACTGTGCTCAGCCTGTTACCATCTCGGAAGATGAGTTCGAACTTGTAATGGGGATCTTTGAGAAGGTCACCCATGACAAGACCCCGTTCCTCCATACCGTACGTATTCTGTTGCCCATCGCATGTAAATGATGACCGATCACCTGTTAATAGAGCGTGGAGTCTTGCATGCCTTTCCCCCCCTTCTCAGACTACCAAGATGTCTTTTCATCGCCGTTACCAGCATCCATGTTTGCTGCTTTTGCAGTACCACCTTGGATGCCCCCACCAGCGCAACTACTGCGCTTGGCAAAGGCAGTCTATCCACATTGGCGCGAACGCAGGACTGAGCGGGGTGGCCATAGAATCATCCCAACGCTGAATGTCAGTTTCCCAGCTCAGACACTCGACGACCCTTCTTATAATCACTTTTATAGTTCGACGAGACGGACACCAACGAGTCCTACATATGCTTCCGTCGCCGAGAGATCAAGTCCGTCCGGAAGACTCGCGCATCTCAAGCCACTTCTTCTGACAAACTATTCCGTTTGCAAGTGGAGCTTGCACAGGCCCATGGCCTGGCCAAATCCTTACTCGAGCGGGAAAACCTGAAAAAGGACAATGGACACGAAGTGATACGGGTCTGGGAGAAAAGGCTCGAGTTCGCCGAACTTAAACGCAAGTTCCCATCGCTGAGCACGAAAGACGAAGACGAATTGTTACACGACAAGGAGCGCGTGGTGAAGAAGCCCAAGGTCGAGGCCGTTGGGTATGTCGAATCCCCCTTTCGCTGATTCAAGTTGTCTGACAACATCCTTTCAGTCGTCTACCAGGACTCAAGCTTCGTGCTCGGGATAGCGATGTGGCGTCTCCAATAGCAGCTATGGAAGCCGTTATCCGGCCCAAGGAGCGACTCAGTCTTATTAACGCGGCCATGGAACGTGATCTTGCGCGTCGCAAGGAGAGAGACCACGGCTACGAGGATGTCGTGGAGGTGTGTTTCACTTGCAATAACACCTCTTCAGGTGTTAATCTGTCCAATGCAGAACCCTTACCAACGGCCTACACTACCGTACCCTCGGCGTTACTGGAAACTCATTCCTACGTCCTCTCGGAGTACTCCATCGCCAGGCGGCGTGGAAGACAGGGACAGGAAGCTTGAGCATCTTCGCTATCTTCGCTGCCGGCTGACACGTCTTGGCGGCATCTCGCTTGACAGGCGAGACGCTTTGCAGAGGCTTGGTATTCATGATGATGACATCACGTCTATGCGACGACGCCGCGGTTTTGGTCATTCTCTTGAGGAGATATTCGATAATGCAGAGGATGAGGAGATGGCTCGTCGTCTTCAAGAACGTTGGCGCTTTGATCAGGATGATGATCCCGCAGTGGCTCCAGAGGGTGCGGAGGAACAGGACCGTATGCTCGTGGATGATTATGACCCGAAGTATCTGCGTCATATGATGACGTTGCTCACCGAACAAGACCAACAACTTATCAATAATGACGCTACGATCTACGTCTTGCAAGATGGCCGTCCGCATGCTGTTACCCCCTTTCGAATCGCTGCTACACTGTCAGTTCGCAAAGACACGCAGAATGCCCAGCGTGGATTTACAAATGGCATCTCGCCCCTTGCAGCCCCCCGACAAATGTCTACCAGCGTACCGCTACCCTCCGTCCCGAACGGCATGCCGATATCCATGCAGGCACACATGAAGGGCATGCAACCTCCCGCCACCATTCCTCATATGCGGATATCTGGTGGGAATATTCGCCCTCCTGCGACATCAAATTTGGCTCCTATACTACCCCCTCATCAATCAACCCATCAGCAGTCAAATGCAGACTCCTCACCCACTCCCGCGTCCGGCGCGTCGCCTACCCTCCCCTTGTCTACGGATGGAGATGCCGTGAAGGCGTCGTATATACCGAATGGTGCACCTGTCGTTAATGGACCGACCTCTAACGGAAGTACGCAGCAAATACCTGAGGTTGGCGCTCCGCCAACAACAGGTGTACAGACGGCAACTGGGTCTCCTCCACGACAGAAAGTCGATATCCAGCAGCCTATTTCCCTTCCCTTGAACGGGTATCATAGCCCAATCAACGGGTACGCGATCCCCAATGGCGCTTATATGCAGGCCCCTCGACAGCCTAATGGCCTTTCGCCGCAACCGACGCAAAACTCGAGGATGGCGCTTGCTCCAGGTCAAGATCCGACTTCAGCGATTCAGGGAACGCCTGGTCGGCAGATTCAAGCATACCTGGTACCTAATGGGACGCATTTCAATATGCAGTTGGGTGCAGGGATCAATGTAAATCTGAAGCCTCCTCCTGGGAGACAGTGGAATGGGTCGCCGATGCAGCAGACACCGACGCTCGGGAACGGGCAAGACGTGGGTGGCGCGACGGGGTTGTCTAGCCCTCATAATTCTCCCGGTATCCTTCCTACTCGTACGCCATCAGCAAACGGCAACCGGGCAGTCGGTCGGCCGGGCATTATGGGGGCGGTCCAGACGACAACGGGGCATTTGGTACATGGAGGCCAATATCCCACCCTTTCACTGTCTCCGCGCTTACAACATAATAGTCCATCCCCTCTGCCCAATGCCACACTCGCCCTACCGCCGCATCAAACGCCACCTCGTCCTCCGCCAACGCCAGCGATAAAGATGTCGTCGCCGTCTATTCAGCATCAGCAACCTGTACCGAGTTCACAGGGAGGTTACTGATCAGGTCTGATGTGATCCTTCGTTACCACTTGGACATGCATCCCTTCGCGGATATGTGCTACAAGTTCGCTTCTCCCTCTATTACCTTGGCTTCGCCGTCGTATACCGTCGTGTCGTAGTCACCTACATAGTAGTGTTTGTCCACCTCTCGTCGCTTTCCTAGTACTAATGTTCTTGATTTATACTACCCACTCTGTTTTATCTACCCTTTCAGTCGTTTATGTATCACAATTTATACATTCCGGCTCCTGAATGACAGCAAAGAGACAAACTGTATACATTCATTGTGAAGTACACAATTGAAAATTGTCAGAGGTCGCTACTGTAATGCAAATATAGTAGGCATGTTGGCCATATGGCGCGGTGATGGAGATGCGGCGGCGGCGTTATCAGATACGAGAACTCAGCACAAAGGAATGTGGCTTTTGAGAAGGCATGATTGGGGACGATCTGTCTCCTAAACCCCGCCGCACACACCGCACTCCCAAAAAGCACCACGTCGAGATACAAAACGACACCAAGCCCCGCGCGCAGCATGCCATGCAGAGGAGGCGGACACGGCGGAACCGGCGGTAGGTTCCACAGCACGAGCAGCGGGGATGTGAGGCCTACTAGTAGAAAGTGGGAGCCAAGCGTGTTGATGAGGACGGTGAGCTGTGAATATGGGAAGATGATGGTGGGTGTGAGGATGAAGGCGGTTTCCCACTGGAGTGAGGGGATCGTGGGCTGGTGCCCTGTACCGTGGATGTGTGGATGGCCAGTAGCGCAAGAGGTGCGATCTTGGAGAACGAGACTTCTATTTTCCCATGGAGCAATCTTTTGGCATTACATTTTACATAATACCAGAACAATAGTGCCATCATGGGCAGCAGGCACCTTGGTTACGAAGCATGCATGCGAAAAGATGCGAAAAGACCATTGTCGGGCTCCATAAACAATATGTTCGTGTGGTCCGATTCCCATTCGCCTCCACATCGACCACATCGCGCTAGAATGTGGCCACGGATACAGCAAACTTAAGACTTCTCGCTGAAAGCATGAAAGCATCATGACCCAGCATTCATACCCTCCAACAGAGTTCGTACGGCATTGTATGCTATCTCTGGTTCGTCCCGGAACCTGTGAGGGAACATTGAAGCATTCCATCGAGCGTTCAATGACTCCACTGCATCTTGCAGCCTCGCAAAGTGTTTTTCAGCCATTCTAGACCCAGGCTTTAAACCTTTGTCTATAGTCGGGATGATGTAGACACGTGATGGGACCATACTCTTGGGAGGAAACGTATTCGCAAAAGTATCGAGGTGCTTTTGCATCAATAAGCTTCTCTCTTCCGGATGTGTAGCCAGGTTGTGAAGGTAGAGAATGCCAGATTGACGGCATCTATCTGAGAACCTATTTCATCTTTTTAGAGCTGGCATGGCTATGGATGTACTGTCCTCACTTCGATGCTGTTATCCATTTCATCATAATTATTTCGGCATCGAAGTCATGGATCCTTGTGTGGAATGATGGCGTATCGACAAGCACGATGTTGTACGGAATGTGTTTAAACGTGTACGTCCATGCCTGTACCTCTTTTGTAGAAGGATCTAGGCTCCGAGGATTTCTGTTAGCTCTGTGATCCTGGTCCAATGCAACCATGAGCTAGTGATGGAGTTAGAAATATTGCAGAAATAATGAGACTTGTATTACCGTGCTCTTTCCAGCACCAGCTGGTCCAACTAGGCTGGCAATCGAATTCAGTACGACTCCACAAAACAAGCTCAATGATACTGCCACTTACAACACTACAACGTCTGTTTCCCCAATGCTTTGAGTCTTGGATTTTGAATTCCCCATTAAACACGAGCAATGAGAGTAAGTGGGACGAGGGACGTTGTGAGCGCTTGTAACGCATGTGAATCCCACGTGTGCAGACTGTGCAGTGTGCAGTGACCAGTCTCATGCTTCAAGATGACTTGCGAGCACAGCGTTTACATTGGGGGTCATCGGGTGGGTCAGCGGTCGTTTACTAGTGATCACAGGTGCTCAGACTCCAGAGGCTAACCTGTAATCACTACCCTTACCCGTGATCGCGGGTTAGTAGGTTGCGGGTGCCTAATCACGCCTTCTCGTAGTAGTAAGTCGGATATGATAATCACCTGCGGTCAGTAGAGGCGTCTCGGCCTCACCAAAAGACACCATATATATACCAGGTCATACCAGGCCCACGTAGTAATATTGACATAAACATAAATTACTCAGAGACACCCTACTAACAATCACTCCGAGCAGCAGTTAGAATGAAGCCACGGTCACTGACATCCATGCTTGGACAGTCGATATTGTTAGAATTCGCGCGCTGGGACGATCAGGGTGACCACGACGAGTTGATGGGTGCAAACCAGGTCCAAATGCGATGGGGATACAGGGTACGAAGTATAGTTTATCTTATATGTAACTGGAACAATCAAGATATCAAAACTAATAACATCAATTGATATCTTATGAGTTTGCCACATAGCGACTAATCGTTCTGACACCAATTAGTCCTGGGTTACAAGATAAAGGTGACGCACAAAACGAGCAAGGGTATATCTCACCTCTCCATAGTATCTTGCGAAAGTGTGTTACACCACGTTGGGTTAGTGACAGTTTGAGGGCTTGGACCATACTCAGAGTGGCATCGCGTTGGGCTCTCAACTCCGCGAGACCTCGTTCGGGTTCTTTGTCTAAGGAACCCTCTCTCTCGGCACGAACTTTTCGATCAACTTCTATGGCAAGTTGTTCCAAACATGAACACAACTCCTGACCTGCACCAGTCTGTCGTAGCTCCATTCTGAGATACGCGATCTCTTGTTGTAATGCAATACTTTTTCTTTTGCTTTTGTCCTGGACAATTATTTGCAGCAGCGTCAGGGCGGATTCTCGGGTGTTTTCATATTCAAACGTTTTGGACCCCTTGGCAAGCATGGATTTCCAATAATTCCCCTTGAGCTCCTTAAGCCTCTCCTTCCCGATATCCCCTTCGATTTCGTCCCACATTGTGGAGACCAGGACAACTCGAGACATCGCCTTGCTTCCACACAACTTCTGAAAGACTCGAAGGCTTGTTAGGGGTGTCCCAGCCATGCGGTTGAGAGTTATAGGGTGGCAGTAAAAAATGGCTGAGAAAAAGATGTTCCTCTGGTACCTACCCCAAGTGTCGATATTCAAAAAGTCGAGGATGTAAGGTATGGAAGGGGTCTTACAATTTATTAAGCCAGAAGCATGTCAACTCCAAAATTTCCAAGTCACTCTTCTCGGCATCACCAAATCCAGGTAAATTTAGCAAGATGACCTTGGAAAATCCCCGATCAGTGAGTCGTGTCAAACTGATTTCGCTCGAATCGTCTTCATCATCCTTTCCCCTAATCTTATTCACAAACTAGAGGATTTCAGCTGAATGCAAGGCGAACTTTTCAGAATCTCACTAGATATTTCCCAGATCCCCATTGCCCCATTAACCTGTAGAGAAAAAGATGTATTAGAAGAATGGCTTGAATCCCGAATGCACTCCATTTACGCAATTACGATATCATCCGGCGTCAGCTCACTTGGCTTGACTTCTTGGAATCCATCAGCAGGTGGATCAGATGATACCACCATTATCACAGGCGGCTCGGTGATCTGCCTCTCGTCAGTAACCACTAGTTCCGTCGGAACTTGATACCCATCATCAGAAAGGCTATCGTTCTTCGATATAGCATGACCGGTAGACTGCTCTTGTGGCGATGAAATGTTATCATGGCTCCCATTTTGTGTGGTGGGCATAGGAGCTTCAATTTTCCCTGTGCGAATAAATTTATTTGGGAGGTTAGGGTCTGGGGTCCCTGTATGATCTCCGAGTAAAATAGATGGTCCATTGGCCGGACTTGAAAGTGAATGAAGCGAAAGAAGCTCATCGGCAGTCTTAAAAGTTTGCATTGAAACGCCAATACTAGTATTTGTGGTACCAATCACCGAGCCAAAATTCCATCCATTGTTGGGGCTCCACGAATCACCATAGCCAGAAGGTGCAGGGAGAACACTGGCACACTGAACCACTTCAGAACTGACTAATGCATTGCATAGAAGTGGGACTACATACTACTATCTTCTCGACCATGCTGATAATCGTGAACATCTTGGGTCGTGACAATGGATCGCGCTGCCAACATAGCAAGCACATATGCCACCAGTCATCCGTCAGACGAGAACACGTGGCATCGATACTGGGCCGCTCAGGTGGCAGAGTTGAGTCGCTAGCAAGGAATGGCAGCTTTCGGGTGAAGAGTTCCTACGCATAGGTGAGTAGCACGAATACTACGAAGTCTGCCTATGTACCAATGCTGTCATTCCAAATGCCCAAACATCTGCTTCAGGAGACTTGATGAATGCTCTGGATTCCAGTTCTTCAGGAGGAGCACAGTTAGGAGGATGTCTAAGTGGCATCACACCAGGCTTAGTAAACAGGGCATTGACAAGGGGGGCAATGCCGAAAGTCAGAAGAGCCTTGCCATCCCCGGAGACCATGACATTAAGCTACACAGATCTGTCAAGATTCATGCGCAAATACAAGTCGATTCAACATACGCCTCTCAAATCTCCATGGCAAAGTGGGCCAGAGTTGTAGCTGTGAAGGTATTGAAGACCTTGTCCAATCCCTAAGAGCTGGTATAAATGTTATCTTAGGCGGAAATAGTGGTGTCAGAGAAACACACCAAGGGACATGGGTCAATCTTAGTGTTCTGAATGTATTGATGGGCATTCTTCATCCCTGTCCATTCTGATATGATTGATATTGAGTGATCAAACCTCGTTGTAATGCCGAGTTGTGAAATGACATTTTCATGACGGACACCTGTCCACATGTATACTTCCTGAAGGACCCTCTGTGCGGGAGTCAGACCACAAGAAGGGACAATGACTGCCTAAATTACCTCGATGGTCTTCTTATCGCCAGCAGGTAGACCAGCACGGATAGTTTTTACCTCTAATCTTGTTCCTTCTGACCGAAGGATGCCTTGAAATACAATGGCGTCGCGGGTGCGGATAGGAACCACCTTCGTGTTGCGATCTACCAGCTCATCAAGGTTGATACAGAAATGGGTTGCCCGTTCAGACAAGTGTGTGAGTAGTCGAGTGACATCCGTGATGGCCTTGTCCACCTGAGATAATACTAAGGCAGCATAAGAAAATAAGCGCACGCACCTTGGTCGCTTCGACCTTGCTGAGAATGTCGGATACGGGGGGTCGAAGAGACGGATTATATGTCCAGCATTCGAGGCATATGGTCCACCAATCGTCCGACATACGAAAATGAGTGGAATGATCATCAGGGCGATCAGGGGGTCCTTCCAAAATCCGACAGCTGATAGCCAGCAAACTTTTGAAGTTGCTGAAGGGTGCCCTCCTGGTAAATAATTCCTGTGAGTACCATTTTGGAATGTTATTCACTATTGTATTGGCATTGATTGCAACGCACAAGAGCAGTCATCCCGAATGACCAGACATCGCTTGCAATGGACACTATGCATTCGTCAGCCCCTCCCAAGGACTTCACAATCTCTGGAGACATCCAGCCGTATGTGCCCCCGCGGGGCGAACTGAGGGCCATGTTGAATGATGAATTTGCCAAGAATGTCAAACCAAAATCCGTTATGAGTGCTTGTCCCTCATCAGATATCAATACATTCGCCTAATTTAGACACCTTAGAGCTAGAGGTCTGCTAGTAACACCTAGCACACTTACGCCTTTCAGATCACCATGTACTATTGGGCCCAAATGGTGGCCGTGGAGATAGGATACCCCACGTGCAATACCAACAATCTGGATTGAACACATTGAATCATGCTAGTCAACACACAGTTTTTGGATCTTACTAAGGGGCGAGGGTCAATGGCTGGATCTTGTACGTAGTCATGCGCGCTCCCTGCCGCCATCCATTTAGATACTATGGAGACGGTAAGGTCGAACTTCGTCATTATTCCCAGGAACGGAAGGATGTTTTCATGTCTAAGTTTGGACCAGACATGCGCCTCCCGGAATATCCCCTGAATGACAGGTAGGTGGGTTTGAAGCCAACCAGGGAAAGGAATAACAGATCAACCTTGATGGTCTTTAAATTGTCCGGAAGTGCACCTAGGATCGTTTTTACAGCCACACAGGTACCCCTCGGACGTAAGATTCCCTGATATACGAGGGCGTTACCACCTCGGAAGCTGGCCATCGGATCTCGGTCGACGAGTTCATTGAGGTTGATACAGTATTCAGTCGCTTGCTCCGCCAGTTCTTCCAATAGCTTGCTTGCCATGGATTCTGCTCGATGTATGGGGAGTGCAGAGGCAAAAGTATTGGTGGTGGGATAAAGGTTCAGGGCGTAGGGCTTTGGGGTTAATACTCACAATTACCCTTGCAACGTGTACTGACGTCCATCAAACGACCCCCATCCACGCTCCCAATGTCCAGGTACGACTAACGAGTCTTGCCCTTGTCCTCGACTAGTAGCTTGTCTCTGGCTGGATCATCCGTCTTGCCTTCGACTGGGCTCTCTTCGACCGCCATCTCCTGGTCGAAGTCTCTTCCTCCTCATCTTCGTAAGCACCATCCTCGCTTTCGACAGGTGGGAGACTTAGCCCTGCACCCCAATCAGTTCGTAATCGGCGGGAAGCGTTGAGAAACGGGGCTCATCGATAACGGAGGTGCGTGGTCATTTTACCCCGCGGTACTTGTGATTGGGCGGCCGTCGTCAAACGGCGTATCGATCTTCTCAATGAGCGATCCCCGGCAGCTACAATGATCCCCTCTCCTTTCCCTGTGGGCTGAGTATCCTCTCTGCGCCGATTGACACTGATGCTTGACTTTATTCGCAGCGTCCCACAGCATGCTCTCCAGCGACGTTCAAGACCCGACCTCCTTTTCTTTCCTCCCAGCTTCGGAGATCTGCATTGGGGTCCAAAACCTTGGCAGGAGTAGGTGAGCGCCCGCTGATTACAATATCGGCAAGCCCATCCTCATCTTGCTCGAGGGTTGCAAATCGGGACGAGGTAGTGGAGGGTAGTGGCTTCATGAGCATAGGCGTCTCGGAATTGTGGACATCTGCAAGGGACGTGGGGCGAACAGTCCTTCCCTTGATGAAGCGCAGCATCAAAGTGAAAGTAGGCTCGCACCTGCTCACGGTACACCAGCATCCGACTGCTCTCGTCTCCTTCTAGGCTCCAGCGAACGGAGTAGAACTCTGGCCCTGACCGCTCCATATTTCTGCAAGGCTCATGATCCATGGGGTAAGGGGTGCGCCGGCGGATACGGCGGTCAGTATGATTATGATGTAATTTAATTCTGCACAAATATTTCAAAGGGTTAATGTCCAAACTAGACCAGGTGACGAGTGTGATTGATACAGTGGACAGCGTACCAGAGGGGTGCGAAATATGGGCCAGACCGAGCTAAGGTAGTGGACATGACAACTCGACCCTAATCACATGATGCGTCACAGTGTGACGCTGTTATGGAAAGCCAGCACCTACTACTCCCGATTTGCGAGCCTTATTAAGCATGTACCAAAACAATATTGTAATGTAAAATTTGGCTCTGTTGCTGGTTTTTCCCAATACCAGCAATAAATATTGCACCAAATACTGTTCTACCTTGTAAAAATCTAGTAGACCAGGTGGTGGGCCGCTGCGCTGAGTAGCCCAGCTTACTAATCCACTCCCTCCATAATGCTGCCAGCATTCCCGCCCTCTTCCCACATCCGCTGCCGCCACACTGATTAGCTCAGCTTACTAATACACTGACTCGACACTGCGCCCGCCCTCTAAATCCCACGTCCACTGCCGCCATGCTGATTAGCTCAGCTTACTAATACACTAACTCGACACTGCGCCCGCCCATCAGCAAACTGCCCAAAAGTCCGACAGGACATGACAGCTCATTATAGTTTTGTTATGTCATCACAGCATCTCACAGTACCAGACACCATTCCAGGTCACCCAGGGGGCCCGAGTTCCACAGCAATTCCACAGAAATTAGTCTACAATACCTCACAGGACTTGCCAGAGTGTCAGAACAGCAGGAAAAAGCAATGATACTTAGTAAAAGTTCAGTGTGCTTACTGCTAGTAGTACATGACTCTAGCCCTTGTAGCTTAAGATAAAGCAACATTCTAGTATCATTAGATTCAAATGAAACCACATGATTTGCTTAGTATGAATAGAACATGGTAGTTACAAAGCCACTATCTACACTTCAAGAACAAAGATGCCCTGAAGTCATCAGTCAAGTTTAACTGTAAGTAAGCGCCCACTGCCGACAAGTTGTGTGAAATCTGGCAGGTCTGCTCGTTGAAAAAGTAAGATTGGAAGGGTCAAGTATGAATGAACTAACAATAACGAACCAACTCACAATCTGTGCCCATGGTTGGTGATAAAGTTGGTACACTTAGTGGGACCGCACTAGGGCGACTTTGCCCATGATTGATGAAAGTCACATTTCTTGAAAAAAAAAGTGTGTTGGGGGGTTGCTGCAGTGGACCTAGAGGACAGAAGCTGTGGTAGGAAGTTGGTAACCCTGTAGTAACCTCAGTAGATGTTCAAGCTACTATATTAGAGTAGTACCTGTAGTAACTACTACAAGTTAGTATGTGTAAAAGGAATGTGTAAAGGACTACTTACCCTCAGTAGATGTTCAAGCTACTGAGGGACTAATAGGAAAATACTACTGTGTATGTGCGCTAGGAAGGCTTATGTAAGCCACGCGGTCACGCGCCTAAGTACCTAGTAATGTGTGCTGGTTAATTTACAACAACATTGATCCACCTGACATTGAGATCCATCTGATCAACGGAGTCCTGCATCTGCTGGGCTTTGAAACGGTGCAAATTGGCTCTCTTCTTGTGCTCCAGAACCACGCAATCCGCAAGCAACTTTTCCGCACGATGAACCTCACATTCTATGTCCTTTTGTGTAAGTCGGTTAGGGTCAAAGTAGGGTTCTACTAGCATTTGTAGTCCTGATCTACGCACACATATAGGTGTAAGAGTGCATGGAACAGTACATGTAACGTATCACGCACATCATATACCCCCATGATATGCGTAACACTGGTGTGTACTTGACATATATCATATTATTGACATTTGTTGGTATGATCTGCGCATATCACGGGGGTACTTGATATGCGCGACAGCGTGGGTAGATCATATATAGTGCAATATTATAATACAACAATACGATCCACGCATATCGAATGGGTCCACGAAATGCGTGATACAGTGTCATGGATAATCAAATCTACCAAATATGAATAAAACAGTAGGATCTGCGCAAATCATGGGGGTACGTGAAATGCGTGAAACAGGGTTAGCAGAGCACATGTTATTTCAAATGACATGTGACATGTATTGGTCGGATTTCTTTCGGAGTGCGGAGATTAAAATAATCAATCGTGCGGATCAAACCAATAAAATAGACAAAATTACATGAGTCGGAAGTATGAATCCTAAGAGTACAACATGTGTGGTAGTGTACTCAATAGATGAAGTGTCTATTTACAACGTGGTAGATAATATAAAGTTGAAGCAAAGATAGGCATGTAATTATGAGGAACTGTAGGTCTACTCTAAATTTGCTAAGGAGTGATGATGTAGGATGTCTGTACAGGGACATGAATTTGATAGAAATACAGTGATTGAAGGTGATTGAAAGAGAGATTGAAATTATGAAGATTGTTGAAGATTCCATCTGTGTTTGTGATTGTTATTCTGATGATGTTCACCTGTGAATGCTGTGCAACTGGATTACTAATAAAAAAAAAATAAAAAAGAGAAGTCAAGTGGACAGACTCTCCCTTTGAAGATGACCACTGGGAACAAACATGGCAAGGGTGCGTAACCTGTCAACGAGTTGCGCTCTTAACAAACAATTGGACTTGATAAACTAGAACTTGATCACCCACAGTGGATCAAGATGTTGACATGAACTCACGACCATCAGCAGAGGTATGTATCTTATGATTTCTAACCAGTACGATGGATTGATCCTGACAGTTAGAAAACAGAATTTAAGGGTCACTGGATGTTTGTAACTTGCTGATAGTATTTAGGATATGGAACATGGCAGTGATTGTAGACTTTGCATACACAGATGGAAGAAACAAAGGATGAGTAAAGTAGGGATGACAAAGGAAAGTCAAGAATGCTCCTTGACTGCACTGCATATGGCATGCTGATGAGGACGGCAGACCAGCAAGTTTGAAACTTGTTGCCCTGCCTGTTGTTGAGGCTGTCATACGAGATAGGACATGGTAGACTTGGGCAGTAGACTACTAACATGACCCGCCTCCTAGTAGTAGACAAGGAAGAGCCTAACATAGTGCCGGCTGGACTGACGTCTACCCCAAGGGCATTGTTGGCTTCTTGGCAGGCTTCCCCTTCTAGGACTACAGTCTACACCAGATGTCGGACGTCAACAGGCAGAACCAAGAAAGGGCTACTCAAGGAAGCTAAATTGTCCACATAGATGAACACCAAAGACCTTGGGCTGAGATACCTAGCTGAGGATTTACTAATGAGAGGAAACGTGGACTGGGACCACTGCATGGTAAGGTGAATATTACTTAATATAGGCTCTGCTGGCCCAGGGATGACAGCCATTTGACGTTGATGCTATGGCACCTTTTCCCCCCTCCCAGGCACCAGCCAAGGTGATCAACGCAGATACAGCATGGCTATATGACTTGGAGAATGAGATGCTGTGGCTAAAAGAAGTAATACAAGAAATGGATGACACCACACGAAGGGACAGAGAAGTGGCAGAAATGATAAGAAGAGGAGTTGACATAGCAAGGGAGGATCTACAGACGGAACTGGACAGACACTCTGGACAGATGCTAGGGAAGCTTGATGGTATACCTGATGGACTAGCTCGGATGCCCTGCACGTGTGTGATAACATACCAGGAGAACCAGCGACAGACACCAGACGACCCCCCCCCCCTTGAATATGGCATCTCTGACTATGGAAGAGGAAAGATGGAGCAGCCTGCATCAAGTGTCGTTGTATGGTGTGAATAGCAATGTCAATGGTGCTGTAGGTCATGTGAACGCATCAAACGCTTACCTGGATGTGCTGGGCATCAAACAATGCAAGAACGGCTGGAAATGAGTGGAAGAACGTCAGAATGTGTCATAAGAAATGATCAAAGGTGAAACACTCACCTATTGGACTTGAGACTGAGTCAGATGTTGGCATGGGTCGCGCTGAGGTGGTGGTGGCTGCCGGCACTGGTTGAGTAATAGTAGGAAGGGCCGTCCGAGTCGTGGTGCCATAGTGGCGGCCGTCAGCGTGGGCGCTGCTGCACATTGTGAGTGGGATGGTTAGCGGCCATCAGAGTTGTCATGTTGAGGTTGTCAGCACTGGCTGAGTGATGGGGAGGGCTGTCTTCTTCATTGTGCTGTGCTGGTGGTCATCTGAGCGGGCACTGAACATAGACGGGCCACCCACCGGAACTATTTCGAGGCACTCCTGTGTGGTCCTTAGACTCAGGCCCATCAGTGACGCAGACACGTCAAAATCGCAAGTAGAAATGTCAGTTAAGTCGAGTGCTGGAGATTGAGAACACATACCTGGGCCATGGTAATGCAAAACCGTTGATTTGAAGCCATTGAGAGGTTACTGGAACATGGAAGAGTATTACCGTCGAATCTTGGAAGCAGGGCGCCGGGAGCCTTAACAAGCTGTTGGAGACGTTGGACATTTGCTGTAAGTGTTGCATCCAATAAAGAGAACATGGGGACTCACCATGACTCACAAACTTGTTGGATTTACGTTGAGAAATCGCCGTCGAGTTTCAGAGGCGAGGGAAGCATGGTGATGTGTCAGAGATGATGAAGGAGCGAGCATGAGGACGAGAAGATAAGGAGAATGTAAAATGAATTATATAATGTACTAAATTGGGCAGCGACACGGATGTACACAAAGTCACGTGCCAACGTTTCAACATCAATGTCTTCGGACTGGGTGGGCCCAGCCAATAGCATCAGGAATAAATCTCTAATAAATCTTGTATACGAGATGGAAAACATAAGATCCAGAGATCTCACTGGTAATCTAACTGAAGAAGGGGCCCCTGTAGCACTCCTCAATAGGCTATCATATATAAGTATGTATCTGTACATATATTAGTGCTCTACCAAGTGTTGGCAAAACCAGATTCCATACTTGTAATCAACCACCAGCACAACAGTTTGCAGATACATAATACTGTATAGATTGATCATAGGCGGTTAACTGGTATGTACAGTTGACTTGGTTGCGAATGCTGTGAAGTCACACAGCGGGAACGGAAAGACATTCGGGACGGTCAAAAAACATTGGTAGGCCAGGACAAAGCATTGCGTCATAGCGATAATGATGGGTACCAGTTCGGAATTTTGAACTGTTGGATCATTCGATGGCGAGCACAGTCACGCCAATGTATGCATGAGCGAAAGGATCGCAATCTCAAGTGCAAAGACGGTCAACTGGTCATAGTGAGTGAAAACCGGAGGGCTGGCTCTGTGGAGATACATACCGGTAGGAAGGTCCAGACACATACCAAACACTCCCCAGAGAAAAGGCTGGCGCTGCGTTACGGACGATGCGAAGCATGGCGCAAGATACCACCGGCGGCACCAGAGACAGTTGCATGCACGTACAGCCACAAACACAGCATGACCCTCCCGCCGGCAAATGCTCCTTATATATTTTAGATAGATGAGACGCTTACATAATATGTGTTTCTTTGACGCTTCCATCTCAAATACGAGAAGTATGGGCACCCAATCTTGAAGCAGAAATGCGGACAATCTGAAATGTGATAGATCAATATTCATATGTCACAATGGTGTGCTTCTACCACAGGAATGTCCATCCAATGCCATTGATCTATACTTGCTATACAGGATACTGAGTTCCCAGGAGTTGTTGCCGTATCGGTACTTTCAAGACCTCCTCGGATTACCACTACCAGACCATGCGATGTGTTATCGACCTCCTGAAACTCATTCAGATCAGGATCACACTCGCAGACGAGGAGGGAAACTTTCCTCAAGTGTCACGACGTGGCAATTCAGCTTCAAGTCCAGCATCGGGTGCAGATATTATTTCCTTGCTGGAGCTGCGAAAATCCTGACAGCTTGCATATAACGAGGACATGTATGCACCGGAATCGATCGAACTCCTTCGGAAGTCGGGTTTCGACTTCCAACGACATAAAGAGATGGGAATAACACCAAATGACTTTGCCAAGCTTTTGATCACTTCAGGGCTGGTGTTGAATTCGGATGCCAAATGGATATCATTCCACAGGTGAGGCGTGTTCTGCCGAGGTGACATTTTGTACATTTCAATGACACGAATGCATTCCGCAGTTATTTGTGTCATGCTTTACAGTAGATATGACTTTGGTTATCTGGTCAAGGTGTTGACTGGCGCCTCACTACTGATATCAGAAGACGCCTTCTTCGAGTATATTCATACTTGGTTTCCATGTTGTTACGAAATCAAGTTCATGATGTGCGCTTGCAAGTCGCTCAAAGGAGGATTGCTGAAGCACAGAACCGCATATCCGACTCCTTTGAAGATGGACGAGGTGCTCAAGCAGGTTCTTGTCAATGTTATTTCCAGTGGTCTGCCATCTTTCATGTGTAACGAAGTGGAAGCATGGGGTGCAGAGTTATCAGTACGAATCCGAGTTCATCTAGCTACCTATGCTAATGTGTAGCTCAGGCCACTATGGTCAAATATACAGTGTTAGCCACATCCTTGATAGTGGCAATCGGTTCATCCTCACGTACGAGAAGTATTCACCGCTGTACCTTCCCACAATGACCTACTTTTTCGTGTTCACCCTCTTGACCTGCGTTCTCATACACATGATCCTGTACCACACCCACAGTCTGTGGAAGGGGGTGAAGAAGATACGCATTGTACCTCAGACCACGGTGAATTTACTTGTCCAGATTATTCTGGGCTCTCCATTAGCTAGAAATCCGCTTGCTAATATGGTAGGTAGTCTTACTTGCTAACAGTTAAATACTCACTGGGAATCTTCACAGCTTTCTGGGGTGTGCTTGGTGGAGATGCTGTCGGAGGTGACATCTTTCATACAAGATCTGAAGTTAGGCAACTACATAAAAGTGCCGCCACAAGCGACGTTCCTCAGTAAGTGGACTTCCTTATTCTTTATCGTCTTGCGGCCTAACACCACCACTCCAATGGCACAATTATAGCTTCGTTCGTCCAAGTTGGTGTGAAGGAATAGATGTTTACCAATGTCCCAGCCATCTGTCAACCAAATCAAAGGTGGCTGAGTGCATCGACTAGGAATTGAAGGCGCTATCGACGGCCACCACCACAGCAACCACATCTAGCGTTGACGAGAACGCCGAGGCGCCACCCACACCCGTGGCTAGCACCAGCACCAGCACCAAGACCACAGCACACGTAGCCGCACCTGGGGCCACCATGACGATCACCGCAACGACGACTGCAGAAACGTTAACCACAACCCCCACCAGCATCGACGAGAATGACGACGACGTGGACAACGAGATACGACAATGGGCCACCTGCATATGCACCGGCACCTGCGGCCAGCACCATCACCACCACTACCACCATGATCGCGTCTGCGGCCTTGTCAACAACCACATCAATGACTGCAGCACCTGCATCCGCATCTGCACGACGACAATGACGCAAATGGTGGCAATACATCGGACGAGGACGAGGGCATTACCTCGTAGTATAGTGTTATGTATAATAAATTGTATATTAATGTGCTCATACTATCTTCACTCCAACACTGCAGCCGCAGCGCCGAAGCGGAGCGAGGCGCATTTTGTTATTATTATTAGAATGAGAATGGGATTGGATTGGCGATTGGATAGCTCAGGTACAAACAAGTGTAAATACCTCATCAGCGTCTGCTGGACTCATGATCAAAAAGTTCTCATCCGGACTCCGGGCTCGTTCTGCAAGGCTATAACCACCGTGTCATCTCCGAATCTCTCTTTCTGCCCACTTGCACATGTCTACCCACGATGCTACAGTGAGAATCTTCCATGCAAGCTCAGTAAGTGCTGACAATAATTCTTGAATCTTGGACTCTGCCCTGGGGTCTGTCCACGCAGTCGGAAGGGCCACTCAATTGAACAACCAACTCGTCGACAGCTCTCCCAATAACTAGAGAGAGGGTCTGTTGCACTATATTTCACGGAGACAAGTTATAATACACCATACAAGTCCAGTGCTATCTATGAATATTTCAATCCTGTTGTGCTGCCCGTAATGGAATGAGATTGGCCACTTGTTGCAGCATGGGTGTATGCTCTAGTGAGTGTTCCACGTCTCTTCATCAGAATACTAGCTGACCTCGGAGGTCTGCAATCATGGCTACCAGTTCACGGAACTCAGAGGATGAAGGAACCACAATGACCTTCAGCAAGGGAAGCTGTACTTCGAGCGCGTCCCTCGCATCGAAGTACAGGTGGTATAGAACTGATGCAACCGGTGATCTGCCAAGGTTAAGGCAGGTGACCTTCTTCAGGTGCTCGAGAAGGTAAGGCCACATCCCTACTGCCACCATAGCATGGACGTCCGTAGAAAAGGCAATCACAAGCTCCTCCACAGCGCAGACAGATGGCATGTTAGCAAGACTAACAAAGATCTGAGGTAAGGGGAGGTAGTTGACGTGCTGAAGTATCCCATTGATATTTATTCGGCAGAAATCGCTGTTTGGGGTACCATTCAGCACGATCAATAGTATCTCTTCGGCTAGCAGCTGTGAGGGAGGCATACGGTCCATTTGGGGCTGCCTTCCTAACTGCAGCCATGAATGCAGAAATCTCGATGAATGAAGTAGTGGTATCGCAGTCTACATCAAGGCTAACAATCATCGGTGCCTGAATTCCTCCCAAGAGGTTGGCACACAGCTGCATGTTTGATTGCAGATGCAAGGTCTGCAACTGCGGAAGGATGACAGTTGAGTGGTCCCATTGTGCGATTGGGTCTGGCTTTATGGCATTGCGTAACTTGAGCTCCTTGAGCGAGGTGAGTGACACAAGTGCAGTGAGTAGGGAAAAGGTTGATGGCTTCAGTGCTGGGTCACTTTTTTCTGGGTAATTGATGTGCAGGGTTGATAGACCATAGGAGTGTGCAAGGCCAGAATTCATCACATCCCAATGGAAGTAACAGCCTTGGAGCACCAGGTACTCTAGGCGTGGTTTGGCCAGGGCCAACAATTTGACTGGGAGGGCGTCGTTGCACTTCGGCAGGTTGTCACAGTTTTGGCTGTGAAGGGACAAGACCCGAAGGTGAGGTGCTTCATTGCGGTCGAAGGATACTAAGCCAAAAAAATCGCAGATGTGTTGGTATGGAGCTGAGAGATCAAAGGTTCTAAATCTCCAGAAGTGATCGGCCACGTTCATCACATTCGAAATCACCAGTCTTCTAGAATCTGCCAGAATGTCAACTAGACTGACAGAGATATCGAGAGGTGCGTTCCGCGTGCGCCTGAGCAATTCAGATGTCCATCGTGGTTTACCGGAGAACCCTAGCACCCTTTTCCAAAGCATTGGTTCCTGCAAGGCGACATTCCGCCATTGCTGACAGACCTGGCTGACCACCCTAAGCCCAGCATTGCCCTTCAATTCGATCACCTCAGTGAAAATCATCACCAAGACCTTCTGAGTTATGTGGATGGCAGGTAAACGCTCGTTCCGCTTTTGGGCAACTAGGTGGGCACTCGCAACCAAGTTTCTCAAGGATGCGTCAAGTTCGGCCAACGTTGCTGTCTTTAGTTTATTGACTACTTGGTCTGGAAAGGGGATACCGATTTCCATAATATGCTCTGACCTAAGTTCTATGTGAGTATAGTCACTGAATATCTGAATGCCACACCCACTCTTGTTTTGTTGTCGTAGACTGCAATGATAATTTGGGTGAAGGGGGGAGGGGGGAGGAAGAATATTTAGAGAGATACTAACAGTGGCTCAGCTGAAAGAAGAAAGGATCACGCAACAAAGTCTCATTAATTACCTTGCTTGTCGAGGTTGCCCCCGTAATTCGTGGGAAAATTTAGGCATTGAGCTGGTGCCACACAAGTGATGCTAATAGCAATATAAATAGCAATACAAATCCTCTTATGGTTTCCAGCGCATTGCGAAAACGTATAGCTTGTAACAACGTCCGAGGTTACATATAAGATATCGGCAGATAACCCGCTATTTAGTGCGTGGGACAGTGATTCTCATATGTCCCGATGCACTAATATGACTATGTGACCATAGACGCTATACTTAACCCCCACAGCTGCACTTCATTCCACAGCAGACGATTTCCTTGACTCATTGTCTCGAGACCCAGGACCAGCCCAAGCAGAAATAAAAAAATGTATACTACTGGCTCGAACACCTGAGCCAAATTTGGAGCCGGAGCTGAGCTGATTAATTTTTCCTTTTTTTGATATTGCTCGCCATGCACATGACTTAAGTACCAGATTAGGTTGGGCACTTGGTAGCTCCCTTGGGCTACTCCGGGTACTGGGGGTAGCTCCCTCGGGCTACTCCGGGTACTTGGGTAGGTCCCTCGGGCCACTCCGGGTGTCACATGATGCAAACACAAGTCCATGCTCGTAAACTTCTCGCGTTGGTGGCAATCACAGTAGTCCTTGGTGACCTCTTTGTTGTAGTGGCTGGTTGTGGTGATGACAGTTGGGATTGGTGGTAGTGTCATGAATCATGACACCAATAGTTGCTGGCCATGTTGGTGGTGGTGATGGCAGAGTCTCAGAGTTTGTCACAATCATCATTGTCAACGGTGTTGGTGGGTCCAGATGGGCCTCAACTTGCACCATTAACATGTCACAGGCGTGATCTTACTCCCTGCTTTCTATCTTAATGAATACTGTGTAGATCAGTGATGTTTTTCAAAGACTTCTTAGCATTTAAGAATGCACTTTTAAATGTAGCTGGAAATAATTTTTACGGTTACAGGATACCGAGTAGTGATTGGGTGGCAAAAGATAGTCATGTTGGCCATGCCTTGGGAATGGGAATGGACTAAATTGGCTGACTACGGGTCAGTATAGTACTCAGCTACATAATGGGACCAGGAATTTCCGACCTGTGCTCATTGTTGAGCAAGGTTTGAGCCAGATACAATCTACTGCTGCCCTGATCTAATAGAAAGGTGAGGCCCACTGTCATTAGCTTATATCCCACTTACTAGGTCATCACTGGTGGTGAGCAGATACTTACTAACTCTTTGCCATTGAACAAGCAGCCAGAACCTTTGGGCTATGATTGAACCGGCACACAAAGTCGTTTTTTGTGTAGTATCACCTCCACCTATAGGGCAAGAACTAGAAATAGATGTGAGTATACTAACAGTGTGAATTGATTCCAAGTATCCTGATAGTCTCCACCAGGCCATCCCGATTCGTCAACAAATGTTTATACACCCACTTCAACAAAAGATGAAAGGGGCGACCAAGTATGTTGTCATAAATCCAACAACCTTTTGTTTCATTAACGATGTAATTATCATCAAAGACCAAAGAACACTAACTGGAAGCCCGAGAAGTGCCTTGGTACTGCCAATAACTCTTCCATTATAATTACCAGTCATCATCAGGGGTCAGTCGAATGGGCAAATACTTGCAAATTATTACTTACCAGTGCCCTGTTAGCCAGCATAGTAAGGGGAACCAGGGTGGTGGATCCCTCGTGTGCCTGATTCCATCTGAAGAGTCACAGACTGATATGCAGACGTGAGATAACATACTTATTTCCAGTGTTGTGAGTCCAAGCTCATATTTGCAATATACTAGCTGTGGAGTGGACAACCCCAGAAATACTAGAACAACAGATCCAGCGCGATTTGCATACTCGTCCAGCCATCGCGACAGCTGTACTTCTGCAGATCCTCCAAAGCCATCATGGCACTCCCAGGAGACTCATGGTATTTTTCAAAGGCACAAGAAAGCTATTCGAAGCCGGGAGGATACTGTATCTTGGTACTTCTCTCGCAGTGTGGAGCAAATAGATATTCCCCCGTCATCAGCTAACAACTACAGCCACACTCTAACCAGTGGTGACCTGTTTATTCACTGTCACCAGTCTGACGTACAAACTTGGTTATGGGAAGGGTTGTGGACACCAATCAAAGAAGGTCATCCACACCCTCGCATTGAAGGTTACTGCCTCTCAATACTGCATAGCAGTGAGCCTAGTTGGGTGACTAGGAAGACAAGGACTACATATGCTTCGAAGAAGAGGAGAAGTGAAATGTAGCACATGGCGACACTCGCAAAGGAGCTTTCATACTAAAGGTATAGTAATTCTCGTATAAAAGGACAATTATGTCTCTGACCCTCAATGCTCGGTTTTCCATTGCCGTCTCCTGCACCATGATGGTAAAACTGATACCACGCAGGTAGGTTTCCCTCTTCACAACCAGGGCCCCACAAGCCAATACTTCCCCTTGCCATTATGGTATGGAGCACATCCACTACTCCCCGAATTTATCTTTCTTTTGCTGGCTTTCTTCTCTGTGGCCACTCTGCTTCATTCTGAATTTAAATGGTCTTTCTCACCCTCTAAAATGTAATTCTATTGTGACTGGCACACGCACCGCTGCAGGGGACTATATCCTCACAGGTTAAAGTACTATATATACTTGTCCGGGCGACTCAGAAGAGGAGGGGCGAATCAACTCACCTCGACACCTGCACTAGCTATATATGTATACACTGGGGAAAAAAGAAAATTATGTGACACACGCATTTGGAACGAACTTGCTGGTTCATGCGATATCCGCTGCATATTATACCAATATCCTAGATACCCTCGAGCTTTGCACGAATCATCAGATCATATCCACATCATACCAAGACTATAGCCATGTCCATTGTAACCCTCGCGTGTTTGTCAGAGGATAACCCTGTCTCTCCATTTATGTATTTATCATATTTTATTGATAACGCCAACATGTCCGCTGTCCTTTCTGATCCTCAAGTCTCGCATTTGCTTGAGCAGCTCATTCAGATGTAATAAAACACCTGCTACAATGAAGTGGAAGGTGAGTGTTTATTCCAAATATGCTGTCTGACCCATCGCTAAGTTCGGCCAGGTGTTGCTCGTATCACGTATGATGCACGCTTTGTCGCAAAACAACACATGGGCACTCTATGGTCACACTCACACATGCTAGCGACATGGCAAGCGCAATTCCGAGTCAAGAGTAGTGCCAATGTTACGGAAGTCAGCAAACAGACCCCCTAGTTCAACGCAGTATGTGCACCCACCTCTGGTTGTTGCGCGGCCCATCACGTCAGACTGCAGTGATTGTGACCCATCCAAGACGTGCCAAACGTGAGTGTAGTACCAACTCTCAGAGTGACAATATGTGACTCAAGCGTGTCCTTGCGAAATACCTCATATACCGCCCATTTGTGAAGGCAATACAATATTTTCTTTTGTGGCCAGCGTTTGGGGCTCCACCCGTTGCCAGTGTTCACAGTAGCAGTGGGTCTCCTTTCTTCTTTTCATTGGATTGCTTCTGTGTCTTGGCTAACCTTGCCTGGTCAGGCCGTGGGTCCCTCACTATGTCTACTATTGCCACAAAGAGCTCAGAAACAGGTAACACATTCAGTTGTCCTGGAATCTATGCTTACCTGCAGGTGCTGGCCCACGCTGCCATGCTGGCTTGAGATGATGGTAAGCAGCTCATGTGGGAGTTGGTCTGGATAGTTTTCGTCATCGGACATCGGACATGGCATTCAAAATAAATGCGGTATCGTATTTCAGGTCCTTCCATTTCACATCACATTCAACTGATCCGTGCTCTCTCTTCCGTGTCTCCAGTTTCCTGCTTCGCCCATTTCATTTTGTCTACATAATGATTCCAATCTTTTCCCCAACTCGACTGGTGAGTTTGCCTATCTGCTTTTAAACATTCAATTTCTGCCTTCAGCAGCTTGTTTTCATCGTATGGAAGCCCTTCGCTTCATTACCATCACCTGTCTCGCTCTCAACTCATCCAAAGACGATCCGTCGATTCGCCGTCCCCAGCACCTTGATTGCCGCATTCCACGGTATGTATATGTCAACATCATCAACGCTGACCTTTCTCCATCAATAAATAAGCTCGGGCATCGCGATTTCGTGTGCTTTAGGCGAGTCTTGCGTCCTCGACCCGATTCGATGCTTTCTGACGTTCCTGGTCGCATTTTCAGCCGTTTTTGTTTCGTTTGCAATTTTGTGCGTGTCGGTATGCATGCTCGACGCATTTGTTTGTTTCTTCAGGCGTTTGGTTCGTCTGAGTGCTGCCATGCAGCCTCCATAGGTAAGTCTTGGCCCAGTTTCGACTTCCTTCGTGTTGTTCCGATGATTTTCGGCGCGTTCACAGTTGTATCCACATCCGTTTCGACTCAGACTGGGCTTTGAAGCTTTTGAAGTCGTTTGCAAGATGTTCTTCGGAAGGTTGCAGTTGCTGCATTATGGCGAGTTGTGTTGCTGTTAGTGGCAGACATAGAAGGGCCAAAGTCGAGGCTGGGGTTGTACGACTGTCGTGCTACTCACCTATGGAATTCCCTTGTTGCTATGGTGTAATTAAGTCACTGATTGCGACTCCAGAACACCAATGCACTATATTACTGGATATTACAGGATATCAGACAAATCTACATATGATAAGCCTCAGATATTGTATGAATGATTACTTATGTTTGGAATTCTACATCAGGAGGATGTGACTATGATTTCGGACGCATCTGAGCTACAGGTTATTCTGTCACATATGTAATTTCCATTTTTTTTTTCGATGGTCTAAAGCCCATTCAGATCACGGAGTGCTACGAGCTCTCGCACGTATATAGGTGACAGATAGAGGTTTAGAGTGAATAACAGGCAATGAACGCCTGAAGGTCAAGCTAAGGCCTGAAGGCCTGATGTGACACTTGTCCCAGACGACATTCGACAAATTGCTGATTAGTAATCCCTGCTCATGTACTCCCAGTCGTGCCTTCTTCTCAATGCTCTCACCTGGTCCCATATGTCTGCGTGCGTGCACTTGGATTCCCACCGTTGTGGGCCCAGTTCGTGCACTTACAGGCCTCTGAATATCCACTGTGCTGGCTCTGTGCCGTGTGCATGCTTGGATACCCACCGTTGTGGGCCCCGCTCGTGCACTCACAAACATACCCACATGTGACAAGCAGTGGTGACAATAATATTGAATGAGGTAAGATTCTGTCCACTGCTTTTTTCATTTTTTCACTCCAATTTGCCTGATTTCTCGTCTCATCCCCAGCTCCCTTGCAGGTACATCCAAGATGTGCTCGTTCCGCAACCACCGCATCATCCTTCGCATCGTTGTTCCTGCCCACCACAGCCGCCCTCGACAAGTCAAGTAGACAGCAAGACAGCAGTACCACATCCAAATGACATGAACCGGATACAGCAACTGGGCTACTGTCAATGTCAGCCAGCCAGCTGCCAAATGAGCATCATAGATGGTATCAAGGTGGGTTGCCTCAGTGGGCCCTTTTTTGGTATGACACAACTGATGCATAATCTAAGTCTTGTACCATCACCCCACTTGCATCTCCAGGCATTCCGAACCCATTCACAAGGTTTATTAACATCGCTGGTTCTCACTCCCCGCTCAACACTCTCGCGTCGTCGAACTCAAATAGTAAGTCTTCCTCCGACTCTAACTCATCATCGCAGGCTTCTTTCCTTCCATGCAAGTTCCAGACTACCCACCGGGCCATCCAGCACTACTCTAATTCCGACGATGGATGCCACCCCTGGCACATTTTCCCAACACACCACAACAATGGTCTCAAGAATGCGATCAACAATGTCAAGGGTGGACTGCCACAGCGGTTCTGGGTAGGCACTCTCGGCAGCAACCACGAGGTGCACAAGAACGTCAGTAAAAGGATGGAAGAGATGTTGTACCCCGTCTGGATTCCTGATTGTGAGTTTGAGAGCCGCTACGACAAGTTTTACTACCAGGCAAGTGCATTCGTGGCACTGCGGTTTCAGGGTAGCTTATAACTATACAGGTTCTACTTTCAGATTGTATAGTCTGCATTGATGATCCCACTGTGACCAGTATTTGTCCTACATGCCGTGAATACAGTTACATCATCATCTCCCTTGCAATATTCCGATCGCTGCTGGGCTTGATAATAGTATAATAATACTTGAAGCGTTAGGTAAGTATTCGCCCACAGGGCACATGGGTGCAAGGGTACTGGCAGATACCAAAATGCCAACCCGTACTTGTACCCCAGAATGCCTGTACCCACAAGCCTTTGGGTTACTGCTCTGCGTGCTGTTCCCTAGTGATAACACTGCCCAAGTCCCTGGAGATCATTCCATACCTGACACCTCTGGTAAGAGGCCCATCAATATGTTTGTCGTGAAACCTCACCATGCCACAGAAGTCATTCCTATCATAAGTAAGACAAGCCTCGCCCCTCATCTCACACTGGCATCTCAAGATTCATCCCCGCTTTCAGTTTGATATCCAGTTTTCGAGTCTCAGGTGTACTACTACTAGTTTTCTTGCCCGCAATCTATTGTATTACGTACATAGTAGTTTCATCCAAATTTCATCCAATCTGGTTTTTTGGAACGGCTGGTTTCAAGATGCTGACATGGTTGCCATTTTAGGACCAGGGGCAGCACAGCCCTCTGGAAGGAACAGTGAGAGGTTGGAGTGCCCACAAGCTAATTCACAGTCACACAACGTTATCTAAAGAGATCGCTAATTGGCGGAGTACGGCAAAGAAACAGACTGCCTTGGGGCCGTGCTATATGTATGTCTACTTAACTTGTTCTTGATCTCACAAGCTTTAGCTTGAATTCACAGACTTGGTATGCACTATTCCTACATGCTCTTGTGATCCCTCATTTATCTTACATTGGAGTCCACAACAGATCATTCTTGTGTGCATTGAGCAGGGCAAACTGCTGTATTAAGGTGAAGAATGGCAAGGGATAAGGTGTATCTATGCACCTGTATAACAGTTGGCTGCGCCAAGGAGAGAACCTGGTCAGAAACACATGGAAGTTATGTTGCTGGTGCGCGAGTCTCAAAAGCCCTGTATTTTCGCCATCGAAGGCTGGATCAATGGGCATTCGAGTGCTCCAGCGATGTTACTGCAAGTAATCCATCCGATGTAGGTGAAATCAAAACTTCACCTCCTGTCGGTTCTTTTGGACGAAATCCCCCTACTTCCTCGCTAACAGAACGACCTCCGCCTTTGCAATATATGGAGGGGACTACAGATAACGATCTGAATGAGCAACTCAAATGTACTGCCGAGATAGAGGCTTCCGTACACGATCTCGGTCACATCACCACATTGATCAACCACGAGATTCTCTCATTTTCTGTAAATGGTCCTCTCTGTTTCTCCAGCCCCCCTAATGCTGCATCCTTGGAGTATGACCTCCGCCAACCAGTCGATTACAACTTCGAGGTAAACACGGGGCCATTGCAACTCCAGCGATCATCTGCTCTGAATCAGGCAGTCCTGCGGCATGAAAACCACCTCGCAGCTGCTTGTACAGCTCTTGAAGACATGCAAGTGTCAGACCCACTTAGGGAGCACTGGGATGAGCTCATGCAGCGCACACGTCAAGAACTTGAAAGGGTTGTGCGGTTGAAGATGGTGGAGTGGAACTGCCAAGTGCGCGAAATACGTTCAAGTGGCGGAGAAACCTCTTTCCCTGGGATACAGGCTGTCCAGGTGAATCCAGGTGAGCTCAACCTCATCGTCTCTGTGGCATGGCTTAATATATTGTTTTCAGACACTTATGTCCAGTTTGGAAGTGGGTCCTTGCACCCCGCAGTAGCTGCTGCCATGTTTCTTGTCTTAGTCCTCACGCTACTTTGTGGCATTTCTTGTAAACAGGCTGGGTTCACTCTCGTGGTCTTGAAGCAAATAATACACTGGCTCAGCGAAGGCAATGAACAGCCTGAAGTAGACACTGCTATCCTTCCTCGAGATCCTCGAACTCTTCTTCAATTTTTTGATCTCAACCCACGATTGCGTGCATACACTTGCTGTCCATCATGTTTTGCGCTATACCCAGATTCAGCATCAGTGCCAGACAACTGCACCAATAAAAAAGCGCCTGCCGAGCCTTCATGTGGTACAAGTCTGTTCAGGACGAAGAACATAAGGGGAAGATCCTTCCGGAGGCCCATTAGGAAATATGTCCATCAGGTGTGCTTTACAGAGTTCCTGCTGTTATGGTTACTTAAATACATCTTCACTAGGAGATGAAACACTGGGTTGCACGGTTGTTATCGCGTCGTGATATAGAGGAACACTTGGATACCAGCAGTTCTTCTGGTCACTCCACTCTTTTAGGTGAAATCAGGGATATCCATGAAGCTAATGCAGTCCAGTCCCTACCAGGGCCGGATTGTATGCCCTTCCTTAGCCCACAGAGGGGGGATGAACTTTGACTTATATTTTCTCTTTGCACCAATGGGCTGAATGCCTTTGGTAAGAAGGTCGGAGGAGGGCCTGCATCCGTCACCGCCATTTACCTTGCATGTCTCTCGCTACCCATCGAAGAGCGCTTTCATCCTGAAAATATGTATCTTGTGGGCGTCATTCCGGGCCCCCACAAACCTTCTGAGGATGAAATCAACCACTTTCTTGCACCCCTCATCGACGATTTGCTAGAATTCTGGGATCCTGGTGTCTACTTCACCAAAACGCATCTTCACTCGACTGGCTGTCTCGTCTGCGCAGCCTTGGTTCCCCTTGTATCCAACATCCTCGCAGCTCGCCAAACAGGAGGGTTTTCAGCACACAGTGCCACACTTTTCTGCTCTTTGTGCTACTTGCATGCTGATGAAATTGAGTGTCTTGACATGGCATCTTGGCCCGCACGGACAGCAGAAAAGCATCGCAAGCATTCCCTTGCCTGGAAGAAGGCGAAAACATCTGTCGAGAGGCGGGAAATCACCAAGGAGTTTGGAGTGCGGTATAGCGAACTCCTCCGTCTATCTTACTGGGACCCCATTCATTTCACCGTCATAGACTCTATGCACTTGTTTTTCCTTCGGATAATTCCTGAACATATCCAGAAAGCATGGGGTGTTAATGCATCTGCATGTTGCGGGGATGGGCACTGCGCACCAGGATTTCAACCACCTCCCCAGCCCTCAAACTTGGAACTTATCACAGGACTTCAACGCCTACAGCATGGTCCTGTAAAGAAGAATACAGCTTTGTTAAAGCGACCTGTCTTATGGCACCTGTGTCAGGAATTTGACCTGCGCCGTGCTGGGACTAGCACCATGCTTTCCTGCACACTCAATAATTGGGTATATATTTAACTTTTTTTTTCACTGACAAGTCTAATGCCATTGCAGTATGATAGATCAGCTGAAGCCAAAGTTAGGGTTGAGAACTTACTGGGCGCCCTCCGTGGAGACAGTGAGGACAGTGATGCAAGCAGTCTGGAGTTGTCATCGTTAGAACCTTGCTCTGGTACCTCTGGAATATCATTGACCTCCGTAAATTTCTATCTTGCTGGGCATGCATTGATTGCTTACAGAAAATATTAGGATGGAATCATCTCTACACTAAGTGAGGACTTGCAGTCACAGTCCGACGATCTAGACATTGTCACCCCTACTGCTAAAGGAAAGCAGAAGGCAACTGGAAGAACACGGCGCCCAAGGAATGACCCACCTAGCCCTGCTGAGCTTGATCGTGCGAGGAAGAAAGTGATAACAGCGAAATCTATTCAAGCTGCGGGAACTAGTATCAGGGTCCCTACATTATATGCATTGTGTGAGGAGTTTCACATTGCAGTGGACTGCCCCCGGCCTGGAAAGCTACCTAAAAAATATGTTCTACTCAATACTTTGGAAGCATGGGTGAGTGCTTTCAGGTGTTTTCTCTATTGTATGTCCAATCTGATAGTATGTAGCGAAGTGAAAACAGAAATTACAGCATGATGGGAACTGACAACAGTAGTGCCGACAGTGGCAAAGTGACCGGACAATTCTCATCTTCAGGTGATACCTTACCACCCCTCGCACGCCAGGCATCCTCTCGTGAATCTGTTGTACTTGGAGATGCAATACTAGCAGAGATCTGGAAGGATCAAGAACGTCTCCACCTTCCATCGTTCGTCCCACCAGCTCCTTCCCGTTTTGGGTCTGAGAAACGAACTCTCAGTGCAGACCAATGGCGATCAGTTGGTACTATTCATCTTGTTATCACTCTCACCCGTCTGTGGGGCTTGGATAGTGGTCGGAAGGGCGAGATGCTTACGAACTTCATACATCTTGTTACTGCAGTCCACCTTGCCAATAGCCGAACAACATCACACGCAGTTGCAGAGGATTATACATTCCACATGCTGGAATATCTTCAAGGATACTGTAAGCTTTACAAAGAGGCGAAAATACAGCCTTCCCACCACCTCTCCCTCCACATGGAGACACTGCTCATGATGTTTGGTCCTGTACACAGTTGGCGGACCTGGCCCTTTGAACGTTATAATTACACACTCCAAAACATCAAAACAAACAGAAAATTTGGTTTGCCTGTGCATCTCATATCCTATCCTGTCTAATCAGTTTCCAGGTGAATTGGAATTGACTTACATCAACGACTCATGCCGGTCGGCCAACCTTGTAGCTTGTCTTTTCAATGGGAGTGTACCAGCAGCCCTGAAAGATCTATGGCCAGCATTTCAACAGACATTCCGTGCTGATATTCGGGGGACGCGCATTAATGATATCCTCGGCTTTGGAAATAAAGCCCAACTTCACCTCCGACGCTCGTCTGCACGGGGCTGGCAAGCCAAACAAGACAAGCAATATATGGCTCTTGCTATGCAATGTCTCAAAACCCAAAACCCTGCAGGTATGGTAATATGGCGTTCTATCACATTTTGGCAACTTACAACATTAAAATATCTCTCAGATGTCATTTTCGCTGTTAAACTGCGCCAGGAAGGGATGTGTTTTCAACCCAGCAGCCACTCTCCAAATGATGCAAACATTATCTTGCAGAGTGTCACCTCTGTTCAGGATCTGCAACCAGCACATCTCTTAGTTCTTTTCACACATCGGCGAAATCCCACTGTGCATGAGGTTTATGCTATTGTCGAACGTCATGTAGAATTGAGTTCCGATGCATCAGCCCATGACCCTTATCGTCGGTTTGGCTTTGCAGCTGCAGGTATGCTCTATTATGATAGGTTTCACCCTCCAGAAGTCGTGGAGACGAGCAACCTTGTCACTCAATTTGCGAAGACGTGCTTCTTTCTCGAGCAAATTGAAAGTGAAGTTGTACATGTCTTACCAATCTTCAAAGTATGCTTTTTTCCTTTTGATTGATGACACCGAAACTCACAAGATATATTCAGAATATATATGGTAGTGAAACTGATGTGCAGATAGAAGGGAATGGACATGATGACGACGAAGAGATATTGGGACTGCATTAGACAGTTCATTGGGGACTGGGGCAGTCCAGCTTCATCTGCGATGGCAAGCCACATAGGCATAAACTGATAGGCTTTATTAGTGGTGGTATATGATGTGGATATTCCGCCTGCTAGAACATGTCACCTTGTTTACAAGGTCACTGCGACCATCAAAGCGAGGCTTTTTTTGTAATCCCACAAATGTCTTTTTTCGTTCGCCATTCGTACTTAGATCTGTGTCGTTCTTGTCCTTATCACAAGGGGATAGGTATGTAACATGAAATGTATTCATAATGCTCCGTTTTGTGCTTCCGTGGCACTGTAGCTATGTGACTGGTAGGTTCTGAGCAAAAAGTTTAATTTAATCGATTAATTCAAAAAAGGAGAAATTAATTCGAGTGCACCCACAGCATGCTCAATTGGAAGAATGGGTGACCAGGCATTGCAAAACTCCAGATTCAGCTTATCTGTTTGATTCCATAAGTCATACACTTCATCGTGTAATGAAAGCCAAGATGGCAGCTAAGGCTCCCTCATCAACTGCTGATCAGGCTTAGAGGCACACTATGTAATACAACCTTCAGTCTTACAGTGTTGGCTGTGGTTCAGGGGCTAGTACTGACTTTGAGAGTATCACACCATGTCATTGATCTGTACCACATACTGTAGCATAGCCAAACTGTACAACTGTATTGCATTCATTACCAGTACAATGCAACCTATGCGATAAACCTAATGGTAGCATCATCAACCCCGTTGTTGCTCATCATTGTGGCCGTGTAGATACCAGTGCCTGTGCTGGTTCTGGGGTTGTAGTGCTGTGGTCGCGATCGCGATCATGGCCATAGAGGTGCCGGGCACTGGTGCTGGCGCTGGGGTCATTGCCGTCATCACTGCTGTCATCGTCATGCCAGTGGTTGTGGTGGTCACATCACAGTGTGCGTGCTGGCACTGGGGTCACAGGCCAGGACGGTGACAGCGCTGTATACAATATCGGGCTTCTTTCGTCGAGAAGGAAGCCTGCTCCAGATGCAACTGACAAGTGAGTGGTGTATATGTACAGTATTACCACACCGCCAGGGAGGCGAAGGCGTCGACGCCAGTAATGGTAGTGGTGATCGCGTCGCAGCGTGCGTGCGTGCGGTTGTGGTCTGTGAGTTAGTAGGCGATTTCAATTATTGGTATTAGCACTTACAACAAAACGAAAATGAAGTTGACTTACTGTCTCGTCGTCGTGTCTTGCGTTTGTCTATTTGGGCGGGTGGGCGGCTGTGTATGGTGCATGAGGAGCGGGTGTGCACACAGAGGGCTTGGGATGGTAGTTAGTAAAGAAAATGAAAGGGGAATGAGGCTCAGGCCACGGGAATTTGGCGCGATAAATGGACTTAGCCAACAGAGTGCGATATGAGGCACTGAGCCTCGAAGCACTATATTTGGATTCACAAAAACAGAAAGAAAACGCAAAAAGAAAACAAACCAGGGAAAGGGTGTCTGTGTTTCGCACAACGCAGCATCGACGTCGTTAGAACGATCGACTATGAATTTGAGGTTGCCAAGAGGGAGGATAGCAGCGATTGTTTTGAGAGTGAGTGCGTGTGTGCTGATGGCTGGGGTTGCATGGTGTGCATGCAGAGGGCTGGTAATAATAGTTAGTAAACAAAAAAAAAAAAAAAAAAGAAAACATACAAGTGGTGGGGGCAATCGCGCTGTGCGGGCGTAGGCTGACCCTGGCCGACCTCACCCTGGTGTACATCTAGCCCGGCTTCGACTTCGCCTTCCTGGAGATACGGTTGCGCTTCTGGTGTTAACATCTGTTGCACGTTGCCATCGTTGCACGTCCAATGTTCCCTCTCCTCCTGTACAGAAACACCTGATCAGTGGCACTCAGCGGACATCACTGAGAGCGGGCCTGTGCCCCTGCAGACGGCCTGAGAGGCGGTCCGGTAGGCTTTTTCAAAGTCCGATATGTCTCAAAACTTTTCGGTGGGCCTGACGGTCCGGTATGTTTTTTGAAACTCCGTTAGGTCCTAACATACCCTACAAGTTACATAACCTTGCCAAGTAAAGTAATTGCAAGTGCAGGCCACTACAACAGTCTTCTTCTCAATGTTCTCACCTAGTCCCATGTGGTGCGCGTGCTTGGATTCCTACTGTTGTGGGCCCAGTTCGTGCGCTCACAGGCCTCTGAATGTGCACTGCGCTTGCTCTCACGGTGATTAGCAAATGGACATTTGGTGGTGACTCTAACATTGAATGGGGTAAGATTCCGTGCTGCCTTGTTGGTTTTTCTTTCTATTAACCGTCTGACTTCTCGTCGTCTCGTCCCCAGTTCTTTTGCAAGCACCTCCCGGATCAGTGCTCGTTTTGCAAACATCGCGTCACCATCACATCACTCTTCCTGCCCACCACATGCAACCCTCGGTGAGTCGAGTACACCTACGCTAGATTACCACACCGTACTGGACAGCGAGGCAGCAGTGCTATATTTAAATGACGTGAACCAGATACAGCAACTAGGCTGCTGTCAACCAACGTCAACCAGCCAACTGCCTCCCATAGCATTGTGGACAATCTCCAGGTGGGCTGTCTCAGTGGGTCCTTTTTGGTACGACACGACTGACACTTTCCCAATCTTGTGGCATCATCCTGCAAAGGTTATAGGTGACGAACGTTGGTGCTCAGTACTGGTGCAACAATGGTGACGAGATGATGGTGCCAACTGTGAGTCTCCTACTGTGGCGATTAACGACGATAACAACAGCAGCAGGTAGCGGAGCAACAAGTGGCCAGTGCGGCCGCAGTGATGGATAGCAATGAAGCAAACAACTCTCAACGACCAGTGGTAGGTGTTTTCTTCGTAAATGTACTTGGACTCTCTGCCATCTCGGACAGGCAACCTTGTCTCCCTCTCTGAGGACATCGGCCTTACTGCTATCCATGCTATACTTGTTCCCACCCAGCCTAAAGACGCGTTGGCAGTTACCATGGAACACTACCGCAACCGCATCGCCCACGACTGCCTCAGGTCAACGGAAGACGACGACCACGTACACCAAAGGGCCACGAGCATGACCGCCACACCCACCACGTATCCAAGACAATTTTCCACTGTTCTCCCATGGAACATCTTCGCTCCATTGCCATTCGTTGCTAGTTTCCATCTGCGAGCCTTCATGAGCTCGCCTGTGCGAGAGTCAATCCAGTCATAAAATGGCCTTGTGAGTGAATATCGACTCTATTTTCTTGATTACCCCCTCATTATGGGTTTCACGCAACTGAGTGGTTGCATACACTCTGTATAGTCTACTGCGATGTTCCAGGTGGAATATCGTCGGTGGTCGACAATCTACGACCAAGCTGTAGCAACACTCAGAAGCGCTTGACTGCAGAGCTCATTGAGAAGATCAGTATTATATAGATTAACGACCCACCACCACCATCAATGTGACAACGGAGACCACTATTACCATCAATGATGACGGCGATCGGCCAGTGGCTGACGACAGCCACCTCCATCACCTCTGCCATGTGTCCACAGTAGGATGTCGACGACGGCCACCAACATGCAGCAGCTGTCACCATCTCACAGCAGGTGGGGCCTACAGTGGACTACAGACTCAGGCAAAACATAACACACGTCTTCTTGTTCTTCGTTTTCTTCTGAACGCAAATGCATCACGCCGCGTACGCTCGGTCGAGCCACAGATCAATGAGCGTGGGCGTATCAAGAGTGCCAAAGTGCTCGCATTCGCGCTCAACAAGTCCTGCCTTACTAGGCCCACCCATGAGGAGCGCACGTTCCATATATTTATCAGTTTCAAGCTGGAAATCAGTGCCACAGGAGCGTCACCACTTTGCGCTCGAGGATCTGTCCAATTATGCTCTACTCGTGTCATCAGGGTGTTACAGGCTTCCCAATAGTGGCCCGTTTAGTGATGATGCTGTTGCAATGGAACAGGTTCGTATGACGATGCGGACATTTGTTACCACCGGGACACCATTCCCATCTGCAGGTCATCGTGCCCTATCCACCTGCATTCCAGACCCGCGGACTGACCACGACTCGGCCGATGATGCTCATGGAAATTGGCCGGGAACTGTTCGTACAATGCGACAAGCTTTATTGAGAAAGACACTGACTTACTAGATGCTGCTTTTGTCCCGTTGCTATGTTCGTCCACCTGATTTGTTTCCAAACTTGTTTCGGGGCTGTTGCTCGCAATGGAGAACTGCTCAAGATGGGTCAATCACTGTGCAGGCACAAGTGTGTTCACGTAGTACGGTTTATAGAAGTAAAGCCTAATGATGAAACCCCTTTGTCTTGCATGTCACCACCGTGCAACGGACTCGCGCAGTCATGGAGCCCCCCAAGAAGGATTGGCACAGACTTTATATCTGCACGTCAAGACATCGATCAGTGCGTTCTATTTGTAGTTCCTGTGATCGGAAGTTAACCACTAACCCCGTCAGACCATAGCAAGGTGCCGCCTCAACGTTTAGTGTCAAGACACGTGCCTAAGAAGTGTGATATCCATAAAAAGCAAATGTAAATGTGCCACGGTTTCCGAAAATCCATGCCTCATGCCTCGTGAAAGAGATTTCAGGACAAAGGATTCAGGGGCCTACCTACTCAAACTCAGACGTTTTGCCTTCCTCCTTCACCCGACTACTGACGCTGTTCCCATTGTCATAATGCCCTGCACTCGCAGTCAAGCCCAGTCAGAAATCGCCAAGGTGAGCAAAAGTTGGCCTCGTCGTGGATTATGGAATGAGCAATTTTTCATCAGGCGGTGATGAAGCGGTACAAGCAGGTAAGATTTGTTCTGACCTAGTCAAACATTCCTGACAATGAGACAGTCGGTGGTCTTCCTTCGTTCTGAGAAGGACATCGAGGACTTTGTCAAGGTGCTTCAGACCAGCCGGGATGTGACCAACGCTGTCCACTCCTTTCACGTAGTCCTGCAACAGAACCTCACGCATGTTGCCGCCCTCAGAGATGGTCTCCGGCATCTGCAATATCTGGAGGATCTCCAGTTGATCATCCCTCGCCTGAAACCCTCTGGGTGGAGGCGCCTTCTGTGCCATGTCTGCTTTCCCCACATCAATCTCCTCTATACCAATGCTCCCCATGACGTTCTTTCGGACTTTCTCTGGTCACACCCGAGGATCGCATATATGAGTGTGGGGGAATGTATTTCAGCCAGGAAGCCCTGCCCCCTAGATGACACACAGCTACCTAAGCTCTGTGACATCTCTGGCCCAGCACGTTGCATCGCTCCTCTTGTAAAGCAAAACTCTATTACTCGTGTGGTGGCCCATCAGTCTCCATTGGATGACCCACTGATTATGACTGCACTCGTGCAGTCTCTTTCCTTGAGTACAGTTAATCATACTGTCCTTGAGCTGGATGTGGATGCCTCTGATTACGGAATTCTTCAACGGATCGGCGAAGCTGCTCCTGCTTTAACATCTCTGAAGCTTTTGGAGGTTCAGCCATCTGATACTGTAATTCGTGCTTTTGTATGCACTCTTCTGTTTTCTGACGAATGCCAGCAGAACCGAAGGGCGTGGAAAGATGGAATCACCTGGGGACGAGCTCTCTGTAACCTTTCCCAGCTGGTGCACTTTGCACTCCGGACCTCATTATGTGTCGCTCTGTATGAGGCACTTTTGGTTCAACAGTGGGGCGGAGGCAAGGGCACTCCACACCCAGCCTTATGGCGCATTCTCTTATGGCACTCATTTGGGAATCGTAGCAGCTGCATCTCCATCTGGGAGTCATCACACGCAACCTGGGTGAAGAATAACAGCTTTGCCAATCCAGACCAATCCCTGTTTAACTTGATGTGATGCATAACAATGTCAGGATCCTATTTTCAATAGGTTTATTTAAGTACATATGGACAGGCCTACAATATAAGTTCTTCGTACCAGGTATGCCTTGGGAGGCATTGAAACATCAAATGTTGACATTGAACGAGTGAAAACAGAACCACATATCAGTCCTGCTGTCATCAAACTATATAATTTTGTATTGCAATCATAACCAAGTACATTTAATCTGTGAGAACTGAGCTAGTCTAAGATAATGGGGCCGCCTGTCGTTTCCGCAGCTTTGGCTGCCCGGGCAACGGAGGTTGTGGTCGTGGGTCATTGCCGTCGTGATCATTGTATGTCGTCAGTGGCAGCGGTGCGGTCTGATGGCAGCCACCGTCGCAGTTGTTGGCGCCCAGACTCTGCTCCAGAGGAGTCGCTCGGAAACGGAACCGATTGACAGGGTGGTGTCATTGGGAGAATGCTGAAGACAGATTTTGGAGGGCGCACAGAGGTAGTTGCAGCCTTGCAGGAAGGTGATCGAGCGGTGTCCTATCTGTAAGTAGTTCCGGGTAGTCTTCTGATCGGCCTCGCGTATGCTATGGGATCCAAGGGTATCGCTTGTATACAGTATTATCAGAAAGTCAACTGCACTATGGAGCAGAATTGATAAACAAATGGATGGTGGACTACGTACGAAACCAGGATGGTAAACGTAATAAGTCACCCCAACCTCCCGGGAGTTGCCACGATCATCAATTACCATCAAACAACTAAATGACGGCTCGTCCTCTCGCATCTCGCGTCTCTTCCAGCGTCCTTCCATTCTCCCAAGGTTTTATGTTTTCCACAATTAGTTCTGGACAGTGGTCTCTCGCTCTCGACAATCAGTTACACGGTGCGTATATGTAGCCATCTCCAAAGCTGACTCGCCTCCATCGACTAGGAGGTTTCGCACCCATTAGGTGATTATTGCATGCTTCACTCGTTTTGAAGCTTTCAGACGTCTTCGACGCATCCACGAGGTGCCCACTGTGGTTCTACATGTCTGTGCACTTTCTCGCAGGTTTATTAGGTGAGTTTTACGTCCTCAACGCGTTCCGATGCATTCTGACCATCCCCAACGCATCTTCAGCTGTTTTCGCGTCATTTCCAATGGAGTGGATGCCATGCGTATGGTCGATGGATCTGCATGGCTTGCAACACCGACCATCACCTCGACGCTGCGTTTCGCACCTTCAACAAGTAAGTTGGTGATCTCATCTCATTTTGATTTGTTCTGATAATTTCTGCTTTGCAGTCATGTTCACATCTGTATCAACGCTTGGGGTGTCCAATGTTGTCCGTCACCTCAACCACTCATTTTGCACTTCCAATGCCCAGGCGCATTCCCAGATGATCACTGTGGCCCATCCGGGCTATTTCAGTGCCGTTCAATGTGCTCGGAGCATTCATCGGGGCTCTCGACACGTCCGTCTGGCCACTCGATCCATCTGCTCGGCCATTGAGGCGCTCTGCCTGGAGTATACATCAGAGAAGCCGGCAGCAGAAGGGGGGGTCCTTTTCAGGTGGCCTGGACAACACTGGTAAGTTGTTATCTTGCAATCGCTGGTCCTGTTGCACTCACCCACTTTCTGCAGCTAGCCGTGCCTCTTCGACTCGCGTTGAGTCGTCGTCGTGGTCGCCATCTCTTCTTTCGCCCTTTCCACTGCCATCCGTCTTGTTTTTGATATCCACTGCAACCATTTCCTCGATTGACTGCATCCAGATTCATGATTCATCCAAAGATGAACGCTCGACTGGCAGTCTCAATTGCCGCATTCTGCGATAGGTATATGAAGTTGATCTTCGCTAGGAGCACTTGTCAATCACCGGAGGCCTATTGGTCCTGCAACGACAAGTTCCCCAACTCGCTAACGATCTCATCATCATGTCCACCGCAAATGTCTCACCTACACCGACGACCAGTAATGGCGCCCTTCCTCATGACGGCCCTGTAGATACAACGCCTCCGCCCGCATTCGACGTATCATTATTCCGTTCCTATCTCCTTTAGCTTTTGCCCCTAGTACTCGGTGCATCGCCAGAGGAGCTGGTCTCGCTATTTGATGACAAATTCGAGGAGCAAGTAATTCGGTTTGCTGCAGACGGTGGAGGAGTCATGTATGTTGTCAAAGTCACGGAAGAATCAGAAGGTGAGTATGCCTATTGCTCAAGACCACATAGTGGTGAATGATGTGCACCAGAGGACGCGCCTCCTCGATATCATTACCAGCTCACCTCACAGCTCGCATATTTCCCTTCGAATGCGATGGCGCTAGCACTCATCGAACGCGGTTACGCTTTGGATTCTTTGTCACCCCTTGCCACGCAGTTGCACATCTTGAACCTCTTCGGTGGCGACGAAACGCCATACGAGTCCCTGCATGCAGTCGTGAGTTGCGGTGTCAAGCCATG
>Ga0307518_10000072_pt1 | contig 69001 bp, 28 predicted proteins | sample 25_EM_MG_FD_203889 | JGI IMG/M metagenome (GOLD analysis project Ga0307518, IMG submission 203889) | Populus trichocarpa ectomycorrhiza microbial communities from riparian zone in the Pacific Northwest, United States - 25_EM | ecosystem: Host-associated > Plants > Roots > Unclassified | place...
CTCTTAAAAAAAAAAAAAAAAAAAAACAAACGCGCCCCCCCCTCCCCCCCCCTCTCTCTGCCTGTCTCCTGCCGCGACTCTCTGTCGTTTGCTTCTCTTTCTAAAATCGCTTGATTTTTCAAGTAAACGAACGCCATTGTTAAATAATTTATTTTTCTTAATATCCCACCAGATCCATTTCGCTATTCAATTTCGTGATTTGATCTTCGGAAGCCATAAAAAAGGTACTTTTTTCTTATTCTCTTTGTTGGCTCTTTTTTTGTTCAATGTTAATTTTTGCTGTGCTTCATTAATTAGTAGTTGCTTAAAGAATTTAGGATTCTTCATTTTTTGTAAAGTTTCCATCTGGGGTCTCAATACAAATCGAAAACGTGGTGGAAAATCGCATTTTTGATGTTATTACATGATCTGTAATTTGTTGTAATGTTGTTTTTTGGGTTCAACTTGGTCTAATCCTTAATGGATTTTTGTTTAAATTTAAGGTGATCGTGTTTACAGCTTAGTTTTGCATGTTTTGTTTTGCTGTAATGACTGCTTTTGTTGACTATGAACATCACTGTGCATAAAAATGTTGACTTTATGTGCAGCTTGTAGTGCTTATTGTTTACAATTTGACAGGATTGGAAAAAATCACGGCGCTTGTCTGTGGAGTTTTTAACATTGAAATTACTTGTCTATGTAGTCTTTAAAGGTTGATTGAGTGGAATTTTTGTTTTGGATTTCTTACAATGTTTTGAGTTTTAAAGTTGTTGGGTTGTGTGCTTCTTTTTTAATATGTAATTATCGGCCTCTGTAGTCCAGAGGTTTTCTTTCTTCCTTGCTCTACCTTATGGATCTTAGGCTTGTCTAGTGCATAATTGTATGGTTAATGAGATCATCAAGCTTTGATTGTACACAATGACAATTGGTTCATTTGTGCTAGCCATGTATTTATGGCTTCAGACGAATGGAAGCAGTAAGTTTTTGTAGAGCAATAATGCAAATAATTCTATGGCTATTTAGAAAACATAATGCAGAAGAGAAGTAGGTACCAGGAGACAGTAACCTTTGAGTGACGAGTAACAAGAGTATCCTTAGGTTTCTTCAGGGAAGAATTGCAACTTGTCCAAAAAGATGACATTAATTTTCTCTTTTGATTTGAATTTTTTTTTACCCGTTTTCTTCTGATTTCCATATGTCATATCTGTGGTTAATATGGTGTTACGAGATCATAATGTGTTAACTCCATGAAATTTTTTTTGGGTAGATTGCTAGAAGGATCTGGCCACAACTGTGTGGTCCTGTGGTGAGCTTAGAAGCACGAAACAGGAGGTGAGATGCAGTTGGATTAATATAGAGGGAGAAAGGCTGCTAATGGAGTCAAACAAGGGATAGAGGAGAAAGGAACCCCTTGTTATGAAAAAAATTATGGCCAATAGAGTTAGCTTAATGCCAGAAGAGAAAGTGTTGCTTTAAATTCTCTAGCTTCTGGCTCCATTACACTTGATCTTCTTCTCTTTACTTTCTTTTTATAGGGGTACATTATCTTAAACTATGATAAATTAGATGCTGATGCTTTCTTGATATTGCAGGGACTGTAATTCTGATTTTGAAGAGCAATACTGGATTCCACTAAGAAAAAGCATCTGGTAGAATTACACAAGTGGCAGGAAGCAGAGGATGGAGTAGATGTTACTACTTACTACACTTTCATGAGGCCCGCCAACTTTAGCTTCAGAAGATAGATATTTCCTTGGGTGCCAACATGTTCTATTTAATTACTTAACTGTTGCCCTTGTCCTGTTATATTCCTTCCCTGCCTTTCAAGTTTCCTTTGTATTCTGCCCTCATTTTTGGATATTCTAATTCCATTTCCTCGTCTTGTATAGGGGAGCTTTTGATCCTCCTTAGGTAAATATATAAGCTCCCCAGAAAAGATCTGCACTTCAGAAGGCTAGTCATTATTGATATGCTTCTGTAGATTGGCAATTCTGTAAAAGCTGAAAGATGGCCTTTTACTCTGAGGATGACAAAGCAGATGATTACCTTTTTAAGATTGTTTTAATTGGTGACTCGGCTGTTGGGAAATCAAATTTGCTTGCAAGATTTGCTAGAAATGAATTTTACCCTAGTTCAAAGTCAACAATAGGGGTAGAGTTCCAAACCCAAAAGATAGATATTAATGGAAAGGAAATTAAAGCACAGATCTGGGACACAGCAGGTCAGGAGAGATTTCGGGCTGTAACTTCTGCATACTACAGAGGTGCAGTTGGAGCTCTACTGGTTTATGACATCAGCAGGCGCCAAACATTTGACAGCATTGGCAAATGGCTTAACGAACTTCATAGTAAGTTTCATAACAACATTGGCTGAATATTTGGATCTTGTTATCTTTCCTGTACAGATTGATGTTTGGTTTGACCACTATTTGGTGATAGTCCTTCTGTAAAATTATGATTATGACGAGCTTTGCATACTGATTTGTTGTTTGAACCTCTATGCCTACAACAGTTATTTTGGTACTTTTCCGTTCAAATGGAAGATTGATTTTTGATTGGTTTTCATTTGCACAGCTCATTCTGACATGAATGTAGTAACAATTCTTGTCGGGAATAAATCTGATCTCAAGGATGCCAGAGAGGTATCGACAGCAGAAGGCAAGGCCTTGGCAGAGGCGCAGGGTTTGTTCTTCATGGAAACTTCAGCGCTCGATTCCTCCAATGTTGCTGCTGCCTTTCAGACAGTTGTTAAAGAGATCTACAATATATTAAGCCGGAAAGTTATGATGTCGCAAGAACTCAATAAACCAGGTGCTCCCGAGCTGGGAAATGGGAAGACCGTGGTTTTAAAGGGAGATGGGGATCAAGAAGGCAATGCAGGGACTAAAAAAGGATGGTGTTGTTCATCTTAGCAATCAAACGATGCCCAATTACTTCTTTTTGCTTGTTTCTTTCTCCATAGCCTGAATTTGCCACTCATGTTCCATCCCAACTTCTTCTCCATCTGTTCAGTTCCCTCATTTTGGTCTATCTAGCAGAATGCTTTTTACTTGCTCCTCTAAGCTAATGATGGTTCAAGAAGTTAAACTGAAGTAGCGAATGTAAATGGCAAAAGAATTACTACATCATACATGACAGCTCTTGTCTTCAATTTTTTATTCGTGACCTAAACCTTGGTTTCATGACATGATTTAGCTCTTGTTGTCTTAGTGGATTTTGGTTAAAATTTATTTTTTAAAAAAAAATTAATATTTTATATATATTTTCAAATCGTTTTAATATTAAAAATAAAAAATATTATTTTAATTTAATTTTTTAATAAAAATCATTTTAAAACACTGCAATTCTCATGTGTAATAAATACATGACAACTCTTGTTTTGGTTTTGGTCCGTTTTTATGTGCGTTGGCTCGACATCAGGACAAGATGTTATAACTCGACATTTCAGTACCGGGTTTCATATCAAAGAAATATCGGTCTCGTGCTTGGTTGCTTTATGACTTGGTTAGAAAAAGAAAAATATCGTTTTTTGAAAATAAAATTATTAACTCTATAAAATTTATTAACTCAATGATTCGAGAAAAAATCTAATAAATTCTAAAAACAAGTGTGGTGAAATTTATATTTTTTTTAAAAAAACAAAATAATTTTTTTTATAAAAAAATATCCAAGACGGTTCCGTCTTCGTGGAACATAATTTTTCAACTGCTCACGCTGCCAATCAACGAGTCAGAGAAAGAATATTCCAAACGACGGCGTATGTTAAGCAGATCAGAGCGCACTCATTAAACGACACGTCGTCAAGTCCCTTCCCTTTTATAAACAACACAACAGCAGTTATTTCTCTAGCCACGCCTGCCTGAATCATTTTTTTCTTAAAAAGGATTAAAAAAATGGGGAGATTATACATAGAGACGGTGCAGAATAGCGGCGGAGAAGGAGGAGGAGAAGGAAGAGTAAGGAAGATCTTCAAGTGCAAGTGGTGTAAAGTTGAATTCGCTTCTTATTACGATATCCTCTCCAAAGATTTTCAAGGCCGCTTTGGCCGTGCTTATCTCTTCAGAAACGTGTATGTCTTCTCCTCTCCTCTCCATTATTATTTTTTTAATTATTTGGATGATTTTTAATTATTTATTTTAAAAAATATTAATAAATTGATGATATGGGGGATGCAGGGTGAATATTTCGCTCGGACCCAGCGAAGAGCGATTGCTAGTGAGTGGATGGCATACCGTTTGTGATATTTATTGTACTTCTTGCCAGCAAATTTTAGGTTGGAAATATGTGAGTATTTTTTAATTCATGTTCATTTTATTTTATTTATATTTCACTAGGCTGTGATTAAGCTGTTGATCAGTATTAATTTATGGATTCTTAGTTGATTGATTTTAATGGAATCAAGAGAGATACTTGCCAGCAGCATTTGATCATGGGGAAGTTGATGCAGGAACAGTCTGTCAGTTGCTTCCAAAAGCTTAGACGGATGGTCTTGGGCAAATTTATTCTCATATCCCACTAGATCTTAGTCGGAAATTAAATGGGCGTTTTGTGTGGGTTATCTTATCGTGGATCCTTAGTGGCTTTGTGCGGGCTGCCTATTATGGGTTGTCTTATTGTGGATCCCTAACGCCTTTGAGCGGGCTGCCTATCGTTTGTCCCAACACCTAGGATTTCCATACCAAGAGGAAGAGGATGCTCAGGCATAAGAAGTAATGGCCTAGGTTTGTTTTGATTTTCAAAATAAAATCTTCTTTAATAGCAATCCCCATCTCCTCCATGGATAGGTAGCAATGCATGATAAAATGTGGTTTGATAGAGAATGTATGTATTTATATATCTTTGTAAGACAATTTCTCGTTTGGTTGATGATAATGCACCTCAGAATTCAGATTCCGCGAGTTATGTTTCGGGAGCCCTGTTTTTCTTGCATTGATCCTTGCTGATGGTAATGATTGTAGGAGAAAGCTTATGAAGAGAGCCAGAAGTACAAGGAAGGGATGTACATTTTGGAAAAGGAACGGATGCTGAAGGAGGGCTGGTGATGTTTTGAAAAGTAAGCATAGAGTTATTGGTAAGCATTAGTAAGAAATAGGATTTGTAAGAGGGGCATTTAACTGCTGCATCTTTGAGTAATTTCTTGGATTTTTGAACAACTCGATACTAGAACATGTAATTTGAACTCCGAATTATCTATCAATGAACACTCTTATTGTGTTTGTATCACTTTCTTGTTTTTCTTTGCCTTTAATATTTGTGTTTCAGGTTAAAGTTGTAGAGTTCATTCAGTGTAATTTGTGACATCTAAAGACATAGAACATGGTTGTTAATCCCACCAAAATCCATCCAAGCAAGAGCAAGATATATGGAATGGAATGCAGGTTGGGCTTCTATCTTGAAAATTGCCCTTCAAACTATTCCTGTCCTATAGTTTTTACTAGTCACGGTGACAGCAGTGGGCCGGATCAAAAGTCAATTTCAGCTATGGGTTTGAAAACGTGGCCTGTATGTTTAATAAATTTAATTAATAATTATATGTGATAATAAATGGTGAAAAAAGTCAGTGATGATAAACAAAGACTGTACCGGGATGTTAAGCAATAGATACAGATAAAAAAAACATGATCTCAAGTTGTATCATGCTATTTAATATTTTTATTTAATTGACAATTTATTTTTGAAAAATAAAATAAAATTTTGAATCGAAAGCCTAGTCTCATATTCAACAATATTTGAGTTGGCTTGGCATGACTTACTCAACTCAATGGATCCAAATATGATTTCATTGACTCATTTAACACTCGATACATCTTAAAAAAAATAAAATTCAAGTTGTTATTGTTTTAACCTCTATCTAACCTAATTAGGCTTAAATGTGAAATGATGAATCGTTCAAGGTTAAAAAAAAAATTTTAAAAATTGAGAGTGAAATGAAAATACAACAATATATTAGATTGATTAAGGTTAATCTGTGAAATTTATGACTAACTTTATCAAACTGTAATAACCTTACAAAAAAGAATATAAAAACAAACTGTAAATGTAAACCTCAAGTTATAATTTTTCTAGGTTAGTATAAAATACGAGAAATTAACTCGATAGTAAAGTGGACTAAATTAAAAAAAAAAAAACTTAATCATGATAAAAATGGTTAAATTAATGAAATGAAAAGATTGTAGATGACTAAATTGTTAGAAAGAAAAATTTTACGGGGACAAAATAAATATGTATAAGGAGGTTAATGTGCAAATAACAAAAGATTAGGGGTTAATGTACAAATGATTAAAAAAAAGTGAGGGTTAAAGTGAAATTAACAAAAGGATGGCTCTATTAATATCCTTCTATTCTTTCTCTCTTGCCATGGACTTGTAAGAACAAAAGAGGTGTTAGAGTTCTTTGATTTCTTATTCTCATTTCTTGATGAAATCTTCACCAAAAGGTTAACTTAGAGTGATTAAAAGAGTCAATAAATAATTAAAAAGAGATATTTGGGTTGTCTAGAGAGTTTAAAGAGCAGCTAGAGAGAAGACATATTGATGACATAAAACTTAGGCAGATAAATCTTTGTTGTCCGCTGTTGGATTATGATGAGTTATGGGTATGTTGTTTAACTCAATGTCGTATACATTCTCACAAGGGGGGCTTTCAATATTAGTCTCAATTGGAGAGATATCACCGAAAGAAAATTTCTGGAAAAAACACTTATGAAGAGTCTCATTCGCCGACCATTTTCTCCTCCTTCCACCGTTGGATTGGGCTAAAATGTGGATATGTTGTTTGTCAGGATGTGATCAAAATCCAAAAGGGTGGAGAGCAGAAAAAAACACTCCGAACAAAAAATCTTCCTGAATCGTAGGTCTATAATTTTTAGATTAGTTAGGTTAAACCTCATTTTCTAGTAATGTAACTGTTGGATGCAGATGATATTTGAATATGTTATGCTTATTATGATAACATATGATTTGACCGTTGGGAGTGTCTTGAATATTATTCTTATGTTAGTTATGGTTATTTAAAACGGCTGGCAGAATTGGTTCTATGTGAACCTGAAACGAGCTAGCCGTTTTGAGAAACGGCCAAACCAATTCAAAAAATGATCAAATTATTTCTCAAAATGGTGAGATTGTTTTGGCTGCTGTCTAATTTTGACTTAATTATGTGTTGTGGTCTTTTCTTAGGTTTCTTTGGTTCTTTTGAGGTGGTTACAAACAGAATTTGAAATGTTGTTCTTCATGAAAGATGTAGGTATAGATGTTACCTTTCAAATGGAACTAACCTTGCTTAATTTGGAGTTGTATAGCTCCATATATGATCCATAAACTGAGTGAAGGTCTAAATCAACGAAAATCTAGACATGTTTCGTATGCTACTATGATTGTTTAATTTGAACCTTAAAGAGATTTAATTTGGAGTTAATTTCTCTATAAAGATTGTAGGTGTAAATGCTATCTTTCAAATGTAATTGACCTTGATTTAATTAGAGCTATGTAACTCTAGATATGGCTTAAAAACTGAAGGGATGTCAAAATTAATCCTTGCTGAACAGATTTCATTAAGTATGATAACAGGTAAATCTGGGTATGTTAAAGGCAAAACTGAGTTTCTTGCCTTTCAGTAAAGTTATAAAAAAAATCTCGAGTCAACTTAGGTTAACCTGTCAAACTTATAACTTGGATCATGAGATCAAGATAATCTCATGGAAAGTAAATCAACAAAAATTACAAAACTCAATTCTCAACTAACTCACTTTTAAAGAATAAAATTGAGAAAAAAAATCAATACAAAAGAGTCAAAAAAAAAATGAGTCTAGGCAATTCATATTAACTTGTCAAACTCACAATTTGGGTTGTAAGATTGTGATAATTTAATAGAAAGTAAACTGAAAAAAATTACAAAACCTTATTTTCAACAAACCTAGCGTTAAAGGATGAAATTGAAAAGAAAAAAAAACTAAATCCTGATACCAGAAAAACTCCATAAAAAACAAGTTGAAAAAAAGTTACATAGACCAATTCTTAAACAATCTAATATTAAATGATAAAATTTTTAAAAAAATAACTAAAAAAAACGAGAAGATTTGGTTGTTAAATGATGAAATTGAAAATTGATTATTGGGCTCAGGCAGTGATGAAATCTTGGGAACTATCAAATAATCATTGTCCAAAGGAAAAAAAATGACTTGGGGAGTTGTGTGAGAATGTTCACCATATTGGGGAGGCGCGTGCAACTTTCTCCAAGCTTTGATTGCGATCTTTCTTGGTACAATTAGAATTGTCTTGACAGGGGCTTCCTCTTAGAGCAGTGCATGGTGATGAAGTTATCTCTAATATGGCTCTGATGACTCATTTTTCTTTCCTTTCTTTTTTTCTCTCATCCTTTTTGTTTTTGCACTTATTTTATTTTCTTCTTCTCTTCAGGCATGAAAAAGAAATGCATTTTTTTTTCTAATAGCAAATTAGATCCCCGCATCTTTAATTTTTTCTCAAGCAACAAAAATACCTTTTCTTATATAAAATCGAGGATAAACCAAATGTCAAGGTGCATCATGGCCACTCTAAATATCCTATAACAAGCCAAGCAAAACAATTACTTAGGCTCCAATGTGAAACAACTAACTATTCAATAATAAAATTTTAAAAATATTTAAGGGTTAAATGAAAAAAATGCAAAGCCTTCAAAGAAAAAAATATATTATGGTGGTCCATAGTGTTTTACGAGGAGCCATTATGAGAATTATTTTTTTATAAAATATAATATAATTATAATATTATCAAAGCTATGATCGGGAGGTGTTTTAAGTTATTTGTAAGATCATCAATCGTTCAAAATATATATATATAAAAAGAGGCTATTAGAATTACAAAATTGAGATAAGATTAGATTATCAAACCAAAATTATACAGACATGATTATAAGTTTATAAAAAAATATATAGTCTTTATTAGTACCTACCAACATATATAATCTTTTTTGAAAGCTAAACGTCATGCATGGAGCTTTTTGTCTTGGTTTTAACAGTAAGAATACTGTTTTTGAGCTATATATATATCTTTCATGGTTTAATTAATGGAGTTAAACTCTCATGTATATCCAAGTGAACCCTAATTTCCACAGAGATAAATCTTTACCTGCGTATAAACTAGAGGTCAGGCAAGAGGATAGCTATTGAAATGCGATATATTTTCTCACTCTAGTTTTAAACTAGCCATCTACAGTAGGTAATAATGCAATCATTACACAAAAAAGGTGTATTCATATAATAATAATAATAATAATAATAATCTCACAGCCTGCTTTAAATAATAACGTGGAGAGCAAATCCACCTAGCAATGAAGCTAATCCTCCGATGATAGAAAGGTATAAATCTATATAAATAGTCGTTTACATCAATATTACCAACGTAAAAATTGTGATGAATTCATCGGAGGATTTTTTTAAAAAGATGATCATTATATATATCCTTTTCTTGATTTTTGTTGTTTTTAATTAAAGTATTCTAGCAAGCCAGGAATTCTCAATAAAAATTGTGATTTGACTAGAGATTTTGATCATAAATCAATTGTTTGCACGGTAGGTCATCACCTATAAAATATAAATTGCATAAAATACTTGGAAGATATTGTCTTAAAAAGCATTAAAACACCAATAAAAATTTAATTATCAACTAAAATCCCAATGTTTTAACTTTTTAATTAAAACAATTATCCATATACATTATAATAATTATAAAAAAAATAAAAATATTCTTTTTTTCTTCTATTCTTGCAAGAAAGATGTGGAATTGTTTTATATCAACATATGTTACAAAAAAATATATTTCTAATTTTAAATATGCAGGTAAATAAATAGATGAAGTTTTTAAAAAAATTATTATTATTTAGATATATATATATATATATCTAAATAAAATGTGGAATGACGTCCCATATTAATTTAAGTGAATCAAACTATAAATTCAGATCTTAAAATCAACGAAATGTGGAATGACGTCCTAATAAAAAAAAAAGACAGAAAAGAAAAGATGAAAAAAGAAAAGATAGAAAAGAAGAAGCAAACAGTGAGTCTACAGTAAATAAAACAGTAAAACACCTAGTTAAATTAGTGTTTTGTAAGGATCAGGGTTTTATTATATAAATTAATAGGAAAAGGAGAAAAAATTTCTAGGTCGGTTTCCTACCGCCCACAAGCTGCATATATATATATACCTAGCTGTTTCTCTATCCACAATTACTAAAGCAAAAACCTTGAGCATGGATATCTTGAAGGATGGACAAAGAGACTGGACTCAGGTTCCTGCCGATATTCTAGAGTACATTGCAAGCAAGGTAAGTGTGGCTGGCTATCATCGATTTTTGTTGGTTTGCACTGCATGGAGACGCACAACATCAATATTGAGACCTCCTTCTTCTCATCTTCCATGGTTAATGCTCTCCAATGATAGAAATAAGAAAACTCGTGGATTTTTTTGTATTCATGATTCAAAATTCTACCAAATCGCATTACCAAGAGTGGTGCGTCGTAGTTGGTGTGCTGGATCATCTTTTGGTTGGTTTATAATGGCTCATAAAACTCGAGGAGATTTCTTGTTTAATCCTTTTTCTGGTGTTAGGATTCCATTACCAACCCATTATAACCAACCTTACTCTTTTGTACGACCTGCCTCTAATCCGTATTTTATGACTAAAGCTATCCTATCTTCAGAACCCACGCCAGAGAATATTGCTGCCGGTCATTGCTTGGTTGCTGCGCTTTTTGAGGTAGATAGTTTAGGTATTTGTCGACCAGGAGACCACGCATGGACCTGCTTTACGATTAGGTCCCTTAATGGCGAGGGCGAGGGCCAGGAAGAGGAGGAGGAGGAGGAGGAAGGCGAGGGTGATGATCAAGAAGAGGGAGAGGTGGAGGAGGAGGAAGGCGAGGGTGATGATCAAGAAGAGGGAGAGGGAGAGGAGGAGGAGGAGGAGGAGGATGGGGGATGTGCATGTGGATATCCCATTAATAAAGGTGAATTTAATAAAAAAGATGATGAAGATGATTCAGAACTGGTGGAGTATGAGTCAATTAAAGGAGATTATGAAGATGTCCAAGAGATAGATGATGATAGAGGAGGGCTTGGATGATGAAGATGAAACGGTAACAATAATCACTGATATCACATTTTATAGAGGAAAATTATATGCCATGTCATATTATAATGCAATTTATATATGTGACGAGGGCAAGGGATGGTAGTATTGCATGGAGGAGATTTGACACATTACCTTTGAACCTAAAGAAGAAAGAGAGAGGGCGTTGTGATTTCAAGTATTTAGTAGAATCTAATAATGGTGAGCTTTTAATGGTTGTAAGAGTAAGGGATCATGGATTTACCATACAGTTCATAGTTTTTAAGCTTGATGATGAAACAAGTGATCCTGCTAAATGGGTTAGGCTGGAAAACATAGGCAATCAGATTATATTCCTGGGAAGAAATCACACCAAATGTGTTCCTGCCATTGATTTTCCAGGCTTTGAAGGAAACTGTGTCTATTACTCATGTGACCTATGGAACCATTTTCGTGTGCTTCCTATGGATCAACGTGACTATGCAGACATGGGAGTATACAGTTTAGAAAGAAGAGGTAAAGAGGAGTTTTTCCCGGAAAATTATGGAGCCTTCATGCCGAATTCAGAGCATTCATTCAAGTATCCACCTATATGGGTTACACCAAATCCATGGTAAGAAGAGAGTGGGCTGTTGAAGGAGGGCCGGAGATGTTTTGAAATTGGTTTTAGAAGAACCAGATATATTAGGCCTTAATGATGGTCCATCCGACATTGATAATGATTCTATGTTAATATATCTGCCATTGATAACAGAAAAGTTGAATGCTTACTGAACTTTGCTAGCATAATGTAAGTTCTTTTCTTTTTCTCAAAATATTTTACACTCTTTGCCTCTGAGAAGTTGGATTGCCTCTGATTTACTAGAGGTTTAACTGAAATTTCCTCCTCGGATAAGAAGGACAAGAACAACTCAACAATTTATTTGTTTCCCCCCTTTTTACATGAACTTGTAAGTTTTATTTGTCGTTGGTTGCTGCCAAATGGATTCAGCAACTCATGAGAAGCTCACCGAACCTGCAACGAAGAGATGATTCAGCTTTCATCATCATACATATATATGATCAAGATGAATCTGTAGGTGGAAGGGAAATTGATTGAATGCTTCTCTTCGGCATGATCAATTTGCTCTTAGCACTATTTCCATGGCCATGTGATATAATTTTCGGCATGTATTATAAAAAAGACAGATTCATAAGAGGTAAAAATATATTTAGTTGGGGAAGAAATTTAAAAGTGTTTGGTTGGAGGTAAAAAGACAAAAAATATTTTTTTTTACCACCTCATCATATAATAATAATAATAATAATAATAATATAATGTTATATCATTCTTAAAAAAAATATATATATACAACGTTGTACTAATTTGGATAGTTGCACGTGATTTTCTTCAGATGTGGAATTACTTTAAGCGTGATATAATCACATAATCGAATAAGTTGTATATCCTAAGTCTAGTTAGATAGGTAAAGCATATTTATAAAGCCCAATCCAGAAATTAACATCCAAGGCTTGGATTGCAAGCTAATCTTTGTCAATTTAATTTATTTATTTTTTTAAAAAAAAAGGGTTTTTTCACCAACTCCTTCTAGGTCACCAAATTGACCCATATTCTCCTGTTTCCTAGTTTTGGCTTCTAAAACACTTCGAAGATCACTAGTACAATTGACTTAAAATTAATTTTTCTAGAGGAATCTTTTGAAATAAGCCAGGTTATTACTCACAGCAATCACAAAATTATAAACAACTATCAAGCCAAGATTTTCCATACAATTTATCGTACACAATAAAAAAAACCCTAAAAAAGAAAAAGAAAAATGAAGAGTTGACCCAAAAACAACACTAACAACAAGAAGAAAACCCCAAAAATAATGCTAAAAAATTGTTTCCTTTTTTAATATAGCTCTCACCAAAGATGCATCATACAATCATGTTGAGTATACCCCACAATGTGATTTTACATCTTAATAAAATTCCAAGAAAGAAAACCTATATTAGAAAAATCTCAAAAGCTCAAACCATACACAGATTTCCTTGTGACTGCTCTATATGATGAGCAAAGTTGAAACATGATCATCTGGACAAGAAACATGTACGAAATTCACTTCACCGTCACCTATATCATAATCATCCTATGCAGCAATTCCTGAAACAGATGAAAATCAAGAAGACCATGTCAGTTCCATAGAGAATAGTGTTGCTAGTGTAAGGTTTTCCAAGAAAAGAATTTAATCAGCCTTGGTTACATGTACCAACCAAGTTGAAAGTAAGAACTAAGTGATAAAGAAGTACGGACTCAGACAATCTCCATCAGATAATTTGCACATGATAATCTGGATAAAGTGAATGTATCGAGTAACGTTCAGCAAAGCGCCAAGAAATTCGTCTCATGGGTTATTTTTATTCCTACACTTTTCTGAAACAGGATGAAATGCAATTTTCAGGACTGCAGGTAAAGATCAAGTACATGTTCAAGTATTTCGGCAATTATTGAAACAAGTGGTACATTTGAAACACATTTACTTCATACATGGCAATTAAGGAAATATGTAAGCCAACCAAAATGACCACATTCCTAATGATCAATATTCATATCAATGACAGTGAATAGTTGTTGAATCAATTAATCAGAACAGTCGGTAGTGATGTTGGAGAGTTGGAGTACTACTATACAGTTGCAATGGGGAAATCCACTGCAAGAGACTAATGCAATTATATTCTGCAATTTTGCCTATGTTAATCATATTCTCCCGAGTTATGAAAGCTTGGTAATAATATAAAATGTAATGTTGTATGAAGATAGGCAGCGTGGTGATCAGAGAAGAAATCAACAAAAAGAAGGGGCAAAACACTTACCTCTATTTGATTGTCTATTAGCAACACTATAGCCACCAACATAACCAGCAGAATTTTTAGTCATAACATCAGAAGTTGCATTTCCAAGCCCAAAACCAAATGAGCCAGACACATCCAGTTCCGAAGGTGAAGATTGCCAGGTATTATCCCCGTATAATGAGCCCTTCTCATAAAAGTCTGCATAAGCCCCATCATAACCACCATTAGATGCAGCATGAGATGATGCTGGTGCAACACCTGTCCTACTGTTCCTTCCATACCCTACCCCTTCTAGACCAATATCAAAATCTCCACCACCAAAGCTAAGATTACTGCTATTGACTGCGCGAACTCCTCCACCTTGTTCAGAATTAGCAGAGGAACCCCAAAGTGCTCCCATACTGCTAAAAGAACCCATTCCTGAGCTCCCAGTTCCAGAGCTCATAAAAGAACTGGAGTTTGTGGTGTTAGAAGCATGATTAATACTTCCATTTCCCCATAAAGAGTGGGCAATTGGATTTAAGACAGAACTACTTCCTCCATTGCCTCCACTAAATCCAATGGGGTTGCTGTACCTGCTTGCATTTCCACTATATGAAGGACTTACTCGTCCATAGCCAGCATTAGAACTGATGTTTGAATTTCCCCCATAAACTGGGTTCAACACCTGCTCAAAATTCAATCCCATCCCATAACCACTACCAAATGGAGAAAAGTTACTCCGCCCAGCAGTAACAGGACTAAACCTGCCATCCATTCTAACGCCATACCCTCCAACAAAACTTGGATTGTATCCCTGAGTGTAACCATTGAGGAAGCTACTGACTCTACTAGGACTATAGTTAAACCCCCCTAACTGGTTCCTAGCTGGTCCTGGAGATAACTCTTTGGGGACAGCCCGCTTGACCTCAACCATTTTACCGTTGAGTTCATGAAAGGTTTTGTGCAATACTCTATCCACTGCTTCCTCTGAATCGTAGGTGATGAATCCAAAACCTCTTGGCCTTTGAGTGTTGTGATCATACATGACTACCACATCTGTAATCACCCCAAACTGATCAAAGTACTTCCTAAAGTCACTCTCTGTAACTGTAGATGCTAAACCTCCTACAAATATCTTCTTTGTTCGGGCAGGGCCAGGTGAACCATTAACGCTGCTACTGTTTTTGTTCAGGGTGTTCTGATCCTCTCTAGGAACTGCCTTCTTTGCCTCAACCTGAATGGAAAGATTGATTAGGACTATGAAAGTTTACATAAGTAATAGTCCAATGTTTCATAACTCCTAAAAAAAATGATGAAGAAAAACATTTTCTGCTTGTCAAATGTAAGCAATGGGCACTTGGAATTGAGAAACTGGTCAAAATTTTTAACTCTGCTCTTTTCCTAACGATGTTGCAAGATTTTGCATTCCTCAGAATGCTCTGTTTGTATAGAAAGCAGGTACTTGCATGAGAACTGGGACAGTATATCGACACATTTCATCTCTTTACTTTGTAAAATTTTTCGTTCATATTGCATATTATTTACAGCAGTCATAACTTTTCCACAGAACAACAAATTATCAAAACAAGTATCTAGCAGAGACTAAAAACAAGTATCTAGCAGAGACTCGACTTTATTGTAGATAAGCTTCTCCTCCCTCATTTTTTTTATCAGCTTCAATTTTTGCACCAATGTTTTTTTTCCATTATCATCAGCGATTGATGAGGCATTAATTACAGTTTGTCTTTTTTATATCCTCCAATCAACCTCACTCTCATGGAAGCCATTTCTCATATCCCTAAGCATGTGTACTTTTATTCTAAAATAAAATTTTCTGAACCATCTAGCAGTGCTAATAATGGAATATTCGTATCATGCTGTGAAATTCTAATCTCCGATTGCTGTTTAAGTTTGCCAAGAGAAAAAAATGAACTATAACATCGAGTAATGCCACCTAGCTTTCTAAATATTTAAGCTCTGAGCCTTAACTGAATTGTTCAATATTGACACACAGAACAAAAAAATTCCCCATCTACCTCCCAAGGAAAAGAAAATGTTTATTTGTTTAGACATTACACGGAACAATCAACAATCCATTGTTGTCATCTACTCTACACCATCATAGATTCACGAAGATGAAATTTATTTTTCTCATAGCATAGAAATTTATGATGATCAGATTAAACCAGCAGTAAATCAGTACCGGTCAAAATCCAAATTATTGAGAATTAAAACGTAACAACTTACATTTCTACCATCTATAAGGTGCTTTTCCATCACAACTCTCTCAGCAACAGCAGGGTCTGCGAAAACAACAAAACCAAATCCTCGAGCACGACCCGTGGCCCGATCCTTCATTATGACAGCTTCTAAAACTTCCCCAAAAGCCCGGAAATACTCCTTAAGACGGTCTTCGTTCGTGTCCCATGAAATCCCACCAATGAACAACTTTCCAAGCTCCATTTCCATTCTACACACAAATCCCAACAACAAAGTCACCAACAAGCATTAAAAAAAAATCAAAACATAAAACTAATAATCTCATCAAAAAATAAATCATCTCCAATCCTATACCAATCAAACACCAGATCTTAATTCTAACACAGAATTGGACACCACTACAGCAAAATACAATCCAATATTCACTGCCACAAAACATCTAAGTCAGCATAGAACACCATGCTATGTTAATAAAAACAATCAAACACATGATGTCGTAATGCAGATTAAACAAAGAAAAACAATACCTTGTCAAAAATACAAAGCAAAGCTTGGATATTTACAACAAAAGGTCACTCTTGGATTTAATCCAAAAGTAGAAACAACCTTTGAGCAATCAAATATCAATCAAAAGCAATCCAGGAATCCTGACAAACAAACAGAAAGATACCAACTTTGATAAGAAAATGAGTACAAGATCCAAAACCCAGAATTCATTACAAAAAAGATTGCTTTTTTTATTGGAAATTTACCAGAAAAAAAAGAAAGAAGAACCCAGATAGGAAACTGAAAGAATCTAAGATCTGCGAGGAGACATAACAATAAGAGAGGGTGAGAGAGACCCTTTCTTTTTTGCTCTCTCTCCTCCCTCTTTCTCTCTTTGCAAGTTACTGTTGTCGTTGTTGTTGATGATTAAAATTTATCAAAGAAAGACACAAAGACAGAGAGAGAAAATGGGTTTGTTTCCAACAACAAAAAAATGGGTACCTAAGTTTGTGTCTTGTGTGTGTGTATGTATATATATATATATAGCGAAAGATAGAGAGAGGTTTGGCTATCCTCTCGTGTAAGAAAGTTACAAAGGGGACGATGGGGAGGATGGTGACTTTCCAAATTTTGATTTAAACAACTAAAAGAATTAAATTTTGCCACCTTTACCTTTTTCTTTAATTATTATTATTATTAGTAAGTTTTCACCATTGTACTTTCAAGCCTTTTTCAATTAGGACCCTGCTGTTTTGGGGTTAACTTATTTGTTTTTGTAAATTTTTAGTAAGTTTTTTTGCGTGCGTGAGTGAAAAAAATTTTAGGGTTGGTAAATTGCTTGAGCCTTGAGGTGAGGTGTTTCTTTAGGTTATATTTGGTATTTCAGTGTTGCCCTAAAAGTATGATTTTTATATTTCTGTAGTGAAATTGTTTATGATGCCTCACAATAATAAATGAACACTTAAATAATTTATGGTTTGATTTTTATATTATTATATTAAGTTAAAAAAAAAATTTTATGAAGGGGTTTAAATTAAATTGGAGTTGACAATGAAGAAATTTTTTGTAAATATAGTTATTTGAGTGGGGATGATTTGTTTAAAACTTGATTGAGAAGGTACTGATTTGATGCAGATTTCTCTATTCTTTTATAACTTACTTGATTGGAGTAATTACCAGACTGAAACCGGAGTGAATCGGTAAAAAACTAACGTTATTTGAATTTGAAATGTAAAAATGTTTTCAGTATTCCTAGTCTTGCTATAAAAAAAAAATATATCTAACTATTAAAATGTAAGTAATGATTAAAATTGATTCCCTTTTTTTTTAACCTTCTTTGTTATTTTCTTTTAATTGAGTTGTATTATAAATTATCAAAAAGGTGAGAAATAGTTAAAGACTACCATTAATCATCCCATATCTTAGGCGTCTAAGATCTTTATAAAGATGAGATTTTTGGCTACTTTACTTTTGGAGAAAGAAATGGTACTTTGTTGTGTTTTTATATTGCAAAACATGTTTTCTATATAAAAAAAAATTAATTAGATGAATATTTTGTAAAATTTAGAATTTAAAGGCTTCCAAAATTGAAAAAGAGAAGACAAAAGCTTATTACAAACATTAATTAACTAACAAAAACTAATTGAATAGGGAAATTTACTCATATAAGTACTCCCCATGCAAGTATTGTACATTTGAATAGTGCTTTATTTTTTATAATTTTAGTTTTTTTATAATTTTATCATTTAATATTAGATTTTTTATTCTGGTCTCATGACTCGGGTTTTATTGTTTTATTTTTTATTTTTTATGAGATTATCCATATCTCATTATCTAGGTCACAGATTTGGCGAGTTAAACCAGATTGACTTGGATCGTTTTTTTTATTATTATTATTTTTTTAATTTCATCATTCAACATTGGGTTGATTGGAAAATAGGCTTCATAATTTGTTTCAATTTTATTTCTATGAGATTATCTCAGTCACGTGATCCAAAGTATAAGTTTGGCAAGTTGACTCAGGTTGACTCGAGTTGTTGTTTTTTTCTAATATTTTTTTAATTAATTCTTTTTTTCAATTTCAACTTTCAATATTGGGTTGATTAGGAATTGAATTTCATAATTTATTTCAATTATTTTTTTTATGGGGTTATTATAATCTTATGATATAGGTCATGAATTTTGACAAGTTAATCTGGATCAATCAAATATGTTTCGTCTCAATATTTGAAAAAAATATCTTAGAAATTTATTTTAGTCAAACTATATTTTTAACAATTATTCAAATTATCTTTAAAACCTTAAAGTTGACCGGGTCATTAAAAAGCCAATCCTTACACTATTTAAACTTTTTTATATTAAAAAACATGATAATAACATCTAAAAATTCTTTTTACATGAAAAAAAATTAATCAAATTCACACGGGCAAATGATGTACCATATCCCTAAACCAGTGTTAGTTAAGAGGTGTTGTAAATTTAGTCCCTTCATAATCCTTTCAATTTATGATGCCAAAGAAACATCAAATATGGTTGTTTTGTTCCACGTAAAAGGATTGTTTGATGCAGAGGCAAGGGTTTGAACTATTCATCCTAATTCCTAACCCATTACATGTTCTTGGAAGAAATTATATATATATAAAGTGACTTTGAATATGTCCATGAGTTGATGAGTGATGCTTAGAATGAATGTTTCAATAGATAAGATGGCTATTTCTTTCTTATTTCATGAAAACAACTTTGGGCACAACTTTTAATTATAATATTCGATAAAGCTGGAGATGTGTGAAAGCCAGAAGGGATCCCTTGTCTTCCCACTCATCCGAAGAACAGATGGATGCATCAACATTAATACTCATTTGGTGCCTACAGCCTACATCTATATATATATATATATATATATATATATATTGGTGCACATGCATGATGTCATTGGATTGCAATTCCATTGCCTTACCCTCCACTTGCCTTTTTCCTTGATCAACAATATCACAATAAAAAACCACCTCCCGAGCCATTGATTATGCTTAGCATTTCCAGCACCATAACTCATATATATATATTACATATTGCTATCGGTTATAGGTAGAAGATTGTGCATCTGGTGATCTAATCACTTGCAGTTTCCAAGAACTTGGGTTTAATTCCTTACTGTTTTACCTAATATGGATAATAAAGGAACGCCGAGGTTGAAAATCTTAATCAACATTTATTTACTTTGGTGCCAAAGAGCCATCAATTGAGAGGCAATGGACAAGACAATCTTGGGCAAATCTCGGATACATGAAATAATTTTTTATTTATTTTTGAATAAATACATGAAACTCTAAGTTGTAAATGACATAAAAATGACTAAGATAGGATAAGTTTTCAGGACTGTTTATTTGGCTAAAATTGATTTTACATATATGGTTCCTCGTTCGATCGAACTGATCTGATATTTTTATTTTTAGTTTGATAAAATCAATCTCTACTTACAATTTGAGGTGATTTAAGCTCTTTTCTCCAACTCCATTACTAACTAAACAGCAAATTCATGCCATTTTCGCCACCTATTTCATGTTGGATAATCTCAAATTGCCTTTTATGGGTAAATCAGGGATTGATTTGATCAAATTTAAAGTAGAGGGTTTGATTCAGCTAAATATACAAACTAATAGAAACATGCATGATTTACCCTATAATTTGTGCTTAGGGTTCGCAAAATAGACCAAGCATAAATGGGAAAGGTTTGAACTATATTTACAATGAAATTAATGGCAAAGAAATACAAGTTTGCATTGTTAGCATCGATGTGAAACTACCAAATCCCAATCTCTCATATTTGGTTTGTTGCTATCATGGTGGACCAGATGATATAATGAAAGAGCTCTGCTATCTCTTTGAAAAGTCTCCACAAAGGGAAAGGGAAAAGTGAAACCAAAAGGTTATCTGATTTTAGGGGGGAAAGGGTAAGTGATTAGGGTTTCGTTTGATGCACAACTAGGTGATTGCAATAACAACAATGAAAAAAATTTAATGTGTTATGTTTTTTTTTTTTGTTCATTTTTAAAGAAGATCAAATTAATACACAAAGCCTTGTTGATATAAACTACATCTGGTTTAAATTTGATTTTAAAATATTTATTAATTAATTTTGCGAGATCAAATATATCTCTTAAAGCGTACATCAAAACGAACTGAAATTTTACAATGACATATTAGACACATGTAACTATATTTTAGTAAATTGTCAGGTCAAATGAAGTTCATAAACATATTATTTTAGAAGTTAAAGTTACTAGACAAATCTTGTCAAATCTATCAGACTAGATCTCTGTGTAATGTTAGGGGCATATATGAAGCTGCAGGTGGAATTTTGTTGCGATTTAGGTTGGTCTAGAAACTAGACATCTCAGGGTTTCCAATCATATATGGTAAGCCTAATAATTCATCCAGACAAGAGAGAACAACATGTTTGAAGTCGGGACTGAAAATCTACCACAAATATGCAAAAATTAGAGACTCAGGTTACATGAAGAAATTTTGGCATGAAGACTTTGTTTTTATTATTCCATTTTATTTATTTACTTAATGTTGAATAATTATTTTTTAATTTAGATTTTTTCTGGCCCATTAGTTATTGTTTAGGGGTTTATTTTATTATTAGACTAATGTTAATTAATTACTAGTTTATGACCATTAGCTTGCAGCCTAAAAAGAATCCATTATGGTTATTTAGAGGATACTATATTATGTTTTTTTGGCTGCGAATTTCAGTATCAATTTGAAGAATAAACGTGAGTTTTTTTGTTTATTTGTGGCAGAACAACTTTTATTTGCAAGGATAAAAATCGTACACTGACTTATCGAAAATTAACTAGATTCGTAGCATCATTCACATACTTAGGATTATTAGATACAAGGTTATCTCAGTATCTAAGTCTTTTTTCAATATATTTGGTTTTTAGATACAGAGTTACCTCTAAGTCAAGGCTCTATTAAGCCTTGTTTTTTATTTTTCGAGTTGTTATCTACTTTGTTGGTGATTGCTTAACTATATGATCAAGAGGTTTACATCACTTGTTTCTAAATTTAACATTTTTTTACTTTGTTAATTATACTGCTCAAGTTATAGTTATAAAATTCAACCTGGTTTATGACTTGATTCAAGGTTAGAATCACAAAGTAGATAAGTTAATATAAGTCAATTTAAAATAACATTGTGGTGCTTTTAGGAAGAAAAATAAAAAAACTTGGATCACATCCCACCCTAAATAATACTTGGTTAATTAAAAATAAAATTAGCAATAAAAACATCAACATTTAATGTTGAAAATGCTAAATGTTGATGGATGGCCGAGATCATACCTTGCATGAATGCAAAGAAAACCCAACGAATTTCTAAACATTCAATTCCTGACCAGCGAATTTAAGATAGAGAGATTGATCCGGTAGTTAAATGACGTGTTAATCTTGAACAATGAATTTCATGTTCAAAAATATTATTCTTTTAAAACATCAAATCAATATAAAAATAATATTTTAATATTAGTTGGAAAAAGTAACTTTGTGTTAATATTAGTTGGTATCTTGGTTATTATAATAAAAGTTAAACGGTGTTAAAAAATTATTGTAAATTAAAAGATATTTTATTATAAATTATAATAGTAGCGTTATTTTTTTATTTTTTTGTCTTTTTGCAAGATATTTTTTTAGCTTTCTTTTTCATTCCCACTGGTGTCCATGTTATTAAGGAAGCGCGTGTGATGCTTTTTTATGGTCAAATCTGGTCATTCGCCGTCTTACTGGATACACAGTTGTGCTCTCTTCACATAGTATGGCGCGTATAGACAGAAAATGATTGAATTGCTGTCGGTGATCGATTGTTTGCATTTTTTCTTTATTTTCTCTCCCCTAACAACTAAAATATACAATTGTCATTTTTGTCTGTTGTTTGTTAGATCAAACATGTGTGTCGTACCCAAGCACGTTGGATCTAACATGGCTACGTTGGGCCTGACATGACTGCTAGACCTAAGTATCCCGGGTCATGCATGACTGCCAGATCCAAGGCTAGACCAACACACCTTGAGTTAGGCATGACTGCCAGACCCAAGGCTAGACCAACGCACCTTGAGTTTGGCATGGTTTGCCAGACCCACGACTTTTAGGTCCATGCCAGACTCATGAGTCGGGGTCTGCCAAACTGCACGTCTGGGTCTGGCAACCATGTTAGACCCGGGAGCCTTGAGTCTAGTAGTCATGCTAGACATAAACAATTTTAGTTTGAGCAGATGATAATTAAAATGTTGAGACTTGTAATTTTTTTTCTTCTAAAAAATACATTTAAACTATCATTGAAGTATCATAAACAAAAATTCAAGTTTAGAAATTATTTATAAACAACAAATCTTCATAAAAATCTAATTTAACATTTTAAATCTAAAAATTTAAATCATATTTTTCTATTGAAATAGTTCATTTTTTATGTTTATGAATTTGTTATTTCTTCAATAAAAATTCTATCTTCTCTTCTTTTTTTTTCTCTGTTTTTTTTTAACTTAATGTCTGGGTCTGACATAACCCAAGCGCCTGGCCCTAGCAACCATGTTAGACCTAAGCGAATTGGGTCTGAATAGGTGATAATTAAAATGTTGAGATTTATAAAATTTTTTATTTTTTATAAAAAAAACATCTTTGAAGTATCTTAAACAGAAATCCAAGTTCAGAAATTATTTATAAACAACAAATCATCACAAAAATTTAATTTAACGTTTTAGGTCTAAAAATTCAAATCAGATCTTCCCATTGAAATAATTTATTTTTTTTATATATGTTTAAGAATTTGTTATTCTTTCAATTGAAATTCTATCCTTTTTTTCCCTCTCTTTTTTAACTATATTTTTTTAACTCAATGCCTGGGTCTGGCATGACCTAAGCGCCTGGGCCTAGCAACCAGGCCATACCAAGGCGACTTGGGTCTGACAACAATGCCCAGACTCTTGGGCATGACATTGATTTTATTATTTTTAAATTCAAAAAGCTGTGCTGGACCCATATTTACTTGGGTCTAGCAAACAAGTAAGACCCAAATTACTTGGGTGTCAGACTCAAGACTCTTGAATTTAGCAAGACTATTAGATCCAATGCACTTAAAAACATTTTTTATACTGTTAATATTTTTTTTTACATTTAAAAAAAATTAATATTGACCCGCTGCAAAGCATAGGTTAATATACTAGTAGTTATTAAATAGAGTGGATTCACTAAATAACTCATTAACTTAAAGCTCGAATCAAGATGAGTTATATTTTAATTTGGTTAGAAAGTTTGAACTAATTAAACTCGATTAAGTTAATTTTAATATTTTTTTAAAATTGTGATTTAAAATAATATCATTTTAGTAAAAAAAAAAAGAAGTTAATATTATTCTAGAGTTAACCTATATTAACTAAACAAAGCTTGTAACTTAAACTTTGACTAGGTTACTAATAACCCTTCTATTTAAGGTTATGTTTGAGATTATAGTGCATGATATTTTGTAAAATGTTTTTCACTTAAAAATATATTAAAATAATATTTTTTTTTTATTTTTGATATCAACACATCAAAACAATAAAAAAACACTAAAAATATTAATTTGGAACTTTTTCAAAAATAAAATTCAAAATATTCAAAATATTTTTTTTTTATTTTTTATATCAACACATTTAAACAATAAAAAAAATACTAAAAAAAAATATTAATTTAAAATTTTTTCAAAAATAAAATTTAATTTTTTTAAAAATATAATCCAACCACCCTCCAAAAGTATCCATGAATCTTGAGCCGGTCAAACTCAAATCGGATTTGATAACCATGGATATGTTTACCATCCGATAAAAAAAGAAAAGTGAGAAAGAATTTGGTCCGAGACACTCGATGATCATTGGGTGAAAAAAAAACACACGACACCACACTACTCGAAACCTCGAACTCTACAAAAATAAGCAAAACATTATTACGACTTTCTCTCTCTCTCTCTCTCTCTCACACACACACACACACACACACAGCAGAAAGCTTAAAACCTGTCTCTCTGAAACCCTTAAACCCTAAATTTAGCACAACCATGAAAGTCACAAAACAATTACTATTTCAAGAATGAAGTCACTAATCACCCCAACAGTCTTATTCTCACCTATGTCAATAAAGGCCACACCTTTAGCTTCCAATCTCTTCTCTTTAGCTTCAAAATCCAATCTTTTCTCGAAAACTCAAAACCCCATTTCTTCTTCGCCTCTAAAACGCATTATGCTTTCAATTGAGCCTTCAAATTTTCTAATTCAGACTCGGTGTGTCCATTCAAAATCCTCTCTTTCTACTTCTTCTGGTGAAATTCATGTGATTGTTGGCCCTATGTTTGCTGGCAAAACTACCACTCTTCTTCACCGTGTTCAAGCTGAAATCAATGATGGCAGGTTTGATTTTCTGTTCCTTGGCTTATTTTTGTGTTTTTATGATCTGGGTTTTTGTTAGAATTTGATTTTGTTGTTTGTGTGATTTTGGATTTTTGGGTTTCTTTTATTTCTTGTTCGGTTTGGCTTCATATTTTAGTTTTATTGTTGATATAGTAGCTGTCTTGAGACACATATTAGACAAAGTGAAACACGCATGTTATTGTACATTATGGACTTGATTTTAGTATGATACATTACAGATGGATTGATGGTGTAGTTTGAACTTTAAAAAGGTGGGAGTTTGACAATGTTTTTTGGATCGAAGGAGTGTGATTATCATGGGTAGACATTGCCAGCTTTCAGGCTAGGAATTTGCGTGAATTGGAGAAAACATTAAAGTTTCTTTGTATAACAGGGAGAATGAATGAAGCCATGTGGCTATTATGGCAATTGGGGTTGGAACTGGACCGTGGGAGCTGTGCTCTCCTGTTTCAAGAATGCATTTTCAGGAAAATGTATAAGGGGAGAAGAATCCATGCACAAATGGCTGTTGTTGGGTTTGTTCCAAACAACTATCTGAAGACTAAATTGACAATATTGTATGCCAAATCTGGGGATTTGAAGATCATGCGTGTGTTGTTCGATACATTGATGGATAAAAGCTTGATTTCTTGGAATACACAGGTTTCTGGATATGTGCAAAAGGGGCTTGAAGAATTCAGAATTGGTTTTCATTATAAATTAAGATTCTGTCCTGATGCTTGTCAATAAATAAATAGATAAATAAATAAAAAGATTCTGTTGGGATACTTAAAATTGAAATTTTACCAAGGAGATTACGCATATATCCAACAGTGTTTGGAATTTAGGACTTGCCAATTAACAACTTTTGGTGAGATGGTTTAAAGTAGAGTCCCATGGGGAATTAAACAATGTCATATTATCAACAGAATTGTTGTTTTGTTATTCATTCTTCTTTTCTACCTGTCATGCAGAAACGTAGCAATTATAAAATCAAACAAGGATAATAGATATGGATTGGATTCAGTAGCGACACATGATGGGGTCAAATTGCCATGTTGTGCGCTGCCCAATTTGTCATCATTCAGACAGAAATTAGGTCAGGATGCTTATGACCAGGTATCTCAATGTCAAAATCTGGTGATTTGTCTTGTATAGAATGTTGCCATAGCGTTTATTAAGTAACTTGTCTGAACTCTAATGTATGAATGCTAAGCAGTCAGTTTCTCGTACATCCTTTTGAAATTTTAGTTCTTGTCTTTAAAATGAAAGGTGAATTGCTTTTGGAAGATGTACACTGGAAAATACTTGAACACTGGATGATTGACAATATACATTTTGCAAGCTTTTTGCAAGTAAACTTGGTAATAAAGACTCACAACAGCTACTTGATGACAGCTAGATGTGATCGGTATTGATGAAGCACAGTTCTTTGAAGACTTGTATGATTTCTGCCGTGAAGTTGCTGATCATGATGGCAAAACTGTAATAGTTGCTGGCCTGGATGGTGACTATCTGAGGTATATTTCAAGCCTACCACTTTGTTTCAATGATTTTGTTTTTTTCTCCAGAATTCTTGCCCATTACTTTATTAATCATGTGTTTCACAACTTCATATATCATAACCTTCTTCTCAAATTCAATGAAGTCCCTTTTGACCTTGGAATAAAATATTCACAGGAGGAGTTTTGGTTCTGTACTTGATATAATTCCCCTTGCTGATTCCGTCACTAAGTTAAGCGCTCGGTGTGAGATTTGTGGAAAACGTGCTTTCTTCACCTTAAGAAAGACAGAGGAGACACAGACAGAACTGATTGGCGGGGCTGATGTTTATATGCCTGTATGTCGCCAGCACTATGTCAGCGGACAAGTTGCAGTTGAAGCTGCAAGAATGGTCCTGGGATCGCAGAACGTTCAGTGTAGCTCTTGTGTGTAGCTCATCTATTCTTACCATCACCATACTCTGATTCCGCTATTGTGCTGCTGGTCGCTGCAATATGTTCAAAACTGAATTGTTAATCTATCCTGTTCCCCCTGCAGGATTGTACATATAGCTTAGATCTTTTGAAAGGGGAAAATTTGTAATGTGATGAATGTGGGATCTTGAAGATTTGCAATCAGGAAAAAAAAAAAAAAAGGCTTCAAGCCACAAATGTTTTTGTTACTACTTTATGTGGATGATGAAAACGTATGGATAATGGAATGACCAAGTGCAGTATTTCGGATGGCAAGTTGCCTTTTGAAGTATGGAGAAGGACCAAACTAAGGTGTCCATCACTGTCACTGATATCTTTAAAAGAAGTCTGCTCATTTCTTACTCGAATCTGCCATGCAAATCATTGTAACCAATGCCCCTTACCTCGAATAGAAATCAAGTAAATTGTTCTGCCTATGCTAAATATTAAAAAAAATTATTAACAAGAAAAAACTTTAAAAATATGTTGGTACGAGTTTCATGTTGAGCTATGTGGGAGCCGACCCAGTTAACTAGATAAGTTAATCCATGATACTATCAATCTAATTTGATTTTAATAAAAATTTAAAATAATATTATTCTAAGTTATTTAAAAAAAAAACCTTAAAATAAAATCACTTGAATTAACTCAGTTAATTTAAATTAATCTTTCTAACCCATGAACTAAACATAAATCAGGTTATGTACAGGTTTAGATTTTATATCTATGGTTATCGATGAAATACCTAATAATTTTTCAGAATTCCAAATTTGAAGATTTTCAAGGAAGACCTAAAATGGTGTGAAGCTTAGGCCCAGAAGAACATATAGGCCAGGGCTAAAAACCCACCCACCTCCTCTGGCACTTAAAGACCGATAGCTCGGGTGAAAATTTGGCTCCATCTATGTTTCCTAGTTCTACTTCAGCTTCTGTCTCAGAAACAGAACATCATTTGATCTTCAGTTTTCTCTCTTCTTGTCTTTCTATCAAGGTACGTGATGCTCAGTTACTGTTCTCAAAGGGCTATCTTTATTAGTTGTCTTTAAAAGCCTATGCTAGTTTTTCTTGTTCACTAATGTTGAAGGGACCAAAGCTCGCCCCTGTGAGCAAAACCCTTCAAATTTTTATCAAAACCCAGTCTTTATCACTTTTTCCATCTGGATTTGTTAGAAAATTCAGTGGTTTTAACTCAAAAGATAATGAGTCGGCACATGAGACTGAATGGGAAAGATTACTCAAGCCATTTGACCTTAAAGAACTTAGAAGATCTTTCAATAAGATTACACCATTTCAACTTTGTAAACTTCTTGAATTGCCACTCGATGTGGAAACTTCAATGGAGATATTCAAGTGGGCTGGTGCCCAAAAGGGCTATTGCCACTCATTTAGTGTGTACTATTTGTTGATTGATAAGCTTGGGGCAGCTGCGGGTTTTAAGGTTATAGATAGGTTGTTATTGCAAATGAAAGAGGAGGGGATTGTTTTTAGAGAGTCCCTTTTTATTTTGATTATGAAATATTATGGAAGAGCTGGTTTGCCTGGACAAGCAACTAGGTTGTTATTGGATATGAAGGGTGTTTATTGTTGTGAACCAAGCTTTAGGTCGTATAATGTTGTATTGGATGTATTAGTAGTTGGTAATTGTCCTAGTGTTGCATCCAATGTTTTCTATGACATGTTGAGTAAGGGTGTTTCGCCAAATGATTATACATTTGGGCTGGTGATGAAAGCACTTTGTATGGTTAATGAGGTGGATAATGCCTGCTTGCTGCTTAGGGACATGACTAAACATGGTTGTGTGCCAAATTCGATGATTTACCAGACTTTGATAGATGCACTTTCCAAGAGAGATAGAGTCGACGAGGCCTTGAAACTTTTGGAGGAAATGTTCTTGATGGGTTGCCCGCCTGACGTCAATACCTTCAATACTGTTATTTATGGTTTCTGTAGGCTCAATCGAGTTCTTGAGGGAGCAAAATTGGTTGACCGGATGATTCTCAAGGGATTTACCCCTAATGACATGACTTATGGATACCTAATGCATGGATTGTGTAAAACATGTCGAATCGATGAAGCTCAGGCATTGTTGAGCAAAGTCCCTGGTCCAAATGTTGTGCATTTCAATACACTGGTTAATGGATTTGTGAGGAATGGAAGATTGAATGAAGCCACAGCTTTTGTTTATGACAAGATGATAAACAATGGCTATGTTCCTGATGTTTTCACATTTAGCACACTTGTTAATGGCCTTTGCAAGAAGGGGCTTTTTGGTTCTGCTCTTGAATTGGTTAATGACATGGATGCTAAGGGGTGCAAGCCCAACTTAAATACATATACAATTTTGATTGATGGGTTCTGCAAGAAAGGCCAACTAGAGGAAGCTGGTCTTATTTTACGTGAGATGTTAACTAAGGGATTTAGTCTGAATACAGTGGGATACAATGCCCTAATATCTGCCTTGTGCAAGCATGGAAAGATTCATGAAGCCCTGGACATGTTTGGTGAAATGTCAAGTAAAGGATGCAAGCCTGACATATTTACTTTTAATTCCTTAATTTTTGGTCTGTGCAGGGTTGATGAGATGGAGGATGCTTTGGCTCTTTACCGCGATATGGTTTTAGAGGGTGTTATTGCTAACAGTGTAACTTTCAACACGTTGATTCATGCTTTTTTGAGGAGAGGTGAAATCCAAGAAGCCCTTAAGCTTGTAAATGATATGTTATTTAGAGGATGCCCTCTTGATGAAATCACTTACAATGGTCTAATAAAGGCACTTTGCAAAACTGGGGCTGTTGAGAAGGGACTGGGTTTGTTTGAAGAAATGATCAGGAAGGGGCTAACCCCCAGCATTATCACTTGTAATATTCTGATCAATGGCTTCTGTACAGCTGGCAAAGTACATAATGCACTAGAGTTTATGAGAGACATGATTCATCGAGGTTTCTCGCCAGACATAGTCACTTACAATAGCCTAATTAATGGTTTATGCAAGAGAGGACGCATCCAAGAGGCTTTGAATCTCTTTGAGAAATTGCAGGCTGAAGGAATACAACCTGATTCTATTACATACAACACTCTGATTTGCTGGCTCTGTAGAGAGGGAGCATTTGATGATGCATGTTTTCTTCTCTATAGAGGTGTTGAGAATGGCTTTGTACCTAATGATGTGACATGGAATATCTTGGTTTACAATTTCGGTAAACAAAGTAACTCAGAGGGTCAGACCATCACCTATGCTCAGTTTTCGTGACAGAAAGGTAGCTTCTGCTCTTGAAAGATGGAATCTTGTTTGGCCTACTTTATAATCTAAAAGAAACATGTCCCAGTTGGGACATCAGAATTTCTGCTTGGATAGGCCATTGGCTGCTAAGAATCGCTGGGATTATAATTTATGGGCTCTGGAAATAATCTTTGGTGAAAGAAATGAGCGTTCGTTTTGTAGTGATCATATTGTGTTTTGTTCACTTTTGGATTTTTTTGAACGTCAAAGGGTTCATGCTTTGCCTGCTGGTGGGATTTTTGGCTGGATACAAGTAAAGGAGATAGGTACTAGTTTGAGCCAGTAATTATTGAGGTGGAAGGCTTCACCTTAATAATGTCTGCCAACAGAAATCTTTAATAGTCCAAACTCAAGGTGAAGATGCCATATTCATCTCTTTGTTTTATTTACTGCCAAACAATTTGCTTATCATTTTTGTCTTTGGTACTTGGTAGTCCCCCATTCATAATCCTTTAAAGCTGTGTTTTAAGTCTTAGTTGCGCATTCCGTACAAAGAAAGGAGACAATTAAATTTTTAAATATCAGAATAACTTGGATGGATATATTTCTATAGTCAAGCTGTTCTTACAACTAATAAATTTCTTTTATACTAGATAATTGTTTTATGAGCGCTGCGTGTATGCAATAGTACTGAAAGACTTTATATGCTTTGAACGTAATTTTTCTTTATTTCCTTGGTTATTGGACATCAGTTGGATAACAACCTCAACTTGCTGCTTTCTGAAGAAACTTGAAGTTATACTCCTTTCGTTTTGGTTCATTTCTTTTGCCTTAGATAGATTTCTTTTCTTTTCCTTTTCTATTTTAATTATTTGTTCATTTTTTGCAGTATTTATATGGACTACTGTCTAGGCTGTTTCAGCAGGATCTCTCCTTTCTCTGTGTTTTAGTTAGTAAGTGACTGCCTTTCTTGAATGCTCTATTCGCCTTTGAAAGGGTAGGCAGAATGCAATTCCTCAATTGCCTTTCCTGTTTTGCTCTACCTAAATACTTTGGAGAAGAAAAAAAGGCACCAAATATTGTAGGAGGAAAGACCCCTTTCTAAGGGCTCGTCTAAACCACTTATAACTAAACCTTTTGATTTGGCTAATGTTCATAATCTCTATTTTTGTTTTGTTCTGTTTTCCCCCTTCTTGTATGTTACTAAGTTTTCCTGTCTTCTCTTGTCTTGTAACAGGACACCAGATGAAATTCTAGGCACCAAAGGTACCAGACCAACCATTGTCTTGGAGAGGAACTGATCTTTATATCTTAGCTGATTGTTGAAAACATTCCAGATTTTGGTTTAATCAAATAAAGGATGCTCGAGAAGCTCAGATGCCGATGGTCTCTCGAATTGCTGGACAAGGCACTTCAGCCACAGGCCTCACATACACAATTCTCTATGAGGATGTTGCCCATCCAAACTCTCAAGTGTTGAACTCTCCCTATCTCCATTGATATAGCACATTAATATCATTGAATTAAATATTTGTTTAACCTTCTTCCATTATTAAAATTCAAAATTCAATGTCCAGTTTCAAAGTCATTGAATATTGCATTAAAATTCTTAATTCTTTTAGGTTCAATAGAATAGTTAAGTAGGTAGTCCATTTTGTTGTTGAACAAGACAGGTTCCATGAAACACATTATTACTTGTATGAAAGCCATGTAATAAACACATCTCTTCTCCGATTACAAAGCCGAACTGTGTCCTGTGCCCTTTTAAAATTTAGCCTCGCGAGCCCAAATCTCAAAATGATCCAAAGCAATCTTATAATGGCAAATCTAAGATAACTTGATTTAAAATAAGGGAAAACAAGAGAAAAATAAAGAACAAAAACTGTTAATAAGTAAAAATAATAATGCCTCAGAATTGCAGAATGTCAGCAAGGCTTTAAAAGCCATTCAGTCCCGAAAGATGGTAATATGGTGTTAATTCTCATCATTGGCAACACACTAATTAACATTAAGTATAGAAAAAAGACAATTATAAATATAAATGTTTGCCTCATGGCCAGTCCCAAATTGTAATGGCAGCGACGCCGCTACACAAGGCAATGGAATATGAGACCATCCCATTACACGGAGGAGCTCGCGGTGGAGGACCTCGACATGCCTGGGATTTTCTTTGTGACGTTTTACTTTGGAATATACAAACATTGATTTAAATCGTTTGCTCCAATTATATAGTAAGGATTTGAAGTAAAAATCCCCGTCACGTTTAACAAAAAAAAACATGATTAAGAGTTAAACAAGAATAATAAAGAATAGGATAAGAACACGACTTTGATTTACAAAATCAAATTTCATAAAACTAACAAAGATTAAATATTTGAAGTTTTCAAGTGCTAATCAACAAAAAAAAAACGAACTGGTATTTAGCAAACAGTAAAAAGTCTAAACCTTTTAAGTCTATCAAGCATAAAAGTCAGATCTTTGAACTCTTAACGTGCTAAGTAATGGAAACAAAGAACTGGGTTTTGTTTTGAAAATCAGGAAAAAAAGATCAGAACTTTGAAGTGTATGAAGCTAAAAGAAGTTGAAAGCAAGTGCGAGAGAGGCTGCAGCTGAGAGGCAGGCAGGCAGAGAAGGCAATGTAAAGATGAGTAGATGACTAAAACCCTAGTGGCTGGGACAACTTATAGAGGTTTGTGGATTAATCTGGACTGTTGGATGGATATCGTGCGGCTGATGGTGATGTGAGGGTTAGAAGATAGCCGACAGAGTGTCGTGAGGTTTTCTAGCTTGCATTAGCCAACGATGGGCCTGGTTATTACTATCTGGTACCCCTTTTTTCAGGGCCCAACTCATTTTTCATAAACAAAGGTCATGAACTAGAAAATACAGTTTTATACTCTCTAATGATCTTAACTCTTAAGTGGTGAACAAATGCTTGATTGCGTTTAAGAGTGTCATTTTTCTGTTCTTTTTCAATGAAATTAGATGTTCTACTTTCAATTTATGATAGCATATTAGTCTCATTTGCGTTTAGTTAGTATCTCGTAGTAAAAAAACAAAAAGTAAAAATAAAAGAGATGTATTCTTTTACTATCTCAAAAATATATTTATTTTGTTTTTTGTTTTCCTGTATCTATCGTTTCTATCATAAAACATTAATCAAACTCAACTGCTATGGAAGTTTCCTTGTGTTATGATTCCAATAGATGTGTTGAGTGCTGGTGTATGACATGACCTGTTAATTTACACCGTCAATTGGAATTGTAAAACAAAATCAGAGGATAATTGGATAGTATATGTGTTATCCTTGCATACAACTGTGCCATACTTTGTAGGACAGAAATTATTCTTACCTTAGAGGGTCTTGTGAGAGGTATACTCCATGGCTGCAGATGAGTTCTAGAAGTGCGTTCTTGTAGTAACCTTTGCTGTGGAGGATGAAAGGTTTCAAGGAGACACATCCTCGTTGATCCATTGCCAACTTCGGACAATACTCCATGGCTTGTCTAAATAGCAACTGTAATCATATTACGCAAATTGTGTTTTTGCAAAACAACAGTCAGACTTTAAGACAACAAACGACAGATCAAGGTGTTTTCAGAAAAGGGTGATGTGGACTGTTTAACATCAAATACACATAATTTTGTGCTAAATTCAGTATGCTGTCTGACAACGCGTAAGGGTTGTATTATGTTTAACATGAAAGTACATTTGATTAACTGGGAAATACTTGAACCAAGAGGAACAATTAGCTGCTAGTGTCCGAATGCAATCACACCATCACTGGCTCTTTTCATTGTAATTGTGGATTGAATCTGCTAAGAAGACTAAGATACAAGATATTGCAGGATCACATCTATTAAGTTTCAGCTTATATGTTCTATGTCATAAGAAGAAGACCTCAAAAGGAGAGCATCAATTTACCTCATTTTGCTCGAGTTGAAGGACATCTAGGCACTGTAATATAACTCCAAACTGCCTCTGACCTATCCAGATTGCCAAGCAATGAGTTTATAATAAAGATAAACATGAAAGACATAGAAGATTGTTTGTTAAAATGTTATGGGAATATAGGATTTACCCGACTCTACATATTGCTATGTCGAGAAACAAGTTGGAGTTTAAGCTGATCTTTCTTCAATAAGTTCAAGTTGATGATTCTTCCAAGCTTTAATCAATGTATAAAGGCGTGCCATCCATAACGGTCTTTCATTAGGGAAAAGATGAGACCTTTACAAATACATCTCTTATAATCCTAGGATGCTTTAGCTGCAGCAGGTCTGCAAGTTCTTCACTCATAACCTGATCAGTAAGAAAACCATAGCTTGGCAAGAAATCAATATGAGACCAAACATTAGAAGGCCCTGGTTGATTCGATGGACCAAAGAAAGGATTTTGATTACTGACTTCAAAGAAGAAGCATCTCCCTCTCGTTGTGGTGCAAAGTTAGCTTCATTGACCAATAATGAGTTTCCTTGATTTGCCAAACTATTCTAGGTGTAGTATTCGAAAGAAATCCTGTCCAGATTCATGAGTGCAGCTCCATATCTTGGTATAGCATCCATAACTTCTTGAGCTATAGTTGAAAAACCGCTCCAAGGAATTGTGATTCGAAGAGGAACCATCATCATGAATGCTAAGAACTTTAAAAGATATGGAAAGATTGTCAAAACCACTTGTTTTAGGAGTTCACAAAAAAAAGTTTGGCTAGGTTGGGTGGAGAGCAGCAATCCATGTCTACTAAAAGAAATTGTTTCCTTGACAAAAGTCGGAGGGAATCCTAGTTTATCTATCATTATTAAACTCAATGAGTTAATTTTGTGATATGGTAATTTAGCTCAAACTTTGGCCGGATTTATTTGTAAATCTTGAAAATTGATCTTGTCAAACCTAAATAATTTGACAAATCACACAAACTCTAATAATTTTTATTTTTTTAATTTTTATCCAAAACAATATCATTTTATTAAAGACATAAACTAGAAACGGCTTCGATTTAAAATAGATTCGGGTTAATTTGTCAACCCAAAAGTGGACTTAGCCAACCCGGGTTTTAGACTGCATCTGACAACTACGGGTCTAGCTTGTGCAACTATGTGGGCAAAGAATTTCGAATATGTTGAGGAGTTCATAGATGCTTGAAACGGAACCGCAAGTTCTTTGCTTCGATATCCTTGATTTACTGCAATAAAAAAGCTGCTGGAGAAGAGTTGGGATGTGCTAGTTAGCATAACAAAACTTCCTTCTTTATCATTAACCCTCAATAGTCAGCACAAGTGGTTAAAGTTTAGGATATGCGAAGGACATGGATTCAAGTCCTATCCTTGTGAGTCTCTGATTCTTTGGAATCACCAACTCTACCTGAAAAAAAGGGATGCTCCCTTGAAGTCATGAAGAACTTGCTGTGGTGGCTCAAAAGGACTCTCCTATGCTAATTGTAAATATCAAAATCAAAAATAAAAAATTTCATGGCCAGGGAAGTGCAATGGGTCATGTTAATGACAATCCTAACAGGCAGCTATCGTTTGTAAGAAGACTACCTATATACATGGGAAAATGAAGCTCTAAGTGCTATTTGTAGCCTGTACAAAGAGGGCAAACAAAGACATGCATCGCCTAGAAACAAGACAAGAGCAAAGGCCAAAACTACATGACAACAATATTTTCTTAAAAAAATCAATGCACCCCGAATTCGGGGTTTGCAAATCAAATCCTAGTACAGTAAAAACATACATGAAGATGGTGTTTAAGGCTTCTAGAACATTTTTCTTTCTAAATATCCTCAACCAAAAAAAAAGAAAGAAGAAATGCACCCCAGCTGCTAGGGACAAAATCCAGCTCCAGTTTTAAGCTTTTTATACTATCCTCTAATCTAAAATCCACCAACTCCATCTTAAATAGTTATCTACAATGCTCTTTTGCAGCGTCCTTTGCTTCCTCTGTCCTCGATCTACAGGATAACAAGAAAAACAGTAGTATGGTGAGTCGAGAAGGAGAAGAATTGATGAACTTACTATACTCACTATGGCACAAGTCTCTAACAAGAGCTGCCCAAACAACTACGGATTTAAAGAGATGTTGAAAATTAAACATGTAGGCGTCAATAATCAAGTTCATGGAACCACTAAAGAATTTTATAACAGATAACTTGCTTTTATATGATTGTTCCCACTCTCTTTTGTTTTTTCTTTCATTAACCCTCTATTGAATTTTTAGTATAATTTATCTGTAAATTAATTAATCCATTTTGCAATTTGAAAACTCAAAAACTACCAATCCTACTCAACACAGCAAGAGCCTTGTATCTGTAACTATATATGTGTGTGTAGAAAGGTGCGGTTAATCATTAGGTCATATGATCAATCACATGCAGAGAATGGAAAAGGGAGAAATCACAACCCATCCCTTCACCCTTTAATGTTTCAGCTGGCTAATTAATCCATCTCATCCTCACATAAGCTCAACCCTTATTCTTTGAGCCGGCACATTCATTTGATGGTTTTTGCGCTCGCAACAGACATGAACCATTTCAATGAAGGGCAGTCGACTTGACTAGTGTCTGTATGCGGGCACGTGTGTGCATGCACGCGCGACAAAACTCAAGATCTTGTTCACTGCATGGGAAGTACTACAAAGGCTTCACCATCCTGTTTTTTTGGTATTCTCCAGATCTTGTTAAGTGTGTAAGATAAATTAATAAACCATTTTAAAATTAGGAAACGCACTGCAAGTAAACTTTCCAGTAAAAATCGCAGCAATCATCCATGGAAAATTTTTCTGAGGTCCAAATGATCATAGATAAAAGAAAGCGGATATTAATAGCAAAATGATTGCATTATAAAGTATTGAGTCACCTAAATATGCACAACAAAAGCAAAGCTAGTCATTGTTCTTTTAGTTACAGCAAGACAACATCAAGTAGATACAAGCCTAATAAAGATTAGTAACATATTCTAACTCACATTATATTCGATTTGAGAAACTTTAAGGTGGAGCTTGGAAAATTCCATCCCTTGTGTGTGTGGCTGAGAAAAAGCTTCATTTTCTTCAATTCCCCGGGGAGAAACTATAGTGAAATAAATAGGTAAAAACTCATTAAATCTCTAGTCATTGTTCTCTTGTATATGAAAAGTGTGCCATAAGCTGCAAGTACTATGTTAAAACAAATCAAATATTCATGATTATTACCATTGGGGCAGAGTCATTCCTCTCCACCATTGACATTGTTAGTCTGAACAACTTTTGGCAGATTGCTGTTCATCAGATGTTCTCCCCTTGGCAGATTATGTTCTCCTGGAATAAAGAATTCCTTGATTCAGACTCAGAAAAAGATAGCTAACTTTAATATGTATTTCTTACCATCTGTTTCACGATTGTGATTTTGAGCTGTTGTCGTTGTTATATCAGAGCTTAACACACGTGCAAGATGCTTAACACGATTCAATCGTAATGCTTTTGGAGGTGTGCCTGAACCAAGGTTTCAATAAGAAGGTGGAACATACATAAATGTCTCTATTATAACCAACATTGGACACACTCGATTGACAAACAATTTGATTCACATGAGACACTCGATTAGCAAGCAATTTTGAACAAATATTTATGATACAGGATCAAATGAAAATAACAATATTTAAGCTTACAATTGGAAGCTGTCTCCCCCTTCATCGTCAAATCTGCTGGAATTTTGTGAGTATCACCAATATCCAGGGTATCAACCAGTGACCGAGCAAGGTGTTTTATATGGTTTAGACGTGACCTTATAGGTAATTTAGCTAATTTATGCGCTGGAACTTCTAAACCTGTTAAAAAAATCTATTAGTAAGTATCAAGCTGCCTTCATATCAAATGCATTACAAAAATGACAAGCCTCACCCACGGAATTTGCATTGCCTGCATTAAAACTTCCTTGTCTTTGATCCAAATCAGCATGACAAACACCATTAGATTGGACAGGAACCGAGATAGCTGTTTGATGATTTTCATCACTCAGGAGCATAGGCGATTCATCACTATCCACAAGACCGGATTGATTGATCTGAGGTTCTCTCACATTTTGTGCTCTTTCTCTCCTCAACTGATAGTTTCTACGTCGTCTTGCAAGATGATTCTCTCTCTCTTCAACACTCATTGATTGCCTTCTTTGTCTGTCTCGTAATCGCCGCCTTTCTCTTTCTTGCTCCTTTTGCAAATTCCTCAACACTGCTCTTTCCGTTAACTCCTTCATATTCTTCAATTATTTCATAAAAAAACTCAATGAACCCACAATCTGAACCAATAATTCAGCACTCAAAACACAAAATAAACCAAAAAAGATAATTTCTTTACCAACCCAGATACATAAAGCAACAAGCTTTATAAACCTATAATCAAAACCACCACCAACCCATTACTCAAAATCTCCTCGGCATCAAAATTCAAGCATTAAAAATCCAAAAACAACCTCAATATGCAACAAAAAATAACGTATTAAAGACCGTAACTTTCACATTTTCTTGCTCCAGATGAAAAACTGGAACAACACTATCATCTACAATTCATGAAAAACAGAACCCATAACTCATTTCATCCAATTAAGAAACCAATAGATCATAGTAATCTCATGATTAGCACTGTAAGGACAAGATAAACATTACAAGAAAACAAAAAAACAATGCAAAAAAATTGTCAAACTAACCTTAAAAATGTGATCTTTATAATGTCGGAGCCAAGATTTACTTGTCTTCTTGATTTGTAAGAGAGAGAGGAGAAGAGAGAGAGACGAAGAGAGTGATAAATAAGGTTTGAGGTTGCTCTTGTTTTGTTTCGACCGGGTTGTGTGGTGAATTGTTAATACCAAATTTTGCCAAATCAGTGGGTAATTTGATGCATAATTTAGGCCTAATCAATCGATTCCTTTTGCATCTAATGAGGACGGGGTAATATGGGCCATTGTCATGTGAAACCATTGTTTTAAAATTCAGACAGGCCAGGCTGATCAGAAACTTGAATTTATTTGGGTTAAAAAAAAACACTTGATTAATCTTGTGATCTAATTAACTTAGACATGACATAAATAAAACTGAGACATTAATTCATTGATTTTTTAAAAAGAAATTGTCAAAATATTGTTATTTTAATTTTTTTTTAAGTAGACTTTTCTAATTCGTTATTCAGTTTTTGTCTTGATTCAATTCTAAATTAAATTTTAAAATAATTTATAAAACCCAAAACAATTTAAGAAAAGATAAAGTCTTATTCCAGTGTTCTCTTTGGATTTGGAATAGATGTAAATTCACGTGTAATTCATATAATATTTTAAAAAAAATTATTGTTTTAACCATTTTTTTTATGTGGTAACCACAATTAATTTTGAGAAGAGTTGTACAAGGGAATTGATCGGAGTGGCAAGTTGCGGGTTGGGATCCCAACTCGATTCGAAAAAAAACTTAGTCCGAGCTACACTTGTGATACCACCACCATGCCGAGTCTAATAACTATGAATTCAAGATTGGTCCATTCTTCATACCTGGACACTGAGAACAAAATGCATCTCAAAATGAAAAGTTAGCAAATTCATCATTTATGTTCTTAACAATGTTCAAAAAGTGCATACTTTGAACTCCGAGACTGCAAATAACACAGACCTACTCTTGTTTCATTCCATGGTGGACATGTACAATGATTTGAGGTTGTCTCAACACTAGCTGTATTCTCCCAAAAAAAGCTAATCCCATTTCTATGAGAATGATAACATCACTACTGATCGTTCTCTAAATGAGAAAAAAAAGGGTAAGATTACATTTACAGATTACATTTAAGGAGCTGAAGCTATTCGGTTTTCACCGCCAGGCAGAAGAAGTTGCCATGTCTCTATCTCGCCAGCGAAGGTAAAGAGCCCAGTCTCTCTCCTGAACACTATAGTCCATGTGGTATTCCTTCAACAAATCTTTAACGGCAGTAGTCGCTGAAGAGCCCAGTGGGTACTGATTAAATCCTGCCATGGTAAATCGAGACCTCCACTTCGCAAGAAGTTCATGCCGTTCAACCCTCTCAGCTTCCTCACAAGCGATCATATTGACAATGTCTCGAGCCACACACTGCTGCTCTGCATTAATCCTCTGCTTGAAGTCCATAGAGCTACCAGCGGCAATAGATTCAAACATAGCTGCATAATAATCTAGTGTCTCGATGAATCTTGGAAAGAATGGTTTGGTGTTAGTGTTGGATTCTTGCTCGATGAGGGTCACGATCCTTGGTGACAAACTCTTCACCATCCTTATCAATCTATCTCTGTGATTCCATGTGTTCACACTCTCATCAGGCATGTGGTGCAACACGTACGGAAAATTCACAACCACAGCTTCCCCAGGTTGGACCCTAAGATGTTCCAGTTGAACCTCACAACCATCCATGGCAACATCATGGAACTCAAATGGCACATTGCAGGACTCGGCAACTTTTGATAGCCTTTGTCCCACAATATCAAGTCCTCCACCACGAGCATCAGCTGATTGAGAATCATCAACGCCAGTTATATGAATTGCTGGGGGTCCACCTGGCCGGCAAGCAAGCATCTGCATTAGAAGAATCCACTGGCTTCCCTGTGCAATCTGGAAGTCGATGATATGAATTCTGGGTTCGTATTCTACAGCTTCTCGAATGACAACATTAGCCGATGTGTATGCAAACTTCCAATAAGGGCATATCTGATAGAGAATGCCCATGTAAGTCATCAGATCTGAGCTGATTGGTGCTTCACACTTCAAGGCTCTGTAGATTTTACTTCCTGAGAGTTCCAACCTTGCCCTAAGCCCTTCCAACATATAAGCACCCAACCGCTGGATTGGCTCTCCAGAGACTGACACCATTTGGTCCAAAACATGCATTAGACCTGCTGATCTTTGTATATCAGCATTTGATACTGCATCAGCGCAGGCAAGGAGCACATGCTTAAGATCCAACCTAGGGATCATTTCCATCATTTGGTTCCAGTCCCAACTTGCATATGGTTCTGCTTGGTATCCTCCACTCACAAAGCAAAAACTGCCGCTGTCAGTAATATCAGATTCAGGCCCAAGCAATGAAATTTCCAACTCCCTCAATTTCTGCCTCAGTATATTGCCGTCATCAGCAGAGGAAGATCCACTCAAAGGAGATCCATACATATTTTCAGGGGAATGACGAGGATCAGAAATGCATGAATGTGAACCCTGGGATGAAAAGGGGCTTCTGTTGGATGAGATGCTGGCAGCAGGAGAATCATAGACAACGAAACCAGCAGTCGCTGAGGATGATTCCAGGGTGAAGAATTGTCCTAGACATGTCTCAAAGGAAACACTGGTTCCTTGGCTTCCAGCATCTGAATACAGAGTCTTGTCTAAAATTTGGATATGAGACAAACCATATGGATCAATCTCTTGCACTGGCTGGTGGTAAAACCCATGGATGCCAGCTGATCGGTGTTTCTGAGAGGTTTGCATCTAGAACTAGTTCACTGGTGGGCTTAGCTCAGACAAGAGATCGTGGAATTGATAACTAGCCTTTTCTATCAGAACTGTCACCTTCACTTGGCAACGCAATGACTTTTGGAATGCCACATGCTATAATCACTGAACACTTATAAACAGCGAGGCAGCTGCCAAGTCTAAATTCACTCGTCACCACAAAACTTTTTGCTGTCCAAAATGCATCCTTATCCTCGGCAATGCATTAAAAGACCACCACAATCTGTTACAAGGACACAACACATGATCAGTGCGTATTGACAACAGAAAAGTTAATTAAAAAAAGAAGCAGACAAGTGAGAGCAGGTGATAATCACTATACGTAGAAAGACCATCCAAGAAAATTACGAAGGGCCCAAATTAACCTGGTAAATGGTACAAATAAGTGACCAGATTAAACAGAAAATGAAACCCTAGCACAATCATGGACTTGGCAACAAGGCAACCTGTACAAGCAGGTACGTGAAAGAAGTGAGGAAGTCCTAACTTGGATTGGGGCTGATAATACTAAGGAGCGAAGTCGCTTTGTGGGTCATTGCATCTCCGGGATGACCTGATCCGTCAACTTTTAATAAAAATAATCGAATTTGATCATCAATGACAACCAGAAAAGAGCAAAATCAATGCTCTGTATCATTTTTTCCCTTCCTTTTGACTTCTAAAGTAGATGGCCATAGTCACTTAAAAAAGTACTAAAAAATACAAAAACAATTGACCATAAAGTCAGTCAATCCTCGAGGAGTATGAACGAGCAAGAAACAGACTTGAGAAAAAACAGATCATTGACAGTTTCGTTGACGGAAACAGCAAAGAAAAAAGATTTCAAGAAGCAAGAAAATTACATCTTTGTTTCGAAATAAATTCTAGCTTTTGGTATATCATGTCCAAGAAATACGAATGCAAAAATTTCTGGAGAGAATTAAGTAATGACTATTCTATCAGTACAAAATAGGATAATTGAGCAATCAATTTTTTTAAAAAAAGCTTTTCGATCAAACTCCGTAGAAAACAAAGTGGAAAAGCAAAAAAAATCTGAGAACAAATACAAGATCTACCATTTAGAAGTGGGGCTTATGAATCCCTTCTCCCTAAACCGGTTTCTGCTATCAATCAACCTATGCAGTTCAACCCACTATTGCAGAATAATTTAAAAGCAGCAACGAAGAAATACGCAAATCTTGTAAGAACAGACATCGAGTTTGGCAGAAGCATGATCAACTACATGTAGATCCAAAAGAAAATGAAAACTGATTCATAAACACATGCTTCTCCATATCGAAAAAAATAAATAAATGGGAAAAAAATATATTCCATAATGATAATTGATCATCAACAACCGCTAAAAGTGACCATCCTTAGAATCAGAAGCTATATCGTCAACCGAAAAAAAAGATTCCATTGTGTTACCTAGAATTTAAACCGTTACTTTTAGAACTAATTCAACTCACTCAATGAAAACACCGAAAGCAACCGAGTATGAAGAAGAAGAAGAAGAAGCAGAAAAGGCACTTTAAAAGCCAAAAAGTGCTTGTAGTGGACAAACCAACACACAAACCAGAAAAATAAAATGAAAAAAAAAGGAATAAAAAAATCCATTCCCAGATGACAAAGCATAAAATCAAAAACCAACAAAAAAGGTCACAAAATTAATAAGCCATAAAATTTCCTGTGATAACAAACAGACTGAATGCATTCTGTGACAAATCTAATTAATCTTTCAACAATTTAAAGCACTAATTTCCAAGCACAATCAAGCAACCTAAACATGCCTTTTCCACTCCTTAAATAGCTAAAATCCATGGTAGTCAATACATATCTACAAGTAGTAAAACTTTTCAAAGGATGCGTACAGCTATACCACAAGAACTAAATTTTATATCTCCCCTTAAAGATGCTAACTTTCAATTCAAACAAGAAAAGAAAAGTCATTTCCATGAATTCTAACACCAACCCACATCCTTAAACTCATAAATTCTAAAAAATAAATGAACTTGGACCTCAAATTCATCCAAAACATCAGTTAACAAACAGGAACCTCAAAAAGAACCATAACAAGCTCAATTTAAGACAGAACCCATCAAGAAAATCATACTTAATCACCACATTTAATGAAATGACGAGTATGTATATATATATTTTTGGTGTGAATGAAATGATGAATTTACTTTGCACACCTTAAACTCTCCAAAGCTTTCTCAGGTTTTCAGTTTGTGTTTGATTCTTTCTTGTACAGCTAGCAAAGAGCAGCAACCGCGGTTGAAGGAAGAGGAAATCTATTGGCATTTTATGGTCCAACGTGAATAACAAATGCCCCTCGAATTTTATTTATTTACATTAGTACCAACCAAACGTGTAAAGACTAAAGAGTGATGATTGGACTGCAAGAATTCCTTAGAATTAACGAGCTTATATTATATTATAATATTATATTATATTTATGGCTTGTAACAACCCACAATTATTTTGTATTCAAATACAATAAGTAGTTCTCAAAAAAGAAAATACAAACTCGGATATGATCAAGCTGTTAAACTTGAAAAAAAATATTAATTTTAATATAGGAAAACAAATTCTAGAACATCATAAATGTTACAAAAATATTATAACTTGTATTTTCTAACGTGAAGGATTCAAGTGGCTGTCGTACTTTAGAGAATGAATGAATCCTTACAACTTGGTCAAGAATGGTGGTATACATGTACAGCATGGTTAAAAAATACGTATTGAAATGGGAATATTCTTGGGATTTGTTGCCGCCATTGGGCATATGGAAGTAGATATCTGAAACTTCTTCTCTGCGTGTGAGTTAGGGGAGCTTATGGGGTTTTGTTAGCTTTGTTTTGTTGGGCATGCATATATATGGACTGAACCATCCTGCCACAAATGTTGGCTTGTTGTGCTTGAGGTTTGCACCGCATGCCCACTTCGATAAGCACACATACTATGATACTCTTTGTCTTCCTTGTCTTCACTTAGATTCCCTAGGGGAGGCTGTCTTCCTGTCGGGTTTCAGAGCGAGTAGAGTTCTTGAAATGGAAAATTAGGTCGTGCTTGTCAATATTAATGTCTAGCGTTACGTATTCTACCGTCTAATTGATCAATTTTGATACCCATTTTACATTGTTCAACATCGTACGTAGACGTTAAGACTCAGTAGTAGAAATAACGTGAGTAAGGGTACGAGTAATTCAAACAATTATTGGTGTTAAACTGATTAGGTATCATGAAAATTACTTCATCGTTGAAAGAAAATTATGTTTATTTGCATGCATATATATAAACCCAATTCAAATCTAATAAATACTAACGTGTTATTGAGTGTTGTCAAGTCTCACCAACTCGAGATAAACCAGTCAAGAAAATCGTTTGAATTCACTAAAATTATATCTTAAATCTTCAAGAGGAAGGAGGGAACGTCCTTCAATGCTAACTTGCAAGGTGACATATGAATTGATAGGAGGAAAAACCCTAGAATTAAGTGCAATCAATATAATCATGGGTTTTAATTAGACTAAATTATTTATTTTCAACATAATGATAACGTGGTCAAATAAATATATAAAAAATTATGAGCAAAGTTGTTGAATTCTTCTACGGTGCTATGAGTAGTTGTTGACCTTAAAATAATTAATTCGCGGGTATATAACTAAGGCTTAGAACTTGTAAGGTATTTAAGTAAATTAATAATTATGTTTTCCACAAAAAAAAAATAACATTATTAATTGATTGAAGTAAAGATTTAACGAAGAGATCATTCTGAGATGGATTAGGGTTTGGTTGATTGAATATTGATTGTTGATAACATGGAATCAAGAGACCATAAGAACATTATTAATATTAACGTTCTTTCTTCTTTAAAAACAATTCCTGTTAAGACTTTCCATTTATAATAATAATAATAAAAATCATGAGTTAGAGATTAAAAAAAAAAAAAACATGGACTTCCCTTGATTTTTTTTACTAATTAACTTTTTTTATAATACTTCCATGAGTAATATTTTTAATTTAAGTATATCAATATAAAAATTAAGAAGTTGCCTATTAAGTAAAATTGTAATTTTTTTAAACTTTTAGAGTTTAAATCTTAAATCTTAAATAAAATAAATTTACTAATTTATTTGTATATAGTTGATAGCATGACCAATCAATTGATTGATCAAGCTATGGAACAATGTTTAACTTTTTATATTAATTATATTATCAAATTATGCTTAATTTTATAGTGAAAAGACATGTTTAAATATAATTTTATGGATGATACAACCAATGTCACATTCAACATTTCTCAGATTATGTAAGATTTCATGGTATTTATTTTCTTCAAAGAGTTGAATGCTAAACTTTTCAAAGTTCAAGAAAATAAAACTTGTATTCAATAAATTATTTTATAAAATAAAGTTTTTTTTATAAAAGAAGTAGTTGACATTCAAATAAATGTAGCGGGAGCAGCTGCCGTCATGCGTAACCATCAGCAAAACGAGGAGCGCGTCAGGAGACGCGGCTTCATGGCATCTTCAGTAATTTAACAAGTATCCAAGGGCAGTCGTTTAAAGGGTGCATCTACCTGGAAGGCCAACAATGCTTCACATTCTTCGAAGCAACAGCTACTTACTTTTATTATTCATTTTTGGCAAACCTACTTTTATATATTTATATTTGAGCCTACATTTTGCCTTCTTTTATTTATTTATTTCCCTAATCCCTTTGTTGTACGCTCTTTTTACAGATTATAGAAAGCTATAAAACATAGAGGTGATATTTTTTATTCGATTTAGTTTTTATAAAACAAAATAATTGAATTGAAATTTTTTTTTAAAAAAGAAACCAAAACGAAACCAGTTCAAACCGATCGGTTTTGATTCAAATAAGTTTTTTTGGACAAAAACCAGTTCTAACCGGTTTGGCTCGGGTTTTTTCGGTTTGAGTTCGGTTCGGTTTTTTTTGTTATTTTTTTTTCTAATTTTCTCGGTTTAATCGGGTTTTTTGCTCACCCCAAATAAAAAGTATGGAATTATGTTGTAGGGATAAATTAATAAAAAATATTTAATTAAAAAAAGGTAAATAACAACAAACTTATATTTACATTAATTTTAGAATGAATTTTTATTTTTTTCCAGACATGAAATATAAATAAATATATCTCATATGTGTTAATTATTCTTCTTTTATTTAAAAATAGTAATGTAACACTATTTAAGATATTGGAGTTACTCGTACTTGAATTTATTTTATTAAAAATAAATAGCATACTATTTGTTTTCCATAATTATTAATTTCTAATTTAAAAATATGTTGAGTGTTTTTTCATGGTTCTTAATCCCTAATTTAGAAATTATTTATTCTAATAATTTATGTTTAAGAGGTGTTTAGAAAAGGTAGGATAGATTATGATGATGATATGACAATTAGCATCTCCTCCTACTCCACTCCACTAAAAAAAGATAACGTGTGGACTACGACCACGACGTTAATGTAGATCCTCATCAATCATTTTCATCAGGCATCACATCACATCACATCATAAATATTACACAAAACGAGTAAATTGATTCTAGCCTTTGATCAGTAAACGAGTAAGAAACCAACCAGTTACAAGACGGCATTTTTGTAGCATGTGTTTAATGTTACCTCGTTCTTAGGTTAGTGCCAGCCAGGGGTGGTTATTTTCCGGTTTGATTTTTATAAAAAAAAATAATTAAATTAAATTTTTTTTTTAAAAAAGCAAAACTAGTTCAAACCGACCGGTTTCGGTTCGGTTCGGTTTAGTTTTTTAGGACAAAAACTTGTTCAAACTGATTTGGCTCGGTTTTTTGGTTTTTTTGCTCACTCCTAATGCCAGCGGTGTTAAAACCCCATCCAGAGGGTTGAATCTCAATTTTTTTTTTGAAAAAAATAAGTTAATATTGTTTTGATTTAAAAAATTAAACTAACTGATAACTGGATTTTAATTCAAACAGTTGAAGTTATCAATTCATGTCTCAGTTCAGTCGGGTCCTAGAATAACCTGGTGAACCATTCCAAGTTTTAAAACTATGTTCGGTGTCTTGTATTTTAGACTAATCTTGTCCGGTCTGAATTTTAAGTTTGAATTTAATTAAAAAAATAACTTGATTAAATCTTGTATTTAAAAATACGGTGAAATTTTTAATTTTACAATGAATGTTTTCATCAAATATATTTTATTATTATGTAAAAAGCTTCAGGTAAATTATGGAGACTCAAAAGGTTCTTACAATCACGAATGCTAAACGTATATGGCTATAATTATTATTTTTATTTATAACTAAAGGATTTTTTTCATCCTAGAAAAAAACTTAATTTTAAAAAGATACACTAAGTTTTTTTTTCTCTCCTTATTATTTTTTGTTTTTCAAGGGTAATAATTATCTTCAAATCAACTAACAAGTCAATTAAAATTAATTTTTTTCTAAACAATTTTAAAAACACATCCTCCGCCTTGATATGATGCCAATGTTTTGATGATCAACAAATGATGACCATAATGGAATTAAATCAATTTTCTAGTTTGGTATTTAAAAGACAATATTGATATGAATTTCAATTGCTAAAAAATAACAAAAAAATAAATCAGAGTGAAGACAATAATTCTTTTAAGATTAATATTAAAAATAATATTAAAAAAAAACACTTAACAGCACAAATCTTCTTGTTTTTTTTTTTTTTTCAAAAGACTCACAGTGTCTCTTTTTCCAACCCCCACGCTAGCAGCTTCTTGCAGACAGGGACACTGGGACGATGATCCTGTTGTCCTGTGTTTGGAATATTCCTGCTGGATATTCAACCTTGTTTCTCTCATTGGGTGAAGCTTACTTGTTCTCATCCTCGGTGTTTTAATATTTTATTTTAAATATAAAGATTTTATCAAGATATTAATTGAATTCAAGTGAAATATAAAATTAAATTCAATTTAATACATGATTGAATTTCAAATGTACCATCGAATATCTAAACTAAGAGACTGTTTGGAGCTATATTTGTACTAGAATAACGACAAAATTTGATTTTTTTTTTTTTTTTTATGTTTTGGATCTTACTAGTGTGCTGGTGTTAAAGATTGTTTCTTTTAAACAATATTAATGAAATCATCTTCTTATCCTCAATCTCCCTTTAATTTAATGAATTTTTTTTATTAAAACATAAGGATTTTAACTTCTTGTTATGTTGATGATCAAAGCATCGTCAAGCTGAAAACAACAGGTGAAGAGGAGACAATATAAGAGATTTTGGAAGGACAGATACAGTTCCCAAGGACGATTTTTATTCGTGTGAAAAGCTCGAGTCTTTAGGATTTGGAGCATGGAGAAATCAGACCTTTCTCTAGTAATCTCTCTGTGGGCAACTTCGATACAGAAATCAAGCTGATAAAAAAACAGAAAAGAGAAAAAAAAAAGGAGAACCTTTGGTGATAAAAAGAAAAATAAAAGGCCCACTTTCTTATCCTGAGTACCTCTTGATGGGATTAAATTTGTCAATTTATAAGTAGAGTAATACCCAATATGTTATTCGTAACACCATTAATTCTTATATAAATTAAGAAACGCGTTTTCTATATCGATTTAATGCATTTAAAATAATTTATTTTATTTTATTATCAAATACCAATTCCAAAATTCAAACTAAAAATAACCAACAATGAAAACAAAACCATCTCAACTACAAAAAAGTCTAAATCAAAACGGTTGCAAGCAGCTTTCATGCACACTCAACCCCAACTCAATCATGCTTTAGAGCCTGTACATGATTACTGCATAGACTGTTTTTTGAAAAAACATTATTTAAAAATGCTTTAGAAGAATTTTTTTTATCTGTTTTTAACATCAACGTATCAAAATAATAACAAAAATATTAATTTAATTTGTTTTAAAAATTAAAGAAAATTAATTTTTTTATTTGCTTTAAATTAATATTTTTTATATTTTCAGATCATTTTAATACGTTGATGTTAAAAATAATTTTAAAAAAATAAAAAGTATTATTTTAATATATATTTTAAAGAAAATTATATTTTAAAAATTAATCACTGTCCCAGCCACAATCATTCTAATTAGTAATTTCTACGCTGAAACGTGTTTAGGTTGCATCATAAATACTATGAGGTAGTTTGGCATTGTGTTTGTAATTGTGTTTCGCCAAATTTTGAATTTTTTTTTTTTTGCTAAAATTGAGTGCGGTTTGTACTTTTTGGATCGTTTTGATGTGCTAATGTCAAAAATAATTTTTAAAAAATGAAAAAATATTATTGGCATGTATTTCGACACGAAAAACTATTTAAAAAGCACCCACAACCACACTGCCAAACACGTTCCATAAAGACGTTGTCCAAACCCTCAAACAATTCAGTACAAAAATCAGATGGGAACTAAAAGAAATATAATCAAATCTGTACTCCATTATCATGTATTTATTATTATTATTGTTTCATTTCCATCTAAATTGACGTCAGCAAAATGGGACCTGGGCGAGTCATCAACTACGTCATGCAGGGACAGACCATATCAAAATCTCATGGCCTTGAAAATTTGGTGGTGGATGTTGTAAGAGACTTTATTATATATAGGACACATGAGATTATCTTTAATTCTATGTAATCTGTTCTTCAACCTTACCTAACCCGACTCAACCTAGGTATTTAAATCGAAAGAATCTCAATTTAAATAAAAAAAAAACCCATGAATTCAGCCAAATTTAATTGCCCTATAAGTTGATAACCCTGAGAAACATAATCAAGTGATTATTAATATATTTTTTTTTAAAAAATAAGATGTCATCATGTAAATAACAAAAAATAATTAATCTTGATATTCTATAATTGCCTCGATAATTCAGTTATCCAAAAATAATTATCAAATTAGATTACAAGTTGAGTTAACAATTATATTTATTTTAGGTATATTTATTTTTATAATTGGGATTGAAATTTATGCATAGAACCCACCAAAAAAAAAAAAAACTAGAAAAATACATGACCGTGACTCTTCGCCTTTTCTTTTTCCAAGGATTTGCGTGGGGATAGTCTCTTCCTTTCTAGCTAGAAGAATAAAGGGCTAGAAAAGCTTTGAAACAATACTTGGTGGGATGAGGTCACTGGCTTCTTTTACCACTTGACAAGAAAAGAAAAGAAAAGTAAGTTTTACAGTTGAACAAAAAGTGAGTCAAGGAGGAGAATTGAATGAATTATTGCTGCGTCCATAGCTATTTTTCGTCTCCAAGCATATCCATGAAATTGCTTCCACTCTCTGTTCTTGGATACACTACAACAACTTGACTGACTGAACTATATTATATATTAGAAACATTAGAGTATTGATTGGTGTCACACAACACACGGATTTAGACTAGCGAGATTGTTACCATCTAATTTGATGTGCAAGTTGCTTTCAACTACCACTACATTATTTTTCTGGGATGTGAATCCTGTAAGGATTTGTTTGTTATTGCGGCCGACAACGTTAAAAACAACAATATCGCGGCCGATGGTCGGCCGCGATAACAAAGGGCTCCTAATCCAGCAACTCCAAACCCAATCTTATGTTCTTGGCAATGGTGCTTTTTTTTGCAGATTCTCCACTTGAACTGCCCACTTCACTACCTGCTAAGCTGCAACCACTGGGAAGCTTTTTCCATTTTGTTTCCCCCCCCCCCCCTAAGCCTGAACAGCAACACCTGCACAGCACCGCTAATCCATCAGGACCATTGTTGCTAACATGGAAATACTCCTGCCAAGTTCTTTCCTTACCCTTCCTTTTTCACTCCCTCGATAGCAAAACTTCCCTAGTCACCAAAAGGTTATCTAACCCTGTCAGCTACTCCCTCCATAAAGTGCTCTTGACTGGAGCACTTTGCTTCAGGGCCCAAAGCTAGTGTTAAAAGGAAAGCAACACAATCCCACTCAGTGCACACTTTCTGGAGCCCATTACCCACAAGGATATCTGCTAGCTAGATAGCCAACAGCTACCAAATTCTCTACTCTGCTTGACCTCACACGGTAGTGGCTCAGCAAGCATAGATTGAGATTAGCCAGTTGATAAGGCCAACAATCTTAATCCCCATATTGCATAGCTACGCAGTAAGACTACATGATTGGAGACACAAAAGATTTGGTAAGACTGTGACCCATGAGACAGGCTACTCGATCTCTCTTCATAGTAGCAACTTATCAAGAAAAACATATCACATTCATAACTAAAGGCAATAAACCATGAAGTTTTGTGCGAGACAGCAATGTGTACCAAAGGTCTTTCAGGTTTCCAATTCATAGACAGCTCTGACGGCATGTGCATCAAGCCACCAACAACAACCGAGGATACATCAAAATTACTACAGCTGCTGATAGAACCAGAAAATGCAAAGCAAACCACTCTTCTTGGCCGAATATGATTTCGTATGGGAGCAGAAACCGGGGAGCCACAATCAGGTTGCGGATGCACTCAGCAGACGCGAGGTAATTGCTACTGTTCTTGCTATCGTTCAGGTGGAGTCGGACATGCTGTGTCGACTTCGTCAAGCTGCGGGGGAAGACGCAGCGTACAAGAAGCTGGTTGAGCTTGTACGAGAAGGGACAATACGGAGAATGTAATTGATCAAATCTAGGAACTTCTAAATCCGTAAAAGATCGCTAACCAGAACTGTAACTATTTATCAAACTGCACAAAACAAACCAATCTTGTCAGCATTGTTCGATAGAAACATCATAGCAGTCCCCCTTTATAATGTAATGAGTAGGTCCCCAAAATTCCAAATATGGTCCTAACTTTTCTCCCTCTACCTATTCTTTTGTTTTTTTATTCATTCCCCAGGATCAAAAACTAAATTGACAATTACATTAAGAGTTTTATGTAATTCCCTTGACCCTGTTAAAGACCTAATACTTGGATTTCGCAGACAGATTCATATCCCAAAAGAGCAGTATCTAACACGCTCCTACCAACAGATTCCTTAGAAATATACTAAACTTTCCAAAGCAATGAAGGCAACATCAAGATTGATGCACAGCTTCTGTGAATGCCTACAAGGAATAAGACCATTCAACACTTTTAAGCTGCACCACGCATGACTTCCAGTTAACAACACCAGCAAAGTCATGAATTGTAGGCGGCTGGAAAGTCACCTTTGTGGAGGGAAAAGCCACTCCACCAACACACTATCGGCTTGGCTGGAACCAAGTTTAGCTAGGAACTCAACACAATAACATCCCTCTCGCAGAACACGAGATAACCAAACTTGCCAATTCCTATCAAGAGTTTTCAAATGTCAGAAACCAGATTCCAGCATAGGCGAAAGACAGCAGCATGAAATATAAGATTTACAGCATCTAAAAGAATTCAACTTAGCCCATAATCGTCTGTAACCCATCTGCCATGCCATGGCCAAAACACGTCGATGGCCATCAACTATACGCCTATCTTTGCTTGCCAACAAACACAACATGACAGTGTACTGAACCAATACCCAGGCTATTTTGAAAAATACCAACATAACACACTTATACTTACCATTCAATTCTATCGATTTGGTTCATCCACTGTTTTTTGGCTGATACAATCTGTCAATATCTATTGTTTGACAAATCCTATCTCAGTGCTAATATTGCTGTTATCAAAGAAGACAGCTTACGGGTCCTGACTTAAGTTACATGGCATCCATCCATTGTCTTCCTTTTCTTACTACAATCTCTCCGCCACTATTGTTTGGCAAATCCTATCTCAGCGTTAACACTGGTGTTAGCAGATGCATACATGATGGAGACAGCTTCCATGTCTTGACAGAGGTTATCATGGCATTCATATTTTCAAGCTGATATTGCAACATCAGTATGATTGTCAAGTGAAATTCTACAACATCTATACCACTTTCCGATAGGGATAATAACTAATAAGTCCTATACAATGCATGATAAATAGTCCAGACTGGAAAAAATAATAATAATAAATCAATGCAACATTTAAGAAACCTAACAGAAACTACACATACTGAATGGCCCAACTCTTAAATTAAGCAGCCTATTCATGTATAAAGAGAAATTCTTGAGGTCTTTGCAGCGAAAAGCTGAAAGTAAACATCCAAATAACAGCACTTGATTGGCCAGATTTAAGCATTGAACAAAGTAGTGGCTGAATACTAGCACACCTTTAGCATGCACCGAATAAATCATCATATGTCGAAGATATAGCTAGCTAACTGAAATATCATCATCTATCCTAGAACTCCCACTAGATTATCTGGCATCAAGTACCCTTTTCTCCTGGACCACCTAGACGTGACATTTCAGACAAGATGAAAAAACATCTGCCCCTGAATTTTTTACATGCCAACTGCATAAGCTCATTGACAAAGAAATTGAGCAAATACCCTAACAAAATCAGACAAGATGACAGGCACCCATGAAAGCAAAAAGAAGCTTTTGTTAAGTAGATAACGCACAAAATCTTCTAAATGATGATGAAACATCAATAGTTAAATTCCAAATGGTGTCAAGATCTTTGCTTTCATTTAAAGAGAGCTTAAACAAATGAGTCAGGGACACCTAACTCACATAGCAGTTCAATCCTTCTCAAAAAACCCCCACCAAATTGCATCAAACACACAGAAATCTCAACTCAAGGAACAAAAAAAACCCATCAAGGTTCAACATTTAGCCACCAATCTTGTTCCAAAAACACACATTTGAACTCTAAATCAATCAAAGCTGTCATTAAAATATACCAAAAGTAGAGCATAAAAATGCAATAAGTCCTCCAACGTTCCAATTATTATTAATCGTCATCATTCGAGACGATTCAAAACATAACAAAGATGCCACATTCCATCGAAGAACTTTAAAAAGTAGAAATCTTTAACTGCTAAAACCACGTTTCTGGTAACGAGCAACCTCACCCTCATTAGGGAAAAAACCCATAAGTCTCCCAGCTGAGTTCTGATATGCATACATAAAACCACCCATTAAACCAATCAATCCTCCTGTCACCATTGATGGTCCCTTAATCCCTGGCTTTATCCCTATTAGAAACAAACAAAAAAACAAAAACCCATTTGCATATGAGTAATTTCGACATAAATAAGCTAAAAGAAGAGCTAAAGATGTGAGATTTGTACCTGAGAGGTAGCCAACAGTGACAGAGACACCAGTAAGGGTGATGAAACGACAGTAATCAAGGGTGTTGAAGTTGCCAACAACCTTAGTGAATTCTGGGTTTCGATCTATTACCGGGTACTCTGGTTTTGCTGATGCTGTGATGTCTGTGTTCATTTTCCGGTCTTGATTTGTTTTTTCTTTTACTTTGCTCGAGTTGTTGTGTGCTGCTCCCTCTCTCTCTATATGCAAGTGTGTTTGGGCAAACCTAAGAATGCCCCCAACTATATAGATAGTGTCAATTTTAATCCTAAACATTTTTTTAATTAAATCTTATCCCCCGATTTTCCATTCATACTTGTAGGATTACATCCCAATTGTATCTTTTAGTGAGAAACAACGTTTTTTCTTCTTCCATGAATTAACATTTTATGTTAATTAATTCTAAAAAAATCCCTAATTGAGAAATCAATATCTTTTAGGAATAAAACTGATATAAAAAACTTCTTTAAAGAAAAATTTATCCGTATATTTTTAACTCTTGCTAGCATATCAACAAAACTCCTCCTCACAAATAGCCAAATCTCACAAGAATGCTTGCGTTCTAGTGTTTTTTAGACCTAGGCCTTTGGGATGTTAACAGTGTTTAGAATCAAAGAATGACTCAAGTACTTAATAGGGCCATTGTAGACATGGTGGATGAGTTCATCATGTAACTAGGCCCTTCATGTGTCAAAGGGATATATTCCGAACATGGTAGGGCTACCTCAGGAGTTTGAATAATAAGAAAGACCGAGAGAAATGATTTTTCCTTTTAATGTACCCATTTAAGTTTCAAATTTAATTTTAATAGCCGAAAGCTCAGCTTAAGATTTCCTTAGATTAAGTTTATTTTCATTCTTCAATCCTTTAAAAATCATAATTTTCAAATTTAATTAAAAAAGAAACTTGGAAAAAAATTTAAGTAGTTATAAAAGTCATTGAGTTAATTATTTTAATTTATTAAAATAATATAGTACATTTGCTCTTCTTGTTTTGCTTTAATTTTAAAAAATAAAATAAATTAACCTGGTTAACCATGCATGCCATTAAGAATTTAAACAAATCAATTGAGTTTTATCAAGTTAATATCTTATCTGATTTAATTAAAAATTAACTTAGTTCGGAATTAAAATAAAAAATTGGTTATAATTTTTTTTACTTTAATATATATGTTGTGGTATTTAATATCATGTGCATATTTTATGTTGGAGTTTAAATATATTTTATGGATATATGTTTGAATTTAATGGATAAAAATAAAATACAAAATGTGTAATTAATTGTTTATTTTATCAAAATTTCTAACTAGAAAAGTCAATGATCGGAGGAATTTCAAAGATCGACATTAAAAGAGTGCTCGAGCAATTTATATTGTGATTAATTTTAGCTAATAATTATTGATTAGAAACTCAATTTTTCTCTACTTGACTTTCTTTTCCTTTTGTCTTGCACGTTGATGTAATTCAGAATATCAAATTCCACTATTTCAAATTTAATCATATATATTAAGAATATCATGTTGGGAAGGGTTCAGAATGTGTATAAAACTCTTCGATGAAAGTAAGCTAGTGATCATACTAATAATAATATAGCAGTAACTCTTCTAATATTACGTTACTAAAAAGTTTACGAGATTAATGTTTACAAATGAAGAGAAGTATCAATATCATCATCATCAGTTGCAGAAGCATCAAATTTATCTAGTACACCAAGCTTAGGAGGAGTTTTCGTAGAAGATAAACTCATCAAGGCCGGGGTCTCCTCACACCGAAAGCCGGCCTGCTTGCTCTGTGGGTTTGGCCAAAGAGAGAGACATACATGGGGTGGTGACCTTGGTTGAAGGATCAATTCTGGGTGAAAGAACAGCCTGTTGGCTGCTGCTGGTTCATGATATTGCATGGTGGGACTTGACTGCTTGGTACTCTCCACATGTATATTTCTTGATAGCTCCTTTTCCTCCCTCATTGCTTTCACTCTTTGTAATTGCCTAAATCTCTCTTGCAATAAAGCGATAGAGGATTGAATGACAATAGGATCAGTATTTTCCTTGCCCATTTGAGAAGAAAGATTGTTTTTGGCTCTCTTAGGGGTTTTTTAGCTATCGAAATGTGTGGTGACGATGGAAGTGATGAAGTCTAAGGAGGCTTGAAAAGCATTACGTGTGTATTTATAGTATGTTGGCATGGTTACTATTGAGATGTATAAATTAATATATGACACATTTATTTTTTCAATAAAATTCTAAATGATTTAGTAAAGGAACGAGAATCGGCAGCCAAGTTGCAAAATCCAAAAAGAAAAGGTTGCGAATCCAATCTAAGAGGAGGAGTTTCTTGGTTAAGTGTAATGAGGGTAGAGGCAAAGTAGAAAAGGCTAAAAAGAAGAGTCCAAAAGCATGTTGAAATTAGCAAATGGAAGGGTATGTTTGGAGGAATAAGAGGCTGTATGATACCCTGTCAGCATGCCCTAGAAACCCTTTTTAGCTTTGGAGATGATGGAGCCTTTTTCTCTTTTGTTGATGGGGTTTTGGATGTTTACCATTTGGGTTCACAAGCACTTCTCCTACCTTTTGAATGCTTCCCTTTGTTGAAGGAAAGAAATGGGAGGGGTGTGAAGGGTACAAGACAAGAGTTAGAGGAGGGAATAATCTTTTTAGGAGCTTGTAATTTCTTGATTTGAACAATAATGTGTTGACAAGGAACAAGGTTCCCAACATTCTCACTCTTTAGATATATTTTTTTGTCTTCAATTTGTTGGATTGGCATGGCATGCAAAACTGAAAGCTGCAGATGCTAATATATATTAGTGATAGATTAGATGCTTCTTTTTTGCAACATCAAGCCTCCCACCTTGAATTATTTTTATTTCTTTTGGTGTTTCGAAATTTGAAGGGTGAATCGAGAAGACAAAACATTTTCTAGAGTTTTTAGCCAAGGCGTGCAAATGGGGATTTTTATTATATGCTTGCATGCCCTTTTGCATCAGGAATAAAGAAATGGAAAGGGCACATTGTAGGTGGATTTGTGGCATGTCTTTGTTGTCATCTTTTCAGGTGACCGGGTAAGCATAATCTGTAAACATATCGATGGATGATTTTTTTTTAATTCATGGGTAATATTGAGAGATTAAAAGAATGATTAACAAAGATGAGATGTAATATCATATAAGATTATACATTAATTTATTACAAAGATTGGTCTAATAAGGCATGCATCACCTCTCAGAAAAAATAGTTGGTGACAATTATTGATGAAACATTATTGCATATGCATGATAGTACTCCAAGACAACTGAATTGGTGTCGTAAGAGCTTGTCCTAATGATATTGAAAAGATGGTAGCAGTCGATAACCTGGAAACAATCATGGCTAGCTCTGGTTGGATGAATTTCTGAAAGTTTTCGGAGGCGCATCGACTGCATTTTATGATGTTCGGTAATGGGCTCCAAGTTCCATCGCATAACATGAGGTCTAGGTGGTCTCTTGCCATTCTTGTTCCCCAGTCTGCCTTTACAAGGCCATTGTCTTCTTGTCTCAATGCTGGAGTGTCATGTAGATTATTAGCTACAATCAGTGCAACCACATCTCGTTTCTTCTGCAAGCACTGCCACAGAAGAAGCTTATCAGATGGGAGACAGTTGCCTGTTGCAGTGATTTTGATGCAGCAGGATCTGAACAGATGTATTGAAAAAAAAAACCACATGGAAAGCCTAGTAAACATATTTATGAACTAGATGAATCTGTTATGCCAAATGATCTGCATAATGGAAATAGATATAATTTTTTATTTTATAGTTGCATCGTGCTCAAAATTTACTAGTATATTTTCCAAGCTCAGTTTATGTAGTGATTAGTTCTAGTTTTTTTTTCTCTTTAATTTTGGATTTTAACTTCTATTTTCTTATATAATTAGGATTTCTATTTCTATCTAGTCCAGATATGTTACATAGCTATTTAAATTGTTGTCATCATTTAAAATCTAAATACTTAAAAATAAAGTTTTTTGGTAATTAAATTATGTGTTAATCAAGTATTTATTCAATTAAATTCACTCTTCATAATAAATAAAGCTGATTTATTAATGAAAAAATCTTGATATCTAAAAATAAAATTCTTTTTAGGTGAATTTAGGGAAATTCATATTCTAAGTTAATATTTTTATAAAGCGAAAGAGTAATAAATATGATAAATAACATTAAGTTCTAAAAACAAAATTGTTTGTTCTTGTTTGGTATGAAATGAATATTCTACACACAAAAAAAATAGTATTGCATTGAGAATAAAATTTGTGAACTCTTTACTTGAATTATTCATAAAGTTTTTACACCCTTATAAATCTTGTGTTTTTGTTTAAAAAAGAGAGGTAAAGAGTCGTTTCATCTTTGTAATATTAATAAAAGATAAATATTAATAAGAGACAAATATCATTTATATATGTAATAAAAAATATGATAGAACATAACAAACTCTTATACACTTAAGGCTGCACATTAAATAAGGTCTAGAAAATAAGAATTGTGCTTGATTAAAAAAAAAACCTCAAAAAATAAGTGTTGGTCCAAACCACATAATCAAGCCTAAAATATTGGTTGCATGTCATATCCAAGAATGTTGGGCAACATGTTTGGGTTCGGGCACGAGACCTGAGCCAATAGAGCATTGGTGTGCGTTTAACGCTTGGGCCCGGGCATGTTGCCCTAGCCTATGGGGCGCTGGACTCGAGCATGCTAACTAAGCCCACGGGTGCTAGTGTGTGGCCAACAACTAGAACTAGGCCCAGGACCTATGTCTGGGTCAAAAAAAGAACAGCTTGAGCCATGTAAAAGTTGTTTTTTCTAAAAATACTTGTAAATCCTGCCCATCACATCGTTTTCTTGAGGAATTCTTTTTAGCAGATTATATCTTGATTGAGAATAAAAAGTGCGGTTTGGGTTTATCCAACCCCTTTTCATGAATTTCTTGTCAGATCAGTGCAGAATGTTGTGACAAAGCACTAAGACAAGCCGAGGATTTCTGGACTGTACTCTTACCGCCTCTCGACATAATCTTCATTTTCCAATAAGCAACACAAAGAGCCATTAGAAATGGCAACTCTTCCTGCATTCCCACCAACAATACAGTAATTGATGCCATCCGGAAGCTTACCTTTCCTCTTGGTTTTGTAGTAATTCTCTCAATTGCCTGAATGAACTCCATGGCCAGTGTTGCTTATCTTTCCTTTTAGACATGTAGCGAGGAAAACGTTACTGTCAGGATCAGCAAGTTCCAGGAATCAGGAATTGGAAACTTAAGTACAAATATCAGACAAAAAGAAAATGACAGGATTTTTGTAATGATTTTCGATAAACTCTAAGGTGACAAGGAGCTCATCACCAATTAAACTGTATCCAGTGATCAACTGAGTAAACAAGATTTTCCTTGGACATATGAGAAAATGATTGTACTATAATCATCACTGAGGTATCAAACTAAAACATTACTCACAATTTTTTAAACCAATTAAGTCCTTGTTGAGTCAGATTGTTGTGACCCTTGCCAGAAACTGGTAGTATTGCATAGATAAACTTGTTAAGGATGACTTTCTTGAAGCTTTTTGAGAGAAGTGGCTAATATGCAGAGATGCATATGCCTTCTTAAAAGTTAAAATCAACATTGCTAGAAGTAATCAAGAAATCACTGGAGAACATCTTAGAGGGGCAAATAGAGAAAGATATTGAGAGTTTTTGTTGATGCATTTAGCTGCAGAGAACACCACTAGGTGAATTAGTTACATATTGTTTCTAACTTATGGAAGTTCATCTAGTTTATTGTTGATTGAGTAATCATTTTCAAACTTGATTACTGAATCGATGCCATGGCACTTGATTGTATAATTTACGCAAAGGTTTGGTTTTATAACTTGGGCATTGTTAACAGAAAAATCTGCTTTCCCACGGTTTTTGATTTCGATCAGCTGATTCTCAAGCCCTGATGGAACCATGGTCCCTGTTGGAAAATGATTCAAGCCAGAGAATGTGAGTGGCATTGGGATTGAGTGGCTGAGCAAGAAGTCTTCAAGGTGGTCTGGTGACATCGAGTGCCTCGTCAATTCTTGATCAATTGGAAGGAAGAAAATCAATCCAAAGAAATTCTGTGACCTAATGTCAGTCATTGCTGCTTGTACATCAGTGAGGTTAAGACAGGTTGTGATTGAGAGACTTCGAAAAGAGAAACAAGGTTGAACAAAATACAAAGATCCATTTCAGATTAAGAGTGTTTGCAGAAGTGGAGATGGGGCTGGAGGTGTCTGGCCCCAAGTGGGGTAATTCAAGACATTCCTTACCACAGATTAGTTTGAAAGTAGATTATACATGAGTCCAGTGCTTAAAATTGAAATCAAAATTTAATGTTTCACCTTCCCTGTGTCGAAATGGCACCGATAAAGAAATGGTATTATCTCTGCTACAACGTAAGCAAACAGCAAAACCTGCTCATGCAAGTGGCCTGCACCTTAGCCAACTACCTGGCAGATTGATTTTAGAGCTAAGAAGTTGGAATGATCATGGAATGTCTATGATTCACACCATTCCTGTGCTGCAAAAATACAATGATCTGATGAATTTGTTTCAAGTTGACACTCCTAGAAGGTTAAAGTTCTTTGGCTTGCTGCATCAGTACACCAAGAACCTGTTGGAAAAAGAGCTTGACAGGAATTCCGACAAGGGAATCGCCTGATTGCCTCCTTTCACTTTTATTTAGTTTGCTTCACCAATACAGTCTTCTTGTTGTCCACATGACAAAAGATTAAAGGCTCGGTAATGCACATTGCATGCCTGTAGCTTTTTGAGCAAAAAAATAAAAAAATAAATTTCCATGTGAGTATGAAGTAAGTTTTGGTTAAATGTTTCATGCAAAATCCCAATAATTAAGCTAATCAGATTGTTATATTGTTATTGGATCACTAAAAACTAGCTAGCAACTTGCTGGCCATTAAAATATGGTCATGCTTATGGGTATTGCTGCATGCATAATTACATATTATTCCGATCCTCTATCAGAATAATATGGAAGAAAGTACTGCAGAAAATGTAACAAGAACAGAAAAAAAATAAAAATTCAGGGTAATATAGGTATTCTAAACAAATCCTGAATTCTTGCCGTGAGATCGAAGAAATGTAGATAGATTGGAATCTCGACTTTATAAAAAGTGGATATCATCTTTGATCTGGCAAATTCACTTCATAAATATAAAGGACTAATCAGAACTGTTTGTGGTTATATGAGTTTTCACTTCAAGGGATCGATATAAGTTTCTGTCATGATGTCACCAAATTTTCCAAGGATTCTTCTCCTAGCTCTGTCCTTCCATGCTTTAATGCTGCAAAAATCAGGTAAATCATTGATAAGGCTATAGTTTTTCTCCCTGATAGCAAGGAAATGTCTGTTTTAATTGTGATTTTTGGTGAATTTATAGAGGGTCAATTTGAGGAATGGTGCATAGCTGATGAGCAAACACCAGATGATGAGTTGCAAAGGGCCATGGACTGGGCATGTGGGAAGGGAGGTGCAGATTGCAGCAAGATTCAAATGAATCAACCTTGTTTTATGCCAAATACAATAAGGGATCATGCCTCTTATGCCTTCAATGATTATTACCAGAAGTTTAAGCATAAAGGAGCAACTTGTTACTTCAACGCTGCTGCTCTCATCACCGATCTTGATCCAAGTAAGATAATTTTTCTACTTGAAAACTTCAAAATTAGTCCCCCAATTCTGTATTGATACTCAATGTAATCCCCAAGCTCTGATAATCTTTCTTATTGAATTAATGGCAGGTCAGCACTCTTGCAAATTTGATTATCTTCCCTGAGCGAAACAATTCAAGGAATTGAAGGTTTTGGATCAAATATATATTTTGTGGATTATTTCATGGCAATGAGACCAGCAAAATTTGGTTTGGTCATAAAAAGACAGGTTTTCCAGTACTAGTTTTGGATTGTTGCTTTTCTTTTTTCCATTTTGAGAAAGTGTTGTTACTTGTTGCATCCAAATTATGTCCCACATTGATCTTCATGTGACCTTAGGAAAGCAATGTTGAAATGAACACCTTAATTTATAACGGTGTGATGTTTGTAACGTATATAGTTGCTTTCATATTGGTCTAGCGAGTTAACCCATGACTCGAGAGATTTGGGATCTAATACAAGATCTGATCTAGACAAATTATATAAATAACTTAACATATATTTTTATAGGCTAATGATACAAATCTAGGGTTAAAAAGAGATATGATCACGTCAGACTGAATTAATACCTTAAAACGAAGATAACAAAAAATTTAATTGTGGAATCAGACTCAAATTTTTCCAGATGATTAAAGAGGCAACCACCATGTACTTTATTTTCATGGAATAAAATTGTGAATCTAAGATTCATATTTTTAATTATTTTTATTTATTAAATATCATGTGTTTTATATGTTGTTGTTAATCTTATATCTTCTGCATGTATCAAAAACATAAAATAAATCTATTTCTATAATAATTTTAGAATGAATCTTTGTCTTTTTAAAACAAGTCAGATAGAAAAATTAACAATTATTACTAAACGTCACCTATAAATTGATATATTTATAATGATTTTTTCCCTCACACCCTCTTTTTATATAGATGAATTGGAATTCTAAAATTGATAATCGGAATAACAAATCTACCTCTCAACAAGAATAGGGTTTTGTAACCTTTTTTCTTTTAATCAATGGTGCCAAGTGAAACTACATTAATTTTAATTATGTCATTGGGCTAGAAATACAAGACACAATTATAGTTTACGGTAACGATCTTCATCCTGTAGTTTCTTTCTTCCCATGTAAAAATAGCAAGAAATGGCAAGAAATGACTTCTTACAAATCAAATTAAATAATGACTTTTCTCATCAATTAAAATATTATAACATGAATTCTGAGCAGAAGGGTGCAGAAGAAAACTTTTACAGGAACAAATTCATTAAAAATGAAAAAAATAATAATAATCACATGACATAATTTAGTTATATATATATATATATATATATATGGATGTTGTCTCTCGGAATATTATGAATATATTCATAGCTGCATGGTTATATATAATCTAGCAGATACACCAATGAACTTTCATGGAGAAGTGGGTGGGAGTTGCTGCTCTTCTTGCCATACTTGGTGGAATTAAGTAGTTGGTGTCATCCTAGAGGGTCATCCATGGCACCATTGTGATCCTTAATTAAGTAGTTGGTGTCATAGTTATCTCTAGTAATTAGTGTCCTAAGTCTAATTAAAGAATGGACTAATTACTATAAGAGTTAGTCACCAGATAAATGAATCCACCATGAACTGGGTTTCATTAATACTGAGCTTAGCCCATGTTTTACGGGGCATATTAGTCTAATTAAAGTGAGTGGGAGTTGCATAATGTCTTTATCTTTTGACCTTTTGTGAAAGAAAATCATTACAATTCCATGACTTGAATTCAAGGTAGGATTTCCAAACCCATCTTCTTGTTCAAAAAAGATAAATTTCCAAATCAATCAAAAAATACATGTGAAACCAATACATTACATACCTAAACTTGCCACCCCCACAATGGTCCACCACCAGATGAAAGATTGGCACCAAATATACCACTTTAATCATTTTGATCAGCTTTGCACTCTTGAATCTTTTTTATTCAGCTTTAATCTCATTATCTTACAAATGTAAAGAACAAGAGATATAAAAAAACATACCCTTTCTATCTTTATTATTTTCTTTTCTTATTATTTCAAAACAGTAATCAAATCTTTCTCGTACTTCCACCGAGTAGTATACATTTTGCTGTTTCTTGTACATTGAGGACCAAAACAAAGAAATGGGCCATCATAAAATCCCACCATGACCTCTTCCTTCCTTCATTCAATGCTTGAATACAAAAGAAACTAAGATGGCATCACCGCATCACCCCTTATCTGACCCTTTTCCCTTGGGACAAGCAACTGTTGCCTCTCCCCAGAAGAAAAAAAAAAAAAAAAAGTCTCACATCTTACCTTCTTTTCACAATGGCCATAAATGCTGCCCTAAATGTATCCAATGCTCTTTCTACTGGTGTCTGTATGGCTCATGCATTTGACCATTTGGCATCTTCATGAACTTGCATCGCACCAAAGGGTTCATTGTCCTTTCCCCCCCTTTTCTTAACATGGGGTTGTTCGGGCAAAGCTTTTATGTATTTAAACTAATTTCTTTTCTAATCTGATTTAATTATATTTAGATAGATCTATTCAAATGTGAATATAATATGAATTACTTTTTTTAAAAAAAATCAAACACTAAGCGGAGAACTCTCCAGTTGAAACTATAATTATTAAATATGATCTAACCAGAAGAATTAATGTAGAAAATTTATGATTCTAAACTTGACTCAAATTATATTTTAAATTGAATTAAAAAAGACATTAATTACTAAAGAATCAGTTAATTTTCAGTTAGATAGATCCTACTATTTTTAATTTCTATGGGACCCGGAAACACCTGGGGACCTTGATCACACATTTGGAAATTTGAAACAAACCCACCAATATATATATATAAAGAAAGAAAGCATGCACAATATTGTTGTCGTGGGGATGTCTATTTAAAGTAGTTGAACTCTTCAGATGTGAGATAGTGCTTTGTGTGTTGAGTTCGAGAGACTTGGAGAGTTACTTGCGATCTCTTAGACTCCTCCTCTTCTTTTGAGAAAGAAAAAGATGAGTTATTTAGGTGTTGGTGTTAGTCCTGGAAATGTACCAGTGTATCATGGCATGAACTTGAAGGTTATTGATAGGAGAGTGAGGCTAGCAGAGTTGGTTTTGAGGTGTGTGATCTGTGCTTTAGGAGTTCTTGCTGCTGTTCTTGTTGGTACAGATACTCAAGTTAAAGAAATCTTCTCAATTCAAAAGAAAGCAAGGTTCACTGACATGAAAGCTCTTGTGTAAGATTCTGATCAACCCCTCTCTCAATTTCATTCAAAAATGGCTCCAAAGATTGAAACTTTCTGTTTGATGATAAGTTTACTAACTTGGGTTTTGTTTTGATGCAGCTTTTTGGTGGTGGCTAATGGGATAGCAGCAGCCTACTCGTTGGTTCAAGGGGTGCGCTGTGTTGTGGGCATGGTTAAAGGAAGTGTTCTGTTTAGCAAGCCCTTGGCTTGGGTTATTTTCTCTGGGGATCAGGTGTTGATTTCTTTTCTTTTTTCTTCTTTGGGCAACAATTTTTTTTTATTTTTTTGTTGTTCACCAGTACCAGGTTTAAGGTTTATACTCACAATTAACTACTTTCTTATGGGATGTTTTTAACACTTGCCCCAGTTTCATGTTGTTTTTAGGTGAGCAAGTGGTATATTGGTGCCAACTTGACAACTAACATTAATGCCTTCATCCATATTGTGCCAATCTCTAGGCTCTTCCTGTTAATGTCAATCTGTCCCAATTACCATTTACTACTCCAGTTAGGCAATCGCCTAACTAATTTTTCAAAAAAATTCAAAACTTTGCCCTAGATTGTAAATTTTGTCAAAATCAATCTTAACTATAAGAGTTAATATTGTTAAGGAAGCTGTTTGCATTTAATGTGTTGGTTAGAATTAGTGTGTGCTTATGGCGGTTGGTGTCAAGAGCAAGAAGCGCATTTAATTTTTGGGAAAGCTGAAACCACATAAGACCCCACCAATAGATTCCTCATTCCTTGAATGACATGTCACAGAATGATTTCTTGCAATAATGGCTCCCAGTTTCCCACCTAAGTTCATTCAATACAACACCATCCTTTGTTAGGACTATCAAGTGATCGGTGGAATCATGTGTCACATGTTTCGAACAGGTTTAAGGGTCTGATTTTAGGATTTAAATGTCAGTGTTAGTTCAGTATGGTTTAGTTAATTTACGACCAGAGCAAGACAACTGAGCCTGTCAACCTGCCCTGTGAGCAAGGAGAACTGAGTACCAATTATAGTGGTGCCTTATGCATGCTGTCACTGGCCTTCATTAATATCTGTCGTCCCATTTGCTGGTGAAACTCCTTTCCATTTCTTTAATATAGGTCTTTCTATTCTATATCAACAGATGCCATGTGTAATTGCGTTTTTCAGGAGAACGCTACCTGAAAATTCGAGGTTCATGGCGTGGATAGTGTTTGTTATGCAAAGTTGGTTAGGATTAATATCTACCATGTGACATGCATTCCATAAAAAAATGGTGAAGCCAAGCTATATAGAAATGGAAAGGAGAGGATTTCATAATCCATTCTCCCAAGAGCATCTGTATCTTTCAGCAGTTGGTATGCTAGGTGGTGGAAATTAAATGTTCTGGATAATTACTAGGCTTTCATCTTATGATTATTCAATGATGTAGTGTTGTTCCTTTTTGAGAATGAGAAACACTTGTGAATCTCAAACTAATGCCGGTAGGGCAGTTTTCCGAAACAAGATACAATAAAATAATTTTGTTTTGAAGTACGCAATGACCCTTAAATATTGGAGTCGGAGCTTGAGTACTCCAGAATTCCTGGGTTGACACTGACAACCCACTGCCATCTTGAAAGTGATCCTAGAAGTAGTATTGATAAGCTACTGGGAAACTTACGTATTGATTAGAATACAATGGGTTTGTCCGGCAGTAAACTGAGCACTCACAGAGAAAGTGGCATTTATGCTTAACCCTAACTCTTGGTGATGATATTTCATGGGGTTTCCACGTGCCTGGAGCCATCAGGATAGGACCAGACTAAGCATATGAATTAGTCATCTCAGAGATACTCTGGTTATATGTGCTTCCATGGAAGAACTTATAACAAAGACATTGATTTCATTATGAATGATGAATATGTTCTGGAATTAGTGAAACATTTTTGGCATTGAAGAAGTCATAACCTCTGAAAAATATTTAGAGGAAATTGCTTAGATGAATTTAAAGAAATTGGAGTGCTTGTTAAGGAGGAATTGATTTTTCTTATGAAGCTCTTTAAAATATAAGAGTAGAGAAAGAAATCAATAAATTTTCAGAATGAGTCTATTTTCGTTTGCGTTTGACGGTGTACTTGTTGCTATCCATGGAAAAGTATGAGATCAGAACATGTTGATATAATCACCTAATGTTTCCACACCAACTTGTTTGTGCAGATGATGGCATACCTAACTTTGTCTGCAGTGGCAGCTGCTGTGCAATCAGCATCATTTGCGAAGTTGGGACAGCCTGATCTCCAATGGATGAAGATATGCAACATGTACGGAAAGTTCTGTAACCAAGTTGGTGAGGGAATAGCAAGCGCGCTGTTGGTCAGTGTTAGCATGGTTGTCTTGTCTTGTATCTCTTCTTTCAGTCTCTTCCGCTTGTATGGTGGCAACAAGGGCAAGGACGGCGCAAGGTGGTAGGTTCTCAGAACTACCGTTTCTGGTCATTGCACCACCCTGCTCTACCATATATATGTGATTCGGAATGTCCTGTAATATGGTGGCCTTTTCTTAGATATGAAGAGATGCAAACTAAACTAGTGTATGCTCTGTGACCTCAATGCTGACAAATAAATCAACGTTGCGTTCTGTGGATACATCTATAGTTTGTTTCTTTAGCATGCTTCCTCTATCGACTCACTATGACTCAGAGTGCTGGATTTTGATTAGGATTGTTCATTCTGCTTGTCATAGTTTACCTTTCTTGTATTTTTCGCATCTATATATGAATGTTAAATTAATATTTGCACTCTGTTTAATCTTAATTACCAGCAAGATGGTTCCCTCCTGTGCAGATCTTGTCGTCATACATCTGGTTAATCCATTACATCCTCAGATTTTCGGCTGTTCTTAGATCCTAGACTGCCCATGATTTACCAGTCACTTCCCACGGTATCCAAAATAGGCTCCTTCTTTAGTATTTATTAAAAACAAAAAATTAAATATCATGGGACTGAGAATGAAATCTCTCTAGCTGGGGACAAGGAAGGGTTCGCTTTGAATATGGAAGAAAAGCATGCCGGTAAGAGCAAAGGAAGGATCATTCCTGGTCAAGCATGGTGGGATAGCAACTTTCTTATGCTCTTCAATTTGACCCCGCCCTATTATTGGAATTTTACCAGACATCACTAGAGTGAATTATCTTCACAGTTTAGTCCAAAGAAATCAAATTCTATGCAATTTGAC
>Ga0307518_10000073_pt1 | contig 68893 bp, 43 predicted proteins | sample 25_EM_MG_FD_203889 | JGI IMG/M metagenome (GOLD analysis project Ga0307518, IMG submission 203889) | Populus trichocarpa ectomycorrhiza microbial communities from riparian zone in the Pacific Northwest, United States - 25_EM | ecosystem: Host-associated > Plants > Roots > Unclassified | place...
TTTTTTTTTAATTAATTTTTTTCGTTTAATTTAAATTGATGTTAAATTTTTTTCTATTTAGTTATCAAACTTTCATTACACGGATTTCGGGTTTGACAGGTTAACCTGGTTTGACGAGTTAGCCCAGTTAATTCTGGGTTAACCCATTAATTTGTTTTTTTCTTTTTAATTATCAAAATTTCACGATGCGAATTCAAGGTATGACGAGTTAACCTGGTTTGAAGGGTTAACCCAATTAATTCATCTTCTTCTTTTTTTTCATTAGTTTTTTTCTTCCTGTTGGTTTTTTTTTTCTTTTTAACTAATCTATTTAATTATCACACTTTTATGATATGACCTTGCAGCCAGACCCACGTCCAATGCTATTGGGTCTGGTATTGCAGTCCAGACACTTTTATGCTAAGGGTTAACCCAAGTTTAATGTTATTATTAATATTATAAACATTACTCTTGGGTCAGGCGTTGCAACCAAACCTGAGATTCTTGGATATAACTTTGCAAAAAAACCTAACACTTTTAGATCTTGACTATTTTTAAAATGCAAAAATAATTGACCCGCGGCATCGCGCGGGGCATGTAACTAGTTTTGTACTAAATGCTATCTTTATTTGTATTTTTTTTCATTGTAAGCTTTAGTATTTGTTTGGTAATGCATTTTAGAATATTTTTGTAAAAATATTTTTTAATTTATAATATATTAAAATAATATTTTTTTAGATATTTTTATTTTTAATATTAGTGTATAGAAATTATCAAAACAAATACATAAAAAATTTAATTTAATATTTTTTCAAATAAAAAACAATTTAAAACATATTTTTAAAAAACATATTCAACCACATAAAAAAAACATACTCTTTATTTGCATAAATTTCTACAATGAAAATCATTAAATCTAAGCCTCTTTCTATTCTAACAATTCCTTCTAATCCAACTCCAACCTTTAATAACTTCATGGTATAAACACAATTTGATAAATCAACTTATTTTATACGCAACTCATTTATTTAAGAGGCCCATGAATAAAAAGGTTAAAAACAGGGTGATAACCCAATATACATAAACTTGACAAAATATCAGATCCAACATCCTTGAACTTAGTTACGTGCTAAGATCAAATGTTTGTGGATCTGACAAGATATCAGACTCAACTCATTTAGACTCAGTTACACGTTGAGCCCAAGCACATGTGGGTCTAGCAAAATGTCAAACTCAACCCCTTTGAACTCAACTACACGCTGAACCCAAACGTTTGCGGGTGTGGCAATGTATCAAACCCAACTCTCTTGGGCTTGGTTACGCACCGAGCCCAAACGCATACGGGTCTAGGAAGACGCTAGACTCAAATCCCTCGAGCTTAGTTATACGTTGAGCTCAAACACATTTAGGTCTGGAAAGACGTCGAATCCAAAATCCTTAGGTTTAAAATCATTCTAGATCTAAACATATAGTCAATGGTTTTTATTGGCCTCATATTGGATCGCAAGCTATCCCTAAAACCCTTATAAATGTTTATGGTAGTCATTGCCCTACACTCCTAGGAGTATAAAAGTCATCTAAGAGCCAATTATATTTCAATCAATATTAATGCTACGAAAATGTTATTCTCATCAACAATAATGTTGTATACGAAATAATTTATAAAAGTATTTTATAGCTCTATTGTTTGTCTATTAGTACTAATAATCTGTAAGGGTAATTCTCATCAACATGAATGTTGTGTATTTCTATCAGTATTAATGTTGATGTAAGAGACTTTTTCCTTATTAATATATTCAATAAGAAAAGACTTTCGACCTCTTGAGCAAAACAACAAGATTCAAAATACAAGGACTATAAATACAATCTGAACCACCTATGTAAACGATTCAAGATCTTTATTCTCTTATCATACATTCTCAAAGCATTTATCACACAAAAGCTAAGAATAAACATTCTTGTTATTAGAGTTTAATGTTCTTCCCCTTATTTATTACAACCCCTTAATGTAAAGTCACGAATTTGATCATTTTAAGGTCTCTAAAACCCACAAAAGGAATTGTTTTGTAGGAATTAAGAGTTTTACCATCATCACTTTGCTCTTCCAGTTCCTAGGAATAGAATGCTGACATGAACATGTGATCATCCAATTTGCAAACACTCAAATTCTATTCCTGAGCATAATTGGATCCTAGGAGATCACCAAATGGTGTCGTATATAGGGAACGATCAAAAGCCATCAACTATTTTTCTAGAGTTGATTTTTGACACACCAAACTGCTATTAATGGTAGACAATCAAGAAACCCTTGGGATGAGACATGTTACGGGTCTCCCTACAGCAGCTGGCATGTCTGCTCCTTCAGAGTTTTAGCAACTCATTAATCGGATGCAAGCTCTTACCAAAGTCGTCTCGGCATCCTAGGGGCAATGACAAACCTTGCCATCCTAGCAAGCCCCTACATATGATGTAATTGTTTCGTTACCAGTTTCTCAACTATAAGTTGGCCCCTCTTCCAAGAGATAATCATCTTATCCAGAAGAGGCAGGGCAGGATGACATGTAGAGCTTTTCACTCGAACGATCCACTAGCCCCTTGGAGGTCATTCTCATCAACACAAAACTCTCCCAATAAACGATCACTCCAAATATTATCCTTTTAGCCACTATGGGAAAGAAATCAGTTATCAATTATGTCATTCCACGCTAGAATCCTCTAGCTCCCCAAAGTCTATCAGGCAAAAGTCTGGAATAAGCATGGTCGTTTGACACCTACAATCCTCGTGAGATAAATGGATATCATTTATCTAAACGGGTCTTACATACCTATATCCCCAAGGAGTATATCTCTACAAAGATGACCTTAAACAATTATGATGACCTAGCAGATCCAAGAGAGCATGTCCAAAACATATGTAACAACCTTGAGCTAGTCATTCAAGATGGTGATGCCATATGCAAGATCTTACCTTTGACCTTTAGGGGGTCAACTAGAGCGTGGTATAACAACCTAAAGCTAAGCTCTATCATGGGTTTCAATGATCTTTATGCGAAACTCGTGTCACGATTTAACACCAACATACCGACTAAAAGGAGCTCCACTGAACTCTTTAGCATTACTCGGATAAGAGGGTAGTCATCCAAGATGGTGATGCCACATGCAAGATCCTACCTATGACCTTTAGAGGGTCAACCAGAGCATGGTATAACAACCTAAAGCCAAGGTCTATCATGGGTTACAATGATCTTTATGCGAAACTTGTGTCATGATTCAACATCAACATACCCACCAAGAGAAGTTTCACTGAACTCTTTAGCATTACTCAAATAAGAGGGTAGCTCACTCGAGTATATTTATAGATGTTCAATAAATAGATGTTCAAAATGGAAGAATTAATAGAGTTGATAACCTTGGAAGCTTTGATAAGTTGGGTAAGAAAACATTCCTCGTGGAAAGACTTGTATGCCCCATTAGACAAAAGCCTTATGAAAGTAAAACAGGTTATGGAAAATCACAAATGGTGATATGAACCTCCCATTTTCTATCAAGAGTTTCAGGATGAAAAACCATTTAACCAAAGTTGTTCTCCTATCAGAAAGAATAATTCAAAGAAATGTCAGAAAATGCTAGTGAGAGAGCATGTACAATACCTTGAAAGGAGGAACACCATCCCCCTAAACGCCACCCTCACAAAAGTTTTCACGGCCATTAAAGGAAAATACTATGTTTAGTATCCACCTTCCATGAAATCACCTCCATACACACGCACCTCTAAAAATTGTTTGTTCCACAAGCATAAATGGCATAATACTAAAGAATGTTATACATCGATAAAGGAAATTGAAAGGCTGATAGCTAGGGCATTTGAACTAATTTGTTAAAGGAAATGCATATATGAACCATGATAGAGAAGAACTTAGTCAACTCATCCAAGCTCTAATTAAGATAAATGTGATTCTAGAGGCACCTAGGTAGAGGGGACACCTCTATTGGCAAAAAGAAATATGAAAAACAGGTCATAATAATAGCTCATCAGCAAAGTTCATGGCACAAGCCTATTGTTTTCACTCTAAAAGATGGAGATGAGTAATTTATCTCTATAAGGATGCATTGGTTATTTCCATGGTTTTGGTTAACCATAGAGTTCACAAGTATTGGTGGATGGTGGCAGCTATATCAACATCTTTTCCAGAGATGTTATGTCCTAGATGGGGATATATGCCTCAACGATGACTCATTTGAAGACCTCTTTGATTGAGATTGAAGGATCAGGAGTACCTGTCAATGGTGCATTGAAGATCCTAGTCACGATTGGCATGTACCCAAAATACCTCACCCTCTAATAAACTTTTATGATGATAGACATGGCTTTAGCCTACAATGCAATAATAAAAAGGCCTCTCATACACCAGATCAATACAGTCATAAGCATGTGGTACATGGTCTTGAAATTTCTACTCATAATAGGTGGCTACTATAAGGGAAATTAAGAGACATTTAGGCACTGCACCTTTATACGTTTAAAGGGCAAGAAGTACTTAGTTTTTTTCTTACTAACAAGGGTCCTTGAAGAAAATGATGAAAGTCCAAATTGAGACTATAGAGCAGTTAAAAAAAGTGTTTCTGCACAAGAGGAGAGGGAAATAATTGAGGTAAGCTTTACCTTGGAGCAACCTCAATAGCAATTATTGATTGTTTGTCTCTTCGCCCATAAAACTGATTTTGCTTTTAACACCTTAAACATGCCATGCATCAGTTTGGACATGGCTACTCATAAATTCCAGGTCAATCCAACCTACCCTCCAATCCAATAAAAGAAGATATTTTTTTTGGAAGACAACATGTAATAACTATAAAAGTGGATAAACTACTGACTGTTGGGTTCATCTGTGTAGTCATGTATTCAGATTGGCCAGCTAATATGGTCTTAATACAAAAGAGCACTGGAAAGTGGAGAATGTGTGTATACTTCACCAACCTGAACAAGGCATGTCTAAAGAATAGTTTTCCTCTCCCAAAGATTGACAAGTTGGTAGATCAACGACTGGTTTTGAGTTCTTGAGCTCCTTTAATGTTAACTCATGGTATCATCAAATCCTTATGCATCTAGAAGATGATGAGAAGACTTTTTTCATCACATAAGAATGAATATTTTATTATCGTGCAATTCTTTTCAACCTAAAAAAATATAAGAGCTACCTACAAGCTGATGGTCAACAAAGTGTTCAAGCACCAAATTGGAAAGAATATGGAGGCTTATGTGGATGACATGCTAGTAAAAAGTATGACTTATGAACAAAACTTGAGAGACCTAGAAGAGGTTTTTTCTGTTCTAAAAAGTTATCGAATAAAGCTGAATCCAGCCAAGTGTGTATTCGCCATCAGAGGAGGAAAAATTCTAGGTTTTCTAATAAACAATAAAGGAATATAACCTAACATCAAGAAGATTCAAGCAATCCTTGATATGACACCTCCTCAGAAGATCAAAGATGTTCAGCTCACTAAAAGGTTGGCTACCCTAAACAAATTCATATCCAAATTGGAGGAACATAGCCTATCTTTCTTCAAGACCTTGAAAAATATCATAAACATTGGGTGGACACTAGAATGCTAGAAAAAGTTTGAAGAGCTCAAAGTACACCTCTCCACCCCTAAGATTTTGTCATAGCCAAGAGAAAATAAGGGTATACTCCTTTACTTTGGGGTTTTTGATCAGGTAGTCAGCTCAGTATTAGTCAAAGAAGAAGAAGGTGTACAATGTCATGTCTATTACTCCAACTGAACCCTCCATGATATTGAGACTAGATACTTGAAAGTGAAAACGATGGTTTTATCTTTGGTGAGTGCTTCCACAAAATTGAAACTATATTTCCAAGCTCACCAAATTACAGTACTAACAGATAAACCTCTATAACAAATCCTCCATAAGCTAGACATGTCTAGAAAGCTAGTGAAATGGATGATTGAGTTGGAAGAGAGTGGTGTTTTCTATACCAGTAAAGACCAGTTATTAAAGGACAAGCTTTGACAAACTTCATAGTCGAATGCTAATTTGGAAATATGGATTAGGATGAGCATGTCTTAAAATTTGATCTCTTTAGAATTCATACGATTGATCCCACCCTTGGGATTATATGTCATTGGATCCTTCAATTCTAAAGGTAGTGGCGGTGAAATAATGTTTATAAGCCTTCATGGACAAGTCTTTGAGTATGATATTTGTTTTGAGTTTTTAGCCACCAATATGTGTCATAGTATGAAGCTCTCTTAACAGGTTTAGGCCTAATAAAAGCGTTGAAAGCTTTTTCTCTTTTTATCCACAGTGATTTCCAGTTGGTAATAGAACAATGTCAAAGGATATTCGAAACTAGAGACCCCACTTTAATGAAGTATCTACAGAAAGTCCAAACACATGTTTTTTGGAAAGAAGAGGGAAAGGAAATAATAATTGATCATATTTCAATTGGAAAAAAAACAATAGTGTGGATCTCTTGTCCAAATTAGTGAGCACCAATTTGATTGACCTCCATTTAGAAGTATGAATTGAAATCCTGGAGAGATTTGGTATAGAAAAAGGGTCAGGTATCGCCTTAATTGACACAAATGATGATTGGAGAACTTTTATTAAGAATTATCTGCACGCATGAGAACTGCCTCCGATAGAAATGAGGTCATTCATCTAATTGGACGAGTGGCAGGGCACTGCCTAGTTAATGAGGTCTTGTACAGATGGTATATCTTAGCTTATTTGTTCAAGTGTTTATCTCTAGCAAAGAGCATTTATGTTTTGTGGGAAATTCACGAAGGAATATACGGTCTACGCATTGGCTCTAAAGCTCTTACTGCTCAGGTCACCAAAGCAGGTTTTTATTGGCCAATAATTATTAATGATGCTACCAACTTAGTGAAATGGTGTGATTAATATCAAAAATTTGCACCAATCTCTAGACAACTTTTTGCAAAATTGATCACCATATCTTCTTCATGATCTTTCCTCCAATGAGGAATGGACATATTGGGTCCTTTCCCTAAGGTCATATGGAATAGATAATTCATCTTGGTGGCTATAGACTACTTCACCAAATGGGTCAAGGCAGAAGCTTTGGCAGATATCAATACCAACAAGGTCATTTCCTTTATGTGGAAGAACATCATTTGCAGATTTAGGATTCCAAAGGTCTTAATCACTGATAAGAAGACAAAGTTTGACAATCACAAGATGTAGGAACAATTTTAAAGGCTTCTTATTGACCATTGATTCTCTCCAGTATCTCATCCTTAGACAAACAGTCAAGCCAAACTCACCAGTCACATCCTACTTAATGGACTTAAAACAAATAACATATGCCAAATCAAAATGGGTAGAATTGTTCAATGAGATTTTATAGGCCTATAGGACCACCTAGAAGGTATATACTAGGGAAACTCATTTTCTCTTCAACTATGAAATTGAGGCTATGATCCTAGCTGAGATTGGATGCTTGAGTCATCAATAGTTCATCACATCAAAAGGCAATCAACAAGGCCTCAAGACCAATCTAGATCTCCTAGAAGAAACTCGTTTAACTACAGGAATCAGAAATGAAGCCTATCGATATAGAACGACCCAATATCATAATGTTAGATTCAAGAATAGAAAATTCAAACTTGGAAACTTACTGTAAAAAAGTAGAGACATCTAGACCCAAAGTGAGATTGTCCCTTTAAAGTCATTAGGGTAGTGAAGGCAAACACTTACTAATTATAAGATACAGAGGGGAAGAGTCTTCCTCACTCTTAACACTCTAATCATTTGAAATTGTATCATAGTTAATAAAGTGCAAGTTATTAATATGGACTGATTTATTCAAAATGAACTCTTGTCCCCCAGGGCAACAACCCCACAACTTTCTACGGATTAGATGGACTCGGTCTCTCTAATATAATTACACAATTTATCTTGCAAGGGATCAACTTTGTCTCCTTGGTGTGATTGTATAATTTACCTTAAAAGGGATTGTCATGGTCTCTCTAGTGCGATTGCACAATTCTTCAAGGATGAGATAGATTACCTTAACAACAATGCTTTGTCTATCTAAGGACAATAGCCCTAAACTCCCCAACAGTTAAAACATGAAACCTCTTAATGCAACAATACTAATCTTCACCTATACCTAGAAGCTTTTTAACAATCCACTATAGATTCATTTAGACCAATAAAAATATACCTGAAACTAAGATTTCCTCTTGGTTTTAGAAAAGGGGTAGATTTCTCTTAAATCTTGTTAAGATTACATAAAATTCAAAGTTTAAATTTTTAAGTATGGGCATTAGACCCATACACACAAGTCAATAGAGAAATGAAAAGTAAAAATCAAATTCATTATGAAAGATATTACATAAATGAAACCCACAGGACTGAGGTTGTTTACACGACTAAAGAGATAAGGGGTACTAAGGTTTAAACATCTAGGCTAGGCTCCTCGACGAGGTATTCCCCATGTTGGGTAGCTACAACCTTAACAAGGAACACATCTGCAAAATCAGGCATTGAGACTAGATGGAAAGTAGCATTAAAGTCCACATGCACTCCTCTAGATTGATTGAAAAAGTACAAGTTGAACATAGCAAGGAAAATCTTGTCCTCAACCATCTCAAACAAAACTGCAGACCCTCCAAAAAAATCTAAGAACTCTTCAAGAAAGTTTTTTAGAGCTTTTAGCCTCGCATGAGAGCTTTAGACTTCATCTCTAATAACATAGAGCTCACCTCGCATAGCATCTTTAAATGCCCTCAACTACATCATTCCCTATTTCGGGGAGTTTATTTCACTACGAGTCTTACAGAGCTGCTGCCTAGTTGAGCCCAAACAAAAGGTAACATCTTGCATGTCATCCTTCAACAATGTATATGCCACTTTGAGATCTCTCAGTTTAGCCTTCACAATAGCCTTCTCTTCTTGTAGCTTTTGAAAGGCGGTCTAATCTACCCTGTGTTTGGCAATTGTCTCCCTTTCTTATATTAAAAGTTATTTATTCAATCAAGGCCAGATAATGATTGTATCTCTCGTCAGACATCATCAAGATGTTCGAAGGGATGGTGAGAATCCTCTCTAGTGGCCTCACCACCTCTAAGATAGTCTTCTCAATCCCAGACCTCCCACTAATAATGGCCTCCATGGCATGCCTATCCTTCTTAGATAAGTGAGGAAAGTTAGAGGAGCTTAACTAAGGACAAGGTCAGCAAAAGAATCATCAAGCCTCTATTCAGCTTCTGTATGAACACCTTAAGTAGAAGGCCTAATAGTTGTGGCCTTTACAACTGAGATTGAAGGCCCAAATAGAAGGACCACCACTGCCGAAGAAGCCTTTACAACCAAGGCTAGAGCCCTAGTCACCATAGAAGTTAAAGACATTGTTTTTCTTAAAACAGGTAGCAACACCCGTAATAACTTCAAGAGGGGTTAGATATGCTTGACCCCTAGCTAGGAAAGTATGGCTTACTCGAGCTTCCATTGCTGCAAAAATCCTAGCCCCTGTCTTTGCTCTCTTAGGAATCAAATCCTTAAAAATATAAAGCCCATCCATGATGATGGGGGTCATGCTCCATCTATTCTCTAGTAACGGTCTCACTCACATCAAGAGACAATAACCCCCTCCTTATTGTATATAAGCTTCCCTCCCTGTGCAAATCTAGTTAAACTTTATCCTTCTTCTTCAGTTGTTAACCCTGCATAGAAGCAAAATCATAAATGAACTTAGATGAACAAAAATAAAGGATAATAAAGTTGTATAATTTGCAATACGGCCTAGTAATTCTTTTTAGCCATCATGTTGATATCATACTCGGTTGAGGCTAAGGGCAACACGGCACACAATTTCTCCTCGTTCAGGCTTAGACGAGACCTATTATTCACCCTACGAGAAGGTACCCTCCAGTAGTGAGAACAACCCTAAACTTGTTGTATACCCCTTCTAGGGCTGACGGATCTAGTGTACCTCATAATCAACCACATCCCCCTTAACTTCTTAGAATATACGGGCTTGCCTTACAAAGCCTTTCTCATGACTTTATTGGGTATATTAGCGAATGTAAAACAAACAATGCATATCTTTATCGCCATAAGAGCCCGTAACTAGTTGGTAACAAGTCGTCAAAAGTTTTATCAAAAGTTGACAAGATCACCCATCTATATTGGGGTGCAGTTGGCCTAAGCCCAATTTATAATACCTAAAGATGTCCCTCATAAACTCGTGCGGAGTCCGAGGTCTCTTGACTAATCCTTTCATCACCGGAGGGAAATTAAGCCACATACTTTTCAGGCTATCGAGCATAGGCAAAAGCCACTCCTCAGTGCCTAGAGCACTAGAAGTGTCATCCTCGGGGATTTAGGGTAGCCTTTCTATTCCCCGGGGCTCCCTCAATGCATTAGAGAAAGGGCTTCTTTGACGATAAAAACTATATTCCCCCTATTAGAGATGGACACCAAAGTTCCAACTTCTCTAATCTTTGGCCCTAATCTAGTGGACCCTAGTCCCCCGTCGCTTCCTCTAGTTTCTTGTCATAACCTGAACTCTTAGCTAGAGAAAGCAATGTCTTTCCTACTAAGGTCAGGCCTAACTCTATAATGGTTTTGATTAAAAGAAAAGAAAATTGTTAAGTGGAAGTACCGAGAATGACAGCTTCTTCACAGAAAATAGCAAAGCTTGCTCAATAAATCTTCAAATTTGTTTTTACAGATATCACAAAAAACAATAAGAGAAAAAAAAGATAAATGACTAGGATTAGAAAGGAAATAACTTTTCACTCTTATTGTTGGATGGATGACCTGTCATGTCATCTCATATCTCTAGAAATCCACTTAATTATTATGTTAATTGCAAGTTGTCATTTTGTTTCTTAAAGGGCATCTTCCAATAAGGACGAGTCATCTGGCCACAAGGATCTCAACAGTTCTACATGGGACAGACAAATGTCATTGGAAAGGTAAGAAGTATTTCATTAAAGATGACTTTTCAAAATCTTTATGTATTGAATACGCAATGTAACATCCCCATTACCGAAACCAATGCATCAACCATTAAAAAAGAAAAAAAAAGAAACATGGTAAAAAAAAATTCTTTATTTTCTTTGTTGAACTCATACAAAGTTTATTGAAATTTCGGCAGAGTTTTCCCTATACCGGGAGGTCCCAAGTTATCGACGAATCATTTGTACACTTCCTGTATTCATTGTTCATACACAATCCAATCATTTCAAGTCTCAAATTGTAACACCCCAAACTTTTAAGATAAAAAATCACATAATTATCAAGTTATAAAAATGAGAAGAATTCTAGGATTTAAGAGGTAACCATTAATCAACCATCGTAATTACATTCATACATTAGCATAATGAAGATTCTAAATTTTAAATTACTACTTAAAGTTTTAACAAAATAATACTATAAAACTTTATACATACAAAATAAAAGTATTGTTATATATAACCCAAAAAAAAATTCTTTCATTTTCCTATTAACTTAAGTGACTATACAGAGGAGACACCCATGCATCAACTAAGGGTTACGCTGCTGAGATGAACCTGCATAGTAATTTGCATAAACATAACTAAATTAATTAAGATGATCTAGTATATTTTTCATTACACTAACAATTTGTTTTTTAATTCATTTATCATCAATTTCTATAGTTTCCCACCAGCACACCAATTTTGTCCAATAATAACTAATTATATTGATCGCCCATTCGCAGGGCACCAGTTCCAAACCAGAACACTGGTCCAACCATAAGTCCATTCGCAGGGCACCAGTTCCAAACCAGGACACTGGTCCAATCATCAGCCCATTCACCATGCGCCAATCCCAAACCAGGAATTGGTTCCACTATCATTCAAACACTACATATAAATACAAAAATTTGTACTACATCTTATTAGGGACTAAGTTAAAGAATTAAACAAGACTTTAAATTAGAAATCTAAGTGTCAGACACCTACCTAAAATATGTGCTCTGCTAGTCGTCCCCTGCTCTCGTCTATTTTCCATAATTTTACCAGTACCAATAGTTACATTAATTTAAATTTCAAGTCTTGACCACACATATACATGCTACCTTCATAATTCAATATTTTGTAATAAAAAACAATTCCAAACAGAAGTTACCAATTTACAAGTTTTAGGTGGCTTAACATAATGAATTCCAAACACTATTTAGTATTTTGAGTATAACCGGAGTTATAGAACTCGATTTTATGCGTGCTTTGTTTCTTTGGAACACTAAAACATGGGTCTACAACTTTCATGCAGATGAATATACCCAATTTTTCCATCTACGTGCCTAAATGCACAAATTTCAGAAACCCAAAAATTTATCTTGCTGATTCCCGGTTTTTGACCTATCTTCGGTTTTTCTTCCATACTTAGTGTTTTGTCACTCCAATTTAAGCAAGGTCAATTTAATTTGAAAGGTAACATCAATGTCTACAACTTTCATGAAGATGAATATACCCAGTTTTTCCATCTACATGCCTAAATTCATAAATTTCAGAAACTCAAAAATATATCCTGCTGATTCCCGGTTTTTTATCTATCTTCGGTTTTTCTTTCCATATTTAGTGTTTTGTCACTCCAATTTAAGCAAGGTTAATTTCATTTGAAAGGTAACATTCATGTCTACAACTTTCATGAAGAAAAGTATCTCAAATTCCGTCATCTTAGGGTCTAAATCGTAGTAGAGAAATTGAGGGACAACATGTCCAGTTTTGATTTCTAAGTTCAACAAGTATAAATTCGTTTCCCATACATTTTTCCATCATTTCCAGCCACTATAAACACAAAATGCGTCTACCTATCATTATTTAACAAACTTCTTAAACATATACTAAAGTATTCTAAAATCTCAATTATTCAAGAAAAACACAAACAAATTCAAGTGACTTAATAAGAAAGCTTGTTACTTTCTATTACAAAACAATGAGTCAAGAGATTGAGAACAACTCATTTTCCTCTTTTCCTTCCTTCTTTATTCTAACCTTTCCCTTCCCACTAGTAAATTCTATAAGTTTTCTTTTTAAATCTTACTTGAAGCATTCTTAGTTCACTTACTCTTTTTTTTATTATTATTCAAATGATGAATTTACAAGGTTTCCTCTCCATTTTTCTTTTCTCCTCTTTCTTCCTCTCCTTGGCCGACCATTACTCTAGGAATTTCTAGGGATTTCTTGTTATTTATAATTATGTTCTTTCCATATTTGCATCTTCCCCCCATATTTACTTCTATTTTTACATTGACCCCACCATTCTTTTTATCAATCCATTGACCCCCACTACTTCTCTTTCTCTTTACTAACTATTTACTCATTTATTATTGTTTTCAATTTCACCCCTCTCATTAAATAACTTCTCTTTTAATCCAATTAATTTGTTCAATTTAATCATCTCTCCACATCCTTTGTATTTTATTTTATTTTACTAAATTTGACATTATTATATTTGAGGGTTTACACGCAAAGACTTTGGGGCTATTGATGGATCAACATATTTTATACACAACTCTTTATGTATTGACAAAATACCAAGTCCAGGTGATGTAGGTCTCGTTTTATTTATAACCCTAAAACATTTGGGTTAGTTACAAATCGAAGCCAGACGCATTGGATCTGGCAAGATATTAGACCCAACACACCCAATACCATTGGGCTCAGCTACGTGCTTAGCTTAAACACTTGTGGGTCTGGCAAGATGTTAGACTCAACACACCTAACACCCTTAGGCTTAGCTACATGTAGAGCCCAAACGCATGTGGGTTTTGCAAGGTGCTAGATCCAACCCCTTTAAGTTCGGCTACATGTTGATCCCAAACACTTGTGGGTTTAGCAAGGCGTCAAACCCAACTCCCTTGGACTTGGTTACGTGCCGAGCCCAAACGCACATGGGTCTCAGAAGACTCTAGACTTAAATCCCTCACGCTCGGCTACACGTTGAGCCTAAACACATATGGATCTAGAAAGATGCTAGATCCAAAATCCTTGAGTTTATAATCATTCTAGATCCAAACATATAATCAATGGTCTTTTTGGCCTCTTGTTAGGTCGCAAGGTTATCCCTAAGACCCTTACAAGAGTTTAGGATAGTCATTTCCCTACACCCATAAATATATAAAAGTTCTCTAAAAACTGATTATATTTCAATCGAAATTAACTCTATGAAAGAGTTATTCTCATCAATATTAATGTTGTATACGAAATAAGATATAAAAGTTTTTTATAGCTTTATTATTTGTCCATCAGCATTAATGATGTTTAAGAAAACATTTCAATTATCATTAATGTTGATGTAAGGGACTTTTTCCTTACCAAGATATTCAATAGGAAAAGACTTGTGACCCCTTAAGCAAAATAACAAGGTTCAAATAACAAGGGCTATAAATACTCTTTAAACTATACAGTTAAAGAGTTCACAATCTTTATTCTCTTATCATACATTCTCAAAGCATTTATCACATAAAAGCTAAAATCAAACATTCTTGTTCTTAGAGTTTAATGCTCTTCTCCTCATTTATTGCAATCTTTTACTGTAAAGTCGCTAACTTAATCATCGAAAGGTCCCTAAACCCTATAAGAAAATACTGTTTTGCTGTAATTGAGACTTCTACCACCAACCCTCTACTCTTTCAATTCTTAGAAATGGAATACTAACATGAACGTGTGATCATTCACTTTCCAAACACTTAAATCACATTCCTGAGTATATTGAATCTTGGGAAATCACATGATTGAAAAGGACAAAAGCATGAACTATAGTGATTCTTTTTCCTTAATTTTTTTCAATCATCGGCACTCTCTTTCCTTTCTTAACCTAACTAGATAATCAAATGGATAATTTGATTTTTGTTTTCCTACTTGCTCCCTTCTCTTTATCTAACCTTCACTCTCTCATAAACAATAAATTTTATAATAATGCAAAATTAAGATACAAAGAAAAAAGATGAAAGAAAAAACATGATTAGTCTCACCAAAATATATTTAAACATTTCCATCTAGAGTCTAGAAATATATATTTTTTACATTTTGATCTAGAGTCTAGAAATATATTTTTTAATCCATTATGTTTCTCTATTTATTAATTAGTGGTAGTTGCTCTTGAGTTGTGATAAGATTTCTCCCCCTGAACCACTAATTAACAAAACCTAAAACATGAGAGGAAAACACTATAGACTGTGAGTAAAAACATTGCTTATTATAACCATGTTTACACAATTTTGCTCTTCCTACAAAAAAACTTAAATCTAGTTATGAGAGGCATTGAGGTATTTTCACAAGTCCTATTTTTCAATTTCAAAAACACATTGAAACAACTAAAATGTCATTAAAAGCAAAAAAAAAAAAAAAAAACTAACATCAAGAGGCTTTTTTGTATTTCCATAAAGGGTTTTTTATTATTATCAAGTCGGTTGACGAACAATTCGATAATTGAATAAATATAAAAATCAAAAGGTGGCTAGTGCATGTGTTTGCATCCTTTAAGCGGCGCATATGGTGTCTCCCGGTAGCCAAAATCCCCCTTCCACTATGTTGCTAGCAGTGTCCTCTTCTTTTTAGATCCACGCGTGTGGTCAGTTGTGACAGGTTTGGCATCCCGTGACACTTTTGTTTTTTTTCTCTCCTCCTCTCGAGATTCACAATGACCATGCAAAATTTTAGTGTTATTCTCTAATTTTCAAAGGTTTTCACTTCTATCTTTATTTTTTTATTTTTTATTTTTGTTTATAGCTTTTTAATAAAATTTTAATTTGTTTTCAATTGTATTTTTTAATCCTAATTTGTGATTTGTTATCTTTTTCAATTTGATCATCATTTTTTAAAAAAAAATTTATAAAATTAATTTTTCTTCTTAATTTTACTCTTCAATCAGAAAATTATTTTTATTTTTTTATTTCAATTTTAATTCATTCTTTTGATTTTTTTCTGTTCTTTTATTAAATTGAGTTTTTTTTAATCTCTTCCATCAAAAATAAAATTTAGTTTGTATTTCAAATTTGATTCTCCGATCGACTAGGACTCGTTAGGAGTTGGGCAAATTTTTCAAAAAAAATTAAAATTAATTTTTTTATATTTTCAAATCATTTTCTTATATTAATATAAAAAATAATTTTTTAAAAAAATATTATTTTAAAACATTTTCTAACAAAAAATACTTTAAGAACTATTCATTCACCCATGTCAAGGCTGAGGTTCGAGTAAAAGGCAAACGAAGGGTAATGGGAACACACCTCTCTTCCTCGCTGCGGACTGTGAGAGTCAAGACTCGAGTGGCAGCTTGCCACGTCCTAAAATAGCACAGCAATACATGCTGCACAAACAACAGAATAACAACACTCGACCAAAAGGATAGTAAAATAGGACAAAAGGCAGAACAGAGATTAAGCATATGCAGACCGTGTCGCCAATTTCCAAAACATATTCACATCAAGAGAAAAGGTGAAAACCATGTTTGGGAACTTGGTTCTGCTACCAAAAAAAAAATGGCTACCTTTTAAATCACTAGATAAAAAAGAGAAATTATAAGAATATACACCATGACCCTAATCCTAATTTTCCTGATCTGGGCAACTATGATAAAGACATAGTATGGGTCTGATGCAGAAAACTATTTTAGTGCGCACTAACTGGATCATACAACTCACCAGCACAGCACCCACTGGGTGGATTTCAATAGAGCTATAACTAATAACATAACATCACGGTGACCTCCAGACGATAAGCTCCAGTACATACCCAACTTCAACCAAATAAACCAGCAAAGACCCAGAGCATGCAAGCATCAAAGGTCAGTATTGGATGCTTCTAGTTCCGCTACCAATTTAAACATGGTGGCTATTTACCAATCTGTCCATCACCTACGCCGAGATGCATTTGCATGCTGCTGAGCTTTACTCTCAATCCTGATCCTATCAGCATACATGGGCAGGCGAATGATCTCGTAAATCTCATTCAACAACACATCCTCTGTTATATTATCCTTGATGCTTCGCATCACCTGTTAAGAATCAGCAGGAAGATTCATTTAGTCCAGTAAAGAGTAATCCATCAAAAACATAGAAGAGGAAGAGGAAGAATGTCATATAGATACTATAGTAGCATGTTAATTAAAGCATGAGAAATACATACAACATACATGCATCAGAATTCACATATACATACAGATATGTGTGCATATAAAGGTGAAAGAACAGACCTTCTTGTAGGTATTGAACTCGTTGGGTGTTGATTTATCAGTCCGCACCCGCATACAGACCCATACATGTTCCTCTGAGGCCCAAGAACACTCAATTATCTTCCCTGAGTATGAAGAGGGATCTAAATCATCTGCAAGTTTTTAGGTCTTGGAGTAAGAACCAGAACAATAAATTGAAAGCCAAAAAACAACCAGGTAAATGAAACAAAGAAAACGAAATGAATGTCTAGCAAGCTGAGAACATGCCCAGATGAAGAAATATGAGCATGTGAAAATGGGATTCAGCTCAAGGCAATGGACACCCATACAATTGCTTGCGTTAACAAGGAATACCGCATTTGCCAATCTGAATGGCAAAATACCCACTATTCAAAAAAAAAAAAAAAAAGAAGCTCCCTACCATCACATTCACCAAGCAAATGGTTAGCAACAGCTGGAATAGATTATCAAAGGCAGCTAAGGTTATCAACTGAAATCCCAGTGTTTTCCATATCAATTACAAGGGTTGCATAAAGTGTTAATTCAGGATTTTCTATAGCGGAACGAAACTTGTGAAATCAAGATGCATGAAAAATCACATCAACCTTTGAATGCAACTCTGTGGCCTTCCATCAGTTTCTTTGTCCCTCGTTCATTCAGATAAAGTAACTGACGATCATCATCATCAACCTGTCAATACATGCAACTAAATATCAGGATGTAAACATCAATTGAGAATTTCAAGCCGATACATCAAAGGGATGAAGATGGAAAACACAAAACCATCAGAGTTAGCAGCTAAATTTTGGTGATGTTGACAGACACACCTCAAATCGAAAGTCAACCGAGTTCATTTCAGGATATTTCCACTTCAAAAGGCCTTCATGAGTGCGAGGAACATAAGGATCATCCCAACCCTGGCACATAAGATCATGAGTAATCTCTTGTTCACAATGGAATAACACTATAAAAAGCATCTAACACATGACAAGTCTTTTACTGTATGATATGTGAGAGGTGCAATGTATACAGGATTTTTGGGTGTTGTGTGCAAATGATATTTATCAGATCATTCATAGGACCACAATATCAGGAAACAAATGCTAAAAGTATTTAGAACAAAAAAATCTCCAATGGATGAGTTGTGCAAAAAGTTCAAAAAGCCATCCTTGTCACCTGAAAAATAAGACCATCTGCATCATGTGAAAGCTTTGGAATAAATTCCTTTAGGAGCTTGGTAACAGTAGAAAGCAGCCAGAAATCCTTTCTTCTCACCTGGTAAACAATTCAAAAAAAAAAAAAAACATAATTTGGTAATAAAATAAGAGGGGACAAGTATCATATATTGCAAACTCAATACAAAATCTTCTCATACCCTGAAAGGTTCCAGGTCATATCTATAATATGGATTTCGACTCTGGTAAATGTTATGGCGTTCATAATTCCGGGGCTCGATCACTTCTTTTTCAAGCATCTTCCATCGTTCATGAAAGGGCCGCTGCAGAAACATTTGATCATCGAAGCCTATAATTAGTAGATGGAATGAAGGAAAAGCATTTAATTAGATTGGAGGTATACAGTATACTCTGGTATGTGTTCCTTAAACAAGCACAGCATCTTCATCTAAATGAATGATTCTAATTACCCAAAATACTCTTCATACTATATCCCAGAAAATCAGTTGAAATGATTAGGAAGAGATCATTGCAAATACAAACAAACAAAATAATTAAATAGAAAATGCCATATGAGCATGTTTTTCTCCTCCTTGTACTCCTGGCAAACAAAATCAATTGTAGAGCAACTGCTGATCAATGAAAAAAGGTTATCAAATGGTTGACTAGGATACAAACAGGTTTCTCCACATTCCCAGTTATTCTTTATGAGCTGATTGGCAGCTTATATTGGTGCCCACACAGCCCTTTAACCTGCTTCCAATCACTGAAGAAATCTGAAAGAATTCTCAAACAGATCTCTTTTGTTGTTTACACTTACACCAGCATTTAAGAGATCCAATCCAACTTGTCCAGTGCTTTCCATTTATTTCGTAAACTACTCCTATCACAAAGCTACAGCAGGGTGAAAACCATCTTTATCAGCCAGCTTCAGAGAAAAGCCTCGTATTGCAGTGCTTAGTGCTGATTTGTTAAAAGCACGTGAAGAGAAAGTCACCCCCCTTTCAAATCATCCCTAACTTTCAGGCACATAAACCTGCATCTTTATGACATTGGTTGTGAATCCCCAAAATTGCAGCCAAAGATGGGGGTGATGTTCAAGAATATACTGACCAAAGGCTTAAACAGAATGGGATAAATTGTTAAAAGTTTTCACCAATGGCACATGAATGCACTTCATGATTGCACAATTTAAATCAATTCTACACCACCAGGGACAGATCCAGTGTGGGAAAAATAGCCCACACTGCCCCACGAAATAACACCATGCACCACGTAATAAACTTCTAGGTTTTTTGCCCCACCAGATAAAATCTCCCGATTACAGAATTAAATTGATGAAGTAAACATTTCCCCCTCCCCTACTCAAAACAAAATTGAAAGTCTTCAATTGCCCCTAACATCCTACAAAATTACCCCAGCTTTGCCCATAAGGTTTGCCCTCATTAAATGACCAAATATTGCTCCAGTAACTTAATTTAAAATGGACAAATAAATATATAGCTCTCACAAAAAGTCTCTGATGGTTCTTTGCTTTAGGGGAGGAATGAAAACAAAAGAATAAGTGACTTTGATCTGTAAAAATAATTTAATGTCCATAAATTTCATTGTAAATCTAACCTCTGTGACAGACTCTCGGTTGATCGCCATCATATCATAGATAAGGTATCTTCTCTCCTGCTTCTGCGAGTCCGGCAAAGTATCAATAATCATCTCCCCATCAAGTAACGTAAAGTGGTGTGTCTTATCAGCTGGACCCTTATCAAAACAAGACAAAAGCAGTCATATTGAAGATCATCTGAGCAAGATGTCAAGAACTATACAAATGAGAGTCCTAAAGAAACCATCCTAGAAGAAGAAATGAGTAGATGCATACTTCATTGGTGTATCTGCAAGGAAACCTCATCTGTACCCTTCGGAATTTAAAATCCCTATCTATCAAAAAACACCCATCCACCGTAATTAACATCATGTATCTTGTTCCATCAGCCTTCCATGTTGCATAATAATAACGCGTCCTCAGCAGCAGTAAGTTGTCCCTGCATGCCGCAAAATTAAATCCTTTTCTTATTAAGTGACACCAAGAAAAAAATGAAGTTAAACTAGGCTCATAAGCTCCATGGTCACTGTAAGCCAAATTGGTATACACTATAATACCCCATGAACAAATACCATGTCCATCAATTCTTCATTTGAAATGGGGAAAAGAAATTAATAAAATTAAGAATCATTTTCCGTCTACTGTAAAATTCAGGCTTCACTGCATTCATAATAAAGCAAACAAAAGAATAAAAAACACGAATTTCCTTCTAACAGGCACAACATATAAACAACCAATTTTGAATTAAGAAAATGGAAAGGTCTCCGTAGTTCACTTTTGCAGTTCCCACTGCCCCAGACCTCAAATGTGGAGGTCAAATATCAAGTAAATGGGGCCAATGTCTTCAGACATTTCCCACCATGAGAGATAGAGATTCAAGCCACTCCAAAGCGGACGCAAACTAAAATATATTTTATATATGATGTGTTCTAAGTTATATAAAAGCAACAGTACAAACTCAGACGATAGTTCGCTGTCTATTTCCCCTAAATATTATTCAGGTTGTAGGAAATACAAATGACAGCAATATTCAGTTATCGATCATAATGCCAGGACTTTATTTGCTCAATAAAATCTCAGCTTCCCTTCACCATTACTATAACATTTTTAATAATTACCATTGAAGATTATCATATTCAATGTTTTTGAGTTATTAACCTAAACCATGGCAATTTTCCATCCAGAGAGCATATATATTAGGTTTTCTTTCATATCCTTGCATGTCTAAATCATAGCTTAAAAGATGGTGATTAGAGGCACCTCTGTTCTAAGTTATACAGATCCTAACTCAAAAAACTGAAGCTCCTCCACCTAATATGTATATCAAAGCATAACAAAAAACACAAAATTACAATAATAATAAAAAAAAAATCAGTTTGGACCTGCTGAGAGAAACAGGGTGTGACCCAGGGAATATCGGTTTTCCTCTTCCCTGAAATTTAAGAAAAAAGTCAGTACAAAATGAAGTCTGAATGAAGATATTTCAAGCTCAAGATTTCAAAAATTAAGAAGTTATGAACAGCATTTTTTCACCCATTATCAGGATACATTCCACAATCAAATTTCAATCATTTTTTATGTGAAAATAAAAAACAACTAATGGCATTTGTACATGAAACCTAGGAGGTGCAGGATGTGTGAAAAACATATTACAAGGAGAAAACTGAATTCACACTTGAACAAAATGATCAAGACAATGCATATCAGTATAAGGTAACTTGGGGAGCAAAAAGACATGGGTGCTAAACCAAATCTAAGATATCTTAAAATATAACAATGATTGAGCAGCATAAAAAAAAGTTTAAAGAGAGGCAAAGAAGTATTACAGGAACATTCAGCTTAAGTGTTTGGCAGCAGAACTGCCGCAGTGCATCGAGCTGGTCATTAGGTATTTCATCCCCCAGAACATCATCATTTGTCATTACAACATCCATCTCATGATTGTCCTGAAATGGTATATGGAATGCACAAAATATAAACAAACAGGATGCTACAATTTCGTAGGGATATTTAAGCTAAATGAGAGGCAATACATAAGAATTCATAAAGCAAAGGAAGAGGAAAAAACAGAAGACGTGAAACCCCCATCAATTTGTTATAGCAATACATCACCATAAATTTCATTTCTAAAATTTTCTACGCTGCATTTTAACATGCAACATTTATGTTTGGCCGATGAAGGAAGAATAACACCAAAAGTTCAAAATAATTAACAACAAAGCTTTCCGTCTAAACTCAGCATCAGTCTCTAATGCATGCAACCACCAATCACCTTCTTGCTAGTATAAAGGTTAATGCAGAACTCGAGCATCCAGTTTAGAACTTCCTTAATGGAATAACCAAGCCATCTTCTTCTTTTTTTAATTTCAATTGAAAAAAAAAAGAGTAGCTTCTAAAAAAGAAGGATATAAAAAACTGCATTTGAATCCACATGGAAAAATTATAGGACAAATCCAGTGAAATATTACTCATCTGAATTTTAAGCATGCAATCAAAAGTTAGGGTCGCTGGCCTATCATCAGGGAGCCACTATGTTATTGTCGTGTATGAGAACCCATCAAACTAGAACCTTCTAATATCACTTGCTACAGAGCACCATATTTTAAAATGTTCAATAGCCTAGAGTTCTTCAAACAATGAGGCAGGCATAACAGCAGTCCATCCTTCACATCATTAAAGGAAAGAAAAAGATCCCCATGCAACTTGAAATCTACAACATGTCTCTTAACTCTAAAATGTCAGTAAAACTCATGCAAAGCAAAGAAAAATATTTGACAACAAATTCAAGAATCACTACACTTAGAATTCAATTTTACATATCATGATGCTCAGAGTCACTAGAAGTACGGCCATTCTTGTCCTAACTAGTTAACAACTCCAAATGAAAGATCAAAAACTGAGATGTAGCTGATCACAGCTGAGCATCATTACCAACAATACATCTGTCACTGTGCTGCTGCCACATTTTTATTTGTTGACTTGAATAATAATTAGATTTTCTAATAGTTTCCACTAAAGCCAACATTTCCAAAATTAGTTCTCATGCAGAAACTGCCAGTTATATGCAAAAAAAACCTCCACTACACCACCTGTTTATATCATGCCACCACAAAATATATATATATATATATATATATATATCAACTAGATGTTAGATCAAAGAATTTGCATACATGCAGGTTCTTAGCTGAACCTCCATCATCATCATCATCAGGCACTGCCTCGCCATTGAGATCAAATTCAGAAGACCTCTTCCATTCTGGAGTTGGTGGGCAAACAGCCATTTCTGGCTTTCTTTCATGATAGAAGGAGTACAAGGCATCAATATAATCTGGTTTATATATTCCTGGAGGACGTGCTTCAGCAAATATTTTTATTGCCTGCACAATTAGCAAAGGAGGTTTCAAAACATATAGCTTGCGGAATAAAACCAATTGAGATACACATAAAAGGAAACATTGGAAACTTACTTGAGTGACAGACATTGGTTGAGAACGCATTAGATAATGAACTATCATATATCCTGTGCGATTATGCCCATGTGTACAATGGACAAGAATATACTTCTTTGTATGTTTCTGACGCAAGAGAAATTGCATGACCTGAAAAGGTTTTATAAACGCATGATTGTTTAGTATAATATTACACTCATTTAACACAGCATGTTTAGGTATAAATGATTCATGAGAGAAGGATATGCTGCCTTTATGTGGATCGATAAATACCCCAGTTAGGTAGGGCACGGTTGCTTCTGTTTTGTTGGGAATAGGGGGGAGAGAGTGACAGTTTGACTTGGTTAAAAGGAAGAATCATGATCAACAATTTCTTGTAACAAACGCACATATGAAGGTTTAGACATAGCACACATGTTCACAATCAAACTCATGCTCACATTTGAGCTTTGTGGTTCCAATATGATGCTCTATCCTAGCATTGCAGTGCACAACTTGAGATTCATAACAGTGATAGCTTAATAGCATAGAAAAAACATAACACTGTGCAAACTACCGTGAAACAAAGCTAGTGGTCTGTGCAGAATACCAAATGTGGGAAAAGACATACGCTACAAGAAGATCCAATGGAGGAAAAAGACATAGAAAACCTGAGAAGGTATTGCAAAAGAAGCATACCTCATAAACAAAGGTATTTACAGCTGTATTCTCCGGTACAGCATCACGCCCCTTGCAATATATCTGGACAATGAAAGAAAATAAGCTATTTTCAGGTAAGCTGCTCTATAGTAAAAAACAGAGACTGAAGAAAATTGTTGTCATTGCCAACTCACCTTGACATGCTTGATACCCTCTTTCTTCAAATCTGTTGTTGAATAGTAGCGGGTAGTATTTGTCAAATCAATCACCAGACCGAGCTGAAAAATCAGTAGATAGACTTAGAATTGTTCAAGATAATATTTCCTGCCCTAGAGAGAATATATTCTTCGTAACTCCTTAATGTAAATCTACACTGTTAGAAACATGCACATGACCAAGGGAAAAAGTTATTTGCAATTTTAAATTGAGTGGCAATGTGACCCTGCTAAATTGTGGAACTTTTTTCCTCTAATCTAGTTCTTTTAGATTGATAATATGGCTGATTCAGAAAATGTCGGGGTTATTATAAAATTAATTGAGTGCTCATGACAGTATTATTCCCTCTCATAATAGACGAGATTTACTAGGAATCAAGGGAAGTAAAAATGACTTTCAAGTTCAAGATACTTACTTTCCTTCCTAAAACTCTTTGTTGATGAATGACTTGTTTAAAAGAGTATCTTTTACCAGGAGGAATACAGTCATTGTAGGCTTCGCCAAGTGGAACCTTGGAAGGAACGATACAATTTATCTCCTGGCCAAATGCAGGACAGTCCAACCAGCCTGCAATTATGGATAGCAAATTATTTAGTGAAAGAAATGATACTGAGATGATACAGTCACACCGTCCTTAAACTAAGGAAAGTGTAGAACAAGCTTTCACCAACATGGACCAATCAAAAGCTTAGAAATCCAGTGAATGGCTGAAAGGAGAAAGCCAGAAGACCACAACTCAGAGAACCATTCATAGATATCTTTTTATTTTCCTTTTTCCCCCTTCTCTAAGGTCTTAAGCTAACAAAGACGATCCAAATCCTCCCCATACTCTGTCTCTGCAATAAGGAACACTACCAGGCCAGATACACATCAGCAGAACTGTTCATTAATATCAGCAAAACAAGATGACAACTGGTTTTTCCTAATACTTGGCCAAAAATAGACTTTATTGACAAAGGTCATCAACAAAGGGAATCACCATGGTAATACAAGAAAAAATTATGTTTGACTTCCAGGGAATAGCCTTTAAATTTTCATCAGCGTAATTATCTCCAGTACATTTAATTCATCAATCTCTGATGCTAAGAAGTCTGTTTCTGTAGCACTAATAATATACAAATGCAACACGGTCCTGTTATTAACCTGGTGAGGTAGGATGGAAAAGAAGGTAAGGGAGGAGATATGGAGAGAAATGGGAGCAAAAAACAGGAGCAAGAAGAAAATGCAAAGATCTTCCAATAGTACAGTACTACAGTTAATTGTCAATCATCATATAAGCGACCTTTATACATAGGAGGTGCTCTTATATTGATGCCGAAACTAAACCAGATAGAAATAAAAATTCTTCAAGAATAAACGAAAGCAATCAATAAACGAAAGCAATCAATACTAAATATGAAAAAATGAATTCCTGAAACAATACTACTGTGATAGGAAATAAAACTATGCTACCAAGTAATAAAATATCTAAGAACATCTAAAATTCTAAACAATCATGTAATTGAAAAGCTATCTTGGAAGTGGTGAATGCTACTCCACCTTCTTGCTAAACATTTTAGTTATCCAATTGGTGAAGAACTAATGATTAAGCTACTCCAAGACTCACAGCCATGGTACAACAGAACAAGAAAAAATAATTACACCTTCATATGGCCAATCCCAGACAATAGAGGACTAGCGTGTCGGCCCAAAGGGACTCACAAATATCCTGCTGCTTATAAGTATCAAAAGAAACACACAATTTGGTGTCAAAAAATATTTTTTTACATTTTTTCAGTACCAAGCAAGATCCACCAATGAGTGCAAATTTAACCAACAAACAATCAACGACAGATTGATACTTAGGAACATAGTAAGGCAGCAACGTACACCTCTAATGGATAACTCAACATATGGCAATGAAATCAGTGAACACCATTGAAAACCATCTGTAATGCAAACCACAGAAGCCATTTCTGCATAGAGGAATTAGATAAGAAACTTACCAGCAGGAAGTTTACTTTTGTCATAAGATTTATAGTGTTTGGATGGGAAAAGTTGATCATGCACTGGTTGCCGAGACACATGCGCAGGTCTGTCTTCCAAATTTTCATTTCTCATACGTTTGCGTCTTTCTTCACGCTCCTAATCAGGATGAACATAAGATCAACAGTCATGCATGAATACAGAGCACAAACAAATGCAACATAATGGCATATTAATCATCCAAAAACAAAAAGGAAAAAAGAAAACCCAGATGTGGGATTGAGCAAGAGAGGTAAAACAGACTGTCAACTTAACCCCAAAGAAAATTAATCTAGAAATCAGTCAATAGAACGGACAGCTAAATCTCTCCTTCATTCTATTCAGAGTCCACAAAAGATGTTAGCAATCAAAATACTTGAACCCCAATCAAATGGAGAGTGCCTCTGCCACAGTATTAAACAACTTCTAGGTGTTCCATCCCACAGCATTGAAAATAGTAATGATAAAATGTCAATTGAGTGCTTATCTAACTTAGTTATAAGGGAATGTGCTGTGCGCACTTTATTACAAGAGAAAAGTTATTATTTTCCCTTGGGACTTGATGATCACAAATAAGTCTTTAATTAATAAATTTACAGGTTTTACATTCTTCTCCTCCCATCAACCAAGCTCCAAGGACTCAAATTCACATTTTAAAAACACGTGAGATCCATAAGGAAACAAAATTCTCCAACCTTTTGTTACAACGTGCTTTCATAATCACATTTGTATATTAGCCCCAAAAAAATGATGAATTGATTATATAAACAAGATTGCCATCTGCAATTGTTAAGACTTCCATCTACTGAGGTTGAAAAGTGATATATTCTAAGGCACAAATCCATTTTCCACTCTTAAAGTGGCACCCAGCAGAGAAGACAACAAAAAAAATATTTTTTAAATTCTGATCAATCAAAATACTTAGTCCAACTGCTACATTATGATAAATTGGGGTCCAATGCCAAAGCTCCATGCAGCTACAGCTGCTTCAATTCCTATTCTTGACAAACGACAATAATCACCTGGTTTGAATGACTTTTCAAATAACTGGATGGTACTTTACATGTAACAAAATTACCAAACCCGCAATCACAAAAAGAGCCCTCGTGTAAAAATGTCAAGACAAACATCACAGCAATATTTCATTCTTCCACAAAAAAAAGTCAAGTAAAGTTTTCCTGATTATTCTCATTCACCAGAGCATTATATAATTTAGAACGAAAAAGCGTTCTTCTAACTCAAGATACTCAGAACAAAATGCAAGAATATAATTTAGAATTACCCGGCGGGCAATTTCAGCAGCAGACTCAAACCGTTCTTCGGGAGCGCCGTGTTCTTCTATGTTCCCTTCAAAATTGTCTTCGTTATCTTCAGGCCCCGGCAAAACATTTAAATCCATGGTAACAACCATTCAACATCCACCACCCAACATTAGGCAACATGAAAAATCTCAAATCCCCTTCTTAGCAACAGCACCTACTGCTGCAAACCCGAATTAAAATAATGAATCACCAGCTGGTTCAATTAATTAACATTATAAATTAAACCAACTATCAAAAGATGAGATCGACCTAATACCTAATAAAAAAAATAAGATACCTAATTCCTCCAAGGAAATTAAAATTGCGTTTTCAAAATCAATTGATTGAACCCTAAATACCGAGATTAGAGGGTGAAAAAGGAATCATAGAAAGCGGGAAGTGAAGAAGAGTTCAAAACCTCACCGTTATCAAGAAATCGAAGAAAAAACCCGATCAAAAGGACTAGACAGAGTGCACGTGAAGTGGCTGTGGCAGAGAGATTTTGACTCTCAGCCGATTAAAACCCTAGAATTATGAAGCGGGAGTTGTAAGCGAACGTTCTTGCTTAATTTTTTTTTTTGGGTTCGAAACCCTAGACATGAGAGAGACAGAGGTTAGGAGCTCAAATATGCAAGGAGATAAACAAATGGAAATATAGTGAGATTATTTTATTGTTTGGAAGTTTAAAAAAAATGGAAAAAAGAAATCAGAATACTTTTTTTTTTTTTTTAAGTTTTGAGAAACTAGTTCAACAGCACCTTCGTTGGAGTTACAAAAATAGGATAGCGGCTAAAGCCTGGCACAAACTATCATGGTTGAAATTTATTTTTCAAAATAATACAGTTAATGAGAAAAAATATCATTTTTATTTTTATTTTTATTTTCCTCCTCCTTGTGGCCCTCACCCTCCCTCTCTTGATCTCTCCCTCCACCATGAAAGCTCTCTCTCTACAGTGATAGAACACCTCTTTCTCCCCCATTGTATCATTTCTCTCTCTTTTCATCTTTAATTTATTTTGTTGATATAATAAAATAATTTTTTTAATTATAAATTGAGTTTGTTTAGTTATAAATTGACTTGAAATAAAATTAAATTACATGTTAATTTGTGTTGAATTGATTATGAATTTACTTCGAATATAACTTGTTAGGTTTGTTAGGTTTTTTTGGACAGAGTTGAAATTAAAAATATGTTATTTTTACAAACAAATTAGAGGGAAAATATTACTGATATAACAATATTCTAGTTGCCTTTATACGACTTGTGCATCTCTTAAAACTATGCTATTTTGATAAATAAATTTTCAGTTGTGATAATTTTGGTATATTTTTTAGACACTATACTTATTTTTTAAAAAAAAAACTCACTTGATTAGTCTTAAAAATATTTAATATTAAAAATAAAATTATTTTTGAATCAACATCAAGTTCAAATTTATTTATTCATTAAACTTAAAAAAAATCTAAGAGGTGAGTTGATTTTATTGTGCAATCCATTATGCACCAAGTCTTGGTGCATTGTAGATAGCAACAATGTATTTTTTTTATTTTAATATTTTTCTAAATTCATCATTTGATATTATGTTGGTTTAGAATTTAGTTGTATGATTTGTTTTGTTTTGTTTTGTTTTTTATAAGGTTATTGTGGTATTAAAAAATTATTTTGACATTAGGATGATTCTTGATTTTGCAAAAAAAAAAAATTGAGGGACCAATTTGATCAAAATGAAAGAATATAGGATTTCTCTTTTGTGGCTATTGTTCGAACAATGAACCTAATTTTTTTATCCTTTTAATATTTTTCTATTATGGTCTGTTTTTTTTTTTTCAAATTAAACTTTTGATATTATGCTGACTTACAATTTGATTTTATGATTTGTTCTCTATGAGTTTATTATGGTGTTAACAAAATCATTTTGGCATCAGACTAGTTCATGACTTTGAAAAAAAAATAAAGGGCCAATTTGACAAAAAAAAATAATGAATACAAGGTTTTTCTTTTGTGGTTACAATTTGAAATGAACCTTTTTAGCACTTTCAATCTAAAAAGTTGGCAAAATCAATTTTGATCCTTTTAGTTTGACAATTTAACATTTTGGTCCAATACTTTATTTTTTCATTTTTAAGTCCCTAGTTTTTTTATTTATTATGGAGCTAGCCTATATTTATGAAAAGTAATGACTTTTTATTTGATTAACTATTTACACTTAAAAGTCTTACATTGAGTGCTTATAATTTTTCTTATTTATTATGATCTTGATTGATCTATAGGAAAAAAATCAAGATTGGCTTTATTTTTCATATTAAGTTTTTCTTGCAAGAATTATTATAATCTTAATTGTATTTTTAAGCTAATGTTGTATATATTTGCTCAGTGGTCATCCGGTGTCTAACCATAAATCTAAATTTATGGTGGACCTAGTCCTATGTGATTTCCTAAAAACCATTCAGGAACAACTATAACTCATGCAAACCCAGATAAATAATATTTACAAGGGAATTGAGTCCAAAAATATTTTCCAAATAAGACAACCTAATAACAATGAAAATTCTAACAACAACCAGCATAGGTATGCTCATCATTGACACTACTAATATAACTACAACCAAGGTCATCATAATGACTCTAATGAGCAAGTCATGTAACATATCAAAGTAGAGGCCTCTATTTTTTATTATGATTTTCACTACGTGAATTCTTGATATGGATACTTCTTTGATTGATACAACTTGTTTGAAAACAAAATGGTCAAATTTGTTATGATAAAGATTAATGATATTACCAAACTTTATCGAGAGAAGGTTGAGGACTATTTAAAGAGAAAGGATGAGCCTCCTATCACTAATTAGATTGATATGAAACAAAAAAAATTATAAAAGAAGTATTTATCTGTATCATATAGAGGTAACTTTTTAGACTAATGGAATAACCTTAGGCAAAAAAACAAACTTATGAGTAAGTATATGGCATAATTCGATGATAATAAAATGAGATGTGCAATGAGAGCGGATTATACCATGACTTTTAAGTGGGTTTGTAAGACCTTGAATGATGATCTTATAAAAGAGATTGTGCTTCAATGTGTTTCCACTATTGACCAAGTCTATCTCTTAGTTCAAGATTACAAGTTAGTTATAAAAAAATAGTGAATGAGATGCTTAGACACCCCCAACATCCTTGATAGGTCTCAATTTAGGAATAATAATTCTTATTATGCGCTCCACCTCACAAACTCAACCTCAATATTGTCTAACCTTTTAAGGAAAACAAAGGCAAAAGAGTACTCAGTGAAGTGTCTAAAATAAGCTCAATGAGTCTATGTTTTAAATGTCAAAGTTTTGGTCATGTTGCAGCCAACCATAATAATAAGACACAAGTTATCAAAGAACAAAATGATATAGGTAAAAAGAAAGACTATGGTGATTAAGTGTGTGAAACCGATCATATGGATTTTTATAACCTGGATAAGAAAGATAAGGTTATTAGGTTGTGTCTAATTCATTTATCCATTCAAGATGAGTAACACATTATAAAATTAGAAATGACTAGATTAGATCTAGTAAGATGTACCATAACATATCCCTAGAGAACTAAAAATTGAAGAAGGACTGTTATTTTTCATACCTATATTAAATATAAGGATAAAAATTGCAAGATCATCATTGATAATGAAAATTATATCATTGCAATATCTTCTATTATTACAGCTCACCAAGGCTTAAAAGAGATTCCTTATCTTTAAGTCATATAATGTGTTATGGGTTGACAATACCTCCATAGAAATCCCAGAGATGTATGTTTCTTATCAAATTTATAGACTACCACGATGATATTGCCAAGTTATATGGTATTTTCAAAACCATAATCTTAGATAGGGATGTGTGATTTATGAGTTCCTTTGAAAAGACTTTTTGGCATATCATTAGTATCAAGTTGTAATTCTCCAATACCTATTATCCCCAAATAAATAACAAAATCAAGGTGGTCAATTAAAGCTTAGACAACTTTTTAAGATATCTAGTAAGTGACTATCATAAAAGATTGGGATTTGGTTCTTTTTATGGCCTAATTTGTTTATAATAACTCGGTCAATAGATTTATAAACATTATTCTATTTAAAGTTGCTTATGGTTTAAAACCTAGAAAGCTTGTATCTAAATCTCAACCCAAAATCTTAAACTTGATGTTTAATAGTGTATTTCCCTACCAAAAATAATAAATTAAGAGAAAAGTTTGTATAATTAGGTGGAAATCCCCAATTAATTGATGAAAAGTCACAAATGAAAAAAGTTTTTCTTTTCTCCTTTATTTTTCTCCAAATCCTCTTAATTTATATGGTATGAGAGTGTGATTAAGTGTTTTCTACTAATTAAACCAAATTTAATTAGTGAACCTTAGAGAGAAAGGGGTTGAAAGTTTTTGAGTTTGAGAGAGAAAGAATGCAAAATTTGAGGAGGAAGAGGAAATCCTTGGAATCCTTACAAAAGACTCATTTAATTAGGTTAATTGGGTTATTTGGTAGTGGCAAAATGTTACTTTTGCAATAAATACATTTAATTTCTTGAATTATGATGGGGGGTTGAAAATCCCTAATTTTAGGAATTGTTAAGGTTTATGTAAATTTTGATAGGAATGTTAAATTATGTAATTGTTAGTTAATTGGGGTTTGGATGGCATGATTAAGGGTATAATTGAATAGATTGAAAACTAATTTTGAGAAATTAAAGTTTGAAGTGGTAGGCCTTCACTAGGTAGTTTTATGGGGGTTTTGGAAATTGATTAAATTATGTGATTTTTTATGATTTAAATGATATTGGGAATGTTTGAGATTGGTTTTAAATGTTGTAATGTGGATTGCTAAGGGTTTACCTATTATGGTTATATCTAAAAATGAAAAAAATATGGAAAATGAATAAATTATGTAAATATTAGGTTTTAAATGATTTTATCATGCTTAAACTTGATTAGTATGATGATGGAATTGTGTAAAATCATGATTGTGATTCATGAAGAATAAATAGTTTGGTTATTGGTTTGTGATGCTAAATCTATAAGAAGGAAAGTGTGAAAATTGATGAAATTGTGTAGATGTTAGTATTTTAATAGTGTTGTAATATTTAGAAATTGAGGTGGGGACTTATAATGTTTAGAAGGGTCTACTTTAGCAAGTTAATAAATAATAAATGAGAAAATGCATGTTAGATGCACAAGGATTGTAAACCCCAGGCCTAAAATTAATAAAGCAATGTTAAATAAGGAAATCATCGATTAAATAATGATAAATTAAAAGAAAAACTAAAATTGGTAGAGCAATGTTAAATAAGAAAATCCTCGATTAAATAATGATAAATTAGGAGAAAAAATTATTAAGACTATGATGAAAATTTCCAGTGATTTTGCTTAGATCCATCAAAATAATAAATCGGTCTATAAAATATTAGCAAATAATAAATAATGTAAATCTTCAATCGGGTAAAACAATTATTTAAATGAAATGTTTTGTGAATCAGGGTGAAACTATTTAGAAATAAAAAAAAGGGAACTTCAAATAAATAAATGAATGAATTTTCATGCAAACAATACAAATTATTAATGCAAACCCATAGGTTTTTACTTGAAAATGGTGAATAAAAAGAAATTATTATAATTTGGGGTAAAATATATTAAAATATCTTTCTATTTTTTTAGTTGTTATTATAATGTGTATTTTTTTAAGAATATTAATACAAACATACATTCATCTATTATCTAATCAAATATTTATATTATTTTTTAATCAATTGCAAAAGCTCCATCAAGACATTGAGATTGAGATTATTATTATTATTATTATTATTATTTGAAGTTATGTTGTTTTGATATGGAGGGTGAAGTTAGTTTCTATGCCAAAAAGTCACTCAACTTGTCTAGTAACTAAGGCGGTATTTGACTTTGCGGTTTTGTTGTGTTTTTTAAATTTTTTGTAAATTATTTTTTGTTTTAAATTAATTTTTTGTGTGTTTTTTGACCATTTGAACATGCTAATATCAAAAATATTTTTTAATACAAAACACTTTGAAAAATAACTTATATCACACTCTCAAGCAGACATAAAAAAAGTGCACGAGGTCATTTTGAATCTTATGTCAAAAATTGATAAAAGTTGGAAAAGCTTCATTTTAAAGTTTCCATGGTTAACTTTTCTTAATATTATCATCAACCTCTATTTCAAAACTTTGTTTTCTATATAATAATTAGAAAGTGTTTTGAAGTTAAAAATGAATCTATTAAGATTTTTATATTGTTTTTTATTTTTTATTTTTTTTGTGAAAACATGTTAGATTAGATTTTAGTAATCACACAACTAGAGCCTAGTTTTATAATAGATAACTTAAAAATATACTAGTAAACGACATAACATCTGCCCTAACAGATGACATACCACCCTTTTATTTAAAAAATATATAGAACAAATAATGTATTGTGTGTATATTTTTTTAAAAATAAAATTAGTCATGCAGACGTGTCCTTTTAGGCCAACATGTTTGAGCTTTTTTATATTAACCAAGTATGTGAATGTGCCTCTTGGCTTGTTTTTATATGCCCCTTCTTTTTTTTTTTCTTGTTATTTAATCTTATAAATTTATAATAAAATTTTATCGAAGTAAAATGATAATTAATTTTATTAATAATAAAGTGATAGATTATCCAAATAAAATGGTATTTATTATAAAATGATATTTTTTTTAATTTTATATAAGATTTTCTCCAACTAAAATGATATTTGATAAATTATCCAAACACATCATCTTTTAAAATAAAATTACATTTTTTATAGCAATATTAATAATTATAAATTAAACTTGAATTATTTATTCTATTATTTTTTTTATATAATCACATAAGAATAATTGAGATATTATTTTTATTTCTTAATTGAAAATTGCTTTGCATATCATCATAAGTTTTTATACTAAGAATCGAGCTTTCAATAAAAATCAGTGTTCATCAAAATAAAAATAAAAATCAATGAATAATAAAAAGAAAGTTTTGTCTAAAAAATGCATTTTTTCTCATAAATTTAAATCTTTTGAATTATACAAATTTATACTTTAATTACTTATGGACAAAACGATAATGTTGTTAAAGAAAGGTGATGTCTATGTCTAATATATATATATATATATATATATGAAAGAAGATATAAGTTTTAGTGTAAATACATTTTTTACTTCAGAATTTAAAAATTCTTTCAAATATTTATTTTAATATTCATAAAATTAAATTAAAATATGTTTTGAGAATGGCTCTAAGTTCTATATTTTAATAGTCAAGAGTCACTTTTCATAAATTATATCAAATGAAATCTATGATATTACTTGGTGTGGCCTTTACAAATTAATTTACTGTTTTTTTTTTCTAGTTTTTGACTCAATGATTCATAAATATATTTGATTAGAAATAATTTAAGCCCATGGATCTTACGATAAAAGCTTGAAGTTAATGACAAATCGACAACGTTAACTTTTTATACAAATTTATTCTACATAAATGCCCTAACTTTGAAGAGCATCATCACTCCCAATCTGTCATCACCTTCATCAAACAACAAAACAAACAACAATGGCCCTATTAGATCAGAGCCTCTTTCACTACAGTCTCCTATCCATTTACCTCATAGGACCCCCTACATTCATTTCCCTGAAATTTCTTCAAGCCCCGTATGGGAAGCACCACCGTCCAGGGTGGGGTCCTACAATCTCTCCACCCTTGGCTTGGATCCTCATGGAAAGCCCCACTCTTTGGCTCACACTCCTCCTCTTCCCCTATGGCCAACACTTCACCAATCCCAAAGCTCTCATTCTCATGTCCCCCTTCCTCCTCCACTACTTCCACCGCACCTGCATCTACCCACTTCGGATTTATCGGAATTCCAAAACCACTGGTGGTTTCCCGGTGAGTGTGGCTGTTATGGCATTTGGGTTTAATCTGCTGAATGCTTACTTGCAGGCTAGGTGGGTGTCTCATTACAAGAGTGATTATGACGGGGGACTGTTTTGGTGGAAGTTTTTTGGTGGGTTAGTGGTGTTTGTGTGGGGCATGAGGATCAACACGTGGGCCGATGGGGTTTTGTTAGGTTTGAAGAGGGAAGGTGGTGGGTATAAGGTGCCGAGAGGAGGGTGGTTTGAGTTGGTGAGCTGCCCCAACTACTTCGGGGAGATTGTGGAGTGGCTTGGATGGGCAGTGATGACTTGGTCTTGGGCTGGGTTTGGTTTTTTACTCTATACATGTGCTAACTTGGTGCCTAGGGCATGTGCCAATCACAAATGGTACCTGGAGAAATTCAAAGAGGATTATCCCAGGAGCAGGAAAGCAGTGATCCCTTTTCTGTGTTGAAGCTATTTTCCCCTCTTCTTGTGTTTTTAGTCTGAAACAATGGAATTGTAATGGCTGGTTGTGTTTCTTCCAGTTAAGAATCAAATGCAAAGTAATATTCCATTAGATTGCGTGTTAACTGCTCAATTTTTGTTCAGATTTGTTTGCATGCCAGTTTTTTTTGTTTCTTATTTATCCTCGCACATCGACAGCATGTAATAGCACTTACGGCTCTGCTACATGTCCATGTTCTCAGAAAAGGGCACGCAAGAAGCAATGACAGGATTACTGCAGTCACCAATAGAGGAACTACTGCATAGTACTGACAAGGAATCACGGCATCGCTATCGCCATAAGCTAATACTGCAATCCTCCATTAATATGATGCCTCATAAAATGATGTCTTCTGAAAATGATAATGGAATTCAATAAAACATAGAAGTTTCAAGCTTCTTGAGTTGAAAGTGGAACGTTCATTTCAGTCAACAGACGTGTGTTATTACTGATGCTTTTCCTCTGGCGCTCACATAATTTATACAAAAACTGTCTTCGTCTATCAATGCAAATAGAGACACATTATAAAATAAAATTGAAAAGGCAGTACAGGATAGATTAATAAAAACCTAATTGGAATGAAAAATGTTTCAGCTAATAAAGATAATGTTGTGGACTCTCGTTTTCGCATGGAACAAAACCTTGTGCGCTGTAGCCAGAGAAGACAATAATGCAGCCTCCCTGAGGTCGAAAGGCCCGAGTTTGAGTATCTTCGGATTAGAAGAGCATGGTGCTGTTCTGACTGCTTTAATGAGAAACTTCTTTCAATGCCATCTTCACTAGTTGCATACCTAGAAGAAAGAGAGATTGTTACGAAATGAATGGAATGACTCAATAAATAATCATGAAAGTCACTTGCCAATTTTGTTCAAATTAAATAAATAAATTTACTGCCTTCAGCGCTAGCAATACATAGTAAGCCCTATTTACTAAATGAACTCGTTGGGATTTAAGTAAACATTGCAATGCCGTAGTAGTCTTAGAGGAGAGGCATGCTGCCTAGAGCAAATGTAACTGAGCCCACGTCAAGAAAGACCACTTGTATTCTTCATCAAAGAGAGGATGAATACATGCAGGCTTAAGAAATTATAAATCTTAGCGTGTAGGATGTACCCTCAAACAAAACTCAAAATAGAATAGAACGCTAGATATATGTCTACTTTATCCATCAGAGAAGGAGAAATAAGAATCAAAGAACTCACTCTAAGTAAAGCTGCGATTTGCACCCAAATTAATTTCTACCCTGGATTCATCATTTTTTGGAGTCCCTTCCTTTAGATCATCATTTTTCAAACTTCCATTGGATTCTAGGGCGATCTCTGCCAGCAGCTCTTCATGCTTCGATTTTATTTCTGAGGAGTTCATAGCAGTGGCAAGCTTCTGCCTTATTTGTTGTTCTAAAGCCTCAATTTTTTTTTTTGATGCGACATCAGGTGTTTTCCCTGCCTTGGCTACCTCCAACTTCAGTAACTGGATAGTGTTTTTAAGATCTGATGAGTTCATCAGATTTTCAATTTTCTTGTTAGTTTCCTCCCTCAAACTTTCTACCTTTCCCTTCAAGCCATCATCAATGAGTTTCTTTGCCGTTACAATCTCAACATCCAAATCCATGGACTTGAGGACATTCGCCAATTCCAACTGTATCTCTTTCTTCATCTTTGATATGCTCTCCCTTGTGCCTTCATCTAAATCTGCAGCAGTAGAAGCCCCTGACTTTTGAACTTCTGCCTTTAGTGCTTGCATCTTCTCCTTAATTTCAGGCCGATCCATGACCTCTTTGATTTTCTTATCGATATCCAGTTTCAGCTCCTCACCCTTGCTCTTCTTCTCCAAGGCGCATTTGGCTTCAGAAAACTCCTTCAACATGCCAAGCTTGTACTTCAGGTTCGCATAATTAGGAGCAGTTGGCAGGCCCTTGTTAAATTCATCATGAAGCTTTTCGATCTTGTCCATCAGAACTGGATGCATGAGATGGTCCTGTGAATTTGCTTTTGCACATTCTTCCCGCAAATTCAATAACCTGTCCTTTAAGCCAATCGCTTCAACAGCTTCAGAATATTCAAGATCAATCTCCTTTTTTAGTTTCTCTATCATCTCATTTAAAGCCAACTCTGTAGGCTTGCTAGATGACTCCTTGGCCTTTGAAATTTGCTCTTTCAGTTTTTCAACCTCATCCTCCAATTCCAGAACTGGAGTCTTTCTCGCAATGGGTTCTTCTTTCTTCTTCATGTTGACTTTTCTTATAGGATCAACTGGGACTCCTTCCTGAAACCCACCGATTTTTCGAAACTTAAGCATGCGATGTTTTAGTAAAGCTTCTGTGTCCATTTTCTTGAGCTCCTGTTAAAGACAAGATTAATGTTCGGGCACAGTATTAGAATTTGGTTCTTAAGGAAGCCTTGCAAGTGGCACTCACATCCATAGTTTCATTAATTGCTTTCTTTATCTGTTGTGAGGTCCATGATGGATCTGCATGTGCTCCACCTAGTGGCTCCTGTTTTTTTTTTTTTCAACAAGAAAAAATAGTTGAGCAGCTTTTATTCGTAAAAACATATAAAGAGAAGAGAAAGAGAAAAGCAGTGAGATATATGTTATTTATCAATAACACTTCTCAATATCATGAATCTGAACTAAATTTCAATAAGAATTCCTTTATAAATACATGCATAGCAGCCCGGAATCACCCACCCAACCACTCCCTTCCCGAGGCAACCTTCGTTGTTTGTAGAACATGCATTTTATCATGGTTTAAAATCTTAGAACAGCTTTCTAAAGGAAAATTTTAGAAAGAAGATCATTACAGGTATGATTCCATCTGCAATTTGCAGCTTACACAACTCGGGACCAGTGATTTTAAGCTTCTCAGCTGCCTGCAGGAGAAGGGAAAAAACGTTTCTATAATCTATAATCAATAAAATATCCAAATGCAGGCAAAGTCCAAAAGTGAGAAGAGACTACAAACCTTTGGAGCAGCTTTGGCAGTCTTCCATAAAATTGCTGCACATGCTTCAGGACTTTAACACAAAATATGTTCAAAAAATGTTAGGAAATGTAAAATCAATCAGCACATTTGTGTGAAAAATAAGAGCATAAAACATCATATCCTTATAAAAGGGAAAGAACATGGAAACCAGTTGATGCATTGCAAAGTTGGATCCTTAAAAGAATAACAACATTGTTGATGAACAAATTTCCATACCTAGGCCAAAAATACAAGCTTGTTTAACCAGAAAACTTCTAATCCCAGTCAACAGGAGAATCATGACAAGTAAGAGCTACACTAAAATAGACAGCCATCTCACCAATGGCTGTATGTGCATGTTGCCACAACAAAATGTCATATCCTCCAAACTGACTATTCAAAATAAGCAACAGAGCTAAGTGAGTCACTTAGGAAAGACCACCAAACCTCATGAGCAACCAGACCTCGGTACCACCATATTCCTAAAATAGCACTCAAAGTCAAAGGGAGTTATCCAAACATATTTTACTAAATCCTTTTCCTCTATACGAGTTATAGGATACAGGAGTGATAATTTCTACAGCTGATAATGAGTCCCATCTTTTCAACAAGACAAGACAAGCCAAGCAAATGCCCAAAAGTAAATTTGCACAAACATTCGGATTCTGGAATAAATGGAGTGAAAAAAAAAGAAGGAAAAAAAAACCCATTGAAGTACCTGGCCACATAGAAAACTGCGTTTTCAAGCATTAACAATTTATTAGCACAGCCAATGGCCAGAGCACCACCAGAGCCACCTTCCCCAATAACAATAGAAACAATGGGAACCTTTAGGCCAAACATGGTCCTCAAATTATGAGCAATGGCTTCGCCCTGTGCATACGAATAGCAAACAAATTAGTTGAACTGCATTTAAAGAAAGCCTTGAAAGCTTTGCAGTACAATTATCCACGTACTTGGCCTAGTTCCTCGGATTTAAGATCTGCATATGCTCCAGGTGTATCGATAAAGGTAACAATAGGGAAGCCATGGTGATCTGCATAATACATCATGCGTAAAGCCTTCCGATAGCTGTTAAAAAAAGACATTTATCAGTCCATGACAGATACTAAATATCCAACTCCGCAAGTGGATTGCATAATGTGTGGGAGAGAAATCAATATCTCGTTTCAAAGTATATTGAAATATGTTTATATATAATTGAACATACCCATGAGGAGTAGGCATCCCAAAGTTACGCATAATGTTCTCTTTTGTGTTTCTTCCCTTTTGGTGACCCATGAACATGTATCTTCTACCATCTATTGTGCCTATACCAGTAACAATAGCAGGATCATCATATCCTGCACGATCTCCATGAAGCTCTACAAACTGGACATTTAATGATACACAGATATTCATTAAGATAGTTCCATAGCATCCACTAATTGAACACGAAATATCAGAATGAAGAACATATGCAATTAGGAGAATCTAAAAGTTAAATGAGCTTACGAGTAGCAGACCTTTTCAGTAATGCCAAATATGTGATCAAGGAATGTTGGCCTGTTTGGATGGCGTGCAATATTCACACGTTGTATAGGAGTCAGATGCGTATACAAATCCTTTAGAGCCTGAAATCAATAGTGGAAAAACATGAAAATACTCTAAGCAACAGAATCCATTAACGATGGAGCCTAGGCCTAAAGCCTATACCCTAAACAGCATTAAGACAAATATAAATTGTGCATTTTTCCTGCTTCAGAAAGAGGCTCTACAAATGGCAGAAATACATTAGATATACACATCCCTGTCATTATTTTTCATGCCTTCCCCTAATAATACAATCATATCTTTCTGGGGAAACTGTCTGGTTTCAAATGGATTAGCTCCTCCAAATGAATTTTGACAGTTTATCACTTTCAGTTTCAGTTCAAGTTTCCAAACCCACTACTCTTGCAACCTTATCTACTTAGAGAGTAGCAGAACACAGATGCAAAAATTTAGACAAATAGAAAAAAATGCATATCAGGAACGTTCGAACCACATTGAAAAACCCAAAACTATTACCAGTCATCAACAAATGTAATCACATTATGTTAAACAGGATAGCATGACCAGACAAATGACACAAATCTTCAAACTTGAGGTTTCAATTCAACAATTCTCACAATCACTGTACTACAGCATAAAAAAGACTCCATACAATCGTATCAAATTCAACTAATCCGCGTTCGCAAACCTGTTGATATTTACTCTCTAACGATGCAATCTGATCGCTGAAGTCCAAACCAGTTTCATTCGCCATCTTCCGCACCTGCAACAGAACAAAAAATGCACCAACATTTCAACCAACCAGTTTTTTTTTTTTTTAATACTCTCGGCTTAAAAGCCAAGCTAGCACAAAAGGGCAAAGGCAAATTACATCGATGATCTTCTTTTCGAGTGCAACAAGTGGTTTCTCGAAATCCAAAGTAACCGGTTTAGGCTTCTCTTTATGAGGCTTAAAATGCGATAAATGAGTTAAAACCCCGCCTTTCACATTCGGATCCGGATCCGCAGGCCATGGATATTCATGCTTCTTAACTTTCCTAGCCTTCGCAACCACCGATAAATCCCTCGTTTTCACACTGAATCGCGCCTTTCCTAGGGTTCTCAACGAAATGCCACTAACACCACAGCTCTTCGAGCTCCGCAGAAGATCCGAAGCTGTCGCTCCGGTAAATGCAACTGCCGAATTCGATAAAGAAGAAGCCATAGCAAAACCCTCACACCTAGTAGATCTTCAAATTCCCAGATTTATCCCCGACGCAAACTCGATTTTATCTGTGAAATACAGGGGAAAAAAATCAGTCCCTCGTTAATTTTTCTCTCCTTAATGGATAAGTAATTTAGTAAAAGTAGTAGTAGTAGTAGTAGTAGTAGTTTTGGACTAAAAATACACTACTATAAGTTAGAAAAAAAAATGCATTAATTCTCCATTTTTAACCCAAAAAAAAGAATCAAAAGGTGAAGTTACCAGTGAGATCTCTGTAGAGAGGAGAGGAGAGAAGAGGAGAGGGGGGATGATCTAAAGAGAAGGAGGGAAGGAAGGAAGGGGAGGGTTGTTTGGCAAACAACTAGAGAAAAGTGAGGGATGATATTAATATTTATTTAAAGCGAAGGAAAATGAGGGAAGCATCGTAGAGATCGTCAAAAGAGAAGGGAAGGGGAAGGGAAGAGAAAGAAGGGCATTTGTTTTGTTTGGTTTGGTTTGTTTTCAGTTCGATACTTCTTATGTTAAGAGAGGGACACGTACTCAGTCCCTTCAAGAGTTCAAAATAGTCCCTTGAAGACTTTTTATCGTACTCATTTAAAACAAATTTGATGTTGTGTAATAATTATTTTTAAAAATATTTTTTATTTTAAAATATATTAATATATTTTTTTTATTTTTATATAATTATATTAAAATAATTTGAAAACATTAAAAAAATTAATTTTAAAAAAATAAAAATACTTTTAAAAATGTAAAAACATAGATGCTCTTAGTAATTATTGCTCAAAAACTACATTCTTTTCACGTGGCTCCCTTGAGTTTTGTGTTGTATTTGTTTAATATAAACCATTGATTTTAAATGAATGATTTGGATTCTTGATAGAGATAAATAATCTTTAATCTTCAAAAATAATTCTAACCGTTTGAAATAAATTTTAATGGTTGAAACTCAAACTCATTCTTAGGGTTTAACTAACCATCTACTAACTTGTATGGAATAACTCTAGTTAGATTTCCATAAATTAAAACCTTTGGAATCATGAAAATTTATCAATTAATTCAAATATCATTTAATAAATTAATTAATAAAAAATCAATTTATCAAGGCATTTTTTTTTTCTCGAAAACATTAAAGTTAATACATGTATAATGTAACGTGCTTAATTATTGATTTATAAATTATAATAATAATAATTATTATTATATATTTGTTTAACCAAAACAAGTTTTTTAATGTAATTAGTCTCATTAAATAGAATTCATGAATCTATTTATTTTTGTAACAAACTAAAATTACATTTGTTGTCTACTTAATTAATATACTTCTTGAACATTAAGTTAAACAAAAACACTAATAAAAAATAGCATCACAAGTGATGAAACTAAATAAAATGATTTATCATCTTAAAGATGTACAAAAAACAACTTAAAGTTATTGAGTGACAAGTAAATTATTAAAAACATAATAGAAAATAACATAGAAGATTAAGTTGAATAAAATAATTATGTATTAGAGTCTATCTTGTATAAAGATGCATTCAAAAAAATAATCACACTATATAATTTTCTTTTGTAATATGAAAACATTACGTCGAAATTATTTAATGCACTAATAAAAGTTAGAAATGAAATTCAAAAAAACATCAATTTTTAAAAAAAACAAGTAACACTATAGTTATATTTTACAAAGATCTCCTAATTGAGTCAATATATACGATTTTAATGTATAAAAATTATAAATTTTTATATCAAGTGGGACCTATGTAATTTTTAAAAAATATATTATATTATAAATTCAACAAATTATTAATTTACTTTATTGGTTCCAAGTTAGGACAATAAAAAAATACTATTTAATCAAAATTATTAATTTATCAAGGTTATATTGTATTATTGGTCAAAATTCAAAACTACAGTATAAAATTTTATTGGCATAATGAATCATGTCTGCTAGTAATTTCATGGAGTTTAATCCTTTTTTATTATCAAGTTTTCCTACCTTATCTATTTTCTTTTCATTTTTTTGTTTTTCAAAAAAAGAAACAAAATAAATTGGAAGGGAGCATGAAAATGATAAAGTTAATTAATTATAATTGAATGAAAATAAATGGATTTAATATATATTTTCTGAAACTAGACGGACAAATCTGTTAGTTGTCTAAACTACAGGGGCTAAGTTGAATTTAACCCTTATCGTTGTTGTGTTTATAATGAGCCAGCTTTTTCGGTTTGACCGTTAAAAAGGGCTACGGCCTTTGCGTTTTTGCCTGGCACGTGAGATGCTTGATTGCACGTGTGATTGGTCCTGGCTCGCGATGACTTCGATGATGATCCATGTCCTTGGACTCGACTCCAACCACGATTTGGTTTTGAGCTTCGTTTCCTGTGATAACTAAGTCCATCTGGAAAGCGAAAAGATAATTTAACGGAAACATAAGTCTAGCTTCTGATTTTATTTTATTTTATTTTTTATTTTTTATTAACTCAATTCCAACTCCTTTGATTTTATCAATTAACAATTGTTATCCCTCATCTCGTCCATTGTTAATCATAATTAAATATTCAGCTTCATTTATATACTCTCTTTAAATGCTTTAATCCAAAACACCCATAAAAAAATTGAATATGCTTTAGAAAATAAATTTAACATTAAACCCTGCTTTTTTTTTAACTTCACTTGCTTGAATACAACAAATTGTGAATTGATAGTGATGATGTTTCAAAATTCAAGGTGTTTAGGAATAAAACTTGTGTGTTGGACAATAAATTAATCTCTTAAGTTTAGTAATATGATTCATTCTCTCAAATCAAGGTGTTTAGTACCTTGATGTGGAGAGCTTAGTGGCTAATTGCTGGTAAGTCAAGGTGGCAGGTAGCATGCAACTGGTTTCTGGAAAGTCAAGATGGTTGGTAGCATGTAGATGATGTCTGATAAGTCAAGATAGCTTGTGTCTGATAAGTTAAGGTGATTGATGCCTAATAAGTCGGTGGTAACTGGTAAACTGCAAAAGATTCTCTTTAATGGATAAAAGAATTCTCATATGCTTAAGTTAATAACTTTGTAAGAGAGAAAGTGCAATGACATTTTAGAGAGATAGACTCTAAAAATATGTATATTAAAAATATTGATAAAAAAGATATTGTGAACCTTAATGTACAAATAATATCTCATCATTTCTTAATAAAAAAAAAAATATGATACATGAAAACATATCTATAATGTAGTTATTATTTTTCATGTTAGGAATTGACATGAAATCATACCCATAACATAAACAACATGTTTAGTTTCTAAATCAACAAAAAATCATATTTTTAAATTTATCCATAATATTAATACATTATTTTTTCATGTTTGAAATCAACTTGGAATTTTATTTGTGGCATAACGCGGTGATAAAACTAGTATTCACCTAAATATATCATATATCATTAGCTTTTCACTAACATGCTAATAAGAATTAATAATTCTAATCAATAGAGGATAGTTAACAAAAAATTAAAGGGTGTAGCTAAATCATTAAAGCCACACCCACAAAACACTATTCATTGTAATGGTGTTTTGTGTTTTTTTTTCTTATTTTATTTAGTGTTTTTTTTTTTTAATTTTATCTTCAATGTTAGGTTGTTTTGATAATTGTATTTCGTTATTTTTTTTCAATTTTCTTTAGGTCTCATGGATTTATATTTTTTTTCTTCTCAATTTCAACCTTTAACTAGATTTGTTGAAAGTGAGACTTCATAATTTTTTTTCGATATGATTTTGAAAATAAGGCATGATTGGTTGATTATTTAAATTTTATTGTAATAATCTTAATTAAAAAAACTTTTTACTCTAAAATAAAAATAACTAAATAATTAAATAAATGAAAGGTCAGACACTTTGGGCCATAGAAGACCAGACACATGCTCCTGGCCTTAAAGGCATGTACTTTGTTAGACGAGGCCTAGCTGCTATTTAAAAAAAAAACAAAGCATTCAACACATTACTATCTATTTTTTTAAAATTATATGCTTAAATAGATGGCCTATCATCACATAGTTCATTTTTTAGACCATCAAACCTATCTTTAGTGATTGAAAAATAAGGGTTTAAGTTTTATACCTTAAAACCCAAATTCTACCATTTTTTCACCATAAAACATAAATAATAATAATTATTAAATGAACCTTTAAAACCTTATTTTCAACAAAAAAAAATACATTTTATTAGACTAAAAACATAAAATCAAATTATATTTAGAATATTTTTCCAAAGACTAAACTACTTTTTCCACTTATGATGATACTTTTGAGACTAAAATCAATTTGACAGGTTTCGAAGAGGAAAACAAATTAAATGAAGGAAATCAGTCGAAGAGCAATAAACACTATTTGTTATGAAAATAGACATTAATTCTTTGCCAATCCATGATGAGATAGACATGAATTGAAATTCTCTAATAATTTATTAAGTTTATTTTCATGATGATTACAATATCAATTATGGCATAAACAATGACAATAATGACACAAATAATGACACCAATAATGTCATCAATGATATCTTCATTGGCAAGTTAAAGGTTGAGTGCAAAGATAATATGGAATGAGCTTAATAAAAAAAAATTATTAATTTAAATTATGTTGATTTTCTTTATTACAAGTTTACTATTATCATAAAATAGGTTTGTTCAAGGATTATATGGATATAACATATGTTAATAAAACAAGTTTGAGATTTGCAATTCATTACTCTAAATTCTAATAAAATAGAAAAAAAAATTAATTGCAAAATTTAACATAAAGGGACTAAAGTTGTTACCTAGAATTGTTATACACTTGAAATGAGGAAAGATAAAGGGCTAGAGACCTTGATTGGACACCCACAAGATCGAAGCAAGAACAGTTTGAACTTAAGAACAAGTTTCTTCCAACTTAAGGAGACTAATGCACAAGCTTTTTGGTAAAATAAATATTTTCCTTAACTACTTTTATTTTTCTTATTTAGTTTAAGAATTTTATTATTTAGTTTTATTATTATTTAGTTTTTTTTACTTAAAAAGAATAATTTTTATACTTTTATTTCTTTATTCAATATCATTTGGTTTGTTATAACCCAATTTTGGACCCCTAAATTTGTTTTTTCCTTAAAAATCCAAAAACATTTTCAGGACATGAGAAGATAAGCCATTAAGTAATAAAAGACCAAAACACTGGAAGAATAACTAGATTGAGATGTTTTGACTAGATGATATGAAGAAAGAAATAAAATTGAGGTTGAAATCCAAACTTGACCAAAAATTGGAAGAATTAATTATGTTTAAGGATCTAATTAAACTTTTATCAGGTTTAATTGACTTATATAAGGAGTTAATTGAAAAAAATAAGTTTAAAAGTTAATTAGGCAAAAATTAGAAGAATTAATTAAGTTCAAGGACTTAACTAAATTTCTAATGGGTTGGGGGGGTTCAAGAAGGACTCAATTGAAGAACAATAAAGTTTAGGGGCTTAATTTGGATCAATTTGCAAAGATTGAAAAATTAGAGACAATTGAAACTTTGGAAGGCTAAATTAGTGCAATTAGGGGTCCAATTTCAAGAATTTCAAAGTTTGAAGACTAATTAAAGGCTAAATTAAAAGAAAATTCAAGATCGAAGACTTTTCTACAAAAACACGCAACATTAGGGGTTGTACCACACCTTATCATGGATTATATTAAAGAAAATTAAAGTTTAAGGCCTAATTATGGACTAAATTGAACAAACTAGAAACCAAGGGCTACTGTGTAAAATGTGCCACACTTAAAGGATCCCAATTTATTTTTGGCAGGGCTTCATTACATAAAATTAGTCATTTTTGTCTTAATTAAGGATGCTTGAGCTTAAATTGAAACAACAAGGACTAAATTAAAGTTTTTCAAATCCTAATTAGAAAACCCTAATTTTTAGGGTTTAAACTTTAAACAGAAGACATGTCATCCATTTTTAAAGAAGAGATTGAGTGACATGTTGTTTATCCTTGTTTCATTGTCTTCCCCAGCTAAGAAGGTTGATTGAGATATTATCTTCAAGTGAATAAATGTGATATCTCCAACCACTTCAGGAGGTCTAATCACCACTAATGGATTATGAAACATCTCATTTACAAGGACAAACTACCTTCATTAAACTCTTGCACCCTATTTGTTTCAATGAACCAAATAACATCTTGTTCTTGATTAGCCATTCTGCATTCACATATTAAAGTTGATTACTAGCCAATCTTTAAAGTAATGAATGTGGAGTTTTGGACCTCCAAATCAAGTGTGGTTTGTTTCTAAGAGTAAATATGCATCCCCTCTACATGGTTCAGGTAGATCAATGGTATGATTATTTTAAGAAATCTCTTATGTACTAATTGATTTTATTTTTCTTGACTTGACATGAATTTAAGAAGCACATCATAGATTATTGATGGCTTTATCCAACATAAGCTTCGAGCGTACAAGGATGGACACAATTATTATGGTAGGGCCACCTTTCATGCCTTATCTTTGAAACGTATTAGAAAAATTGTTTTAGTAAGCTTGTAATGTAGTTTTAGCCTTTCCTAGTAAGTTGAAGTTGTTTAGTCTGAAATGACCTTCTTTTTTTTCTAGTTCAAAGCTGACCATTCAAATATATATGATGTGAAGTGATCATAGTAATCAAGGTTCCCCCCTATAAATAACCTCACAATATCTGTGAGAGGATTTTTGATATCTTGCTAATCAAAAACTTTCTCTCAAAGCTCTCTCATTCTCGCACCACATTTTTTTTTATAGCTCTACATGTTTAAACTTTGACATCACATGACCTGTCACTCATTTGTGCTTTACTAGCATTGCTTGCTCTTCCTTGCATACCTCTCTTTACTTGCATCCATTCTTAATTAATGGATTGTTAATTCTACAAGTCATAACACTAGCTTTTGGTATCTTAACCAATTTATTGACTAGTCATTTGACTTGTTATAAAAAAAAGTTACACAAATTTTATATAAGATAACCATAAATATCAAGCATTGCTACCTTTTTTTCTTGAAAAATAACATGTTTAGTTAGATTAGGTAATTTGGAATTGACATATTATTACCTTTTTTTTATTTGAAAAAAATAATATATGTAATAGTTTATTGGTTCACGCTATGCTATGTGTCAAATCAAAAGTTCTTTGAACCAAAAAACAAATATCTAGGTCACAAGGAACTTTTTGATATTGTTATAAAATCCAGCTTAATAAGTCAACCTTGAAACCTTTTACTTCGATTTCTTGCCTAGCTCAAATTTCAAATTAAACCATTTGAGAGTAGCCCTAACATGATCTAATCAACTTGATAGGTCTAAAGACAACCTGAATAACAAGTAAAATTATAATTTGGCTTTAAAAAAAATTTCATGATGATATTTTTTTAATATTGAAATGATGATATATTGGACCTATCCGTAACTTGGGTCATAGGCTCTACTAGGTTTAATAACTCTTTTTTCTAAACTGTCTTGTACTTACTTATATGATAGCAAAAATAGAAACTTGCAAAATCGAGCACTGATCAAATACTAGATGTTTGTTTAAGATCGTGATAATCTCATATAAAGCAAACTCAAACAAATTGTGAATGACAATTCAAAATCAACCAAATTGTGAAGGATAAAATTTAAGAAACAAAGAAAATCAAAGGAAAAATAAGAAGACCTGCTTCATTGTTTATATGAACAGTGCAAACAAGTTATTTCACATTTTAATGTTTTTAGTAATAATAATTAGATTGGTGGCCCGTGTTATGTTGCGGATGAGACAAAAAATTTTCTAATGTAAAAAAAGATGCTCAGACAATGCTGATATTTTTAAAGAAGTAAGAAAAATCTGAGACTTGGGTCATTAACTTGAGTGGGTTTAATAAGCTCGGTTAATTTAATAATATAATTAAAAAAGATGATGACAATAAATAAATCGAACTAAACAAACAACTTGACAATGATCAACTAAAAAACAAACGCTCACCAATACCACAAAAGACATCCTCCCTATATTTATAAAAGGTCTCATAATCTTATTTGATAAAAAATAAAAATTAAATAAGAACGTAACAATCCTATATAAAGCAAATATAAAAAAATCTGAAGCTAAATTCTCAGCAAATCAAATATGGAAAGACAAAATTGAAAAAAATATTTTAAAAAATAAAAAACCCCTTAACCCGAATCCACCCGAGTCAGTCTACCAAATCCATGACCTAGACGTGAGACCGAGATAATCCTATAAATAATAACTTGAATAAAACTACAAAACTCAATTCTCATACAATCCAATATTTAAGAGCGAAACTAAAAAAAATTCAATTAAGAAAAATGCAACAAAAAAAACTCAAATCAATGCGGGTCAACTTAACAAGCTTGCAAACTGAAATATGAGATCAATATAATCTCATAGAAATGAAAGTGAAAAAACTTACGAAGCCCAATTCCTGACCAATTCAATGTTAAATGATGAAATTGAAAACTAACAATGATTGAAATAAACTCGGGCTAATTTTTAAAATCCGTGACTTGAGTTATGAGACTAGAACTAACCTCATATAAGGCAAACCTGAGCAATTCACAAAACCAAATTCCCTATAAATTAAATGACGAGGAACAAAACTGAAAAAAAATTCAATAAAAAAAGAATCCAAAACAAAACAAATAACAATTACAAGAATGATGATCAAATTTGATATAAAAATAAATTGAAACCAAATGATGAGGATAAAATTGGAAAAAAAAACTTACTTAAAAAATTATAAAAAATAGCAATCAAAAGAATGAAGATCAAATTTGATATAAAAATTAAATGAAACAAAATGTTGAGGGGAAAAGTTGAAAAACAAAGTAAATAAAAAAAATTAAAATGAAGACAAATAACAATAAAAAGAATAATGATCAAATTTAATAAAAAAACAAAATGACATGACACATTTCAATTTTGGTAGGCCAACATGAATCATGAGGAAATGAGAGAGAAAAGAGGGAGGAGAAAAAAAAAGGGGTCATCGGAGGTCTACTGCAATGTCTTCGTCGAACACCACTGCAAAAGCCAGTGTTTGGTAGCCGGGTGACGCCTTACGTGTCTCTTGAACATGGAGGGGGTCCCTTACACGTTACCATGTGCGTTGCATGCACCAACCTATTTACCTTGCCTATTTAATCCAATCTTCATATTTATTTTAGTTTTAAATTTGATGCCTTAACACTTAATTATTCTAAATCATCTGAATTTTATTTTATTTTGCAAAATTAAACATTAAATAAGTACCGAAAAATTTCCTTGATATTGCAAGATTCCCGTATCAAGGTAACTAAAACAAACCACCAAGTCAAATCCTAAATAAAACCAATATAAAAGAATTAAAAAAAAAATTGAGGTATTGAAATTAAGAAAGGGACACGAACTTTTTTCTTAAATGTTTAAATTAGTCCATGATATTGACATAAAAAAAATTGAATATTTCTTTAATCTTTAAATTCGATATCTGATTTATAATTATTTCTAATTCAATAAAATAAAAATTTATTTTATCAAGGATTAATTGAGTAATGTAACAGTTCCTTGACATCTTGAGATCTTCATGTGCAAGCATGAAAACAAATCATCATAACTAATCATAAATCAAAGTAATGTATTTTAAATAAAGAAGAAAACAAAGAAATGAAAAAATTAAAGTATAAAAATTATAGAGACCAAATAGAAGAAGCACTGTTCGAATGAACACGGTCTACTGTCTAAAATACTGAGGGGTTTAGGTTTTATTATTTTTTTTTAAAAAATTATGATGGCAATACACACACGCACGCACACGTGTTCAGCAGATGGCGGACTTTTATTATGTTCGCTATGGAATTGTAAAAGCATTAATGCATGCCTGGCAATGATAACACATAAAACTGATAAAAGTTCTCCTAGTGCCAAAAGAGTTTCCGTTGCCGGGACTTGAACCCGGGTCTCTCGGGTGAGAGCCGAGTATCCTAACCAACTAGACTACAACGGAATGATGTTGAGACGGTGTACATTAAAATTAAAAAATACAATAATTACATATAGAAACGACGTCGAGTTATAAACACGCCCGCGTGCTCTTATGGCCGCCTCATCACTTGCGCTGAGTGCTTGCTTCGTTTGCTTAAAAGAATCACTGTCTGCCCTTATCGTTTCCCCCGCTTTGTTTTCGTAGCTTTCAATTTCATGGCGGAGAAGTCCACAAACGGTATCATTCCATCATCTCTTCTCACTCTCAAGAATTTATAAAGATTTTTTTTATCTCATTTTCACCCTCTCAACTCAACAACAAACAGGCAGATAGAAACATTAAATTCCATTCCTAACTCCGTATGAACAAATGATTGATTTGCAGAGCATATTTTAGAGCAGCTGAAACATGGGTTTGCCCATTTTGAGCTCGTCTCTTCCCCACTTCCTTCAATTTCCACCTCCAAACCTCACTCATTTCCTCCGCCTTTCTTCTCTGCCAACACCCATCGCTTCTTCGCTAGAATCGGGCCTTCACTGTAAGACTTCTTTCTTTCTTTTTATTGCATTTATAGACCTTGAAGACTAAACCCTTTTTTTTTTTTTTTTGATGCAGGGGTTCACATTCGATGAAAAAAGTAGAGCATTATTCAGTTCAGAAAGTTACCGGAGATGGGCGCTGTCTATTTCGTTCTCTGGTACTAACTGATGAGGTGACACAACGTTGCTTCTCTTTTTTTAGCCTTTAAACTAATTCTGTCTGGTGAAAATCAGGTCAAAGGAATGGCTTTCAACAAGGGCATCTCTCTTAATCCACGAGAAGAGAGAAATAATGCAGGTATAGTTGATGTAATATTTTATTTTCTTTATCTCAATAGTATCAACAGGATAAGGAAGAGCTGTGAATTTGTTTTCCTTTCTGACAAGCTATCTTGCTTTGGTTTTATTATTGGATTCTCTTATCTTGTGTTTTATTGTAGATATTGATAAGATTATACTGCTTAAAATATTGGCAGAAGCTTATATTTTCTTGCTATAAAAACTGCAGATGAACTACGAATGGCTGTGAAAGAGGTTATATGTGATAGTAAAGAAGAACGCAAACAGTACGAAGAAGCAGTTATTGCAATCACGGTTGATGAGTCTTTGAAACGGTGAGTGTTGAAGCAGTACCGTTATCATTGATTTTCTGATGGATGCGTTAGCATACTTTTGTGAATGGGATTTCATTGTACATCTGTTAATGTCTCTCTATAGTTACTGCCAACGCATTCAGCGACCTGATTTTTGGGGAGGCGAGTCAGAGCTACTGGTTAGTGATCCTTTTGATGCATTCTTTTATGCCTACATTTTCATGGTACCACTTGTTTCGTTGGTGATTGTGTTTGCAACTGTTCAGAGATCTGCTCATGGACTTACAGAGTTGATATGTATTTTAAGTTGACATGGCTCTGTCGAGTGTGTTGTTTTAGTTTCCATTGCGATGGAGATTGAGTTGTTTTCATAGAATTCCCAATGATATCTATTTGGAGCATCAAATAGTGCCTTTACATCAGTAAAATTACTGATTACCATCCGTGTCATGGAATGAACTTGAGAAATTGATATGACTAGAATCTAGATGATGCCAAATTTATGAATTGTAATGGATATGTTTGAGTGTTTATTTTTCTTTTTATGAGTGTTTGCTTTTCTTTTTATTAAATTAAGATGAACACATGCCTACCCTCTTTTTTTTACTACATTTCCTTTTCATTTTGGGTGAGAGGCAGAAAAGGACTGTCATTTCAAGCTTCAGTTAGCAGCTTTAGAAATTAGAATACTGGGAAGTATCATGTGTGACTGATTTTGCTCTGGGTGTTGTTTGTATGAGTTTTCTGCCTTTACCTGTGTGGTTGTTTATATGTAATTTTTGCTGATATTTGACTAACCAACGATCATCACTGCTGAATTAGGTGCTGTCAAGATTGTGTAATCAGCCAATCATTGTTTACATACCAGAGCATGAGGTAAGTTTTTTCTTTCCACGATCATGCCATGCAAAATATTCTTGTAAGTTATGCTATGTAGGTGCCTAACCTTTTGCTTTTTCCACAATTATGATAACATATTTATGCTATATAGCCAAGAAAGAGATGAAATTCAAAAAAAAAATTGAATTGGTTTCTTGGTTTTTGGTGCGTGCAAATGAGGGATATAGTCAGGGAGCCTCTGGCATTTTGGGGCTTATAGCAGGGGATGAGTGAGACCTTCATTATCTGACAAGAATGGCTTTGCTTAGTAGGAGCTGTGTTTGGCATGCTAAATTAGGTCGATTTTATGATCATTTGACAATCTTATTGCTGTCATTAAATCTATGAATGTACTCATCTTGTTATGCTGCAGCATTTCTGCCAGAATTCAGTAGGTGAAAAAGTTACACACCTTATTTAGTCATGAGCAAGTGATGAAATCTTACATCCAATTAGAATGAAATTCAAGATTTTGCATGCTATGCAGCACGCCGGTGGTGGGTGGGGCTCTGGCTTTATTCCCATAGCAGAGTACGGAGCTGAGTTCCAGAAGGGCTCTTGGAAGGGAAAGCCAAGGAAAGCTGTGAGGCTACTGTACAGTGGTAAGAATCATTACGACTTGCTTGTCTGAGGCTTCAGAAGTAGACTTTCATCATGGGCGGAGGAAAACCAGCATAGATAATTGCCAAAGAAAGTGATGCTGATGCTATTTTGTACTGTTAGTATTTAAGGAGGATGTAGTCTTGCAGGGATTTCCTGCTTTATGCGAAAGAAATTGAAAATCATGCAAAGCGCAGGCATACTCTTTTCCAGGCTTGGCCATGTAGCTGCATTTCTTTTAGCCTAAACACCAGGAGGCCTCCTGGTTGAAAGTTACACTGGTGAAAGGACTCGGAAGCATTATAATTTTAGAGTCATATCGTCAGAATGGTTATATATATATATATATATATATATATATAGAGAGAGAGAGAGAGAGAGAGAGAGAGAGAGAGAGAGAGAGAGAGAGAGAGCAAATACAACCTGCAAATTCTCGGTCATTCTATATCGATACATTTACATTTTGTTTTTAATTGTGTCAATTTAGTACTTATATCAATTTTTCATTTTTTAATGTGTGGCTTGTTATGGTAAAGGTATCCTATAAAATAATATCATGCTTAATAAATAAACATATTTTAAATTAAAATAAACATTTTAGAAATAAAATCATTTTAATTAGTGGTAAGTATCGATGTTAAATTCTATTTTATGATTAATAAAAATTAATAAAAAAATTATTAACACAATTTAAAACATCAATTATTAAAAAAAAGAGAGATGGAAACCATGTGAAAATAAACAATTAACAGATTTTTACTATATTGGAACAAAAGAAAAAGTTGGTATCAAAATGAAAAAAATAAAGTTCAAATACTTGATTTAGAAAAATAAAAAAGTTGACACAGCAACATTGCAATACTTAATTAGTATATGTCAAAGGATATCTAAGTAGAAAATGGAGCAATTAATGGAATTAAAGTACTTGATTGAAAGTTTTAATAAAGTTAGTGCTCTAAAATGAAAAAAAACAAAATCCTCATGCTCGATTGAGAAAAATATAAAGTAAGGCTGTTCCCAGCAAAAACAAGTTCCAGGTTGCCAAATTTGTTACACGTGCAAGGCAGTTCTTTTGCACGTGCCAGCAACACTTTCATTCCATTCATGATTTCCAAGGCAAGTCGAAAAAATTCTCCCCCACCGAAAAACCGCAAAAAAAGTTAATATAACCGCAAGTGACAATCAAAAAAATATAAATAAGAAACAAAGGAGAAATCTAGGGTTTCAATTTGACGAAATTGGATCAATCACATGGAAGGAGAGAGCAATGGAGGGATGTTGTACCACGAGGTACAAGAGGCAAAGCTATGCGCCGTACATTGTGTTAACACGGTGTTACAAGGACCATTCTTTTCAGAATTCGATTTGGCGGCGCTTGCATCCGATCTCGATACGAAAGAGCGCCAAATGATGCAAGAGGGCACCGTCTCCGCCGCTGCTTCTGGTGATTTTCTCTCCGCCGAGTCTCATAATGTCTCCTTAGGCGGTGATTTCAGTATCCAGGTTCGTCGCTAATTAATTAGCAGTTTTGATTTGTTAATGAACTGATGCAAGAATTAAGAAATTAATTTTAAGGTTAAATGGAAATTTTTTTCTATGCTGTTTTGTTTTGGAGTTAACCTAAAGTTAGTGAAAGTTGAGTCATGATTTGTTATTATTGGCTTAGAGTTAAGGAAAACACTTGATTAGTACTAGGTTGTAATTATGGAGATTTTTAAAATTTTAGCAATGACTTTGTGTTCAGTGGGGTTACTAAAACTGGGTAAGGGAGAAAGGAGGTTATTGCAAAGTTTGTGTTACTTTCCCCGTAGTTGAAAATTTGAGACATTTTGAGAGATGCATGTGGGGATAATGAATCATTTAGTTGATTAGTTAGCAAAGTATGTTTCTTGGGAGTATGAAAGTCAGGATTTAGGCTGATGCTTTGAACATTTAGCTAGTAATGGTGAAATATTGGGATGCATGGGGTGGATAGGCTACTCATCTTGGTAGGGAAAACATTTAAACTTAGGTGTTTGATTTATTGAGGTGGATGGATGCTTTTATAGAGCATGTGTAGCTTGAGGTGGGAGTTGGAGAGATGGTAAAGTTTTTGGAATATATATATGGTTTAGCATGTGATATTTTTTAAATCTCTAAGAATAAACATACGATTTTAGTTAGTCTTTGTGGATAAAAGCTGTAATAGACTTATATGAAGTGCATGTCATGGTATGCGTAAAAGATATGAGACCAGCTCATAGTTACCATAACTGTGGCAACCCCCACATTTGGCAATCTGGATCGCACCTTTTGGATTGCAGTACATTTATGCACTAGATCGAGGTGTTTTGTGATCTGGATCGTGAAAGTCCCAGTTTTGGTAACTGAAATCTGTATAAATGGGAAAACAAATTGAGAACAAAACTCTGAGCTTGATTGATTTTTCTCAAAGAGCTGATAGGGAGAGGCCACAAAGAAAGAAGTGAAATAGGAAAAAAAAAATTCCCAGCAGCAAGAAACAAAGAAACATGCTTGACTTCCGTGGAAGAAAGTTTTTAAGACAGATGTGATGTTGTAAATTAAACCTAATAACACGAGAAGTCTGGCCTTAGAGAAAAGGACAAGTCTGGGCCATCAATTTTACTTTGGCCAATATTTTTCTTCACACAGGTCTGGTTTTTAATTTAATCCGGCTCAACTACTTTATATTGTATTATTGATCTGATTTTTTTTAAGCTAATGCTCTTTCTATTCTATCATTTATTAGAAATGAAAACTGCATTTGTGTTTGATGTTTTCTTCCTTTACACTATTAGACCATAATGTTTGTGCTGTCAACAAACCAAAAAGATGTTCCAATTGTACCATGATTCGAACTAACATACCATCTAAGCCTACCCCCCTACATACTGTAAATTAATCAAAGTGCATGTCCCATCCCTGAACCTTGTACCACAAACATATTTCTGGTACCTATGGACCAGTGAATAGTATGAAGTGGTGCCTGAAGGGCATTTTAATTGGTAAATTTTGTGGCTACAATTCCTCTCAAGGTTTGTCTTTGTGTTCTTAACAGTATAAATCGATGAAAGACATATAACAACTGGTTCTGTGATGGAGGTTTATTGTAGGTTTAGATGAGGATGGATACCCATTATAGAGTGGAGATTAATCGGGCACTAATTCTCATTTCCAACTATGCTATCTTTGGTATCATCTTTGTGTGTAAGCATCCGTACATCATGGGCAGTTAACATTCAATTTTTATTCTTTACATGAGATTCCTCAGGAAATTATTGAACTGGCATGCGCTGGTTGTAAATTCCACTCTTTTTCTCTAGTTCTATTTTACCATTGATTTTTTTTTAATTATTATTAACCATGCATGGTCCATGTTGTTCATTAGTAAATTTTTTATGTAATCATATGAATGGACTTACCTTTGAACCACGGACCAGTCTCATGCTTAAGAGATAATGCTATCAGGTTAACTTAAATGCATATAAAGTATGTTCCTTTTTTTTCTGGAGACTATTTCTTGGCATGTCTATGGAGTTGTGCGAACTCAACTTACTGTGAGGATTCTTGTTTTCAGGTTTTACAAAAGGCTTTAGAGGTGTGGGACTTGCAGGTCATTGCCTCTGATAGTCCGGTTGCTGAGCATGCACAGATTGACCCTGATCTAGAAAATGCATTTATTTGTCATTTGCATGATCATTGGTTCTGCATTAGGAAAGTGAATGGGGAGTGGTATAACTTTGACAGCCTCTACGCAGCTCCACAACACTTATCCAAGTTTTACCTTGCAGCCTATCTGGATTCTCTTAAAAACTCTGGCTGGAGCATTTTCCTGGTGAGAGGAAACTTCCCGAAAGAGTTTCCCATTGCTTCCTCTGAAGCTTCCAATGGTTATGGGCAGTGGCTGTCTCCTGAAGATGCTGAGAGGATTATTAAATCCTGCAACAACACGCAGTCTCCTCAGAGAATCAATTCCACTCAACAGGATTCTAATCCATATCAAGAAATTCTGTTAGAAATGGAGGACCAGGACATGAAAGCTGCAATAGCTGCCAGCTTGATGGAACCTTCCCAATCCATGAGCAGGGTGGAAACTGGCAGTCCCCAAAAAGACGATGAAGATACCAAAGATGACAACAAAGATAGCGAGGACAAAAAGCCTCAATAAGAAATATTCTTTTGCATTTATTTTCTGTTAGTTGAGCAACAAGAAACCATGTCAGGGAGGGTGGATAGAACACATCCTTGGCAGGTCATCGTATTTATGCAGCACATACTTCCATTTTGCTTTTTCTCACACCTTTAAACTTTTACTGTAAAAACTCTCTATCGAGAAGAAAACTACCTTGCAGCTATATGATTGCATTGGTTCTCTAACAGGCACTTGTTGTGGTTATTGTTTTCTTTTTCCAGAACTCTTATGATTCTTGGGGGGTTGGCACGTCTAATTTTGTGGTTGGATAGTGCCACTATGAGAATATGTGAATCAAGGGCTTTTTTATGGAAGAAACATGGAAATGTCAAATGCCTCGTGAGTCATTGTTACCGGCAACCACCGTTGATCAGTTGGAGTTAAATGGAGTGGTGATTTTTGAGCCAGTTACTATGGCCAGTGGCTGTTGTTAACCGCCAGTCACCAAAAATCTGCCATGATTGTAGAGGGATGTAAGTACCCTGATTTAAGGGCAAGAATTTGCCCCCCTCCATTGATCCTTCGAGAAAAACAGTTTGGAATGTTCAACATCGTTGAAGAATGAAAGTGGATACGAATCTTGAAGACGAATAGGTAAGCAAAAAGAACCTGCACGCGCACGACGCAAGGGATAGATAAGCGATGTCTTTGTTTTCCTTCTCTCCACGTATATGCTACCGTATGCATATTATATTATATTATATTATTATACAATTAACTAAAAAAAAAACATAAAATACCTCTTTTTTTTTTAATTTCTTTAACACTTAAGTAAACTTTTGATTGCTAAGTTGAATTTGGTCCTTTTTTTTTAGGTTCATGAACACTTATTTGTTTCAGCCACCAAACTTTTTTTTTTTTCAAATTCATCCTCCTATGTTATATTCACATGGTTTTAAGCTTGATGTTTGGTTTCGGTTCACGTTTTATGTTGTATTGGTAATGTCAAAAAAACATGTTGTCATTAAATTGATGCTTAGTTTTCCAAAACAGAGTTTAGTTTTATCGATTAAAAAAATTGAAATAACAAGGAGAAAATTTAATACAAAAACAAAATAACAATTTTTTTTCTTTTTTTAATATTCACAGAGCACAAAAAACTACAATTTCATCCCTAGTTTTTTTACTTTTTCATTTTTATTCATGTTTTTTAGGGTTTTCTGTTTCAGTCTCAAACTTCTTTTGTTTTATATTTTAGTCTCTAAAATTTAGGAGGAGAGAGAAAATAATAAGTTGACCACATTTTATCCACTACAAAGGTCGATTTTAGTGACAAGAAGTTCATCTTGAAGAGAAAAGTTCAATGGAGATGGAGTTTCCCCTTGAACATGTTGTAAAAACTAGATTGAGACTTATTTAGTTGGATTTTGTTTTTTTAAAGTGATTATAAATTTTTTTTCTGTCGTTTGGAATAAGTTTATTGAGGTTTGTATGATATTTTTGGGGGTGTTTAGTTAAGAATAAGTTGAAAATTGATTTTTAAAGGTCTAAAAACTTGACTACGACTTCCCAATCAGTGAAGGTGGTTAGAAAAAAAACTAGAAGATAACATGTCATCTGTTTTATATAAAATAAATAGGATAGATGACTTGTCGTTTACCAGTTAAAAAAAAAAAAGAACAAGCATATGGGCCTGACCTTCTAAGATAATGTGTGTCTAGCTTTTTGTTTAAATATCCCTTAATTGTTTTTTATTCTTTTTGACAAACAATCTCCAAGTAAATTTTTAAAATAAAATGTAATCAATTTTATGATTCTTCTATTATTTTTAAGAAGATAATGACTTTTTTTTATAATGATATTATAGATTGCTTTATGAATAATTATATGTTAACATGATATGCAGAATTTTTGAAATAATTTGCTCATTAATGTTGAATGAGAATAAAATATTTATTTTTTTAAAAAACTTTCATTATGTATATACTCAAATTCATTGTTCTCGCATTTTTTTTTTATATAGGTACATAAAAATAATCGATTCATGATTTTTTTTATTTTTTAATTGAAAATTATTTTCATGATCATAATAAGTTCTTACTTAAAAAATAATGCTTCTCATATTTTTTTTTCATAAAAAAATACATAAATAAAAAAAATTATGCTTTTGATTAAAATATAAGCTCTTTTATATTATTAGTTCATATCATTATAGTTTTTCTAATTTTTTTTCTAATACTATTTCTTTTTATTGAATGAACCATGTAGCTAATAAAAAAATCATTTTATTCTAAGAAATTTAGATTAATTAAAAAAAGATAAATTTGATGAAAAAAGTATTTCTCCTTTATATTTTTTTTCGTTGTCTTTTATGTGAATTTCTATTTCTATTTCGAATTTAAATAAAGTAAAGTTACTAAGTCTGGTCAAGCCTATGACTCGAGTCATGGGTTATGTGAGTTAAACAAGGACAATATAAAATGTCATTTCAATATGAAGAACAAATTAAAATGAAGTTGTTTTGAAAAGAAATTAAAGTCAAATTGATTTTTGATCGAATTGACCGGATTGCTTGGGTTAGATTGAATCAACTCTTACCCTATTTAATTTGAGATCTGGCCTAGATCATAGACCGAGTTTAATAATATTGCCAAAACAATCCTTGCAACATTTCGCATACAACTAACTAGTGTTATATAGTAATTAAGGAGGTCGTTTACTATATAGGCTATCATTCCCTCATTCACAAAAGCATTGTTAGTGTAGGGGAATAGTGCAGAGTGTCAAAATACACTTTAGTGGATGAGTGTTATTTTTTGCCCATTTAGTTTTATATTTTTTTGTTTCAATCCTCAAACTTTGTTTTCATTGTGTTTTAGCATGCTATTTACCTACTCATAAAAGCATTGTTATTATAGAGGAATAGTGTAGTGTGTCAAGTGCATATTAGTCCCTGAATTTTTAATTTTTTTTATATTTAGGTCCTGTAATTTTATGTTTCAATCCTCAAACTTTATCTTTATCACTCACAAAAGCATTTGTTACTTTAGCAGAATATGGCAACGTATCAAAACACACTTTAATGGATGAAGTTTTTATTTTTTCACATTTAGTCCATGTAGTTTCATGTTTTTATATTTCAATCCTCAAACTTCATTTTCATTATGTTTTAGTCCATTATATCCCACATACAAAAGCATTGTCATTGTAGAGGAATAACGTAGCGTGTCAAATACACACTAGTCTTTGGATTCTTGATTTTTCCATATATGGTTTATGTAGTTTTATGGTTTGGTCCTTAATTTTTATTTTTCTTCTATTTTCATTGGATTATGAAAAATGAGAGAGAAAATCATAAGTTATAAAATGAGAGAAAATTATAGTATAAGTAAATACAAATTAGTTTTGAAAACTGGATTATAATGATATTTGTTCTCTCCATTAAAAAAAACTTAAAACATGCCTACAAGAACATTGAGGTCTTTTACATAGTCTATTTATTATTACCAAAAAAAGCAGGGAAAAATAAGTATTTTCTCATTTTAATGGCATAGTAAAATGATCCAAATACCATTGGAAGTAAGAAAATTAAACCTGGTATCAAAGGGTATTTTTGTATTTTCACAATGGTTTCTTAACTATTATATTTAAAGACACAGAGCACTTTGGTATTGCACAAATATAAAAAATAATAAACAATTAAAATGAATAGTAAAAATATAAATATACTCTTAAAATAAAAAAAAAATTAAGTTTGAGTTCAAGGGGCGTTTTTGGCTTTTCACAATGTTTTTTTTTGTGATTAAAAACTCAGCTCCGAGGAAATTCTGTATTTGGGTAAATAAAAAGGGGTGAGCTTGCGTGTACGATACCCGACAGCTCATGTGAGGCGTCGACGCCCCTTGGACGGTGCATGTGACACCTCTCGACATCCCAAAAATGCCATTCCATCATTTCATTGGAAGCATCACCGTATTCTTTTCCTGGTGGTGCGATGCTTGTTTTAATTGGTGCTTGAGTTTGGGGACAATGGATCTTTCTTTTTCCTTTTCCTTCTTCTCTCTTTTTTCCCTTAAAAATTACAGCTTGACCCTCCTAATTGTTGATATTTCAACTTCAGTCCCTATTCTTTTAATTTCTAATTTTTTATTTTGGTCATTTTATAGAAGTTTTATTTGTTTTTAATTTTATCCTTCAATCCAAATTTACCAAATATTATATTCTCCAACGTGGTCCTCATTATTTGGATTTCTAATTTTTATCCTTGGCCATTCTGTAAAAATTTTAGTGGTTTTTAATTTCATCATTCAATTCAAATTGAAGGTATTATATTTTTTAATTTGGTCCTCATTATTTTGATTTCTAATTTTTTCTTGGTCCTTTTGTACATTTGTTTTTCCAGTTTCACCATTTTATTACAACATTTTTATGTTAATTTTGATCCTTATTTTTTTATTTTTCTTTTACTACATTGATTTTTTTTCTTCAATTTCACCCCTCAATTAAATATAAAATTTATTTTGTATTTTAATCTTAATTCTCATTCTTTTAATTGTTATGTTTTTTTTTTTAAATTCTTTTATATAATTAAAATTTTTTATCCAATTTTATTCTTCAACATTTGATTGATTGATAATTAAATTTAATGATTTTTTCAAAGTAAATATTTTAGATTTAATGACTTGAGTTACGAGTTTTTTTAAATGAAAAGTTTTATAATTTTTTTTATCGGGTTATTTAAATTTCATCATTTGGATTGTTAATTTAATATAATATCTTGAATTGAGTCGATAGTAATAACTAAAATTATAAGTTTTTGATGACCTTTTATGTTATTATTTGCTTCATCTCAGCACATTAATAAATTTGTTCTAAATCCAACCCTGCAGCGAAGACGAATACAAAATCTATTACCCCCTACTTTATACACTAGTGGAAGAGTAAGAAACAAAAGAGCTGAAAAAATAGAAAAGCTAGGGGCGGTCTGACGCTTTTAGGCTGGATGCTGAGGCCACCAACCGCATCTTTTGACAGTCTTCCATTCCATCGATGATACATCAGACATACTAGTCCTACATTGGATGGAACATCCCTGATCACCTGAATGAACAATACAATACAAAAGAAAAGAAAAGGGTACATTACTAGCATATAAAAAGGCTAAGACGACCTTTTATTTCTCTCTTTTTTGAACATCATCTCAAAGATACCTGTTTTTGGTATTTTTTATTTCTTTTGGTGTTTAGAGATCTGAAACCGGATTCTATCTAAATGGGTTCATCCAGTCGATTGTTTAACAGACAAAGAACTGTTCATGAGATCTTTGGAGGAGGTTTTGGTAAGTGACTTTTTGATCCTTTCTCGATGATGATGATTCATATCTGCTTCATCAATTCCTAGCATTAACTGCACTTGATTCCATTGGTGCAGTGGATAGACTTTGTATTTGTTTTCAGCTATTTAATTCTGTGAAGCCCTTTTCTTGTTTTGTTCTCTTCGTAATGAAGGATTATAGATACTTCTTTGCTTCAATGGGTGTTATAATTTTTCTGTCAGTAGTTTTACTTGGTATATCTTTTGTTTAACAGTGGCGGATGTGATACTGTGGAGGCAAATGAATATTACAATTGGGATACTTCTAGTTACTCTATCTTCCTGGGTGGTGTTTGAGAGATCCGGTTACACTCTTCTATCACTTGTTTCTAGTGTTCTCCTCCTCCTTGCTGTCATTCTCTTTCTCTGGGCCAAATCTGCTGCAATTCTTAATCGGTACCTTCCAATCAAATTTTGATTCTTAACCATGATTAAAGGTTATATGGTGTCAGTTAATTCTGACCGATTTGAATATTCAACAATTCAAGAAGATCGATTGCAAAAAATGTGGTATTTAGTATGCATTAAAACATTTTTTCAGACTTTTTCCTTGAGCTCTTTTACAATGCCGCTTCTCTGATGTCCAGTTAAGTGATAAGAAGTCTTAGGATTCACTCTAAGCGATGAAAGAACTAGGCTTAATAGGTGAATTTCAGTCATGGCCAAGGCTGGCATCAGTCCAGTGGATAGATGGCTATAAATCTTTATATGTTGGATGTTAACTCATAAATTGACCCCAGAATTAGTCGCCCGCATACATTTTCTCTTTTGTCAATAGCAGAAAGCATGTCAGATGAAACCGACCAGGAGTTATTTTTCTCCTAAGCAAATGGCATATGTATGATTTTGCAGAAATACTTTCGAGGGAATGCCATTGTTGTTTCTGGATTAATGCTGGCCTTTGAGTGTGATTCTCTTTAGAAGTTGCAGTTACTTCTGCCATTCATTTCGGCAAATTAACACATCTATAATAAATTTACCACCAAAATGAAATAATGACACTACCATTTTTTTCTATACAAATAACAAAATCATGATAATTCTACATCCCGATCCCCTTAACATTTACAGGTGAAGTTCTCCAAAATCATCTCATATTTTTTTTTAATGGAAGGAGAATGAGGACTATCAGTTTTTCAATTGAGTAATAGTGAGTTTCCTAGATTTAATTTTGCAGTTTTAGAAAACTTGATGCTTTAATGGATTTTTTCCCATTGACCAGACCTGCTCCACCTTTACCACGGTTGCATCTGTCCGAAGAAACAGTGACTGAGGTTGCTTCTTTGATCCGCACTCGCTTGAATGCTTTGCTCTCAATTTCCCAGGACATTGCCTTGGGCAAGGATACAAAGTTGTTCTTGAAGGTAGCTGCATACCTGTTGCTGATATCTGTTGTTGGTGGCTTAACTGATTTTCTTACTCTGGGCTACGCCAGTAAGTTCATATCCTTTCTTCAATTATGTTCCTTATTTCCGAATCAAATTGAAAGAGAAAAAGAAATGACATTGTCCTTAGTACAAGGATGGACACTTTGAAAAAGTATGCATTCTTCATGTTCTCTCTATCTTTGTTCTCCGCAGTTATCTCTAAATCTACACATTTTTATGACAGGCCTTCTGATCGTTCTGACAATTCCAGCGCTCTATGAGAGATATGAAGATTATATTGATAGATATGCAGAGATGGTGTTCAAGAAATCACACCAATTGTATCTGAAAGTTGATGTTGAGTGTATTGGCAGAGTCCAAAATTGGATTTTGGAGAGGCAGAAACTAAGTTGATTATCATTTTTCTTCTTATGGGATTTGTTATGTTTTGTGAGGTATGGTGCCGAGGAGTGCTTAGGGTGGGCACCATGATCTATGAGCTTTGGGTGTGGGAGATTGCTCTTTTTTGTTTTGGTCCTTTTTTGAAACAATTTCTTTCCTCTTTGTACCTTCATTCCTAGCCGGAGTTTCTCGGCATCAATTGGAGCAGAAGAGACCCTGTATATCTCAGAAGGCAATATGGCTTTTTTTGCACTCAGCTACAACACTTTAATATATTCTCCCTTTTTTTTATATTTATTTTTGTGTTGGCACTAACTTTACCAACCACTGTTGGCTTCACAAAGAAAAAAATTTCTTCAGGCCGTGTTTCGAGTCCAAAAGCTTCTTCAGAGGCAAAAAACCTCGACTCCTGCTTTTGATAGCCAATTGCGTGTATTGGCTATGCAGTTGGCGCAAAACTGCAGCCCCAAGCACAACCACAACCACAACCAGCGGCGAACACCAACCTCTTCATCAATTATACAACAATTAATAACTTTCTTGCAACTCCACCACAAGATACCTGAAACAGAACTCTCTGGGTCTATAAATAACTCTAGTTACCATATACCTCCAAGAACGACTTTGGTGCCTGGCTGGGATTTTATTGAAGAAGCACTCTGGTTCCTTACCAATATAGGAAATCGGGCCTAATTACTTATTTGATGCATAGGAAAACCACATCAATAATGGAGAGCTCTCTTCTATGGTTCCTTGCCAATATAGGAAAAGCTTTCCTTTTTAACGATTTGCCCAAGTTTTTCCTACTGGTTATCCTGCCAAAAATTCTCCTTCAGCAAAGGACTGCGCGGAAGAAGAGACATGGAGACTAGCAAGTCTAGAGGTAATGATAACAGTTGGTGCAACAATTCTCTCTTCGGCTAGAAAGTATAGAAAACCATTATTGATATAACAAATATTTCTCTTATTTTCTCTGTCTCTCTAAATGTATATGTGATAAATGTGTCATGCTGCCATAGTTTTATTCTATTAAGAGACAAAGTAAGAAGAAGAATTTGGGTAAGAAGTAATGGTCATGATGGACACTATTAGCCACTGGTTCGATCAGTTTTCTTCGAACATGAAACCCTTTTTTAATTTTTGGTTTTAATTTTCTTTGCCAAAAAATAGTTAGTAATTTTATGAATCCATCTCAAGGTTACAATTGGGGATGTTGGTGCCATGTTCTCCATCTTTTCTAGGGTTTTGCTCAAAGTAGAAACTATGAAAACCATACTTGGTCTTTATGCAAGACATGATGAATCTAATATGTGATTTTTTTAAGTTTTAAAATTTACATAGATTCATATTATCTTATGCTATTAATTAGATAATTAAATTTTAATTAGAGTAGAGAATGATGGTGTTCAAATTTAAACTCGTGACTGTTTGGTAATCAAAGTTTTGATATTAATCAAAGAACTATTTTAATCTGATAACTTCTACTATTTGATGAGTTTTCATGATATAATTTATATAATTTTTTAAAATTTTTCAGGAAAGAAAGAAGCAGTTTCAAATAATTTTCTATGCTGCATCAATCCACAAAAGGATGTTTCTAAAAGCGTGTATAGAGAAGCTCCACGAGTAGTGCATTCCAATGAAGCAGGAACTTGTTCCGATCAAAAGAGTCAAGGTCATAATTCTACTATAGAAGAACTTACCGAAAATATGTTCCGGCGTGTGTGGGAGAGCTTAAGAACATTTTGAAGAAAATAGGAGGAATATATTTACATATATAGTTCTAAGGTTTTCAAATTATTGTCCTTCTTAATTTAAGCATAATATAAGGGTCTCATTTTTTTATTCATTTTTTTACATTATTGGGCATGCATGTCCATTTCATGAGCATATAAGGGTTTCTTTTGAATTATCACCCCAATGGATGTTTGCTTTTTTTTGATATTGCAATCTCCTTTGAGTATGTTTAGTATTGTGATAGCTTTTGTGGTTGTGGTTAGAAAAAAATTATTTTATAAAAAATATTTTTAGTTGAGGTTGGTTTGAAAAAATATATGTTTGGTTAAAACTGTAGTTGAAATTGAGGTTGAACAAAAACTAGTTTAATGTGTTTGGTTAAGAATGCTTTTCAAATTAAGGTTATAAAATAACTAAAAAAACATATATTAATATTGATAGTTTTTAATTGTACATTTAACTACTGCTATTACATCATGAAATAAACAATACTTTATATAAATTATTTTTTATTGTTCCATTAAACTATTTGCAATTCCATCATGTACGAAATCCATCCGATAAGGACTACAATTTCCATGGCTTGTCGAGTGTGCAACAACATCAGGTAAAATATCATCAGGAATAAAATTAGGATTGCGATCAAATTTTGCATATGCTACGTCATTATGCGATCTCCTTCTAATATAATTATGTAGTGTCATTGAATAATATTAAACACTAGTTTTTCAAATAAAACACAGTATTTGAGAATTTTTTTTGATTTTTTTTTATTTTACTAGGTCGGACCTAGACACCGGGTATTTAAGTTTGGGTCGGACCTGGTCGGTCCATGAACAGTGGAGACGCTCTCCACTGTTCACATGCAACGTGAGCATGAAGAGCAGCCCAAACGAAGGAGAAGGAGAAGGGAAAGAGCAGCGCGACGGTGATGGACTGAGGGACGGCAGAAACGCTGGAGGCCAATCACTCTCCACTATTCATATGCAACATGAACAGTGAAGAGTGAATTAATTCACTCTCCACTGCTCACGTGAACAGTGGAGAAATGTAGAAGACGAAGGAGAAGGAGAAGGGGAAGAGGAAGGGCAATGGCTGGCGGTGGGAACGACGAAGGCCGATGGTGAGTTAAGGGAGCTGCTCTCTACCGTGCTCTATTTCTGTTCTTTTTCTTTGGACAGTGGAGAATGCAGAAGATGAAGGAGAAGGAGAAACGGAAGAGAAAGAGGAAGAGTAGTGGCTGGCGGTGGAAACGGCGAAGGCTGGTGGTCAGTGGCGGAGCCACGTGGGTGCAAAAGGGGGCAATTGCCCCCTTCATTTTTTTAAAAGTATTTTCTATATTAGGATATTAATATAATAATTTGGGGAGGATTTGATACACGGAAAGTGGAAAGTTGCTATTTACTTATATTATAATATAATATATAATATATATTTTCAGTTTATTTACTTAAACTTTTTCCTTTTTTGTTTTGTTTTTTTCACTAATTAATAGAGAGTCATTTTTCCTTTTGAATTGTTGTCTTCCTCTCTCTTATGCAAATTTCTTTTAAAGTTCAGAGAACTAAGTAATTTCTTTTGCTTTATACTTTAAATA
>Ga0307518_10000074_pt1 | contig 67979 bp, 30 predicted proteins | sample 25_EM_MG_FD_203889 | JGI IMG/M metagenome (GOLD analysis project Ga0307518, IMG submission 203889) | Populus trichocarpa ectomycorrhiza microbial communities from riparian zone in the Pacific Northwest, United States - 25_EM | ecosystem: Host-associated > Plants > Roots > Unclassified | place...
AGCATGAATCACTTGGATATTTCAATATCTTTTAGAGGGAGATGGAATACTAATGTGATAGAATTATAGCTCATTGACTAATTCAAAAGCAGTTACATGAATGAAAGAGTTAGTAAGACACTTCTTTAATTATGAAGCATTGTAGATAAACAAATAAAAAGTTTTAATTAAGAAATTTTACTATCAATTTTTTATTTGTTACTTTATTGGGTAAAAAAGGTGGAGAAAGACTTTAAAGAAAGGTGAACAATGTCTACAGTGGTTTATTTTGTTGTCATGCCAATGAAAGCGTGTTAAAAAAATCAAGAATCACTATACTTGTTTGTCGGACACATATGAATTTGTCTGTCAAGATATTACTGATATATATTGTCGGAAATAATTTAAAGAATGTTTGTAAACGTGGTAGTATATATTTTTATAAAAAAATTAATTTTTATATGTTATAAATTATTTTAATATGTTAATTTTAAAAATAATTTTAAAAATATAAAACAATATATTATTTTAATACATTACAACATAAAAAAATATTTTAAAAAATAACCATAATTATCCTTATCAATAAACCCTCAATCTACCCTGCGTGACAAGACTCCAAAACAATTTAGAACCGCTAACAGAAGAGACGAAAAAAAAGAGAGAGTAAATATAGGATAGGATCATAGGACAACAATAAGTGTACAAGAATCTAGTCATGTATTGCGACAGTGACTCCTTATCCTTTTTCCAACGCTGGTGCACACACGTTTCACAAATGGTTATTGAAGATGACAAAATGTGCCTGCTTGGGGGCCCAAAGATCAGAATTCAGTTCTCTATTCAAATGATTTTAAAAAATATCCCCAGATCAGTCTAAAATTTGTTACATGATATTTAATTTGATTTAAATAAAAATAATCAACAGCAAAAGAATTGTGAAAAATATTAACTGAAAAGTTTTAGTTGAAAAAAACCTAAAAATCATTAAATAATTCTTTTAAAAAATCACTGAGGATTATTTGTAATAAAAAAGGAAAATAGATGAAAAATAAATCTCAATCAAAGATATTTGGGTATTTTATTTGTTTTTTTTGTAATTAATAAATTAAATGGGGTCGATTTGGTCTTTTAATATTTTTATAAACAACACAAAGACATTCATACCCTTAAAAGAAAAAATAAATAAATAAATAAACCTTTCTTTCAATCAAGGGTATTTGTGTATTTTTAGTTTGGCTTTTTTGTAATTAACATGTTGAACCGGAGCGTTTTGGTCTTTTTAATAAGTTAAATATTAATTAAATAAAGTTGTTGGCGGCACGCTCCAACATGCGAGCGGCGCATATTTTATTTTTCATTGTCCAAATGTCGCCTTCCAAGACGAGGTTGGAAGAGGCTCACCGTGTTCTTTCCAATAGTGTTGCACGTGTGGTAGTCAGGTCAGAGGTTGAGCTCCGGTGGACTTTTTTCATCTTCTCCTTCTTTTCTTTCTCTTATCCTTATCAAAGAATTATACATGAGTCATTTTATTTGTTTTTTGTTTCTAATTCGATCTTTATTTTTTTAATTACTATTTGTTTTGTTTTTAATATTTTCTTGATTGATTTGTTTCTTTAATTTTATCCCTCATTATTTGGTTTAATTAGATTTTAATATCAAATTTGATTATTATTCTTTTGATTGTTGTTTCTTTGTTTTTATCACTTTCATAATTGAGTTATGTTTTCAATTTCACCCTCAACATTTTATTTCAAATTATTTTTGTGTCAAATTTAGTCCTTATTTTTTTAATTGTCATTTCTTTTGTTTTGAAGCCTTTTTTATTGTATTTGTTTTTCAATTTCATCTCCTAGTATTTTATTGATTTATAATTTTGCTTTGTTATTTTTTTAAAGTTTGTTTTCTATAGTGTTGATTGCAAGCTCATGATCAGAGTCACACGAGTTGATTTTGGTTTTTTTTAATGTTTTTTTTTAATTTACATGAGTTGATATGATTTTTTTTCTAATTTCATCATTTAACATTTGATTTATTGAGAATTGGTCTTCGTGTTTTTTATTTTTTGCTTTTCTTTCTATGAAATTAGTGGGTTAACTTAGGTTGACATATTTTTTTTCATTGCCTTTTTTATTTTATTTTTCAATTTCATCATTGAATATTGTGTTATTTTATAACTAAGTTTAATGGTTTTATCCAGTTTGAACATTGTGTTAACCTAGGTTGATTACTATATATATTCTTAAATCTTTTTTTAAGATGTAAATGTATTAATTTTTTATTCTTCAAAGATATTTTTTCCTACGAAAGCAGACTAATTGTTTTTTTTTTTCCTTTGTAGTAGAAAACTAAGATATGATTGCAAGGGGCTAAAACAAGAAAATGGATAGAGGTGACATGATAAATTATTCAAAGCGCTCACTGATCTTAAGTATTTTATCAAATACAGACGAATTAATTTTTTTGTTAGAGTGTTTCGAAAATTAATTGAAGTTAATTTTTTTAAAAGTTTTTTTTTTTTACAGTGTAAAATTTTAGACAATATATATACTTATAACTTGAGGATCATCCCATATAGTATGTATCCAGATGATTGTGTAGTACTAATAATGATAATATATCTTATTTTCTTTTCTTTACCAGACTTTTTATTTATTTTTATGAAATTGCGATTACTAATAATTACTACTCGATGTTTCTTCAAAAATCAAATAATAAAACCTGCATGTTTTCAGTTTCACAACTGAAACGGCATAATTATTGTTGTTGTTATTGTTATTATTATTTATTTTAAGAACTTATATAAATATAAATAAAAAATAAAAAATATAAATAAATAAAAAATATTAAAAAAATAAAAAAATATACATAAGTTGGAAGAATATGAAAAATGTCTAGAAAATTAACAAAGACACGTTGAGGATTATTCAAAGCTGAAAAATTAACAGTTTAATTTTGTAAGGAGAGTTTAATGAAGATGATATTGTCCTTTAAAAATAAACGACGTGATAATATCCATTAAAAATAAAATAGAGCAACTTTAAAAAACAAAATAATTCAAGTGTGTGATTCTCTTTCCAGTCCCAAGCACATCTCAGCTTTTTCATTACTGGCTAGGTGTGTGAGACTTGCATTAAATGCCTCGTAGTGTGTTGCCTCTTTTTTTTTTTTTTAATTTTTTATTTGGATTTTAATTAATACCTTATATTTTATTTTTTAAATTTTTTATTTTAATTATTTTTAAATATAAATTAATTTTTTCTTAATTTTTTTTTAATTTCATAAAACTTAAAAAAGATTATTGTAATTTATCTTTAAATTTCTTCCTATTATATTTTATATCGATTAATTTTTTTTACATGATGCATTTATATATAAAAAAAAAACACAAGATGCTCTTAGGAACTAAAATCAATTTCTAAGATAAAATAATGGAAAAATTTTAAATAAAAAATAAGTGGTATAAAATATTTGCATGTGTATCTGTAAGGCTTGACTAGGAATATCAATTTTCCACTTTAATATTTAATTAATATTAACAAATCATTTTAAATTTATTTTACTAAGCATAAATTGTTATTTTTTTTAATTAAAATAATTATAATATCAGTAAATATATCGATGTTTTTTTTCCTTACTATAAAAATTAACTTTGAATTTCACTAGTATCATGACGCAAGTTGCAAGATTAAATGTGTGTTTAGTATTGTGGTTGAAGGTGTTTTTTAAAAGTATTTTTTGTTTAAAAATACATTAAAATAATTTTTTTTATTTTTTTATTTTAAATATTAACACATCAAAATCATTAAAAAAATACTTAAAAAATATTAATTTAATATTTTTTTCAAGATAAATATACTTTAAAAAAAAACTAAAACACAAAAGCTACATACTCTAAAATAAGCCTTAATAAGGCATTATTTGTTTTTTGTAGTTGGAAAATGTTTTTGTAAATAATGAATTTTGTTTTTTTAAATTAATTTTTTTTGATGTATTGATATTAAAAATAAATTTTAAAAAATAAAAAATATTATTTTAAAAAATAACTAATAATATCAAACGGTTACGATAAATATAGCACGTAATATAACTTGGATAGATGAGACGTTCCATCATAACAAGGTGTTAGAACCCGGTAGGCCCCCACCAACATTTGTTTTATTATCTGGACTTTACAAGTTGCGGTTCCTTTCCTCCACATATTGGACCTTTGATACCGACAAGCATGAACAATACATCTCCCTGTGAAGCAAGATATGGTAAGAGAATTCCAGATGAACATGAAGTATTAAAGAAGACAAAAATGGATGCCAACATCACATTAATAAATAACATTGGGAGTCCAAAAATACTTTAAAACGAAGAAATGTCTCCAGTAATAGGGAGGGTTACTTATCCAATAAATTACCGTGTAAAATATAGATTATTTGTGATCTCTCAATTTATTCCCTCAATAATTAGTAGTGCTATATGAATCATGCATGTCAACATTATTGGGTAGAATGGAAATCTGGGAGCTGCATATGATTGGTGTAAACAACTGGATGGATAATGGTAGGTTTATAATATTACTTCGTGGAGTACTCTAATTTGTTTTTCTAGAGGGAATATATGTAAAGGATTTGAGTCAGTTTTTATATGTGGATCAATTTAATATAAAGAGTAAATTTATTATGATTAATTTTTCAAAACTATATATTTAAATGTATGTAAGCCTAAATTTATGCAGTCATTGATGAATAATACTTTTGAACTTTTCAGTTTTAATGTGTGAGAGAGCTTCTTGCATTATTTGATTCTTGAATTAACTGAATTTGACTTATCAAAGATTAAGTGGCTCTGTGACATCATTCAACTTCATCCTAATAATGTTGGTGCCTTGCGATAGGTTTTTATTGTGTCACACTCCTATAAGATCTCTTTCGGCTTTCTAGGATCAGATCTCAATGTTAATTGTGGGTTGCGTGACCACATACTTACGAGGTTCATATCAGTTGGTATCAGAGCTAGACGTTAAGAATAAGTCATATCTTTCTGAAATTTTTGTTTTCTTAATGTTTGTTAAGTTTCTGGTGTTGGTGTCAATCTTTTTCTTTTTCTTATAAAAAATAGATGTTATTCAAAACTTGTTGCAATTCTACCTAAAAAACACAACTCATTGAGAACCCTGAGCAAACCACCTTAGAATTAATTTAAAATTCATATATTTACTATTGGAGGTGAAATCACACTATATATTAAATTTGAGCTTATTTTGATATTATTTTCTTTAGGTTTCAATTCGGGGTTTAATTCTGCCACAAATTGATAATACACGAGTTTCGATACCTAGACATAAGAAAATGACCTATAAACTGAGATTTGTAGGTTTTTGGGTATTAAGATACTACATGTTTAATTTGAGGTTATTTCGATATTGTTAGATCTTAGTTTCAATTCTGGTGTTTTCAATTCTCGTGTTTTGATTAATAGTTTTTTGGGTATTAGGATACTACATGTTAGATTTGCATCAAGTTTCAAAACGTGTTTGTCTCCTATTTGTTTTAAATAAATTAGTTTGTTTCTATTACATTGGAGTTATTTAGAAGTCAAATAAGTATCTTTATTAATTTTTATTTCTGTTTTATTTCGCGTCTTCGTTTTATCTATACTTCGTATGAATCTGCATTGCTACTCGCAAAATTATAATTGTAGTTTTGTTTTACTTGTTTTCAATATATTTACTGATTCTGGAGTCAATATTCATAATTTGAATGCATTGCACAAGTCTATGACTTGATTGGTTGTATTTTTAGTTTTGAAAGAACCGAAAGAAAGCAAGTTGTGAGGTAAAAGGCACAATGAGTTTATTGGAGTGAAAAACCTAATTTTAAGTGAAACATGAGCGATATATGGAATGTTTTTTATACCACTAACCAATTTTTGCTGATATAATCATGTTGGATTAGAATAACACGCAACCCCCTTTCGAGGGTGATGTAAACTTCTAAATTCAAGCCTTGACAAAGATGATGGAGAGGGTGAATTTTATGATGGAGAACGTGTGTGACCAACTTGAGAATATGGAGAAATATGGGAAAAAAGCTAGCATAAGTACCCAAAAGATTAGAGTTGATCCGAAATCGAACAATGGCAGTAGAGCTGAAAGCCCAAGGTGACCTGATTATGAGGATTTTGAGGAGGACGTTGATGATTTTTGGTTATGGAGGTTTTAAGGATGAGACCATAGGCTATAACGGAGGTTTTCAACAGCCTAGAAACCGAATGGATTTTGGGAATAGAACTAGGGGCCAATTCGATTAGAAGAGAAATTTGGATGCTCTCAAGCTGAAAGTACCTACTTTTCAAGGTAAAAACAATCCTAAAACGTATTTGGAATGGGAGAAAAAGGTGAATTAGATTTTTGATTGTCAAAGTTATTCGGAGGCGAGAAAGGTGAAATTGGTAGTCATTAAATTTATAAATTATGCATTGATTTGGTGGGATTAGAATGTGATTGGTAGGAGGAGGAATGGAGCAAGGCTAATAGTGTCGTGGGAGGTGATGAAAGTGCTGATGAAGAGGCGATTTGTGCATAACCATTATAATAAGGATTTGTATCTAAAATTACAAATTCTGTATCAGGGTTCTAAGTTAGTGGATGAGTATTATAAGAAAATGGAGATCGCATGATTCGAGCTAATATAATTAAGGATAGGGAGGCAACGATGGCTAGATTTATTAATGGACCGAGTAGAGAGATTGCGAATGTGGTGGAATTACAACATTATGTGGAGTTCGAGGATATGGTCTATATAGCAATGAAAGTGGAGAGGCACATAAAGAGAAAGGGCAACATATGTTTTCAGACCAATTCGGCTCCATCTTCATCAAAATGAAGGTCGAATCAAAAGACAGGGGGGCTGCCCAATCAAAGCCTTTTGTCCATATTAAAACAAACCACATAAAGCTAAGGTTAAAACATCTATGGGTTTCAAAGGTAAATCTGACTCTCAACCAAAAGGTACTTGAGATGTTAGATGTTCCAAGTGTCAGGGGCTTGGAAATTATACTTTAAAGTGCCCAAATAAAAGGATAATGATGATGAGAGACAATGGTGATGTGGAATCCGAGAGTGACAAATCACATTGTGAAGATTTGCAATAATTGGAGGATTGTTCTAAGGATGAATTGACTTTACCAATTGAGGAGTCCTTAGTTAAAAGGTGCACACTTTAGGTTTAGGTTAATGAAGATGATAATGATCAGTAAAGGGAAAACATCTTCCATATGCGATGTTATGTAAAAAAAAAATGTGTAATTTAATTATTGATAGTGGAAGTTGTACTAATGTGGCTAGCACTACACTTGTTAGTAAACTAAATTTGTGTACTCTTAAGCATACTAGACCATATATATTGTAATGGTTGAATAAAAGTGGTGAAGTGAAAGTGACTAAATAGGTTGTGCTTCAAGTTTTTTATTGGGAAGTATGTTGATGAAGTTTTTTGTGATGTGGTACCGACGCAAGTAAGTCATATCTTATTGGGTAGCCATGACAGTATGATATTTGATTATTGATAGTGGAAGTTGTACTAATGTGGCTAGCACTACACTTATTAGTAAACTGAATTTGTGTACTCTTAAGCATACTAGACCATATAGATTGTAATGGTTGAATAAAAGTGATGAAGTGAAAGTAACTAAATAGGTTGTGCTTTAGGTTTTTTATTGGGAAGTATGTTGATGAAGTTTTGTGTGATGTGGTACTGACGCAAGTAAGTTATATCTTATTGGGTAGCCATGACAGTATGATAGGAAGGTATGTCATGATAAGGTTAAAAATAGATATACCAATGTAAAAGATGGTTAAACAAAATAAAACTAAAAAGTGAGCATGAGGCTATAGTGAGAGAAAATCAAGTTGAGGAAAAAGGAAAGAGAAGACCAACAAGTTCAGCCATAACCTAAAACATTACTATAACTCATTCAGCCACCCATCCAAACACAAACAAACATTCGACCAATAAACCAATGATTTGGAAGTAAGATAAGAGGAGTGAATATTGATGAGAATTGCATGGAAAAACTAAAGAAACAACCTAATTTTTATGCTAGAGAGGGTGAGATTAGATCTGTATTTTTCACTAACAAGCCAATGGTTTTGCTTGTGTATGAGGAGGCCTACTTTAATACTAACGATCTTGATCATGTTGTGCCTAATGTAGCTATTTCTTTGTTGCAGGAGTTTGAAGATGTGATTCCTAAAGATATCCCTAATGGATTACCACCATTGAGGGGAATAAAACATTAGATTGATCTTGTACCTGAGACTGCAATTCCTAATCAACTAACCTATAGAAGCAATCCTGAAAAAATGAAGGAGCTTCAAAGACAAGTTGGTGAGCTGATAGAGAAGGGGTACATTAGTGAGAGTATAAGCTCGTGTGATGTGCCAGTGTTACTTGTGCTTAAGAAGGACGGAACATGAAGGATGTGTGTTGATTGTCAAGCCATTAATAATATAACGGTAAAGTATAGACATGCCATTCTTAGGCTTGATGACATGCTAGATGAGTTACATGGATAATGTATTTTCTCTAAATTTAATCTGAAAAGTGGGTATCATTAGATTAAGATGAAAAAAGGCGATGAGTGGAAAATTACATTTAAGACTAAGTATGGTTAGTTATACCATTTGGACTTACAAAAGCACCTAGTATGTTTATGTGTTTAATGAATTACATATTGCAAGTGTTTATATGTAAGTTTATGGTTGTGTATTTTGATGACATTTTTATCTATAGTAAGAACTTAAATGAGCATCTTGATCATTTGTGTAATGTACTTAGTGTATTGCGTAGTGAGAAATTGTATGCTAATCTTAAGAAGTGTACTTTTTGCATGGAGAAATTGTGTTTCTTGGTTATGTTGTAACTCCATAGGGTATCGAAATAGATGAGGAGAAAGTTAAGGCCATTCAAGATTAGCCTATAACAAAATCAGTATGTGAGGTAAGGTGTTTTCATGGGTTAGCTAGTTTTTATAGGTGTTTTCTAAAATATTTTAGCATATTAGTTGCACCCTTGAATGAAATTGTTAAAAACTTAGTTGGGTTTAAATAGGGGGAGGAATAAGAATCAATTTTTTCTCATTTGAAAGAAAAAATTGATTTGCACCTGTTTTAGCTTTACCTGATTTTATGCAAGCATTTGAAATTGAATGTGATGCATTTGGAGTAGGAATAAGAGTTGTGTTAATGCAAGATTGATGACCCATTGCCTTTATAAGTCAATTTAAGCTTTAATGGGAAGAAGTTAAAATCTAGGGGTTGAAATTGACCAAATCAAGGACCAAATTGAAGAAACTCGAAGTTGTTTGGTCAATTGAGGATTAAAATCATAAATTCAGAACCAAGAACCAAAATGAAAAAGGCAACAAACTTAAGGGCTAACAATTGTGTTTTGTCGGGGGTGAAATTGCAAGAAATTAAAAGTTTAAAGGCAATCAGGAGTGCAATTAAAAGAAATTAGAAGAACAGAGACTTAATTGAAATTTTCACATCCTAAATTAAAAATCCTAATCTTACCCACACGACGTGTTGTTCAAACATAAAGAAGAGAAGGTGAGTGACACGCTGCTTGGTCGACTTGGCCTCTGTTTTTGACAGTTTTGGCTTATCAGGTTGGAAACTTCAAACAAATAAATGAAAAGCTACAAGCAAACCTTCAAATTGAGCAAGGTTTGATTCAAATGAAAGGTGTGCATCCCTTTGCTAACTTTAGGTGGTCTCAAACGATAATGATGTTTAAAGGTCTTCAACGAAGCCTTGAAAATAGGCAACTCAGTCGGCTCTGACAGTTTTAGCTAGTCGAGTTGACAACTTTAAACAAATGAATATGGAGCTACAAACCTCCAACTTTAGCGAGGTTGGATTAAAATGAAAGGTGTGTATCCCTATATCAATTTCAGGTGGTCATAGGCAATGATGACATCAAAATTAGTCCGAAGAAGCCTTGAAGTAAGCAACCCAGTCAGCTCTAACAGTTTTGGCTTGTCTAGGTGGCAACTTCAAACAAATAAATGCAGGCAAGCCAACGTTAGGTGGTCACATGCGACGATGATATCATAATTACTCCAACGAAGCTTCAAAATTAGGCAAACCAGTCATCTCTAACAATTTCAGTTGGTCAAGTTGGCAACTTTAAACGAATGAATGTGGAGCTACAGACCCCAAAATTAACCAAGGTTGGATTTAAACGGAAGGTGTGAATCCCGTTTGCCAATGTCAGGTGGTCACAAGTGCCAATGACATCAGAATTACTCCAAAAAAACCTTGAAAGTAGGTAACCCAGTCAACTTAGACAATTTTGGCTAGTCGAGTTGGCAATTTCAAATGAATAAATGTTGAGCTACAAATGATTAGTACTTAAAAGTGTATTTTTATCAAGGTTTTATATCATCATATTGCACTTAAAGTATCATTAAATTTTCTAACTTGAGCATGTTTTATAATAACAAGTCTGATAACATAAGACATCTTTAATTTATGGTAAATGCTTACTTTAATGCAGACATATCTCACAATTTAAAGGATTGATTGATGTGTTTAATTATTGAAATTAAGAAGACAAAGAGAGGGCTAAGTTTAAAGAAAAGATGCTGGTTCAATTCAAACTGGAACATCATTTGGTTATTGGATCATAACTAGAGTTGTAGAACATGGATTGAGATATGGTTTATATGGATTAAAAGCTAAGACATAGGCCTAAAACTTTCATGAAGAGTCCAAGATTCAAAAGGGTCGTTTTCAAGTTCAAATTGTAGCAACAAAATAGAACTCAAAATATATCCTGTAGCCTAGACACTGTTCAATGTTCAGCCTATATCTCGAGTTATAGAAGTCAAAATGAGCTCATTCTTATTTGGTTGGAAAGCTAAGACAAATGCCCAGAACTTTTATGAAGACTATCTATTCAAATTATAATGTTAGCAATGACATTTTGTTCAAACAAGAAGATAATGATTGTCACCAAGTCAAGAGGTGGCCACCCACTTAATAATTAGTCATCAAATCAATAGTTCTGAATTTTAGCTTTTAAAAATAAGCATTTTCCATACATTTAGATATCATGGTGTTCAGATCAAGATCACTCTTTTTCTTTGTATTTTGTAATGTTCAAGTTTTATTTTATGTTTTATTAATCTCTTGTTTATGCTTTTCATTTCCTTTACTATACATAGTTAACTTATATTATGTTTATGTTTAGTTTATTTATGTTTTTTTTCTTCATAATGTTTAGCTAAGTTAATTTTATTAAAGTGAAAAGGGTACACTAATGGTGTAAGAATAAGTATAATATAAACTCAACATGGACTTTAATGTTTGATACTAACATGTTTTGTATTTGTTATCTTATTCACTCTTAATACCTTACTTGTTAAATGGTTAATCTAGATTTGTGTTGTGCAACCCTTGGTACAACAAATATTTAGCACTTTCATAGCCTACTGTATGGTATAACTGACACTTGTGCTATGAAAGGAACTTGATTTGATGTTAACATAAGTTATCACCATGAATACCTGACTATATTTACAAGTATTGGCATTACTTAAATAAGATAATTAATATTATCATGTTAATAATTTATAATCTGATTGGAACCTCCTTTGTGTGTGGTTTCCAGTTGAGTAATAAAAGGAGTTTATAATATACTTATTTGAAATACCATTAATGGATCCTCTTACATTGACAATTATTTTATTCTTGTTTAGTCCTTACATCAATATCACATCTCAAAAGTTCTCTTTAACTCCTTTTCATTTATTGCTTATAATTTTATGTAGTTCACCTCCCTATGGTTTGACCCTGGTCTTGTCAGGTTATTTATTACTTCGACACTCCTGCACTTGAGATAAGACATCAATCTTTTGATCGTGTCAACAAACATCAAAATTGAACAAGGTTGGATTCAAAGAAAAGTTGTGCACCCCCTCTACTAACTTCAGGTGGTTGAAGACAACAATGACGTCAAAATTGCTTCAACGAAGCCTTAAAAGTGGGCAACTCAGTCGGTTCTGACAATTTTGGTTGGTCAAGTTGACAACTTCAAATGAATGAATGTAGAGTTACAAACCTCTAAATTGAGCATGATTGGATTCAAATGAAAGACATGCATCCCCTCTATGAACTTCAGGTAGCCACAATTACATCAGAATGTCTTCAAGGAAGCCTCAAAATTGAGCAACTCAGTCATCCAAAGGTGAAACCCCATTATGTAAAAAAACCAGTTTTTTTTCTTGTGTTCATACTCAATGGCTTCTCATAGGTTTTTATCAAGGGTTCATAACTCTTCCCTTAAGATCAAGGGTTAGAATAGATTCAAAATTCTCCAAAAAAACCCTATAAATAGCCCCTTTAAAATCAAAGGAGAGGGGCTGGAAAAGAAGAAGGGAAAGTAGTTATTCTAGGTATCTTTCTAATCCAAAAGTAAGCCTTTATGGCTGCATTAATTGTTTTTAATTCGTTTTTTTTTCTATATTTATGTTTATAAAGCATAGCAAAGAGGTTTGAAATGCTTAACAAATGATGTTACATTCACGTCTTTATTGTTGTGATGCTCATTTTAATGTTGTTTTCATTCCAAGAACTAGTCAATTCAACTTCATGGTCATCAGACATAGTAACTCCACTAGATCCTATATAAGGAACTAGTCAATTATGCATCCTTTTTAGTTTTCATGTTTGAATTCTTATGGACTCGTAATGAAATTAAAAGAATTGTAACTAAACATTATTATGAATTGAACTTGATTACTTAACATAGGTGCAGTACACCTACCTGATGTCTGTGCCCAAGCAGAAATTCATTGTTGTTGTATAGATCTCATAACCTCTCCTGTATCAACAAAAGTAACTCATCATGTACAATTTGATTGTTATGGAAATCCCATTCAATTATCATTCCAATTGAAAAATTCAAATCCATGGTAAGAAAAAGACATAATATTTTCCATGCTCAATCACTTCCATTACATATACACATTTGAATTTTTTTTTAATCCATCTTAAAGAAATACAACACATTTTTCTATACAAGACCACATACCAATCTGAATTTGGTCTCCCTCCTTTTTATGATGCTTATTTGGCTGAACCTATAAATACAAAAATGAAGGTGTTCTTTTTCTTCAACTGTTTCATTTAATTACTTGTACCTTATTATATTAACACAAAGACACGTGCCTACTAATTTGATCAATCTAATCTTTTTAAAAATCTATATTTGTCATAATTTCCATTTAAAAATGACTTGTCCTCATTTCTCATTTTTTTATACAATTGATCCTTACCTTTACGTTGAGTCCATTAATTAGCACCATGTATGTCATGTCTACACAATTCATCAATCTCATCAACCTTAACAATTTTTTGGCCAAAAACTTGTCTAAGGTAAGACACTCAATATTTCTTCAATCTTCATCATTTATTCATTAATAAACAACTCTACTTCCAAATCAACACAATTTTACATATGAATATTTATATGATTCTTTATTCTTTTTCATCTTAAAAATCCATACAAGAGAATGTAGTATACTTGTACTTGAAAGACAATAGCAATAATTGTCCTTACATCATCATTGTAACATTTTCATACCATTATTTTCATTTTACAAGAGTTATTCATCAATCATGCAAGTTTCCCTTGAACCTACCAAGACCAATTTTTCATGTTTTTTTCTTTTCAATCACTTCATTTTCTCACCTTAATCACATATTTACAACTTACAAGTTATGTCTTAAATCTTTAAGAATGTTAACATGAGCAATGTTCTTTCTTACACTAATGCAAGAGCATATAATACATTAAAATTTTCAGTTTTGAACTAATTACTTCTCTTGAAATTGCTTGTTCAAACTCATAATATTGTAATTTACAAATCAATTTCTATTCCTCCATGTTCAAATGTGGTCAGCCCTAATATTTGAGTTTTCTCTTGATGTATTTCAAATTTCTTTTCTATTTTTCTTAAGTTTTTGTTCTTTCTTTACTAACTTAACTTATTTGTTTCATTAAGCTCCCAAAATCAAACATGTATAAGAACCATAATCTATCATATTTGGAGTTTTCATCTCCCCCAACACCATTTACTCAAAACATAATGAAAATAAGAAAAACTACCTTACCACACAAATCTGAGCAAGGTTCAAGGATGTTCTAGACAACTTCTTCTTTTTCCTCTTCTTCTTCTTAACCTGGTTTTGCTTCAAGTTTCTTCTTCCCTAATTGTCCCCCTCGTCTTAATATCTTTTAATGGTAGTTTCTTTCCTCACACTCACATCCAACTCCTTTAAACATCAATATTGTAAAGACATGTAAGTGAGTTTGGTGAAGAAAACACAACAAAAAGAAGTGTTTTGAGGCTGGCTGGCTAGCGCTACTACAAAGAGAAAGAGTCTTCTCTTTTGACTTAAGGTATTTAAACCTCCCCTTAATTGACCTAAGGCCTTGTTTGTTGTGTCACAATTTATATTTTAGTGTTTTGTATTGTCTTATGGCTGAATTCTTAACATTCCTAAGCTAACTTCCAAGATAATTTTATCATCTATAATTATTCATTTGATACACATGAATATTTTATTTTATTTCATATAATGTAATCTCTTTCAGTCAAATCTTTCATCATATCTCTTACTATCTTATATAAATTTATCAAAGTTTTGCACGTGTTATCATCAAGCTATATTTTGTTTTTCTAACCAGAAAAGCTTTTAGCCAAGGCTTTACATTTTCACTCACTTCACTCAAGCCAATAAAAAATCTCTGGACCCAAGTTCGTTCATTTTAGGATTAGACAAAGAGATTCTGATTATGAGTGTTACTTAGTTCCACTGATGCTTACTTGAACTCTCGTTTAAATTGAAACTCACCTTACACACCGAGTATCATGGAGACTCTCCTAGGGTTGAAGTTAACATTGTTTTTTTTTTAAAAAAATTCAAAAAACAAGAAAGGAAAAAAATCAAAATAGGGAGTAAAATGCATAAATGGGCTAAAGTGAAAAACAAGTAAGAATTAAAGTATAATTTAAAAAAATAAGAATACACCTAGAAGAGATGGTATAAATAGGGAATATATTTTTGAGAGGTGAGAAAGGCTAAAAACCCTAGCCATAAAAAAATAGAGAGAGAAAAAAAGATTTGAGTGAAAGAGAGAAAAATGTGCATAAATGTTTAGGTTGAAGAAGAAAAAGGAAAAGGGTGTGAAGATAAAAAATAAAAGAGAGTACTAGTAGTAGTAGTAGTAATAATAATAATAATAATAATAATAAAAAAGTGGATTGATTGACGTCAAATGAGCTATGAAGACCAAGCAATGTTTAGGACATCCTCAATTTTCTGTTATGTAGTTATTAAAAACTAAAGGATTGATTGATGTTATAAGAGATATGAAGACCGAGCAATGTTGTGATAGTTATCAATTAGAAAAACTTAGCAAATTACCTTTTCGCATTCTAAACATTCAAGTATTGATATTTTTGAGAAAATACATTGTGATTTATAGGGTCCTGCCCCTATTTTATCTATTGGAAAATTCAAGTATTATGTCTGCCTAGTAGATAATTTCTCTAAATATACATGGATAATTTCTCTTTAAAACAAATCTGATTTTCTAACAGTTTTTATATCACTTGAAAAGTGTGTTAGTAGGCAAAATTGTCAAGTCAATTCTACTCCACATGAATTGTTCATCAAGTATCTTGCCCTTACACTCCTGAACAAATATGTATGGTTGAAAGGCAAACAGAATTATAAGAGAACTAGGTATGACAATTCTATTTCATAGTGGTACTCTTTTATTTTTATGGGTAGAAGCTTTCACAACTGTTGTTTATCTCATTAATAGATTGTCCTCATCAACTCTTAATTCTGACACTCCTTACTTTATATTACATGGTAAACATCCTATTTATTCATCTCTTTGTATTTTTTGCTGAAGATGTTTTCCTTACACTTGGGACACAAGACAAAATAAATTTGATCTAAAAAGTGTTCCATGTATTTTTGTAGGCTATAGTGATCAATATAAAGGATATAAATGATTTCATCCAACAAGAAAATTTTTGTCTCATGACGTATTACTTTCAGTGAATCAATCTTTTCATATAAACAAACTAATAACAACAAAAATATTGATCTTTCTAATCATGTCACCAACATATTTGACTATTGACCAACTATTCTTGCTTCAAGTTCTACTATAGATACATCTGAAACACTAGCAGCACCACTATGCTTAAGCTCTCTGCCCACACCCATGTTGCATACCATGTCCTCAAACAAACCAAGTAGGTTCTTCCTCTAAATTCATTCCTCTAGTTAATGTTGCGCTACAAATCTATGGTGTCAGTATTGTAAATCAATATTAGCTTTAGCAGCCACACCATGACGCCTTAACTACTCAACAAAAGACAACACACGTTTAAAAAGAGATAGTACACACTTTTTTCTCTGACATCTCTAACTCTATCAAAGCACAATCTCTTCATAATGATTCTTACATTGATGAGCATATAGAAAACAATTCTTCAGCACCCTCAGTTTTAGTTCCTCACTTGTAGTCACTTGTTCAAAACGTGCTCTACAAGAAGCTACACAAACACTCTGTCATGATGCTTTCCACTTTACAATAGAAGAGTTATTCATAATCCCTCAGCTTTAGTTCCTTATTCTATGACCACTCATTCATAACATGATATCATCAAGCCAAATCCCAAGTATACATTAACATCTATTACCTCTGTAGGCATACCCCAAGAACCTTAAATTATGCGATCTGCACTAGCTCACCCAGGGTGGAAAGCAGTAATAGAGAGCAAACTCACATCCTTAATCAAAATCAGATATGAAAATTGGTACCTCGCACCATAGATATGCATATCATAGGTTTCAAATGGGTGTTTAAAACCAAAATCAAATCTAATTAAACCTTGGATTGCCTAAAACCTCGTGTTGTTGCCATAGGTTATAACCAGATTGATGAACTAGACTATATTGAAACATTCTCTCTAGTTGTCAAGCGAGGAATCATTCGGTTAATTATCAATATAGCTCTTGTTCATCTCTGGCCCCTACAATAACTTGATGTTAAAAATGCATTTTTGCATGGTTTAATTTCTAAAAACATCTACATGGAATAGCCACCAGGAATGGCAGATCCCCATCTTCCACAACATGTTTGCAAGCTTCAACACACACTCTATGGACTTAAACAAGCACCCCATGCTTGGTTTGATCATTTCAGTGTCTTCCTTCTAAAATATAGCTTTCATTGTAGCATAGCAAATCCATCTTTATTTATTTTTCATTCTGATTATGGCTCTCTCATTCTTCTACTTTATGTTGATGATATACTTGTGACAAGAACCATTGATACTCTTGTTGCATATTTCATTACGCATCACATTCCCACTACAAAATAGATTGCTGAGCTGTTTACTAATCCGATGTCCAAAGCTGTCCTTTTTCATTTTCAGAGGAAAATTTGCCTCCAGCCTCATCAACATTTGAGGGAAGGTATTAGCAATTATACAACAGCAACATCACATCTTTCTCATCCTCGTGCAGCTCCATAGCACTAAACAAAACCTCTACAACAATAGTAGTAGAAGATAGCAGTAGTAACATCACAACCTCTTTATCCTTGTTAGAAGGCGACAACAGAAGACAACATCAGCAACATCATAACCTCTCCATCCTTATCAACAATCCTAATCAATCTTAATCAACACCTATCACACCAACATCCAGGATCATAGAAAAAACACTCTAATGGTTACTTCAGAGAGTCTAATGACTACTACACTTCAGGAAGGTAACCCACCATACATGAAACTATAGTTGAATGCAAATTAGAGATAAATTAGCCTTCATAAATAAGGAATCATGTAACTATAGAAAGATATCTTAAATTCTATAGTTATGGAAAGTCAATAGACATCCTTTTTATTTATATATAGGACATCTTGTACAAGAAGAATTAGTAGTGCTCACGTTTGTATTTTTAGCAGCAAAGAAACAAAGATCAATCTTCTTCATCTACTGTCCAATCTATATTTTTCTTGGAAGCACTTACAAGCATGGATTTCTTAAACACAAAAATTATTTTCTTGCATTTTGGATTTTACAACATGTTTCTAAATTTCAAAGGGTGTTGGCCAATATTCCAAAAATACAAAAATCTTATTTTTGGGGAATTCATATATTATTCACTATTAATATTTGGATAAAGAAATCTTAAAGGGGTGAATATCCAAAATATTATTGGGAATAACTTGTTATTATTATTCACTGTTAATGTTTGGATAAAAAAACCAGGTGGTTACTATACAAAATATTTTTCTAGGAATAATAAGTCATCACACATCCTTGAAAGAAGCCTCGATTATAATTAGGGACATTTCAATTTTTGGCTCCATGGTTTACGAGCCGTGAAAATATGAATCAAACATAGATTTCAAGATATCTGCATTGGTTCTCCTTAGTACTTTGTAAACATATTTAAGGTATGATCCACATTGGCCAAGGGTTTTTTCTTTTTAGACTTTGAGCATGAGTTTGTTCATCGTAGCAAACTTACCCTAGAAAAACTGATGGGATTAGAAAACATCAATACCATAGCAATTATAAGGCAAACCAAACACCAAGAAGTTTACCTTAGGTAGGGCATACTAGGGGTGTTAAAACCTTCACTTTACGCAACCAGTCCCTTGCCTAAGAGTCTCTAAAGATCAGTTATGGTTCCTAGTGACCATAATACTAGGTGACAACTCCCTTTTTCACAAAACAATGACCCCCAAATCGATTCCTCACTCTAAGAAGGGTCGCCGAGACGTCAAGCTCTTGCGAGGGTGCGACATTTTGATTGCACAATTTAAATTCCAAGTTATTTTATTTTCAATTTCTTTTATGTTGAGTGTTTATCCTTGATCTTATTGCTTAAAGTTTTTTGTTCAATTATTGTTTGATATATTGAATCATAATGAGATTAAGAGGTAATGTATGATTAAGAGCTTTTAGGATTAAACACCATTAGTTGAGAGAAAAGTAGAAATATTTTACCATGATTAGTGAAATTATAGAAAAATCCACTAAACTTAATGAATCTTCAAATAATGTAACTTATATAGATATAAGTTGAATTATTAGGTGAATATATTTTTAATATTATTTGAGATAAAAATTAAATAATTAAAGAATCTTTTAATTATGAACACGGGGATTTGGAATTTTATAACAATGAATTGCGGAGGATTAACTAGGTGAAATCAAAAGTTCTAGATTTATTTTTATTATCTATACAACCTTAAGTTTATTCTCTATTTTTTTAATTTATTTTTGTCAAACTTTTTAGTTTAATTTAGGTGATCAATTCTATAAAATTTCAGTTTGATTTCTAAATAGTAATTCATTTAGTAAATTTTAATACTCAATAGCATAATTACTTCTTAAGGGTTCGACAATTTTTTCTTCATAAAATCTTTATTACTTGCAGCGATTTTGATCTCTTGAAAATATTATCACACAAAGTTTTTGTTGCTGTTGTCAGACATTAATTATTTGTTATTGATATTGATACTAACTAGATTGTTACTAATTTATATTTTCTCAATTTAATTATTAGAAAAAATTACCTTGGACATCCTATAGTTAAGTTCAAATTATACTTTGGCTCCATTGTTTTGTAAATTACAGAAAATATCCTCAATCAACAAAAAATTCCAAATCACGCCAAATAATCAAATTATATATATATATATATTTACAAACCCGTAAATGACAAACATAAACCCATTTCTCTCTCTATTCATGTATGATTTCTTAAAAAAAGCTCTTTACAAAATTCTACAAAATATATGCTCATTTGAGCCTTTAATTCTACGGAATCAAAGTTTGGGTGCTTTGTAGTGAATTCTTAAAATTAGGGCATAATCTCACTTCTTTTTCTCGAATCGTGACTACAATAATCAAGTTAGTGGGTTTAATGGTTGTTTAATTATTGTTATTTCCTTAGAATATTGTTTGGTTTACTCAATTAAACAAAAACAAATGCATAAAATTAGGGGGAACTTGTAGTTCCTTGTAGAACCTAAAGATCCCTAAGTTATTTCTTGTTCATTCTTCAATGTTCAAAAACTTGAAGGGGTTTAGGAAAGTAGGAAAATATTATGGATCATTTTCATTAAAACCTAAAAAATCCCCAATTTGAAAATTAGGACTACTATTCATATAGTGAGTAATTTTTTATTCTTTTAATGTAACATATTTAATAAGTGTTTAATTATGCAGGAAATAAAATGCCTAGCATTATTATACATCATGAAATTATTTGATACTTTATTAGCAATTTCTTCTCTAAATATATGTCTTACATAGACTTGAAGTTCATTTGCAAGAAAGTTTATGACGTTGACTTGCATAGGTTTAGTATATAAGATAATAAGGGTAATAAAATAGTTGATGATGCCTTGACAATGCAGATTTTGAATATGTATGAAGTTGAAGGGGAGGAAGAAATCTACATTTATATTGATGTTGGTCCTAATGTTGCTCCATTACAAATGAAAATGCCTAAATGTTATACAAGCAAACCAAATGCAAGAATAAAATATTTTCCGAACAAAAATGGTAATAAAGTTATATTAATTGTCGGGGAAGAAGATTTAGCTGAAGAAAATGATGGTGTTGGTTTAGGTGAAGGTGAGGGTGCAACAGCAACAATGGGTATTGGTAGGGATGACAAAAGTTGTGGTGTAATTTTGATGTTGGTGTTGGTAGTTGTAGTAGAGGTGTGGGTAGTTTAGATTATAATGTGAGTGAGTGTGAGAAAGATTATGAGGATGATGATTTTAGTGAAGATGATGAGGATTATATTATTTAAAATAAAAGGGGATTTGATTTCTTGAATAAAAATGAAAAGGAATTGATTAATAGTTTACAAGGAGATTCCTATTTTGGTCAAATATTAGATGGTGTAATAGACTTAAAAAATGAATGGAAGTACAGTGATGAAGATGACCTTGATGTTAAAGGTAATGAAACTTATGATAGTCAGGATGAAGGTGATGATGATGAAAGTGGAAAGGATGGAAAAAAAAGTATAATAATAAGATTTTTTTATCCTACTACTGATTTTAAATGTAAAACATTTAGGTGGGTGTTGATGGATCAATTAAGTTTGCTCACTTTAGAGATGTTCTTAGAAAATATGACTTGAAGTATTACACTTGGGAGGAATATTTTATATATCATTATTATGTAGGCTAGATAATTAGGAGATGTGTATCTGAAGAAGAGAAGGAGAGCATGCTTCTACATTTTCATTTATTAGAAGTAGGTGATGTAACCATATTATGTGATAGTTTTACCCACATTTACCTACTATTTTCCCCATGTTTTATATATAAAATACCTTGATATTCTTTGTTTTATGTCTTTAAAGTACTTTTGGATGTAATATTCAAAAACAAGTAATTTGGAGATAAAATTCAGACCATGTTTCAATCCATGTTGAATATTGGAAGATTTCACCTTCGATCGATGTTTTATGCAGAAATTAAGTATTAGAGGTCAAAATGAAGTGATTCTAGTGGGATTAGAAAGATGACATCCATATCATTCTATACATATATGACAAGAAAAAAAAAATCATGAAAATCACAGGCTTCAAAGACAAGTCTCGCATTCTACCAGTTTTGACCTTCAGTCATTACAACTTGAATATCCTGAGTTAGAGAAGTCCATTTGATGCAAACTCAGTTTTTTTTGGATTTCTGACTCAAAGACCTATCAACCTATTAAATTTTAGCAAAAGAAAAAAAACTTATATGAGAGAAATATGATTTTTCTAATACAACTCATAAATTCTGTTAGTGGACAGGTTTTGTGAAGAAACAAGTTCAACTTACTTCTCAAGCATCCAAACCGACATGACAATTGTTTTTTCATATGGAAAAGGTCTTTATTTGGGCAAATTAACTTCACTAATTCCAAATTCAAAGCTTGAAGATTTTATACAAGACTATTTTTTCTTCTTTATAAGAAAGTTGTTGTTGTACTGCTTAAATATAGATTGTCTACATTGGAAAGGACTCCTATTTTTATATTAGGATACAAACGGACTAGTAAGAGTGTGGGGAATATGGTTTTTTATCAGATAAAAAGAAAGAGAGAAAGAAAAATTGATGGCATCCAAAAAGAAACCCTCATCTTTTTTTCCTACACCCGAAATTATATTTTCATCTTTTCTCTTCCTTTGGTTTTTGATAGTCATGCAAGGCTAAGTTATTTTTCTTTGTTGAAAGGATACAAAAGCTTTTAGATTTTAAAAACTGTAAGATCTATTTTATCTTTTCTTTTCAGTTTATATGATGAGTATGAATGTTTTCCTATGATTGTTTAGTTTGATTGTTAGAGCGGACTCTAAGTTATTATTCTAACTAGTCTATTGCTAAGTTTGCTATCAAAACCAGAGTTATGATATTTAACTTGTGAAGCGACTAAGTTTAATAATTATGGCGTATCTATATTGTTAATTTTAGGGAAAACATTCAATTAAATCGAACATAGAATACAGATAATTATGTTGTTTAGATTTATCAATATATCTAGTTCTTAAAGCTCCCTTTGAATTAAATTACAAGTGCAGACATTGTGGTTATTTAATGGTCAGGGTTGGTTATACTGCAGGTTGGTTAATTAACTAATATTAAAGAAAGATAAATATTCAGAATATAAATTGATATATCGTTTCAATGATCAGTTTTGATTTCTGTCGATGGATGTTTACTTGAGACCAAGGATTTTCTCATAATAAGTCAGTTTATTTAATTTAGTTTGATTACTTTATTTTGTTTATCTTAGCATAGCTTATATAACCTCAACCCCTGCCCCTCAACTTTGAACCCTCCCCCTCAACTTTGAATCATTTAGCATAAAGACCTAAACTAAATCTTTCTCGTGGGATCGACCCTTTACTTGCTCTATACTATCTTATTTGTTTAAATTGGGATAATTAATTTATGTGACTTTGACATCGCAATAATAAGTGGTCACTTTGGTGGAGCACAAAAGACAACAAAAACTTTGCAATTTGGTTTTTATTGACCTTTTATTTTTAAGGACTCTTTTAACCTTGTTAATTCTAATCAATGTCAATAAGTTGAGAATATTTCTAGGAAATATAAGATGCCTTTGAATAATATTTTAGTGATTGAGTTGTTTGACGTTTAGGGGATAAATTCCATGAGTCCTTTTCCATCTTTATATTCTAATAAATTTATATTGATGGTTATAGATTATATCTCCAAGTGGGTAAAAAAATTTTCCTTGTCAACCAATGATGTTAAGGTTGTTGTAAGTTTTTTTTTGAAAAAATGTCTTTTCTCCATTTAGCATTCCAAAGGTAATAGTTAGTGATAATGGGAAGCATGTTTACAACCATCAATTTATAGCTTTACTTACGAAGTATGAAGTTACTCATCGTGTGGCAAGACCATATCTCAAACAAGTGATCAAGTGGAGGTGTCTAATAGAGAGTTAAAAGGCATACTGGAAAAGACAATTAATAACTCATAAAAGAATTGGGTATGAAGATTAGAAGATGCATTACTGGCTTATAGAACAGTATTTAAAACAACAATTAGAATGTCACTTTAGTGGTTAGTTTATGGAAAAGCATGTCATTTTCCCATGGAGTTAGAACATAGAGCTTACTGGGCAATGCAGACATTTAATTTTGATTTAAAGGTTCCATGTGAGAAAAGAATGTTGCAAATCAATGAAATGGATGAGTTTCGTAATGATGCTTATGAAAGTGCTTGGATTTACAAGGATAAAACTAAAAGATGGCATGATAAGCATATTTTAAAAAAGAAAGTTTGAAGTGGGGAAACATTTTTTACTATTCAATTCAAGACATTGAGTTATTTCTAGGAAAATTATGATCAAGATGGTCGGGACCATTTGTTGCGACTCTTTTTTTTTTTTTCATATTGAGCAGTTGAAGTTAATCATAAGACAATGGACATTCAAGATCAATGGAAAAAGGTTAAAACCTTATGTCGATGGAGATTTTAGCATGCAAAAAATTTCCATCAATTCCAAGTATTCTAAATAATGATTTAGAGAATGTCTGCATTTCTTACTTTCTCTCAGTTTATTTTTGTTTCTCTTCTTTCTCATTAAGGACAATGTTTTAATCAAGTTTGGGGGAAGGGAGTTAGTTTATGTTAAAAAAAAAAAAACAAAATAGAGAGAATTGGTTAGATGAATTAAAAAGGCATATGAATAAAAAATCATCAATTGTTTTGCATACCTAGATAAATTTTATGTGAATATTATAAATTTATATGATCTCAACAAACTCTAAAGCTTGTTTGATGACATTTAATATGAAATCCTAGACAAAATATATTACGTGAGAAATGATTTAAACATTCTTTGAATCGATTGAGCCTTACAAGCTTATCTATTTATTATTTTTATCCCTAGTCACCTCTTTAAGCTTTGATTAATTATAATTTAGCCTTACAATGTTTTAGCTTAAACACTAATATCCTCACTTTTTAAGAGAACTAGGTTTATCAATTAAACAATCCTTTAATTAGTCAATGTATTAAAAATATCTCACCTAATAATTCAACATATCTCTATGTAAATTAAATTATTTGAAGATTCATTGAATTTTTCTATAATCTAACTGACCATGGTAAGTTATCTTTATATTTCACTCAACTAATGATGTTTAATTCTAAAAGCTTCTAATCATAAATTATCTTTTAAGTCTCGTTATGATTCAATAGATTAAACAATAATTGTCCAAAAAGTTGTAAGCAATAAGATTAAGATAAACACTCAACATGAAAGAAATTGAAAATAAAATAATTTGGAATTTAAATTGTGTAATTAAAACTATAATACATCAAAACCATAGAAAAAATAACTTTCGTTCATAATGAATCTAAAATAAATTATTTTCTTATTAGAATAGGTCATAAGAAAAATAAGAAGAAGAATAAAATTCTTTTTCTTGGAATCAATTGACGAAGCATTCCATGACATCGTCTAGTTTCTTTTGATTCTCTCTTCCTCTCCTACTCTATTTTAATGGTAAGAAACCCTTCTTTTTATCATCTTTGGTCATGGTCTCTTCCCTTAATCAAGCCTGATTTTTGCTATTAGAATGACTTAGTATGAGAAAGTCATAAACATACAAGTTGTAGATATTTCTCATGAATTTCTTTTCACATCAAGATGTAATAATTTGGATATCTATAGAGAAAGTTATGTCTGAATCATCAAGATGTGTTCCTGAGATTTCTAGTACAAACATTTCTTCATCTTACAATAGGGAATTTCACTTTTCTCTCTCTTTTCTTTTCCAAAATGTATATACAGCCGATAAGGGAATTTTTAGCATGTATATTTTCCACTATTCATGCTTTATTTTGAAATATTTTGGATGTGTTGCACAAGTTAATTAGAATTTTAGATCCCTTTTTGAACTATTGACCTTGTGGGAAATTAATGTGTTTTCAGATACTAGGTTACTGAGTAGGCAGAATCCAGCAGTAAAATCGAACATTTATTGATTTTAGGCTACAAAGAAAGTTATACAACTCAATTCCAGGCATTCGTCACCATTTTCAAATATCTGAGATGAAGGTCTACAAAACATATGAAGGGCATAAAACTCATTTTTGCTGTTTCGAAGCCCAAAAAGCGAGTCAAAAAACAGGGATTGAATCAGACTCGAACTTCCTGCACTCCAAATGTTGTCTCGGGTTATGGCCCATATCTCAAGTCTCAAAGATCCAAAATTGCAATATTCGTGTCGTTGGAAAGAAGATTCGATTTTATACAATTTCCCCATAAATAGAGATCTTTGAATTCACACGTTTCTTGCCTGAAATCTGGCTCACAATACCCAAATAAGAAAGGAATACGAAACAGAGAAGGAAATTTTCTTCTTTCCATCTAGGGGTAAAAAGGCCATAATATAAAATAGAAAAAGAGGGGTTCAGCGGGGGACATAGAGAGACATTGAGATACCTGAGAATACACCAAAACACGAGAGAGGAGGCGGCACAAAGTGAGACAAAAATAGAGACAAATAGGGGGATGAAAATCAGAGAAGATTGGAGGACATCTATCTATTCTGCAGTCATTCTCTGCTTTTGAGTGATGTTTATCATATCAAGTTTGTTTCTCTTTAATTTAACTATGGAGTAGATTTTTATTCTGGGATTTTTTTATGTAACCTCACTATGAATATGTGAACAATTTCGTTGATTGAATTATTATATTAGTTGTTGAGTATTTCATCTTATGTTTAATACTTGTGTATGTTTGGCCAACATCTACATGATTTGGAATTCAATTTGAGACTGAGAAGTGTTGTTTTAACCATTGTTTGAAATACCTTAATAAATCTATAGGATAAGATATCCTAGGAACTTTTGTGATCATTAAAGGTTTTACGGTACTTAATAAATTTTAACAAGTTCAGAAATTTCGTAGAAAATATGAAGTTTGCTTGTCAAAATAATTCATTGATACTCGAGAGAAATTAATGTTTAAATTAGAAAATCTTGATTATCAATGCTAGGAGTAATTAATTCAATTGAGTAAGTTCACATAGAAATAGTTATGGTAAGTCAGAAATCATAGAACCAGTAGAATTGAATTCAATAATATTTAATTAGTTGGTTGTTTGTTTTTAATCATTAATTTTTGTTTCGTAAACTATCTCATTTGATTTCTCAAATATATCATAATTTAAAAGAATTTGATAATTACTAGTAATTTTTATAAATTCTCGTGGGACGATACGCTACTCATCATTTTATTACTTGTTACGATTCGTGCACTTGAGAAATTAGCCAACAACAACTTCTTCAAGGAAATTTAATCATTTAATTTTTTTTTAAATGGACTTCCATGAATTTATTTCTTCCTACATATAAATAAAAATACATAAATAAAAACTATATAAAATAAAAATATTTAAGATAAACTAGTATAAAATTAAAAGTAAGAGTAGATAAAATTCATATAAAAATTAAACATATCAAGAAAGAACTCAATGGAGGTGGTATCCACCTTTATGGATATTGAAAAGGTAAATCAAAGCTTAGAAAAAAATGTATTTGATTTGATTTTGAGTTTTTGACGTGATTATAATGTGTTTTGTTGTTAAAAAGGAGGTATAAAGGTTCATGGAGTTTTTTTATCATATTTTTTGGTGAAGAAATGGTTGAGATATGGGTTTTTAGGGTTGAAAAGCTTGGACTTTGATTTTTCAATAACATAAGCCACCTATGCTAACCATGAAAGATGATAAACAAATGACGTGTTGTTTTGCTAGTGTAGATGACATGTCATCTATAAAAACTAAAAAAAAAAACACTTGGGGTCGTCAACCTTTAAAGAAAAAAAAAACTAGGTGTGCGGGCCTAAGTTTTCAAGTCTAGGCACGCCTTGGTTTCATATTGGGTTAGACGTGTCTGGCTTTTCAATGTTTTTCACTATATTTCAGTAAACATGATTATGAACTGTCTTTTTTGTTTTGATAATTTTTTTTTTGTTAACAACATGATTTTTTAATAAAAACATAAGAAAATTGAAATAAATATTTGCAAGAATTTAAATTATTTTAATTCAGGAGAAAAATATATTTCTTAGCTAAAACTCCCATTATTCATGAATTTCCTTTTTTTTTCTACAAAAATATGTATTTTTATTAGAAACCTAATTTTTTAAAATATTATCATGATTTTCAATTAAAAAAAAAAAGTCATGTATTGAAAATTTTTATGTAACTATATGATAAAAAATGATTAATTTTAAAAAAATTATAAAAAATTATAATTACAAAATAAATATTTTATTCTCATTGAATATTTGATGAATATTCAATAGCAATTTCATAAAACAATAAAATATAATTTTTATTCATAAAATAATTGCTAATTTTACCATAAAGCTCTAATCTAATTTGAAAGGCGTGGCATAATTGAATGATTTCTACAATATTAGTGTAATTATTTTAATCAAAGATAAAATTTCTATAACCTAGTTTTTCCCTTCAAAGCCCATATATCAACCTTCTATTTACCTAAAAACACCAAAACATATTCTACAAATCTTCATAATCATTTTCAACCTCAAAACACACTGTAATTAGTTTAAAAACTCAAAATTAAATAAAATTAAAACAAAAATTTTGGATTGTAATCTATCTTTTTTCTAATATAATTAAAGAATCAAATCATATAAATTAAACTCTCATCTTTAAAACTAACATTGTGACACTAATATCATACATTTTGTTATGATTAGTCAAAAGCTTTATATTTCCTCTTTCTTTTTTAATGACTATTTCTCTTCTTTCAACTCTCAGCGATAGAAACATTATATAAATAAAAGTTTTGTGATCAAATGATAAACATTACAAACTACTGGAATCAAAATGTAAAGAGAATCTTTGTCAACTGTTGGATGAATAGTTTTTTTTTATGAGTGTGTGCATAGTGTTTAATTTTGTGTAGGTTTTTTTTAAAATTTATAATGGTAATTAGTAAGCCTTTAAGCACAAGGGAAGTTAAAAACTTCGAGGCTTAATAGAATAGGTGGGCACTGAGAAACATTGATGCAGTCAAGAGGAAAGGAACCAGATTGAAGCCTCCCTAAAAGGTGGAGGCCTGGAGAGAACATTTGCAGGAGGATAAATTTTTGGAGGGTTTTTTTTTTTTTTTATCACATATTTTAACTCTTTTTTAAGAGTTAAGACTACACAGCCCACATCCACGTATAAAGCCCAACTAATAACTCCGGCCTATGCCATATTCCTGTGTCTGGTGGTAATGGATTCATCTTTTCTCCTAAATTTTTTAAATGTTCCTTTTGAGCTGTAGGGTAGATGCATTTTTTTCAAAGAAAACCATTGTAGAGATCAGTAGATGTTGTGATGGATAGAATTACTGATGTTATCATTGTGCGTGGTGCTGGCACTCTTCCATGGTACTCCACAAAATCCATTTACATGACTGCCGATGCACACCTGTAAATCCTTCAGTGCCATTGGATTCCGGTCAAAAGGATTATAATGTCGTTTATAAGGCTCTACTTGTTTCAGGATTAATATAACATTTTTATATGTGCGAGGCAGCTGTTTTCCTTGCTTTGTTTACCTAGTTGCCTAAATTATGCGTAATTAGTTTAATATTTTAGACAAACGAGACAAATGAATCTCTGGTATATTTTTCTTGGAGTGTAAGAAAAAATGGAAAATGAAAAAAAAAAAAAAAAACATCAAAGGGCACGTCTAATCTGGTATATAACATGAACACGAGTTTGTCTCGCATGCTAGCTCACTCAGTCATAGCAAGCAATTGTTACTAGCCAACTTAAACATAATGACTTTCAATTCTTTTTGTGTGTTAGGATAATATAGTTTTGTCCTGAATCTCTAACCATTCAAGGGAAAAAAAACTAAAAAGGGTCTATTATTCTTTGAAATTCTTATCAGGTATAAAGTACTAGTTTACTTCTTGCATTATTAGTTGGATAAAATAAAATAAAACTTCAAAAAACAATATCCATGTCACATTAAACTTTTTAGCATTGCCATTAAACTTGGTATTTCAAAACTCATAACGTTACATGTTTTATTATGGGTTAATAATGCATTTGTTATTCTACTTTTATATATTTTTTATGGATTCTATATATGTAAAACTATCTTTTTTAAAATTTATATCCTTCTATCTATTTTTTTAGTTAGATGAGGGTATTTTGGCGTGAAAAATCTATTTTTCACCTATTTTGACCCAAAACACTTTATATACATCCTTATTAACTACAAAAACAAACAATACATCAAGCAAAAAAAAAAAAAAACTCTCCTAAAACAACTAAAAAAAAATTAAACCAAGAAAAAAAAATTTCTCTCGACCCCGATATGTTTTTCAAGTCAAGATGAAGGTTCAAAACAACCATCATCAAACTCTCATTATCGAATGGAACCTGTTGAACACAATAATGACAAATTTTATCGCTAAAAAGTGGCACAACCGATTATTTTCTCTCTTTGTCGTTTTCAAGTGACTTTCCCTTCATCTCTCAAAAATTTAGGACTCAAACCAAAACAAAAAATTTTGGACCAAAATAAATATTGTCAAGAATATAAGAGTAGGCATACTTTTTCTCTATTCTTTACATTTCATTCCTCCATCTTTTAATTTGGTATTTTTCTTCCCTCTAATTTCAAGCTGAATTCTATCAAATTAGGTTATGGAAGGATTCACTTGTAAGGAAAAAGTTGTTTCATTGTTCATATGAATAGTGAAGTACTGGGACAAAACCCTAGATCTTTAAGTATATACTAGATCATTGGCCCCCGTTACACTATGGGTTGGATAAAAAAAAATTTAACGTGCAAAAAAATGTTTAAGCATTGCTAATATTTTTTTCTAGTAAGAAAGAAAATTTAATCAAGTGGGGATTGATCCAATGTGACCTAGTCACATTGATAGGTTCAAAAGCAACTCGGGTATCTATTAAAAACACAATAACATATTGGATGGATTAGGGTTAATCCAAGTTAACCTGTCAATCTGCATACCGAGTCATAAGACCATGATAACCCCCATAGTAAGAAAATTAAAACATGTTATGAAGCTCAATTTCTAATAAACTCAATGTTGAAGGATGAAATTAAAAAAAAAATAACATGAGTCAACCCAGGTTATCCTACCAACATCGCAACCTGGTCATGAGACCAGGATAAATTAATAAAAAGAAAATTGAAAGAAATCTCAATCAATCTAGTGTTGAAAGATGAAATTGAAAAAAAAAATTAATAAAAGACGCAGAAAATGACTTGAGTCAACTCAGCTTAACCTGTCAAAACCGTGACTCGAGTCATTAGACGGGGATAACTTTATAGAAAAAAAAAACTGAAACAAATAACAAAGCCTAATTCTCAATCAACCCAATGTGGAAGGATAAAGTTGAGAAAAAGATCAATTAGGAAAATGAGAAAAAAAAACTTGAGTCAATTGAGTTAACTCATCATACTTGTACTTTGGGTCATGAGTTTAGGATAATCTTATAAAAATAAATTAAAAAACATTATGAAGTTCAATCCCCAATAAACCTAACGTTGAAGAATGAAATTGAAATTGACAAAAACAAAAACATAGATTGCAAAAAACAAATACAAAGGAAGAAAAGAAAAACATTATTCCACCGAATAGTGTTATATGAAGAGAAGTACAATGAAATCCCCTCCTTTTTTAGTTTTTTTTTTTTGTTAATGTTATTTAATATTACTATTTATTTAGTTAAAGCTATGTTTTTTTCCTCTCTCCTTTTAAAATAAATCCAAACTAAAAATATATAGCAAGAAAGTGAGTTAGTAGCTTAGCTGACAACAGTAAAGTGGTAAAGAGTCAAATTAGGGGGAGAGGACACCCTTGTTTGAATCCTACACTTGCATCTCTCAACTCATAAGTAAGTGTGTGATCGACTAGGAACCTGGAGTGGATGGGCTCACCACTATGGTTTGCTCTTGGAAGAGGCCACTCACCTGTGAGTCATGTTTAGGAGTATGTTTATGACTAACGGGATCGTAGGGACTCCTAAATAATTTTGTTTTATTATTTCCACTACGTTTATGATATTTAGAAACCCAATACCTTTAACAATAAAAACGAATATCTTGTATAAAAATGAACCTATACCAATAAATTTAAGAATAAAAAAACTAGTGTAAAGAAATTTATCATCTTGGTATATCGATTTGTTGTAAATTCATGCAACCTATGAAACTGTACAAGAAAAAATAAATCTCTCCTTTTCTTTTTCTCTTCTTTTAATTTGATAAATTATGATGATGCAAAATTCTTAATACTTTGAGCAAGAGGCTTGTTCTTCTTGTTGGGTAGGGTGTTCTACTTAAATTAAATATTTGAATTTGATATATATTGAGCGTTGGAGAAATAGTTTAATATATTATCAATAAACTAAAACTGCTCAGTGTTTCACTGTGCAAGTCTACAGTGAAACGCTGAGCTGTTTTCTCCTCCTTTTTTTTTTATTTTTTTTCGTTTTCTATGCCTTTATAGGTTTTTTTTTTTGCTTTTTTCTTTGTATTTTTTTCTTTTAATGAATTTTTTTTGTTTAATTTAGTTTGTTAATGTTAATTTTTTTATTTAGTTATCAGATTTTCATGACACGGATCCCAGGTTTGACGGGTTAACCTGGTTTGACGAGTTAACCCGAATTTTTTTTTTGCTTTTTTTCTTTTTAATTAATAACATATACTAAAACTGTTCAGTGTTTCACTGTGTAGTCCACAGTGAAACGCTAAGCTATTTTTTTTTGTTTTAAATTTTTTTTTCTGCTTTTTATGCCTTTATGGGTTTTTTTTTTTTTTTTTGTTTTTTTTTTTGGGGTTTTTTTTTTTTTTAATGAATTTTTTTTGTTTAATTTAGTTTGTTAATGTTAATTTTTTTTTTAGTTATCAGACTTTCATGACACGGATCCCAGGTTTGACGGGTTAACCTGGTTTGACGAGTTAACCCAGAATTTTATTTTTGCTTCTTTTCTTTTTAATTAATTTTTTTTCATTTAGTTTAGTTTTTTAATGTTAAATTTCTTTCTATTTAATTATCAGACTTTCATGACACCTATCCCGGGCTTGACGGGTTAACCCGTCAATTTGTTTTTCTATTTAGTTATCAAACTTTCATGACACGAATCCCAGGTTTGACGTGTTAACCTGGTTTGAAGGGTTAACCCAATTAATTCAGATTCTTTTCTTTTTCTTCATTAGTTTTTTTCTTTCTGTTGGTTTTTTTTCTTTGTTTTTTTAATTAATCTATTTAATTATCACATTTTTATGACACGACCTTGCAGCCACACCCACATTCAAGGCTCTTGGGCCCAGTGTTGCAGCCAGACTCACTTAAACTTGAGTCATGTAAGTTTAATATTATAAATATTACTCTTGGGTCAAGCGTTGCAACTAAATCAAAGGCTCTTGGGCATATCTTTGCAAAAAAACCTAACACTCTTAGATCTTAGTCTTTTTTGATATTTTTTATGCAAGAAAACAAATTTAACCCGTGGCGTGTGGTTTTTTTTTTTCTCTTTTCCTTTTTAAGCCTTTTACCGTGGATTGCACAGTACAGTCCACAGTGAAAAAACTGATTCCTTTAGTTTTTTTTTTGTCTTTTTTTGAATTAATTTTTTTAATTTAGTTTCTTAATATTAAATGTTTTCTATTTAATTATCAGACTTTCATGACATGGATCCCGGGTTTGACGGGTTAACCCGGTTTATTTAGATTTTTTTTTCTTTTTCTTCATTAGTTTTTTTCTTCCTGTAGGTTTTTTTCTCTTTGCTTTTTTTCTTTTTAATTGATCTTTTTTTTAATTTATTTCATTAATAATAAATCTTTTTTCCATTTAGTTATCACACTTTCATAACACGAATTCCAGGTTTGACAGGTTAACCTGATTTGGCGGGTTAACCTGGTTGATTCAGATTTTTTTTCTTTTTCCTCATTAGTTTTGTTCTTCTGATTTCATCTTTTAATATTGTATGCAGTCCACAGTGAAAAGGCTGAAACTTTTATTTTTTTTTTGCTTTTTTTTTATGCCTTTCACTGTGGACTGCACAGTGCAGTCAACGGTGAAAAGGCTGATGCCTTCTTTTTTTATTTTTAATTAATTTTTTTATTTAGTTTGTTGATATTAAATTTTTTTCTATTTAGTTATCAGACTTTCATGACACGGATCTCGGGTTTGACGGGTTAACCTAGTTAATTTAGATTTTTTTTCTTTTTCTTCATTAGTTTTTTTCTTCTTATAAGTTTTTTTTTCTTTTATTGTTTCTTTTTATTTAATATTTTTTTATTTAATTTAGTTCATCAATATTAAATTTTTTTTATTTAGTTATCGACTGATGCCTTTAGTTTTTCTTTTTACTTTTTTGCTGTTTTTATGCCTTTAACTGTGGACTGCACACTGGAGTCCACAGTGAAAAGGCTGATGCCTTTTTGTTTGTTTTTTTCCTTTTTAATTAATTTTTTTTCGTTTAATTTAGTTTGTTAATGTTCAATTTTTTTCTATTTAGTTATCAAACTTTCATGACACGGATCCCGGATTTGACGGGTTAACCTGATTTGACGGGTTAGCCCAGTTAATTTTGTTTTAACCTGTCAATTTTTTTTTTCTATTTAGTTATCAAACTTTTTCGACACGAATTCAAGGTTTGACAAGTTAACCTGGTTTGAAGGGTTAACCCAGTTAATTCAGATTTTTTTCTTTTTCTTAATTAATTTTTTTCTTCCTTTTGGTTTTTTTCTTTTTAATTAATCTATTTAATTATCACACTTTTATGACACGACCTTGCAGCCAGACCCACATCCAAGACTATTGGGTCTGGTATTGCAGTCATACCCACTTAAACTTGGGTTATGCAAGTTTAATGTTATTATTAATATTATAAATATTACTCTTGGGTTAGGCGTTGCAAAAACCAATCTTTATTATTATTAATAGCTTTGCAAAAAGACCTAATACTTTTAGATCTTAACTTTTTTTGATATTTTTTATGCAAAAACCATTGACCCGCGGCATCGCGCGGGTCATATAACTAGTATATATATAAAACTGGGGTAAAAACACTGTTCATATTAATTCACCCGTGTGTGTTGGTAAATTCAGGGCTATTTCCTCCTAGGCTAGCATGCACATGGATATTTCTTTTTTTCTTTTCATTTTTTTTAACTGGTAATGGATGCACAAAAAATCAAACATAAAAGTAAAAAAGTTGTAGAAAATATTATATTGTTTAATTATTGATTTTCTCACTGTGCCTCGAAGTGGCATTCTAATGGGAGTCCACAAAATATCAAAAACTGCAGAATGGACCGATATCAACCTTTTATTGACGGTGGATTTCAGTCATGAGGATTAGACCAATCTTTATACGTGCGACGCAGCTGTTTTCCATGCTTTGTTTGAGAGGATAGGAATTATTTTTTAAAAATTTCATTTAGAAATGTTTTAAAATAATTTTTTTTATTATTTTTAAAAAATTATTTTTAATATTAATTCATGAAAACAATTTAAAAATATAAAAAATTAATTTAAAACCAGAAAACTCATATTTTTAAAAACAACATTTGATTGATTTCACTTTCCCACTTGCCAGGTGACCTAATGCTCAATACTTCTAAGTTCCAAGGCTAAAAATCTTCGAACACATAATATGGAGTTTTACCAGAGGAAACAACCTCTAATGTTTTTATATATAAAATAATAAAAAAGTTATGGTGTTCTTGTTACTAGACATTAATTATTTAAAGTAAATATGGCAGTCGGCAAAAGGGTAAAGGCTCTCTTATCCCCTCAATGAATGATGATGATGATTAAGCAATTGACTTGTCATCCACCATTAACATCCCATCCTGTAAAAATCATAAGTAATGCCAGGAAATCATCCAGAAGGTGGATGGATCTAGGAAATAAATAGAGTTATCAACAAAAAAAAAATGGAAAATAAATAATTGGAGCAGATATATGAGGAATTGTTCATAATTTATTTTTTTATCCTCACCCTAATTTTTATATATCAGTTTATAAACAGTTCATCTTCATTTTAATTGATTTAAACTTATGGTGTTCATCATTAGATCAGACGAATTCATGTTGCATCATGAAGTTGGATCAATCTCATAGTTGATACATTTTTTTAAGGGTTCTATTGGCATAGCTTTTTTCTTTCTTTGTTTTTTCTTCGGAAAATCTAATGTTTATATATATATATGTATTTATATATACATACAACCTAATGTACTTGAGATTGGAGAACCAACAAAAAGAATCTAAACTTAAACCCTATATAAATTTTTCCCTCAAAGATTCGCTGTTGGATTGAACATAAGTTTTTTTTCAACAGTAAAAAAATTTACAATAGCTGGAAATGTGTTTTTAACTTCAAATTTTTTTTTAACTGCAATTAAAAAAAATAATCCATACATTTAATAGAATATATGTTAATTAATATTAAAATTTCTCTTAAAAGTAACCAAAGATTGAGTCAATAAACTGAAATAAAAAATTATATTAAGATATATGATCGTGTCGTGTCGTATAGAAAGCCTTTCAAAATATATTTATTTAATTATACATTAATAAAATAGTTTTTTTTAAGAAATTTAATATTTTCAACTCCATTGAAAAAAATGACTTTCTAATATAATTTCTACTTTTCTTATCAATATATTTTCTTCAATAAAAAATATAATTTTTTCTTGGTCGAAAGCAAATAAAAAAAGATGATTTTAAATATGATTAAAAACATTTTTCTTTAATTAAAACCATGTTATCTAATTAATTTGAGAATTTTTTTTGCTTTTTTTACCATAATATTTATTTTTTAAACAGAAACTTATCAGAATTACTATTGCAAGTTTCAGTAATTGAAAAAAAAGTATATTTCTAACACAAATGTAATAGAAAAGAAAATTGTGTCGCGGGACATCTCAACAGACTAAACATAAAAATAAAAAATAAAAATCGTCACCTAGTTTTATGATAATTAAAAATCTTAATTGGTCTTTAGAGTTCTAAATACGGGGATACTTATGCTAAAAAAAAAACACCTTAAAACATCTTCCTTATGGTGAGCTATATTGTTGCTTGTTTTATGATACAAGTACCTATTGTATTATTGCTAAAAACTTGCCTAAACTGTTATGTGTGCATGTTTATGATAAAAAAATGCTAAAACTTAGGGCAGCGATTTGTGATTTGGAATTTGGATCTCATAATAAAGCTTAATCCTTATTTTTAGAATACAAACATTGAACCCAAAAAAAAAGGTAAATGGTAAATTGGGCTTCAAGTCTATTTTTCTTGATGATGTCCAAAATAGACACAAAGATCTTCACTCACACTCAATGGGCCATGGTGAGATCACGTTGATCCAACCAAAATCAACTCACAACGATGCAATAATGAAGACTTAATATGTATAGAAACCTCAAATATTACTAAACAATCATTTTTATAAAGTGAGAGAATTTGAAGCTTAAACAAATGTTCAGTCTTTTTTTCTAATATCAAGAACTGATTTGCACTGGTAAGGAAAGAGTTCATGTCCTTTTTTTATAACTTAACTTTTTAAAAAATTTAATCATTTCACATTGTCTTTATTTGGTATTTGACTTAATAGTTTGTTTTGGTTTCCTAGATATGTGGATCTTGTGATATTGAGAAACAACTATGGCACTCGATTAATGCTTGGTTTGACAAAATAAAATGAAAGTCTATTGATGTAAAACAAATATGGTGGGCTGAAGTCAATAAGCAGGACAAATTGGTTGGCAAGTGCATCACACGAGCCATTGTATTGAGGAAGCCCTCATCTTGAAGTAGTGCGTGCGACTTCATCCAATGGTTGAACAACGACTTCCTTGGTGGTATTAGGAGTGGCGTGGAGAGGGCTTTCATGAGAGGCGATGTATGTTGGTGGAAAATTGGAAATAAGGCTTCAACAACATTTTTTTCTTCTCCTCCTTATTTTAATTATCCTTTCCTCGGGATTCGCTCTAGTCTAGCAAAAATTAAAAGGTGTCATATCATTTTTTAGGTTAAATTTGATCATCATTCTTTTTAATGTCTTTTTTTTGCTTTGAGTCATTTTTTAAAATTGCATTATTTTTTTTTTCAATTTCATTCTTTAATATTTAGTTGGTTAGGAATTAGAATTCATTGTTTTTTTAATAGGGTGATCTTGATCTCATTACTCGGGTCATTAGTCTAGAAGGTTAACTTGACTTAACACCAGTCTTTTTTTTTTTTATCATTTTTACACTAGTTTTCTTTTTTAACTTCATCCTTCAACATTGAGTTTGTTGGAAATTGAGTTTCATGATTTTCTTTGCTTAACTTTCTATAAGGTTATCCCGACTCATGATCTAGGTTTCATTTTTAGTGGATTAGCACAAGTTAATTGACTCGAGTTTTTTTTGTTATTTTTTTTATTGAATATTTATTTTGGCTTATTCCTTTAACATTTGGTTGGTTTGAGAATTGAGTTTCATAATGTTTCTTATTTTTTATTTTATTAGGTTATTTTGTTTGCATGATTCAGCTTATAAGGTTTGACAAACTTACCTGGGTTTTGCTAGTGTTTTATTTTTTTGGGTCTTTTTATTATTATTTTTTTAATTTTATCCTTCTATATTTTGATTGTTGGGAATTGAGAATCCTATTTCTTTTTTAATTTATTTTTCATGAGGTTATCCTGGCCTCACGATTTGAATGCATTATTTCTTTGTTTGACTCAAGTTACTTTTCGTTTTGTGTTTTTTCTTCTTCTTTTTTGTATTTCAACAATGAGTTGTTTGAGAAGTGAGCTTTGTAGTTTTTTTTCTTTTGACAAGCGTTCTTTTTGTGGAAATCATGGTCACTTTTTCATTTTTAATTCGATTCATTTAGTGTCATTGCTTTTTTTATCATATAATTAAAACCTTTTTTATCATATAATTAAATGAAAAAGACTTATTAGACCCAATTGGTTCCAGGACCCGAGTTGCAGATATTTCTTATTTTTTAAAAAATACATTAGTAATGCTTAAGCATCATTCTTTTACGTTAAAAAAATTTAGTCTAACCCACAGTGTAACGTGGGCCATCTGTCACAAAATTATTTTGTTAGCTAGTTCACAAAATTAACTATTACCATTTCAAGGAATCAAATTTTCCCTTACAATTATTAAATATTTTTAGTGTCATCGTTTAATCCAACCTTCAATAAGAATAAATAACAACAGCCATCAAACTATACTTACTTGCCACACAAGTATTCTGTTATGCTATGAAAATGAAGGGAAACTGTAATGACCCGGCTTTTTCAAAGTCAAATTCGGTGGTGAATTTATTTTTTTTGTCATTAGATTATTGATGCTTTCACAATATCATTCTGCGAATTTATAAATGCGTTTCATTCATTAGTAAGGCATAACCCATATAGGGTAATGTAAATCAACATTCCATAAATAATGATAGTACACATTCTTGCAACGGTATTTAGGGGTTTATCATAATAGAATTTATTTCTTAGTGTAATACAATACTCAAGTGATTTCACGATACAACATTCTCATAAAAGCGAAAATCACATACATGAATTTGTAACATCATGTTTATACGTCCATACGTTTGCGTTAGTGTTCCATTACAACTATCGATACCAGTCATTCTAAAAGTGTCGAATGGTAACTATACAACTAGTACATTCATTCCTATAAAATACATAACACCGATAACAAGCGAATATGGTTCTATTCTAAAAATGTGAGCCATAGAACAAATTTCCTTACGCACCTTGTTGGTGTGATATCCCTATTACAACACAAGATAATTTCAAGTATTATAATTAATTTAAAAACATAGAAATGGATAATTAAAGGAATATTAATGTTATTGTTCATTTATGGCCCATAAGAGTACAATTCTCTCATTTCTCCTTACTTACATAACACCACCCTTAATAATTCATCTATTACCGAGGTTAATTACAATAATCAAACTCGGTCATCCATCTCAAATACCGTTAACTGAAACTAACCCTCGAATTCAAACCGGTCATCACTCTAGGATACCCTTAGCCGAAGTTAATCATCAAATACAACCTGGTCATCCTCCTATGATGTTATTAGCTGAAGCTGATTAACAATCATAACCCGACCATCTGTCTCAGATGCCATTAGCCGAAGCTAATCAATCAAATGTTTCATAAGCGGTTTATGAAATCACTATAATGTGATAATATATCCTTTGTAAGGCTCATTCAAATGATTAATAAAAATTTGAAATTTACTATAACATAATAGTAGACCCTTCGTAATACTCATACAAACATTCCGTAATAGTTTAGTGTTCAATATAACACAATAATAGATACTTTGTAATACTCAAACAAACATTCCGAAATAGTTTAGCATTCAATATAACACAACAGTAGACCCTTCGTATTGCTCATACAACCATTCGTGACAATTAATGTTCAGTACAACACAATAATAGATCCTTCATAATACTGATACAAACATTCATAACAATTTAGTATTTTGTATAACACAACAATAGATCTTTCACAATACTCATACAAACATTCATGACAATTACATTCAATATAATATAATGATAGATCCTTCATAATACTCATACAAACATTCATAACAATTTAGCATTTTGTATAACACAACAATAGATCCTTTGCAATACTTATACAAACATTTGTGACAAGTAACATTCAGTATAATATAACGATAGATCCTTTGTAATACTTATACAACCATTCGTGACAGTTTAACATTCCATATAGCACAACAATATATCCTTCATAATAAATTCACTTCAAAAACTAACGTTACACTAGAAGGGGGTGGAAGTCACCTACCTGCTCCTTCCATGAGATGTCCTTGTCCGGTCGCGGATCAGTTTCCGGTCGCACCACCTAACACATCAATGGTCATAAATCACTACATATGCCTTTCAGTAACACACGACTCGTTACCATACAAATTTTAAGAATACACATGTTCGCATTCTAGCGTTCATATATCACAACCATACAATGTAATCATTTTAATCATTGAACCAATTCTGATATGTAATCTGCCGCAGAAATTCATCAACGAATTGATTCGCTGGTGACGCAGATTCGTCAGCAAACTGATTCGCTTGAAGATAGAATCATCAGCAAAACTGGTTCACTGGTGACACAGAGTCGTCAGTGAACTGATTCGCTGAAACACCGAATAATTAGCAAAACTAGTTTGCTGGTGACACAAACTTGTTAACAAAACTGGTTCGCTGGTGACACAAATTCGTCAGCGAACTGATTCCTTGGAACACATAATCATCAGCAAAATTGTTTTGCTGCTGACGCAAACTCGTCAGCAAACTGATTCGTTGTAACACAAAATTGTCAATAAAATTGACTCATTGATGTTCCTTATTATACAGAAATCACCAGCGCACGCAGGCCACTATTGACGCAGAAATCGTTGATGAAAATTGAGTCACTGCCGACTTAGAGATCGTCAACGCAACACAGTTTCGCAGCTGAAGCTGAAATTGTCAACACATATTGTTTTCGATTGACGCGGAAATCATTGACAAAAACTGAGTCGCGACCGACTCAGAAATCGTCAATGCAACATAGTTTCGCAGTTGACGCTGAAATTATCAGCGCATATTATTTCTAACTGACGCTGAAATCATTGATGAAAATTGAGTCGTGGCCGACTCAGAAATCATCAACGCAACACAGCTTCACAGGTGACACTGAAATCATTAGCGTATATGGGTCACAACTAACTCAAAAATCATTGATGAAAATTGAGTCCCTTCCGACTCAAAAATCATCAACGCAACATGATTTCACAGTTGACTTAGAAATCATTGACGAAAACTGCGTCATTGCAGACTCAGAAATCATCAACGCAACATGATTTCATAGCTGACGATGAAATCGTCAACGCATATTATTCACAGCTGACTCGGAAATAGTTGATGAAAACTGAGTCATTATAGACTCAGAAATCATAAACGCAACATGATTCCACAACTGACACTGAGATCGTCAGCACACACAATCATACCTTCAAAGCTCCAAATTTCATCATGCTAAATCATGAACACATCCTCCTAAATCAATGTACATTATACAAGGATGTCATTTCCACACCATGTCTAGTCCCTATAAGGGTCACATAGGGGGGTTTCCTTCATTGTTTCCCCTCTTCCCCTTGGTTGGACATTGCTGTCCTTTGGCCCTTAATATCTACACATGAAATTTATCATATTTGTATCACAAACATATCATAACATCTTGCAACAATTACACCTTCATTCACGTAGCACATAAACATGCAAATTTCATCAATCACATAATAGAATTGGGCAGCAACATAACATGGTGTCTGTTTTTCAGCTCTAGCATGCTCTTCAAGGTTTAAAGACAATATAAGTATGCATATAACATCAGCCTAACATATTATCATACAATTTCATCAAACATGTTGTTACCTATTTCAGGGTCCCCACATAAAAAGGGAAAAAAATACAAAAAGAGAATATATATATATATATATAATATATATATATATATACATATCAATGAGAAAAGGTGGTCAGGGAATCAAGAAAATGGCCAAAATTTGGTTGAGGAGGTTCAAATACAAAGATTAAAATTTGATAGTAAATCGTTGACTGATGAGAGCCCTGTTGACAAGGAAAATTCAATTCGAGGAAGAAAAGTCCAAAATCAGATGTTTATGAACTTAATTAAATTGTATTGAAGGTTTAATTGAATTCATGGAGGGTTGGATTGCAAGAAAAATTGATTTTTAAGTCAATTTAGGCTTTAATTGGAGGAAATTAAAGTTTTGGGTTCAAATTATAATTTTTAAAAGTTGATTTGGTCAAGTTAGGGATTTAATTGCATAAATATTGAAGTTTGAAGGCTAATTAGAGACTTAATAGAAGAAATCCATTACCAGGACCAAACTGGAAATGGCGCGTAAATAAAAGAACTAAAATTGACCGAATCGGGGGCCAAATTGAAGAAATTTAAAGTTTATTGATTGAATGAGGGTCAAATTGCATAAATTCAAAACCAGGGACCGAAGGAAAAAAGGCTCTGAAATCTGGGGTTTGAATTGAAGTTCGTTAGGGGTTAAATTGAACAAAATTGATAGTTTTATGCTAATCAGGGGTGTAATTAGAAAGAAATCACAAATCAAAGGACTAAAGCGTAAGTGTCCAAAATGGTGCCATTTTGAAGATGACTATTCATCTTCTTCTTCAGAGAGGCCGCCCGAGAGGCCTCATTTTCAAGGCGTTTGACGTCTCGTTTCTTCTCCAAATTAGATGAAGCTTGCACACCAGTGTGATTTGGGTGGGGAATACATCTCTAATAAATTTTGTGAGTTTATTGCCTTAAATGGAACCATTCACCAAATTTCATGTACAGATACTCCTGAGCAAAATGGAGTTGCTGAAAGAAAATATAGGCACATTGTCGAAACTGTTTGTTCTCTCTTATTGTCTGCTTTTGTTTCTAGTGAGTTTTGGGGAGAAGTTGTTCTTACTGCTATAAGTTTGATTAATACAATTTCATCTTCTCATATTTCAGGTTTTTCTCATTTCAAAAAATTGTATGGGTATGCCCCTGATTATTCCTTTTTTAGAGTTTTTGGTTGTACTTATTTTGTCCTTCATCCTCATACAAAATGCAATAGGTTGTCCGCTCGATCTATTATTTGTGTCATTCTTGGTTATGGTGAAGGTAAAAGGGGGTATCATTGTTTTCATCCAATAACTCAGAAACTTTATGTGTCTCATCATGTTGTCTTGCTTAGGGCTGAGCATTTTCGGTCCGGTCCGGTTTTGGACCAAAATAAACAACCAAACCGATTTTTTTTTTTTAGTTTTGGAACCAAACCAAACCGAAAACCGGTTCAAACCGATTAATTTCGGTTCGGTTTGGTTTGGTTTGGTTTTTTTCCCTTCCAAACCGGTTCAAACCAAAATTATTCCGGTTGAGTTTTTTCTGGGCTTTTTATTTACCACATTTTTCAGCACTTTTGTTTCTGTACTTGCTTCCAAATCGGTAGCATGTAATTTACAATCCAAATCCCAAAAGACAATAATGCGGACAATTTGAAAATGGAAGGAACATTGAGCCAGAACTGGAAGTGTTGCAGAATTAAATCATAGACCAAAGAAAAGCAAATCCTCCCTGTAAAATGGAGACAATGACAAACATCTGTGCCATAACTGAGCATCACAAGTATTGCAGGTTGTTCAACTAAATGTAAAAGGTTGTATGTAACTGCATCTTGTACCTCTTTATCAAGAACACAACTCAGCCTAGACAGAGCTCGAATATCATATTCCTTCAGTTGGATCTGTGATACCCTAAGACAGATTTGAGAGATGAGAGATGAGAGGCAGAGAGTATGGAGGAGAAGGCAGATTTGAGAGATGAGAGATGAGAGGCAGAGAGCATAGAGAAGAAGGCAGATTTGAGAGATGAGAGGCAGGGAGAGGGGGCGGCTGAGAAAGTGAGAATGGTGAGATAAGTTTAGAGTTAGAAAATATGCTATTTATACTCCTTTTTTTTTTTTCAAGAGATAGCTTAGTTGAACTGGGCCGGTTCGGTTCGGTTCAATCGGTTTCAGACTTTGAAAACCGAAACCGAACCGAACCGGAAATATTTTGTGATTTTCTACTCGGTTTAATCGGTTTTTTTTACAGTTCAGTTTTTTCGGTTATTTTTTTTCCAGTTTTCTCGGTTTAATCGGTTTTTCATTTTTTTTGCTCACCCCTAGTCTTGCTCGAGCATATACCTTTCTTTTCTATTCCATCCACTACTTATAGCTTGACTAGATCGGATCTTATTTGGATAGATTCTTTTTCTAAGAATTTTGATAGTTTATCATCTCAGGTTCCTAGTACCTCAGATACCCCTCCCCATGTTCGACCAATTTGTATTCATTGTTCTACAGGTACTGACACTTCACTCTCCGGCACACTTAAAGCTTCATTCTCATCTACACTCTCTCAAACTTCATCTGAGATTGTGGATTCACCTCTACATCAATCCACACATATTTGTAAGTCCATAAAGCTACCAGATTTTGCTTATTCTTGTTATTATTCATAATTTACTTCCTATTTAGCTTATATGCATTGTCTCTTTAAGCCCTCTTCCTACAAAAAGATAATTTTTTATTCTCTTTGACAACAAGCTATTGATGAGGAACTTTCTGTTTGTATAAAATAGATACTTGGGATTTGGTTTCTCTACCTCCTAGCAAGAGTATTGTTAGTTTTCATTGGATGTATAACATCAAAACAAATTCTGATGGGTCTATTGAGCGATATAAAACTAGGTTCGTTGCAAAAGTATACTCTCAACAGTATGGTATGGATTATGAGGAGACATTTTTCCTGTTGCAAAAATGACTATTATTCATACTCTTATTGTTGTAGCTTCGATTCGTCAGTGGCATATTTCTCAACTTGATGTTAAAAATGCCTTATTAAATGGAGATCTTCAAAAAGAAGTTTATATGGCGCCCTCTCCTAGTGTTTCACATGACTCTAGGTATGTTTGTAAGCTCAAGAAAGCGTTATATGGTCTGAAACAAGCACCTCGTGCTTGGTTTGAGAAATTCTCTATTGTGATCTCATCTCTTGGATTTGTTTTTAGTAGTCATGATTTTGCTATTTTTTATTAATTGCACTGATGTAGATCGTATCATTCTATCTTTATGTGTTGATGACATGATTATTACTAGTGATGACATTGATGATATTTCAGTTTTCAAGACAGAGTTGGCTAGATAGTTTGAAATGAAGGATTTGAGTTATCTTTGATATTTCTTGGGTATTGAGGTAGCTTACTCACTCAGATGTTATATTCTTTCTTAGTTGAAATATGTTGCAGATATTCTTGAGCAGGCTAGACTTACTGATAACAAAACTATAGAAACTCTCATTAAGGTTAATGCAATGTATTCTTCTTCTAATGGTTTGCCTTTGACAGATCCTACTTTATACGGTATTATTGTTGGGAGTTTGATTTATCTCATTATTACTCGTCCATATATTGCATATGTTGTTCATGTTGTTGGTCAGTTTGTTGTCTCTCCTACTACCATTCACTAGGCAATTGTTCTTTGTATTTTGCGATATCTTCGGGGTACAGTCTTTTTGAGAGTCTTTTACTTCCATCCACCTTTTTCTTGGAGTTGTGTGCATACTCTAATGCTGATCATGGTAGTGATCTCACAAATTACAAGTCTGTTACTGGTTTCTGTATCTTTTTAGGTAATTTTCTTATTTCTTGGATGAGCAATAAACAATCTATTGTTTTTTAATCTTCAACCGAAACAGAATATCATGCTATGACATCTACTACCAAAGAGATTGTTTGGTTACATTAATTACTTGTGGATATGAGAGTTTTATTTTCTCATCCTACTCCTATATATTGTGAAAACCAGAGTTCTATTCAGATTGCTCACAACTCGGTTTTTCATGAACGAACTAAGCATATTGAGATCGATTGTCATCTTACTCGTTATCATCTCAAGTATGGCACCATTACTTTTCCTTTTGTTTCTTCTTCTTCAGATTGCAGATTTTTCAGATTGAGATCGATTGTCATCTTTCTCGTCATTAACTCGGTTTTTTCAGATTGCAGATTTCTTTACCAAGTCGCATTTCATTTCTCATTTCTGTTTTCTAGTTGGTAAACTCTCGATGCTTGTAGCTGTCGTATCATGAGTTTGAGGGGAGATGTTAAGACATATATTTATTTTGTTTTATTTATTAAGGGTATAATGATATTTTGTTTAGCCTATAAAATCTCTTTGTATTTAGGTTAACACAATAACTTTAGAATAAAGTGATCAATGAAAACCTCAGCCTCCTTCTCTCTTATGTTCATATTTTTGTGTGTGTTAATTTGAATTGATTTAACAAAAAGGATTGCATGGCTATTAAGAAAACTCAAAGAAACAACAGCATTGAATGTTTCATATATTACTCGTTACTCATTTAATTTTGTATATTATAAAATTAAATACATAAATTAATTATTTTTCTATGTCTATAAAATAAACTATAAATTCCATCAAAATATAGGATGCAAAATCCATTAGCTCAATTAAAATCTTGGTGATTCTCAAATCTATCGGTATGAATAATAATACTAAACGTTGCCTGCGAAACGTAAGAGAAAAAATTAGTTGTTTATCTAGATTGATAAAATGTGAAATTGTGACAAAGCTAATGGATAAGAGTATATTTATAGTTAACCGCATATATTATTATGCATCTTATAAACGAAAAATCATGATATATCTTAAATTGCCACCTCATCCATAAAATAATAAAACAAATACAAGACATATTGATAAAATATATTATGAGACGAGGAAACTTTTTGTCCACGGTCACGTCTTTATTATGAACACCAATACGATTTTTAAATTTTTAGAAGTGTGGTAGTGGTTGTTTTTTAAAATATTTTTTATTTTAAAACACATTAAAATAATATTTAAAAAAATATTATTTTTGACATCAACATATCAAAATAATCTGAAAACATAAAAAATATATTAATTTAAACCAAAAAAGAATTCAAAATTTTTCAAAAATACTTTTGAATCACAGTACCAAACACTGTCTTTATCTGACCGGTTTTTGCTACTTTATTAAATTCATAGTTTTAATCCGACTGGTGTTCAAAGTTTTTCTTTCTAGACAACACACTACCAGATTTAATAGTTTTATTGATAGAAATTTCTATTAGTATTTACACTAACATTCCGTTTATGATTATTTTACTGATGGAATCACAGACAGAAATCGTTGGTCAAAAAAACACTCATCAATAATTTCTAATCTGTCGGTAAGTCCGTCGTTAATAAATTTACTGATAGCTTTACAGACAGACTATGGAAGTCAAAAAAAAAATTATTCACTTCAATCTGGAAGTAATTCCCATATTGATAGAATAATTTAGTCGGTGATTGCAATTGTATTTGCATAATTCTTTTCTAATTTTCTGAAATAATTGTGTTTTACAAATTTGGAGGTGAATTATTAGCATTATAGCAGCAAGATCCGTTGGTTCTTTAACTAATGCAATTCTGTGCATCATCATCGTTCCCTCGTAAGTGCTTAAGGGGAAATCAAACAACAGTCCACGCAGAAGCTAAAACGAAAGAGGATGGCTATTTTTTTTTTTTAGATTGAGAATGTTTAGGAATGCGGTGCAAACCGCGTTCCATAAAAATTTAAATTTTTTGGCTTAAATTTAATTTTTTTTTTATTTTTTCAGATCGTTTTAATGTGCTGATGTGAAAAATAATTTTTAAAAAATAAAAAAATATATTATTTTAATTTATTTTTAGATAAAAAAATATTTTAAAAAACAACCGCTGTACTATTTCTAAAAACAGAATAACCTAGAGACATGAATGGTTAAAGGCGTTTTGCATTGTAGCAATGCCCGCATAAAACCAGGGTTCAAAATACACCCTGGGTCCACAGAAAAATATGTAGGGTCATGATGTATCACCATCATGCCTTTAATTGGGCTCAATTTCCATATTCATGCATCAACACACAGCATATAAACAAAAATCTAGGTATATCTTCTCAAGTCATTTTCATCTTCGGATGGACAAAGGAAAAAGGATTTGTACTGGAGCTTTTCATGCCTCCGTCAAGTACTGTAGCCATGTGGTCCTAGCGAACGCGGAAGCAGTATATGCATATGTATATGTACATACAAATGCCATTAATCAACCTCTAACAAAGAAATAATGATGATGGCATTGATAATTCGGAGAGGTGCTTTATATTAATTTCTTGAGATAGTTGAGAGTTAGCATGATCCAGCTGTTTTCAGCTTCTCTGGCTCAGAAATTCTGCAACTTCAAGCAGTGTATTTGCAGCTTATAATAAAGCACAGATTTGAGTTGCTTGAGATTCTATGTGGTGGTGGTGTTGGTGAAAAGATATAGACGTTGAAGCATGTGAAGAAATCTTGGTGTCAACCACAAATACGTACCAATATGTATTTCTTAAAAACAGTGGTGTTATTATTGCAGGTACTAATTATTAAAATCTCTTTTAATTTAAGTAAAAATGGGAGAAAGAATTCTATGGTATAACTACATTATAAATCCTTCAAATTTTATTTTATTTAATTATATCCTGATTACTTCTTAATTTATTACAACTCTGTATGATAAGTACTCTTCGACACTTGAATGTTGTTATTTCTGTAGTATTCTTCTTTTCCCCCGCACATAGAGTTTTAAGTAGACATGTGCAGTCAATTAAGAAGAGTCTTGCAATGCGCTATTGCTAATTACTAATTAGTGGGAGTTTAGGTCTTTGAAGCCCTTTGAAAGCTAGACGAGGAATTTCTTTTTCGTCGTGTGATCTAAGTGGGTCATGTCCTCTTTATAGATTGTTCAAGGGTTGGTAGGTAAGAGTGGGGTAGGGTACTGGTCTATTCCAGGCAAGGTGCAGCAAATTAACCTTTCTTACCTAACAAAAGCATAGCAACTTCGAAGGCAGTGATAAATTCTAGAATTTAGAATATTTTTGTTTTAAATTATCATAGTAAATTTTTTTTATAGAATAACATCATTTAAAAAATATTTAATATAATATCACACTTTTTAAATTAGCAAATTTTTAAATATCACTATATCCAAACATAAAAAGATAATTATCATGCGCAATTTAACATGTCACACTTTAGAAATGCTACATGTTATGAAATTTAAATAACTCTCTGGATCAAAGAACACAAATAGACACAACTCTCTTTCTAAAAAAACCGATGTTCACAACCTTTCTCTCTTTAAAAAAACCCACCAAACACTTGTTAGTTTGTCCCTAAGACACTCAAAATCAAACCCATCTTAGTTTTCAAGTATCTTATGATGTTTTTCTCTTCAAAATCCATTGTTGTCGCTACTACCAGTGTTGCCCATGCCACCCCAACTCTTTTTCTAGTCCTACAAGTAAGGTAAACATACTACATTGGTATGAATTTGTGTTTGGTTTAGTTGAAATAAAATCATTGTTTAGGTTGAATTTTAAGTTTGTTGCATTAATGATAAATTAACTATAAATACCATTAATTAGGGTTGATTTGATATAATTGAATATAAAAATAAGTTAAATTAATTGTAAAATAATTATTTGAATTAATTATGTGTTACATTGAATTTTATATAAGTGGGAGAATTAAAGATTTTGTGGGGATCGTTGGAATCAACTAATAATATTATCAACTACGCTTGATGATTTCATGCAATAGAGCATGAATGCAGTAGAATTATGATGAATTACACGTTGCATTGAATTATGGATAAGTTGCCAAATTTTGTATTTTCTTTGATTTTTTTAATTTGATATAAATTTAAGTTTGATTTAATACATTTGAGCATGAAAATATCAATTAGATTTGATATCATGAATCATGTTTAATTTTGGTCAAGTATGCTTTTGGGTTAAATTTTAGAAATTTGATTGATTTTGCTATGAATTTTGCCAATTAAGATTGAGGTAATACAATTTAGTTAAAATTACATCCAATTGATCAAAATTCAATTTGCTTTTTTTTTTTTAGAATGTTTTATAACATATTTATTTTATGTCATTATGGCGGTACTATTGTTCTTAATGTAAATAGTTGTATCACATATAATGGTGAAAGCAGTTTGTTATTACATGGTAGTTTAGGCATGTCATATACGGAAATGAAAAAAATTATTTGTCATGGACTTCGGTGGAATTATAATGATATTGATGTTGAAATAACTGGAGATGTCAAATTGGTGAATATTAATATTATCCTATTATGATTGTATGTGATGGTAGTTATAAAATAATGATTGATTTTTCATCCAAAGTGAGTTCAACATGATGGTATTGTATGTGAGTAATCAATCAAGATCTCTGTGTGACCCAACTTCTGTCGGTCCTTCAAAGTCAATTAGTAGAGATAAAAAGAGTTTATTTTTGGATGATTTGTTACAAAGAATTGATGATAATATGTTTGACAATCAATTTGTTTATCAACATAGATTTGACTATTCTAAACCTGGTGAAAATGAAGATGACGAGACATTAGACACGAATGTGATAGTGAATGTTGATAATGATGTTGATGATGAAATAATACCTCTTGTTCCTGAATTTATTGATGCTTATGGGTCTAGTTTTGTTGTTTCTCATGATTGAGTACTTAGTCATAAACAAACATTTAGCAGTAAAAATAAATTAGTTAATGTAGTTAAACGGTGACACATTGCACATTCAATTGAATACCGAGTTCAATGGTCGAACTCGATATTTGTTCAATTACAATGTGTGCAAGCACCTGAATGTAAGTGATATTTACATGGGGGGATATCATAAAAGATCATATTAGTTTGAGATAACAAAGTCAAAAGGGCCATATGCATGACCATTATCAACTCAATACAATTTTATTATCAATGCTATATCAACCTTTGTGATTAATAGTCTCTTAATGACAGTTGAAAACATACAAGATGAAATAAAATTGCATTATAGATATAAAATATCATATGACAAAGCATGAGTTGCAAAACAAAAGATGCTTGAGTATCTTTTTGGTTAAAATGAAAAGTATTTTGAAAAATTACCAAGGTTGTTGTTGGTAATAAAAAGAATCAAATCCTAAAAACGTTGTTAATTGCAAGCACAAAAGAAATCTTGATGATAATATAATGGTTTTTGAGAGATTGTTTTTTATCATTTAGAGCTTGTATTGAAGGTTTAAGTATTGTAAACCACTTATCAGTGTTGATGGCACACATTTGTATGGACGATAGGATGAGAACTTATTGATTATAGTTGCTTTTGATTCAAATAATGAGATAGTCTCGTTGGCTTTTGCAAATTAATAAAGAAAATAATTTTAATTAAAGATGATTTTTACTTTACTTACGAAGATACGTTACCAGTGATAAAATAGGTATATGTATAATATCTAATAGATTTTCAAGCATAAAGAATGGAGTAGTAGAAATTTGATATGAACCTATAGGATGCTATAATTATTGTACCTGACATTTTGTTAGTAACTTCAATCATCAATTTCAAAGACCCTTTTACAATTTTATTTTTTTTGATAAGGATGTGATATAAATCTTCAAGGTGCATATTTGATTTGTGGTATGAATGAATATGTAAGTTGGACCCATCATATCAAGAATTGCTTGAAAAGGAATCAAAAGAAAAATAGGCATTATATTATGGTGGCGGTCACTGGTATGGTAATATGACAACTAATTTTTCAAAACTATTTAATCATATTATGAAATGTGCTCAAGCAATGCATGTTTTAACTCTTATGCAATTGATGTTTTACAAATGTAATAGTTATTGGGTCAAGTGAAGACATGAAGAAAATGATTTTATTCAATATGGAATAATTCCCCCCCCATCAATTCATGTTGAATTGAAAATGAGCAGAGATAGATCAATAAACTGGTTGTTGCAAAAAAAGTCAAACGAACAATCAGATTGTATGATAGAAGCATATAAGGTAAATGGTAGACATTCTAACATCCATTTCACATGTTTTTGCATATTGTACTCAGAATCACTTGGACTTTATACAGTTTGATCATTACATGGTTAGAGCTAAATATCAACATATGCCATGTCATTTCATCCATTACCAGACGAGTTAAAATGAAATGATTACACTGGATCTCAAGTTGAAGTAGACTTATCTAGATGGAAATTCAAGCATGATCGATGAATGTCTATTCATTTGCATAACAAGATAAATGCAATGACACAGGTAATAATAGGAAAACATGTTCTAATCGATAACATATGTATGACAGTATAATTGTATTACAGTATAATTGTATGACAAAACAAATATTTAGTGAGATATGTTACGATACTTTTGTAAGGAATATCAAACTCATCTAATTTCACATCAAACAAAATATTTTTATATAGGATGTTGTGCACACAAGGTGGCAAATCTTATTCTAGTGTTGAGTGGCCATATTATGACGATGACATTCTCGGAGAGCATGATGATGACATCCATGAAGAGCATGACTATTTTTATGAAGAGTAGGATTTACAATCATAGTACATTCCTACCAGGACCACTAACACATGTGTCCTATGGTTGCAAGATAAACATCGATTGGAGTTTGTTTTTGCCAGGATTGTAAGAATATATAATTTATATAAACTTTTTCATTACTTAACATTAAAGGTTATATATATATATGTAATTTTATTTAATTTTTTTATGTAGGATGAGACCACGATTTATTAGAACACATAAACAGATGAAACTACATGAGTGGGTTCAACCATATATGTTCCAGACTGGTTTTTTATACATCAGTTTTCTAGAGCACTTTAAGCTTGACCACAATTTGATCAATGTACCAAATGAGTGATGGAGACATGAGACACACACATTCCATCTTAGATATGGAGAGATGACACCGACATTATAGGATATGATGGTTTTGCTTAAACTTTCTATTGATGAATGAGTTGTCATATCTACTAACGTGTGTAATTAGATTACCTTATGCGAGAATGCATTTAGATTTGGCGGGGTACCCCTTTCTTTTAAATTAAATAGGGTAGCATACGTCTTAAATTGATTAAGGAAACATTTACCACATCACCTGAAGATGTTAACTACGAGGTCTTGTGGATGTATCAATTGAATTGTGATTTGAATATGTTGATTATTTGTTAAGTTGGCATTAATTAGTATGATAATTTTAATATGTTTTGTAGGTATGTTAGAGCATATATATTGTATTTGTATGGCAGTGTATTATTCACAAACCTCATGGGGAGATATGTTCCTTTAATTTATTTGACGATCCTGGATCATTTTGATGTCATTCCCACATATAACTAGGGATATGATGTCTTGGCATGCCTATACAAACATATATGTCTTCCATGCATGAAAAGGGCTAAACAAGTTAGGGGATGTTTTCTACTTTTACAGATATGAATCGAAGAATTTAAAATAACAATATACATTTTAAATGTTTGTTGTTAACATTAAATAAACAACTTATTTTTTGTTTAATAACAATTATGCTTTTAGAGGCATCTTCATGTGGGTTGACCCCAAATACCTAAATTGTCATTTATAGCTGTCTAGATTATAGGGGTTACACATCAGCTCGCATTAGGATGTAGGTATTCTAATGTTATTTATATTTTCTAATTGTAACTTTAGAAATACAATTAAACTAACATATTTGTAATTCTAGGTGGTGTGCTAGTATAGTATTTGATAATAATTCAACACATGTGTTGTCATTTTATCATAACGAGCTAGATAAGTAACATATTATCCAGGTATTTATTGAACCATTTGTTAATGAAAAAACTTATCTTCACCAAGTTATTGTTGTTTAATATTTACAAAAATTATCATCTATAGGTCATGTAGACACCTTATTTAGACGAAAGATTGGCAATTTCTCCAACTATTTGCACTAACGGAATGGACATATGGACTTTAGTGGCCTCGTTGATATTTTTTAGATGGTTGAGCTACATTGCCCAGATCGGGTAATGCGATATTTTGGCTACAAACAACACATTTCAGTTAACATCGATACGAGTGATGCATTTCACACCATAAATTCAGGGTAAAAATGATGATTACAATTAGTTAAATCGATATGGAGCTTATGAATCACAATAGGATTCACGAAGGAATAAAATATTTATAGAGATGTATCATGTGATTATATAAGAGGAGTATTTTATTTGGTACATGAGTAGCACATTTTGGTTCATTACATTAGATCATCTAGTAGACGTAGACATAGATAAATGTATGATTAACAAACTAAATAATAAATGTAAGCCCCAGTTAAAATATTTTGAAATGTAAAAAAAGAATTAATTAAGCTGGGACAAATTAAAAATAATAATATAATAAAAATTACGGTGAAATGATAGGAAGTAAAAAAAGAAAAGAAAATGAGTTAAAAAGAGGAAAGAAAAAAGGATTACGACAAAAAATACCCATTTTTCTAGCGTTGTAAATGATCTAGCCATTTTGAGAAATGGCTAGACCGATTTAATAAAATGGTCGGACCATTTCTCAAAACGATCAAACCTATTTGGCCACTATCTCCTTAAAATTGATGGTGTGTTATCAAATGAGAAGGAGAGTATTTTTATTCCTTCTTCTTTCCTTTCACTTTGAAGGGTTAGAAAGTGATATTTAGGAGTGAAAATAGAGGATTTTGAGAGAGAAAAACACATTTTACACTAAAAATCAAGAAAGATCAAAGAAATGAAAGATTAAATTCGAGAGAGAAAGTAAGGGTGGTAAAGGAAGAAGGACAAAACTTGAAGGATTTATTGCTAGCTAATTTGTGGAGTATATATTATTGCTTGGTAAGGTGTTTTAAACTTATATGATTAAGTTATCAAGAAATTTAAATTGATTTTTTGATTTAATATTCAATTCTTGAACTTAGGGTTTTATAAGTGAATTCAGGGATTTTGTGAATTGGCAATGGGATAATGTTGGGATGGGTTAATAATATGGAATTGACCTTATATCATAAGTAATTGAAGAAAGAATTTTGGTAATTTGGCTTGGGTGAGGGCCGACCAAAAGAGAAAAGGGTTAATGGTTTTAAGCTTTATAAATTATGTGTTTCAATGAGAATTGATAGTGATATTTAGGTCTTGTGGTGACAAAGAATATCTTAATTGTTAAACCATATAGAAAAAGAGGTGCTGGGATATCACGTATAGCATATAGGTGTTCAACGCCTATGTTTCTAATTCATTTCATTATGAGAAATGTTAGTTCCTTATGATTCTATACTACTTGTTGGATTGATAATGAATAATGAATAATAAAAAGGAAACAAAATAATATAATGTACTTGATTAGCTAATTTGAGTTAGGAATAATTACTTATATCAGTGTGTTTTCACTCATATCGACATTACTTAAATTTGATCAGTTACTCCGGGTATGGAGGCTAATGATGTATAGGGGTCCTTGGCATTAGCATTTATGAAAGTGGAATTAAAATATTAAAATGGACTTGATTAGCTATTTCAGGTTAGGAATAGTTAATGATATCAGTGGGTTTTCATTGATATCAGCGGGTTTTCATTGATATCAGCATTATTTAAATTTAATTAGTTACTCCTAGCATGAAGGCTAATGATGTCAAGGGAACCTTAGCGTTGACACTTTCAATGGATGAATCTAAATACTATGACAGATTTGATTAGCAATTTCGGGTTTGGAATAGTTAATGATACCAGTGAGATGCACTGATATCGACAATTTCAATAAAATCTATTAGTCAATCCTTGTAAGAGAGACTAATGATACTAATGGGGTCCATCAGTATCGACATCACCATTTTAGAGAATTGACATAGGGAGAGAGAGTATTTGATTAGTTATTTTTTAAGAAAGATGAAGAGTTAATACTGCTAATAAGAATACATTGGTATTGATATTTATATGAGGACCATCATTAAGTGGTGGGTTGTGATTTCAAATGGAAATGGTTAATGATATAGAGAGTATCGTTGAATGATGAATGTTAAAAAAGAAAAAAAAAAGGTCATAATATTGAGGTAGAAGTTGATAAAGAGAAATGAATGAATGACGGTAAAGGCTTTGTTCTATTATTGTCATAAAAGAAGTGAAAAATCAAGTAAAGCTTCCATTGTCATTGTTATTATTATTTTATTTATATTTATATCATATGTTGTATTTTTACAAGTCCATCGCATTCACACTAAGAGTGATTCCTGTTATATTTTATCTTTTGTTATATAGACAAGGAACATTATATCTGTATTTTGAAACCATGTAAACTTTTGGTAACTTGTAATTTAATGATAAGCTTTTGGTATGTATATAAATATATATTAAGCCTTCTTTTGATGTAAATTTATGTTGTGTATTGTTGTATAGAATTTGTGATGTGGAGATGATAAATGTTGTGATTAAGATCCATGATAATTGGATCAGAATTGAGTAAAGAATTATAGGAATAAAGCATGTTTGTATCAATAACTTGAGACCTCTCAGTATAGGGAAGACTCTGTTTAAATTTCAATGGATTTTTTTATGGACTTACCTATACAAAAATAAATCACATGTTTACTATAATATTGTTTGGGTGTTGTCCTGGAAAATGGACTATCATATATTGGTATTAGAGCAACTAGTTATTATTTCATGGATTAGGATGTTATTGTCATTTTGAAAGAAGAAAATGTTTCAGGATGGTTTGAATAAGGCAAGGGCCAGGACTGATCCGTCTCTAGCATGGGGAAAAAGGTCAAGTTTACAGTGTATGAGTGATCTAGAGGGGGATCCATTGAAAGATACTACCTCACATATACCTGCAGCATCATTACACTCCAAAAATGGTGAAGCATCAAGATATTATGATAATTCTGTTATCTAACTAGCAAAGGTATCATTACCTAAGGCATTTGATAGATAGGTTCAGGATAGATAAAGACAAATAGATTGGGCCTATGGATGGCACCGATTGTTACACCTAACCCCATTTTAGTCCTTGTTTTTTCTAGAACAGTTGGCTAGGGTAATGGCAGCAAAGGTGGCAAGAGTTTCTACTGTAGCTCCTAGAGCGAAAAGGGTGGTTACCTTGGTACACTGGGTTAAAGGTACGAGAGAGTTAAGTTGTGTGATCTATTCAAGAGACGAGGTTGTAGATCATTGGCTATACCGAAGGAGGTACGAGTTGATTATGTAACCCAACTATTAATAGAAAGTATCCATTCTTGGTGGGAGATTATCATGGAGAGGAGATCTGAGGATGTGCTAATGTGAAAGGATTTCAAGGAAGAATATGAGGAAAGGTAATATTATTGGCAGCATAGAAAGGAGAAGAAACAAGAGTTCCTGGATTTGAGATAGGGATACCTGACTGTACTGGAGTATGAGAGGAGGTTCCAAGACTTATTTATTTTCTCTTCTACATATCTTACTATTGAGCGCCATCAAATTGAGAAGTTTTGTGATGCAATTAGACAAGAATTAAAGATGGTCCTGATAGCTATGGAGTTTCAGTTCATCTAGGAGTTGGTACAGGTTGCTCAGGGTATGAAGAGAGTGATTAGAGATACATCGAGGTCAGGGGTGGGACAAGATCAGTTAGTTGGGCCGAAAAAAAAGGATTTTATGTTTTCTACTCGCATACCACCTTTTTTCAAAGAAATGAAAGAGTGGTAAGTCATTTGTGTAGTTCCACAGAAGCAGGGGAAGCTTGACTACAGGGGGAAATTTAGGGGGATCCAGACAAGTTAGCAGTAGAGGATCTTTGGGTAATCATGCTCAGCAGGGGGCCAACACTGCATGAGGGTTTACTAAACAGAGAGGAGCCGTATATCCACTATGTGGGAACCTTTTGCAAAAATATTGTTAACCAAACAAGGTTTTAACCTTGGCCTAATGGTTACCTGTTTGGTTTAAAACCTACTGAAAACATATTACTAATACAAATAAACCCTGGATTATTGACTAATAAAGTCGCCCAAATGGTTATGTGCAAAGAATTGCACCAAAACTAGTCGAAATCATAGGGCCAAGACAATGTTCTTTTCAAGAACACTGCTTTAAAACCCGAAAAATGCCTAGATATAAAACCAGCCACTGTTAAACCCAAAACTGGCATTGTAGGCCTCTAAAACATGCTTTCTTAGTTCCAGCAAACCACATTACTATAAACAAGCATATTAAAATCAAAAGATCCAACAAATAACATCAAATCATCTAAATTATACAAGATATTTCAAATCCAAAAAATATCAGCTTAAAACAGCATACATGTTCATGCAATATGGATTCAAAATTAGTTTTTCGAGACTTATTTTGGTCATAAACAGGCCTAGAAAATCTAGGATATACATCATTGCTTCAACATACATTGCTTAAGTTAAACTAAAACAACATTGTTTTTATAAAAATAGCTGAAATAGAAGACTTTTATTTTATCTAAAACATAAAAAAAAAACCTTTCAGAAAACAGAATCAAACTATTATAGTAACGAAAGGGGCAACCACAACACTACTTGCCAGGCATTATAAATCTCATCTCCATGCTTGTAAATATAAATGCAGATCAAATGACAATAAAAAAATCATTCAAGCAAGCCACATGGAATTCAGTTTTGGTTAGAAAGTATACCTTCAAGCTCCTAGAGTGGCTAGTACCTTTTTTGCTTTCATTGTAAGTATTGCTTCTACGAACTTACTGCCCTTTAAAAGCTTAAGAAATCCTTGTGCTACGCTCTTAAACCTTCACACTTAAAATTTCTTTATTAACCTTTTCTTCTTCTTTTTCTCCTCTCTACTTTGATTTCTCTAGGGGGTATTTATAGGGTTTTTGATGGGTTCAAAGATAGATTGATCAAAGCTTAGCTCTTTTAATCAAAATGAGAGGGTTCTGGAGTGCATTTTACAATTGTAAGCTCTATACCTATATTGTTTTTTCAATGGTGGTTTTGCAACAAACTTGAGTTTTGGAGGTTTTGATGATTTTTCCAAACTTAGAAACCAAGGAACTTGTTTCTAGCCTTTAGTTCTAGAAAGAAATGTGACCAACTTTTGAAAAGAACCTACTGATAAAGCTTGAAGTGGGAACACATGGAAAAGATTAGTGGTTTTGTGAAGTGGGTATCACAACCATAAATGACTGATCAGTTAACCACTTTCAAGGCTTTATTAGAGCAACTCCAATGTCATCGTCACTGAAGACCACCTACTCTTGGTAGAGGGGTTGCTCACCTTCTGTTTGGATTCAACTTTACTCAATTTAGAAGTCTGTAGCTCCATATTCATTCATTTGAAAATGTCAACCCGATCAGCCTAGAATCTGAAAATGAAGTAATGGCTGCTCGGGGACAAGATGTTGAGTTCATTGAAGAAAATGAGATGTAAATGTTTGATGGGGGTAGTTGATCTATATAGAGGGGGTATTTCTCAGTTGAATGGTGGTGGTCGGAAATGCCATTTATTCGTCTGAAAGTGCCTACTCGATCCGCCAAAACTTTCGAAGAAGAAGCTAAACAGTGGCTGAATGACACATCATTTAAGTTAAACCCTAGAAATTAGGGTTTTTAATTTGGGATCTGACATATTTCATTTTAGTCCATATTCTTTCAATTTCTTTTAATTGCACTTGAAATTGTTTCCCAAACTCTTAATTTCATGCAATTTCACCCCTGCCAAACTCAATTTGGCCCCTGATTTAGTCAATTTCAACCTCTACATTCATGCATCTTTTTTAGTTTGGTCCTTGGTTTTGGATTTCTTCAATCAAGTTTTTAATTGCCCATCAAACTTCAATATTTATGCAATTAAGCATTTGATTTGACCAAATTAACTCTTTAAAATATTTATGCAACTATACCCCTAGACTTTAATTTCTTCCAATTAAAACCTAAACTAACTTCAAAAATCAAATTTTCTTGCAATTAAGTCCTTTAAAAATTCTCATTAAGTCCTTACCTATCTAAATTTGTATTTTTTACCCCAAATAAAAATATTTTCACCAATTGGGCCTTTTATCAATCAGGACGGGGTTGCCAATTTTATATATTTTAGTCCTCCAACTTTTTCACTTGTCTCTTTGATCCTTCAGCACTAACTTCGACAATCTTCTAAGCTTTCTACATGTATATCCTCTTGTATTTTATATTTCTTTTTCAAATTAAGGTTTTGCATAATAAGATTGTAAAGAAAAATGTGTTTGATGGTCTTACTGGGTGATCCACCCATCTTGAAATTCTAAAGACTTTATTTTTTTGTTTTTTTAAAAAACAAATGGTCTCATTATCACGGATGACCTGCCCCTTTGGACATTCAAAGATTGATATTTTCATGGGCTACCTGTCTTTTTTCAAATTTGAAGAAGAATTTTAGCAAGTCTCTATACCTCCCTGAAATTGATTTATTTTAACGGGCGATCTGCCTATTTTGAAATTTAAAAATTAGCCTATTTTGATGTGTAACCTACCTTTTTTAAATTCTAAAAACAATTTTATTAAGCCTTCATGCTTCCCTAAAATTGGTCTATTTTCATTGGCGACTTGTCCATTTTGAGATTAAAAAACTGGCCTATATTCATGAGTGACCTACCCTTTTTCAAATTCCAAAAATAATTTCAACAAGCTTTCATGCTTCCCTGAAATTGGTTTATTTTCACGGTGAACCTGCCTATTTTAAAATTCAAAAAGTCATCCTATTTTCATGGGTGACTTGCCTATTTTTAAATTCCAAAAAGAATTTCAGCAAGCCTTCATACTTCCCTGAAATTAGTCTATTTTCATAGGCGACATGTCCATTATGAAATTAAAAAGAAATATCTATTTTCATAGATGACCTACCTTTTTCAAATTTCAAAATTCAAAACAAAATACCCTCAAAGGGTAAACTCTTAAAACGAGTGCCTTGTCTTATAGCCTTAGTTATCCACACTTTATGGATGAGATTTCTTTGCCATTTCTTGTATTTCACTCACCCATGCATATTTCACCACCTTTCCTCTTGATTGGTGAATCCTACGCCAACAGTATTTCAAAGTTGAGGTAAAACCATATGTAATGCATGCCTTTCAAAATATAAGCCCCTCTTTTCTTCATAATCTATTTTTTGATTGATAAGGGTTTTAATTTCTGAAGTGGTATCTCTTGCCAGCTCACCCTCCCGGTTTACTTGAGCAAGTCTTTACGAGTTATTTTCATATCTTGAGTGTCGAGCTGCGTTTGTACCCTTCACCTTTTGTGAGTATTTAAGTCGTGGTGAGTCCTATCATATTTTTCCTAATTGAGAATGAATTAAAACTCTTTGTCTTATGACAATGTTGTTTTTCTTAGGCTTTTTTCAAATACTCATGACACACAATGTGAACAAAGACAAATACTTTTTCACTTCATCATGATTCTTATAAATGGTTCCTTAAGTATTTCCTGCTCACTTGATTAAAATTGACTTTTCAAGCCATGTAATGAAGGCTAAGTTTTATGGCTACCAAATAAAAGGAGTTCATAGCCTTAAATGGTGTTTGAGGGGGGTTTTATGGGTCTAGGATCACTTTCACTCCTTTATGCCCTTTCATCTTCTTTTTTTCTATTCTTCCAACATATGTTATGATATCAAAGACCTTCACTTTTAGAAGTTAAGACAAGGGATCGTTCCAGGGTTTTTTTTTAACTCTAAACCTTTGATCGAACACCTAATCAACTTTTCATTCCCAAAATCTCATTATTTGCTTATATCAAGATACCAACACCCTTTTCTATTTCATTTGCAAGTTCCTCAATGATTTTCCTTTTATTTGTTTGTTGAAGCTGCAGGAGAAGCTTTTGCTTGTTTTTTAGATACCAGTGTGTCTTTTCAAGATTTGTCATCTAGAAAAGCCCCCTCTTTTTTTGTTGGGCTCGTTGGGCTATCCTATTTTACGACCTCAATCAAGATCTCATGGATTATGTTCATAGGTATTCTATTTTTTTAGGTTTTTCGACCACTTTCTCATCGTTAGTGTACATTCTCAGATACCTTCATTCTCATCATTTTCTAATACTTGCCCCTAGTGTAGGGTGTGATCCTAGTTACGGTTATCTTACAAAGGAAAAACTTTCACTTCAACTCAAATTAGGATTGCAAGGGACACATTCATCTCTAGGGAATATCAAAAGTGGTCTTTTCTCATTTCAAGCAAGATTAGTTAGGACTAATAAATTGACTTCATTACCGTAGCGATTTACACAAATTTGTTTTGTGAGCTCATGACTCCTGAAAACTTCATCTTTTTTATTTCATGTAGCTTTTGCACCACAAACTTTGATGATTGGGTCATCCATTTGGATTTCTAGGTATTTAGTCATCTCCTAGGGAGTTACTAGGTGAATCATTGCACTTGATAAATTATTGATTTTTCTTAAAATTATTAGCCAAAATCAAATCTTGAAAACCTTTGTTTAATAGAAAAAAAAAATTTTAAAAAAAGTTTTTTTTATTGAGCCTTTTGAGATCATTTGCAAAACACAAATGTAACTAAATGAATAACCAAACTTTATTAATTTAAAGATGATGAGTACATTATACATAGTATTTCGTTACAGAGTCAAAGTTCATAAGCTAGGCAAGTCATCTCCATCTATTTTTATCAATAACAAAGCTCCCCTAAAGAACTTTTTCTTCATTAGATATGGGCCTTCATAGTTGGGTGCCCATTTACTCTAATATTTGTTAAGTAGAGATAGGATCTTTCTCAGTATTAGTTACCTTTCCTGAAACACCCTAGGTCTAACATTCTTGTCATTTGCTTTAGCCATTTTTTTTATACAACTACTGATGACAGATTGCAGCTGACCTCTTTTCACTTATCATATTTAACTTTTCGTATCTCATATTGACTCAATCAGCTTTCTCAAGTTCTGATTCCATTAATACCTTTAGAGACGAGATTTCTTCTTCTAATGACATTACTGCTTCCATCCTGTAAACCAAGAAATGAGGTGTAGCTCCTGTAGACATCCTTATTGTGGTGCGATATGCATACAGTCCTTGTATATGACTACCATCTTTTGCATAACCTTTTTCATATTCTTGTTGGCAGGTACAACACCATTCATCTTTCCCTTTATGGAGATGAATTTAAGTGCTTGATTTTTTTTTTATGCAAAGCTCTACTATCATTCTTTCATTGAAGTTCTGAGCATTATCAGTCACTATCTTTTCAAGTGCTCCATATCGACAAATTAAATCTCGTTCAATAAATTTTCACTACCTTCTGGGTTACATGAGCATTTGAACTGGCTTCCACCCATTTTATGAATTAGTCAATGGCCACTAGGATAAACCAATTTCAATTGCTAGACTTTGGATTGACATACCCCATTACATCGATTCTTTATATTACAAATGGTCATAAAGATGTTAAATTGAATAGAAGAGTATGAGGCACATTTATCTTATCATTGTACACCTGATATTTATGGCATTTTTTGACATATTCTATGCAATCCCTTTCCATTGTCATCCAGAAATACCCTGACCTCTGTATTTGCCTAGCCATCATATATCCACTAACATGAGTTGCACAAATCCTTTTGTGAACTCCCTGGAGTGGTTTTTTTACTTCTATCTCATCCAAACATCTCAACAATGTTCCATCAGATGACCTGTTGTATAACATTTCTACATCAAGGTAATAGTCTATGGCTAAACTTCATAAGGTTTTCATATTTGTATTGGATGCCCCCGGGGGATACTTTTGGTGTTGGATAAATTGTTTGATATCATTATACCCAAAATTCCCATCCACTTCTTCCTCAACTAAGCAGTAGTGAGCCAAAAAAATTTTGACTTCAATACTTATGGGTTGCACTCTATTCCCATAATCAATTTTGGTCGTGAAAGCTAAAGTGGCTAAAACATCAACAAATTGGTTTTTCTCTCTTCCCATATGAGTGGATTTTATCTTGTCAAATTCTTCTGCTAGTTTGGACAATTATTCTTGATATAGCCTCAGTTTCTCATCTTTTTTCTGTCATTCTCCTTTCACTTGGCAGATTATCAGCATTGAGTCTCCATAGACATCAAGTTTCTTTATATTCAATTTTAATACAACTTCTAATCCGTGAATGTAAGTTTCATACTCAACCATATTATTGGTGTATTCAAAATGCAGCTTGATCGAAATAGGATATTGTTTTTTGTTAGGATAAATTATCACTACTCCTGCCCTATTGCCATATACATTTACTGCTTCATCAAAACATATTGTCCACCAATCTAGTTCTTCTTTTCTACTACCAACATGTCTTCATCTAGGAAAGAAAAATTCCTAGATGAATCAACAGTCTACCAAATCATCAGCGATAGCACTTCTTTTCACGACTTTTCTTTTTATGTGCACTATGTTATACTCAGCCAACAACACATGTCATCTTGTTATTTTGCTTGATAAATAAGGCTTTTCAAAGATATATCTTAGAGGATTCAATTTTGAAATTGGTCATGTATTGTAATACAACATGTATTGTCAAAGTTGTTTTGCAGCCCATACAAGTGCACAACAAAGCTTCTCTACCATTATATATATGGACTCGTAATCTGTGAACTTTTTTCTTAGATAATATATTGTTTTCTATTTTTTATTAGACTCATCATCTTAGAGGATTCAATTTTGAAATTGGTCATGTATTGTAATACAACATGTATTGTCAAAGTTGTTTTGCAGCCCATACAAGTGCACAACAAAGCTTCTCTACCATTATATGTATGGACTCGTAATCTGTGAACTTCTTTCTTAGATAATATATTGTTTTCTATTTTTTATTAGACTCATCAGGTTGCCCAAGTACTCATCCCATTGTTTTTTTTTTTAGATATAGAATCAACAGTCTACCAAGCATGGGAGGCATCATAAAAAATGAATATTGCAAATATTGTTTGATTTTATTGAAAGTTTCTTAGCATTCCTCGTTCCATACCTTAGGATTTTATTTAAAGGAGTCTAAAGATTGGCTTATAAGTTGTTGTCATTTGAGTTATAAATCGAGCAATGTAATTCACATAACCCAAGAACACTCTTACTTCATTTTCTATTTTAGAAGCTAGCATGACCTGAATTGCTTTTACTTTATCAGGGTCGACTTCAATACCTGGTTACTTAACACAAATCCTATTAGGTTTCTGGATTTTACCCTGAATGAGCAATTTATAGGGTTCAGCTTCAACTAATACTTTCTCAACCTTTCAAACAATTTTCTCATATTTGACAATGGTCTTCTCCCTTTTTGGATTTAGCAATCATATCTTCCACATACACTTCAATTTTTTTATGCATCATATTGTGGAATAGAGTTACCATTGCCCTTTGATAAGTGGCCCTAGTGTTTTTCAATCCAAATAGCATTATCTTGTAGCAAAAGGTTCCCCTATAAAATAACAAAGGTTGTCTTGTCTTTAACTTCGTTGGCCATTTTGATCTGGTTGTACCCAGATAAACTGTCCATGAAGGAGTGCATTGAGTTTCGTGTTGCATTATCAATCAGGACATCAATGTGTGGCAAAGGGAAGTCGTCTTTGAGGCTTGCTTTATTTAAATCCCTATACTCTACACATACTCTAATTTTATCCTTTTCTTAGGAATTACCCACTATATTAGATATTCATTGTACATATCTAACCACCTCTAAAAAACCAGCATCCCATAGCCTTTATATCTTGGCTTTCACTTTGAGCACCATATTCGGATGAGTTCTTCGTAGTTTCTGAAAAAATCATAAAAATCACACTAAAACAACATTGTCATTTGATTTTTGATGACTACATGAGCCTCTTGGGTCATCTAATTTTAGAATGTTTCGCCATTTTCCAGCTTTCACATAAAAGTCTTTGCAGACATTTCTTCCACAATGTGAACAGTTAGTTGCAGTAAGAAATCTTTTCCTTCTACACCCTTTACAATAGCTCTAGATCTTATTGTCATCTTGTTCCAATATGTTAATGCCTATAGCATCCAAGCCTTAGGTAGGATATCTGTCATATCTTTATATTGAATTACATAAGTAACTTTGGAAATGATACTTGGATCGGAGGGATGAAAATTTCTTCCTCTTCAGATTCCCTTCCTATCAACCTGGCTAATTTTTTTCTCATTTGCTATCACCAACTCTTTTATAATCTCTTTTTCCATACTTAAAGCAAAGCCTAAATTTTTGAGATAAAGGGACGAGAAGATTGTAAAACAACTTTGAGATAAAGGAATGAGAAGATAGAGAGACAAAGGGATATGGAAGTAAAGATACGAGATAAAGAGTTAGTAGTATTAATATGGGTGAAAAGATATATGGTGAAAAGACTATAAATAAATCACCAGAGAAGAGATTTTGAAAGAATATTGAAAAAGAAACAAAAACAAATTGACGAGAAAAATCATAGAAAAAAGGGGAAGCTAACACTATAATGCAATAGCCTAGAGAGAAGAATATATATATATATATATATATATAACCAATAAAAAGGGTAAAAAAATCCATCACTTTTTGCAAAAAAAAAAAAAAAAAAAAACAAGATAGCAGCCGCCCCATTTCCATCTTTTGATCATCAACAAAACCATCTGCCACCAGTTACCATGTTTTTCTACTCCGATCTGTCATGCTCCTTTTTCTCCAACATCAAATCCAGTCCAACCGAAGTTATCTTCTCTGCAAGCCTTCATAATAGCAACACCACAGAGCTGCCATTCTCCAAGTCTTTGCAACAATATAAACACAAAATTGCGCCACGACACAATCGTTTTGCTCTGCATTATGAATGGTTATAGCAGCTGCTTCCTCAAAAATTTGTCTTGATCTGTCCTCACAAAAATCAGACCCAATCAACCTGAAAATAATCACAAAACCACCCGAGATTCTAGCCAAAGAAAACCCAAAAATCAACCCAAGAAAAAACTAGAAATCACAACTTGATTACCACCTAAAAAGCCATTGTTTTTGTATGTCAGCTGCACTTGTAACACACGCCCTATCCACCCCACAGTAGCTCATTCAGCCCGCACCAACACTGCTCTACCTCTTTCCGGTTCATTTCTGATAGTTGTAGAAGGTCAATTTCGTGTCCAAAATGAATTTGTTTGTTTTGTATAATTTTTAGCATGATTTTATTGATTTTATGTGAACATGGTTGATTGGTATGTATGGATAACTTTTGTGGGTAGACATTTTATTTTCATGTTGGATGCGTTTACATGTGGATTTTTTTTTTATCCAGAATACTAAGATTTTCGATGATTAAAAAAAAAAAAACCAGTGGCAGGAGTATTTTTCTTGTGTATGTGTGTAAAAGCTTGTGTTATTTGTTTTTATCAATATGATCACTAAACGAGTGATGTTAACTTTATGTTAAAACTTTGTTATTTTTCTTATAATAAAGAAAAAAAAATATTTTTAATTTATTTTATGTTATTTATATTTAACTTAAAGATAGTATGATCATTAAATCATTAAACGGGTCTTTTCTTTTGGAGGTTGAAAAATTTGACATGTTTTTTAAGTTATAAATATATATTGTTTTTTCTTAAATGTGGATTTGATATGTGAGTTGAAAAGGTTTTTATTTTATTTATTTTTCTAAACAGAGTCGCAATTTTAATGAGAACATTCATTATATATATATATATATATATATATATATATATATATATATATATAAATAAATTTATATTTTTTTTAATAATCTTTTATATT